>Ga0209966_1000035_pt1 | contig 56067 bp, 51 predicted proteins | sample RhisoiCoNPM_FD_187575 | JGI IMG/M metagenome (GOLD analysis project Ga0209966, IMG submission 187575) | Arabidopsis thaliana rhizosphere microbial communities from the Joint Genome Institute, USA, that affect carbon cycling - Rhizosphere... | ecosystem: Host-associated > Plants > Roots >... | reverse complement strand
GCTCATGCGTCGCGCTTCTCGGCGGCCTCGTAGGCCTCGACGATGCGCGCCACCAGCGGATGGCGCACCACGTCGGCGGCGGTGAAGCGCGTCATCGCGATGCCCTTCACGCGCCGCAGCACCCGCTCGGCCTCGACCAGGCCGCTGGTGCTGCCCTTGGGCAGGTCGATCTGGCTGACGTCGCCGGTCACCACCGCCTTGGCGCCGAAGCCGATGCGGGTCAGGAACATCTTCATCTGCTCGGGCGTGGTGTTCTGCGCCTCGTCGAGGATCACGAAGGCATGGTTGAGCGTGCGCCCGCGCATGAAGGCCAGCGGCGCGATCTCGATCGAGCCGCGCTCGAAGGCCTTGGTGACGCGGTCGAAGCCCATCAGGTCGTAGAGCGCGTCGTAGAGCGGCCGCAGATAGGGATCGACCTTCTGCGCCAGGTCGCCGGGCAGGAAGCCCAGGCGCTCGCCGGCCTCGACCGCGGGGCGCGTCAGGATGATGCGCTGCACCGCGCTGCGCTCCAGCGCGTCGATCGCGCAGGCCACCGCGAGGAAGGTCTTGCCGGTGCCGGCCGGGCCGATGCCGAAGGTGATGTCGTGCGCCAGGATGTGGCGCAGGTAGGCCACCTGGTTGGGCGTGCGGCCGGCCAGGTCCGAGTGCCGGGTGCGCAGCACGATGGCGTCGCCGTCGGTCGCCTCGGTTGCACCGCCGCCCTGCGTGGCCTCGGCCAGCGCAAGCTGGAAGGCCGCCGGCGCGATCGGCCGCTGCGCGCGGTCGTACAGCGACTGCAGCAGCGCGGTGGCGCGCTCGGCGCGCGGCTTCGGCCCTTCGACGCGGAAAGACTCGTTGCGCCGGGTGATCTGCACCTGGAAAGCCGCCTCGATCTCGCGCAGGTGCTCGTCGAGCGTGCCGCACAGGTGGGCGAGTCGGGCGTTGTCGAGCGGGATGAAGGCGTGGCGCAGGATCACTGAAGCGGCGGGGGCAGGTCGATGGTCGCGCATTGTCTCGCGCCGCGGCGGCCTTGCCCACGGGCCGCGCTTCTGCACAATGCGCCGCGATGCACAGCCTTCTGCGCGCCCTGCGCCGCCTCGTCCTCGCGGGCTGCGGCCTCTCGCTGGCCGCCGCGGCGGCGGCGGCCGACACGCTCGTGCTGCGCAGCGCGCAGCTGCAGACGCTGGCCGCCGCCCCCGGCGCCGTGCCGGCCGCCGCGGTCACGGTGGCCCTGCCGCACGACTGGCAGGCCGCGGACCTGCGCGCCGCGTGGTACCGGATGAGCTTCGACGCGCCGGCGGTGCCGCCGGGCACGCTGCTGGCCGCCTACATCCCGCGCGCCTGCGCCAACGTCGAGCTCCACCTCAACGGCCAGCTGCTGCATCGCGCCGGGCGCATGGTCGAGCCGCTCACCCGCGGCTGCTACCACCCGCAGCTCGTCACGCTGCCGGCCAGCCTGCTGCGGCCCGAGGGCAACCGGCTGGAACTGCGGCTGGTCGGCGAGCCGCTGCCGCGCGTTGCCGCGCGGCAGCGTGCCGGCGGTCTGTCGCCGGTCGTCATCGGTCCGCAGGAGGCGCTGGCGGCGCGCCAGGCGTCGCGGCTGTTCTGGAACGTCACGCTGGCGCAGATCATCGCGGCGACGCTGGTGATGACCGGGGCGCTGGTGCTGGCGATCGCCTGGGTGCGACGCATCGATTACCTGGGCTGGTTCGGCGTGCTCGCGATCGGCTGGGCGGCGCTGTCGGCGCGGATCTGGTGGCGCGAGGCGCCGCTCGCCACGACGACGCTGGAACTGCTGACCTGCAGCGCCTTCGTGCCGCTGGCGGCCTGTGCCGTGCTGTTCGTGCTGCGCTACGGCGGCGTGCGATCGCGCCGGGTCGACGTGCTGCTGTGGGCGCAGTGCCTGATCCTGCCCGCGGCCTTGGCGGCGCTCGGGCCGCAGCGGCTGTTCGTCGGTGCGGTGGCCTGCTACGCGGTGCTGGCCGTCGAGCTGGCCGCGGCGATCGGCTTCTTCCTGTGGCGCGCCTGGCGGCGGCGGCGCAGCGACTTCCGGGGCATGGGCGTGATCTTCGCGCTGGCCGCGCTGACCGTCGCGGCGGAAGTGGCGATCCAGGATGGCCGGGTCGCACTGCCCGAGGTGCACCTGATCCACTTCGCGATCCCGCTGATGTTCTGCGCGCTGGCGATCCGGCTGGTGCAGGCCTTCGCCCGGGCGCTCAGCACGGCCGAGGCCGCGCGCGGCCAGCTCGAGCAGCGCGTGCGCGAGATCTCGGCGCAGATCGAGCGCAACTTCGCGCACCTGGCCGAGGCGCGCGTCGAGCAGGTCGCCGAGAAGGAGCGCAAGCGCATCGCCGCGGACCTGCATGACGACCTGGGCGCCAAGCTGCTGACCATCGTGCACACCAGCACCGACGAGCGCATCTCGACGCTGGCGCGCGAGGCGCTCGAGGAGATGCGCCTGTCGGTGCGCGGCATCGCCGGCAAGCCGATGCAGCTGGCCGACGCGCTGGCCGACTGGCGCGCCGAGACGGTGTCGCGCCTCGGCGAGGCCGGCATCGAGGTCGAGTGGTCCGGCGACGAGCCCGACGAGCCCCGGACGCTGCCGGCGCGCACCTATGTGCAGACGACGCGCATCCTGCGCGAGGCGACCAGCAACCTGATCAAGCACAGCGGCGCGTCGCGCGCCGGCGTCAGCTGCCGCATCGGCGAGGATTTCCAGCTCGTGATCCGCGACAACGGCCGCGGCATCCCGATGGAGCTCGACGGCAAGCTCGACCGCGGCCACGGCATGGCCAGCATGAAGGCGCGTGCCAAGCAGATGCAGGGCCAGTGCCTCATCGAATCGGGTCCAGGCTACGGAACCGTGATCCGTCTCACGCTGCCGCTGTGAAAGGCCGCGGCGCGGATGCCCCGGAGGGCTCTGCGCGGGGCGGGAAATCCACTACTATCAACGGATGAGCTCCGTGACGCGCATCCTGCTGCTCGAGGACCTGCCCGAGATCCGCACCTGGCTGAAGGCGCTGGCCGAGCAGGTTTTCCCCGGTGCGGTGATCACCGAGGCCGCGCGCGTGCACGACGCGCGCCAGCAGATCAGTGCGTCGCGCTTCGACCTCGCGCTGATCGACCTCGGCCTGCCCGACGGCTCCGGTGTCGAGGTCGTCGAGGTGCTGCGCGAGCAGCAGCCCGAAGCGCAGTCGGTCGTCGTGACGATCCACGACGACGACGACCACCTCTTTCCCGCGCTGCAGGCCGGCGCCTTCGGCTACTTGCTGAAGGAGCAGTCGCGCGAGCAGCTCGGCGAGCAGCTGCGCCGCATCAGCCAGGGCGAGCCGCCGCTGTCGCCGTCGATCGCGCGGCGCGTGATCCAGTACTTCACCGCCCAGGCCAAGAACCACGTGCGCGAGCAGCAGCCGCTGATGCCCGGCGTGACGCTGACCGACCGCGAGAACGAGGTGCTGCTGTGGGTGGCCAAGGGTTTCACGCTGCCCGAGATCGGCGTGCAGCTGAACCTGTCGCGCCACACCATCGCCGACTACGTCAAGCAGATCTACCGCAAGCTCAACGTGAGCTCGCGCGCGGAGGCCGCGCTGGAGGCGCAGCGCCTGGGCCTGTTCCGCCGATGATCGGCCGGCTCGCCGGCACGCTCGCCGACAAGTCCTCGCCGCCCCAGGTGCTGCTCGACGTGGCCGGCGTCGGCTACGAAGTCGACGTGCCGATGAGCAGCTTCTACAACCTGCCGGCGGTCGGCGAGCGGGTCGTGCTGCTGACGCACTTCGTCGTGCGCGAGGATGCGCAGCTGCTGTTCGGCTTCCTCACCGCCGCCGAGCGCGACGCCTTCCGGCAGCTGATCAGGATTTCCGGCATCGGCCCGCGCATGGCGCTGGCGCTGCTGTCTGGCCTGAGCGTCGCCGATCTCGCGCAGGCCGTGACCGCGCAGGATGCGAGCCGTCTCGTCAAGGTGCCGGGCATCGGCAAGAAGACCGCCGAGCGACTGCTGCTCGAGCTCAAGGGCAAGCTCGGTGCCGACCTCGGCACGCCGGGCGCGGCGCCGGTGGGCGATGCGCAGGGCGACATCGTGCAGGCACTCGTCGCGCTCGGCTACAGCGACCGCGAGGCGCAGGCGGCGGCCAAGAAGTTGCCGGCCGGCTGCAGCGTCAGCGAAGGCATCAGACTGGCGCTGAAGTCGCTGGCCGGCTGAGCAGCTTGCGCAGCGGCGCCGGCAGGCCGACTTCGGCCAGCGCCGCCGACTCGACCCAGCGCCCATCGCCGAGCACCGCGACGGCATCGACCCGCGCCGGCAGCCGCGCGTGGAAGGGCCGCAGTCGCCAGTCGAAGTGCGTCAGCGCATGGTCGATCGGCGGCAGCGGATCGGCACACACCCCGAGCGCAGCGGCCGCCGCGCGAAGTGCCGCGTCGTCGTCGAACAGCGGCAGGGTCCACAGCCCGGCCCACACGCCGCGCGCCGGACGCTGCTGCAGCCACACGGCGTCGCCGCGCGCGAGCCACAGCCAGGCGTTGTCGCGCTGTGTGCGCTTGAGCTTGCGGGTCTTGACCGGGTAGGCCTCGGGCTGGCCATCGCGCCGCGCGACGCAGTCCTCGGTCAGCGGGCACAGCAGGCAGTCCGGCCGCTTGGCGAGGCAGACGGTTGCGCCGAGGTCCATCAGCCCCTGGGTGTAGGCCGGCATGTCGCGGCCATTGCTCGGCAGCAGCGCGCAGGCGTGCTGCCACAGCTGCCGTTCGTGCGCGGCCATGGCGAGGTCTTCGCCGAAGCCGAGCGCGCGCGTCAGCACGCGCTTGACGTTGCCGTCGAGGATCGCGGCGCGCTCGTCGAAGCAGAAGGCCGCGATCGCCGCCGCGGTCGAGCGGCCGATGCCCGGCAGCCGCGACAACGCCTCGGCGCTGGCCGGGAAGCGCCCGCCGTGCTCGGCCACCACCGCCTGCGCGCAGCGGTGCAGGTTGCGCGCGCGGCTGTAGTAGCCCAGGCCGCTCCACAGCGCCAGTACCTCGTCGAGCGGCGCCGCGGCGAGCGCGGCCACGTCGGGGAAGCGTGACAGGAACCGTGGGTAGTAGGCCAGCACCGTCGCCACCTGGGTCTGCTGCAGCATGACCTCGGACAGCCAGACGCGGTAGGGATCGCGCTGGCGCTGCCAGGGCAGGCCGTGGCGGCCGTGGTGGCGCTGCCAGGCGACGATGCGCTGCGCGAAGCTGCCGTCGGCCGCGACGGCGCGGGCGGGCGGGCGGCTCAAGCGCCGGCCTGCGCCGGCAGGTCGAGCAGCAGGTCGATCGTGCCGCCCAGGTCGAGGCGCAGCGGCGGGCTGTCGGCCTCGGCGGTCAGGTCGATCGACGGACGGATCGACGGGTCGGCCTCGTTGCGCGCCGCCTGCACGAGCTGGGCGAGCTGCAGCAGCAGGCGCTGCAGCGCGGCGTCCTGCGACTCGAGCTCGCCGAGCCGCGCCTCCAGGTCACCGGCGGCCGACTGGATGCGCTCGAGCGCCTCGCGGCGGCGCTTGAAGCCGCGGCGGCGGTCGCGCAGCTGGGTGTCGATTTGAGCCGAGGCGGTCTTGTTCCACAGCTCGAGCTCGCCGCTGGCGCTCTCGAACACGACGCGCAGCCGCGACACCAGCATGCGCCGGAACTGGTCGAGGAAGCGGCCCTGGCTGAGCTTGAGCGCCTGCGTCAGCCCGAGGTACTGGACGTAGTTGCGCTCGATCAGTTCGAGGTCGGCGGCGAAGCGCGCCAGATCCGGTCCGGCCGGCAGCATCAGGCTGAAGCCGAACTCCGTGTTGAGCATCTCGAAGGAGGCGGCGAGCATCTGCCGGATCTCCTGCGCGCGCACCTCCGACTGCGCCATGCGCTCGCGCAGGTGGCCGCACAGCGTCAGGAAGGCCTTCTTCGCGCCGAGCTGCAGCAGCGAGCCGCGGATCGACGTCTGCATCTCGTCGACATGCTCGCGCAGGCGGTCGCTGGACAAGTCGAGCAGCGCGTCCTTGAGCATGCGGCTGTGGACCACGCGCATCGCCTGCAGCCGCGCGGTGCAGTGCTCGAACTCGGCCGACTCCGCGTCGACGCGCTGCAGCAGCAGGCGGACCTTGGCGCTGTTCTTGCCGCGCAGGCTGCGCAGCTCGAGCAACTGCTCGGTGACTTGGCGGCGGCGGTCGGTCAGGCGGCGCGTGACCTGGGCCTCGATCTGCGCGATGCCGTCCAGCCCGACCTGCGCGAGCATCTGCCGGCGCTGCGGTAGCAGCCGTTCGCTGAGCGCGGCTTCCAGCGCCGGCAGGCGGCTGGCGGCCAGCGCGGCCTCGTCGCCGGCCACGCGGGCGGCCAGCGCCTGCTTGGCCGACAGCGGGAACACGCGCTCGGGCGGCAGCGCGAGTGTGTGCGCGACATCGGCGCGCTGGTGCTCGATCTGCGCCTCCACGACGTCGGGGGGGCTCAAGGGGTCGGCCAGCGTGTCGATCTTGTTGAGCACGACGTAGCGGCCGACGCCCTGGGCATCGAGGTGATCGCGCCAGATCGCGAGGTCCGACTTGGTCACGCCGGTGTCGGCGCCGAGGATGAAGACGGTGGCATGTGCCGCCGGCAACAGGCCGACGGTCAGCTCGGGCTCGGTGCCGATGGCGTTGAGCCCCGGCGTGTCGAGCACCACCAGCCCGCGCATCAGCAGCGGGTGCGGCAGGTTGATCACCGCATGGCGCCAGCGCGGCACGTCGACCTGACCATCGGGCAGCAGCGGCGGATTGTCGGCGTCGGCATCGTCGTGCCACAAGCCCAGCTCGCGCGCCATGGCCACGCCGACCGGGCGCGTCTGCGTGACTTGCGTCAGCGCGAGGGCCAGGCCGTCGGGGTCGTCCATGCTCAGCGGCACATGGGTCCAGGCCTTGGACTGGCGCCGCCAGTCGGCCAGCGAACCGGTCTGCAGCCGCGTGTCGATCGGCAGCAGCGCGAGGCCGATCGGCTCCTCGGCGTCGTAGCCGATCTCGACCGGGCACATCGTCGTGCGGCCCGGCGTGGCCGGCAGGATGCGGCGGCCGGTGTCGGCGAAGAAGATCGCGTTGATCAGCTCGGACTTGCCGCGCGAGAACTCGGCGACGAAGGCCACCACCATCTTCTCGCCGGCGAGGCGCTGACGCAGCGACTCGAGCAGATCGGCCGCCGGCTCGTCGAGCAACTCGTGCTCGCGCAGGAAGCGGATCAGCTCACGCACGCGTCCTTCGAGCGCACTGCGCCAGCCGCCATGGGCGTCGATGTGATGGGCGAACGAGGCGGGCATGCGTGCTGCGGCACTATCGGGAAGCTGAAGTTCATGGTAGCGCAGCACCTCCCGGCAGCGCCCCTCCTCGGGGCTGCATTCGTGATCTGCTGCCAGTTGTTGCGTGAGCAGATGTTTCAGCGTTCAACGACGCTGGCACTGCGGGCAGAAGTAGGTCGAGCGCTGGCCTTGAACGATGCGCCGCACCGGCGCGGCGCAGACGCTGCAGGACTGGCCTTCGCGACCGTAGACGCGCGCCTCGGCCTGGAAGGCGCCGCTGGCGCCGTGCGCATCGCGGAAGTCGCGCAGCGTCGAGCCGCCGAGCGCGACCGCGCGCGCCAGCACCTGGCGCACGGCCGTGGCCAGCCGCTCGCAGCGCAGCGGCCCCACGCGGCCGGCCGGCGTGCGCGGGTCGATGCCGGCGAGGAACAGCGCTTCGGACGCGTAGATGTTGCCGACGCCGACCACCGCGTCGCCGGCCAGCAGCGCGGGCTTGATCGCGACGCGCCGGCCGCGCAGTCGCTCGCGCAGCCAGGCGCCGGTGAAGCCGGCGTCGAAGGGCTCGATGCCCAGCCCGGCGAGCAGCCGGGCGGCCGCGCCTTCCTGCGGCGACGGCGACCACACCACCGCGCCGAAGCGCCGCGGGTCGGTGAGCCGCAGCAGGCCATGGCTGGTGTGCAGGTCGAAGTGATCCCAGGGGCCCGGCACGCCGCCGTTCTCCGACAGGTTCAGCGAGCCGGACATGCCCAGGTGCACCAGCAGGCCGCCGTCATCGAGCGCGACCCACAGGTACTTGCCGCGGCGCGCGACATCGTGCACGCGCCGACCGACGAGCTGCTGCGGTGCGCAGCCGAGCGGCCAACGCAGCGGCTTGCCGAGGCGCACGGCGGTGACTTGCGCGCCGCGCAGTCGGTCCACGAGGCCGAGCCGCGTGACTTCGACCTCGGGCAGTTCGGGCATCGGGGAATTATCTGCGCTGCATAGAATCCATCAGGCTTTCTGGAGTTGCCCGATGCCTGTCTTTCGTCCCGCTGCGCTGGTCCTCACGGCCTGCAGCGCACTGTCCTTCGCGGCGCCGGTGCCCGCCCCATCGTCCGAAGCCCCGGCGGTGCAGAACTCCAGTCTCGACGCGCCGCTGTTCTATCAGCTGCTGATCGGCGAGATCGAGCTGCGCGATGGCGATCCGGGCAGCGCCTACCAGGTGCTGCTCGATGCGGCACGCAAGACGCGTGACGAGCGCCTGTTCCGCCGAGCCACCGAGGTCGCGCTGCAGGCCAAGGCCGGCGACGAGGCGCTCGCCGCGGCGCGCGCCTGGCGCACCGCGCTGCCGGGCTCGATCGAGGCGCATCGCTACGAAGTGCAGATCCTGCTGGCGCTGAACCGGCTGGCCGACGTGGCCGCACCGCTGCGCGCCACGCTCGCGCTGGTGCCGGCGGCGGATCGCGCCGCGGCGATCGGCTCGCTGCCGGGCTACTTTTCGCGGGTGCAGGATCGCAAAGGCGTTGTCGCGGCGCTCGAGCCGGTGCTGCGACCCTATCTCGACGGCAAGGTTGCCGGCGAGCCCCCGGCGACGGCGGTCGCGGCCTGGGTCGCCTTGGCGCGGGCGCGGCAGGCGGCGGGCGACGCGGCCGGCGCGCTCACGGCCGCGCGCAGTGCCTCGGCGCTCGCGCCCGGGGCCGAGGCGGTGGCCCTGCTGGCGATCGAGCTGATGCGCGCGTCGCCCGAGGCCGAGGCGCTGGTGCAGGCCTATTTCGCTGCGGAGCCGCCGTCGCAACCGGCGCCGCGGAGCGCGGTGCGGCTGGTCTATGCGCGCACGCTCGCGCTCGCGCAGCGCTACGGCGAGGCAGTCCAGCAGATCGAGCCGGTGACGCGCGACGCACCGCAGTTCAGCGATGCCTGGCTCACGCTCGGCGCGCTCTACCTGGAGCTGAAGCGCCCGGCCGATGCCGAGGCGGCGCTGCGCCAGTACCTTGCGCGTGCCGCGCAGGATGCGCCGGCCGAGGCCGCAGAGGCCGGCGATGGCGATGACGACGCCGCCACGCCGGCGCAGCGGCAGGCACAGGCCTACCTGCTGCTGTCGCAGGCGGCCGAGCAGCGCCGCGACTTCAAGGCGGCCGAGCGCTGGCTGGCGAAGGTCGACGGTTCGCAAGCCCTGGCGGTACAGACGCGGCGGGCCTCGCTGCTCGCCAAGCAGGGCCAGTTGCAGCAGGCCCGCGAGATGATCCAGCGCCTGCCCGAGCGCGGCCCGGAGGAAGCGCGTGCCAAGCTGCTCGCCGAGGCGCAGTTGCTGCGCGACCAGAAGCACTGGCAACCGGCCCACGCGGTGCTCGCCGACGCGACCCGGCGCTTCCCCGACGATCCGGACCTGCTCTACGAGCACGCGATGATGGCCGAGAAGCTCGATCGCTTCGACCAGATGGAGTCGCTCCTGCGCAAGATCATCGCGCTCAAGCCCGATCACTCGGCCGCCTACAACGCGCTGGGCTACACGCTGGCCGATCGCAACGAGCGGCTCCCCGAGGCCAAGCAACTGATCGAGCGCGCGCTCGCGCTGTCGCCCGGCGACCCTTACCTGATCGACAGCCTCGGCTGGGTCGAGTACCGCCTCGGCGATCGCGCCGCGGCGATCAAGTGGTTGCGCCAGGCCTACCGCGCGCGGCCCGACACCGAGATCGCCGCCCATCTCGGCGAGGTGCTGTGGATCGACGGCCAGCGCGACGAGGCTCGCAAGGTGTGGGCCGAAGCGCGCGCGCGCGACGCCGGCAACGACCTGCTGAAGAGCACGCTGGCGCGCCTCAAGGTCGACCTGTGATCCGCGTGCGCCGCGGCGCCGCGGTCGTGCTCGTTGCGCTGCTCGGGGCCTGCGCGTCGCTCCCGCCGCCGCCGGGCGAGCGCTTCGAAGGCCGCATCGCGGTGCGCGTCGAAGGCGATGCACAGCGCTCCTTCAGCGCCGGCTTCGAGCTCGCCGGCTCGTCCGACAGCGGCCGGCTCGTGCTGACCACGCCGCTGGGCAACCAGGCCGCCGTGGCCGACTGGTCGGCCGGCCGCGCGCGGCTGCGTTCGGGCGGCGAGGAAAGGCTCTATCCGGACCTCGACAGCCTGGCGCAGGAGGCCCTCGGCGAGGCCGTCCCGCTCGCCGCGCTCCACGACTGGCTGCGCGGCCGTGCCTGGCCCGGTGCCGGGAGCCGTGGCACGCCGGTCGGCTTCGAGCAGCTCGGCTGGAGCGTGGACCTGTCGCGCCGCGCCGAGGGCTGGGTGATCGCGCAGCGCAGCGCGCCGCCGCCGGTGTCGGTGCGCATCAAGCTCGAAGAGCCGTCCCGATGAGCGCAAACGTGCTGCTCGACGTGCCGGCGCCGGCCAAGCTCAACCTTTTCCTGCATGTCGTCGGGCAGCGCGCCGATGGCTACCACCTGCTGCAGTCGGCGTTCGCGCTGATCGACTGGAGCGACACGCTGCACTTCGAACGTCGCGCGGATGGCCGGCTCGCACGCCACGACCTCGGCGCAGTGCTGCCGGAGGACGACCTGTGCCTGCGCGCCGCGCGGCGACTGCAGGCCGAGAGCGGCACGGCCTATGGCGCCGACATCTCGATCGACAAGCGCGTGCCCTGGGGCGCCGGCCTTGGCGGCGGCAGCTCGGACGCCGCCAGCACGCTGCTGGCGCTGAACCGGCTGTGGGGGCTGCACTGGCCGCGCGAGCGGCTGCTCGCGCTCGGCCTCGCGCTCGGCGCCGACGTGCCCTTCTTTCTCGGCGGCATGAACGCCTGGGTCGAAGGCATCGGCGAGCGGCTGACGCCGGTCGAGCTGCCGGCGCGCTGGTGGGCGGTGCTCAAGCCGGCCGTCGCGCTGCCCACTGCGGCGATCTTCGGCAGCCCGACCTTGGTCAGGAACACGCCTGCTGCTACAATCTTGGACTTTCTTGCAGACCCCTTGGGGTTTGGCCGCAACGACCTGCAAGGGCCCGCAGAGGGCTACAGCAGCGAAGTGAGCGAGGCCCTGGCGCTGCTGCAAGCCCGTTTCGGCGCAAGCCGGATGACGGGCTCGGGCAGCGCGGTGTTTGCGGAAGTCGGCGCCGTCGACCGCGCGCCGCGCGACCGGGTCGAGGCGATGCCGCTACCCGCCGCGTGGACCGGCCGCACCTGCCGTGGCTTGAGCCGGCATCCGCTGGCCGATTGGGCGCAAGGCTGATCGGGCGCGGCAAGGCGAAAGCCGATGATTCAGAGGGTGCGGTGGGCGCAAGCCGGCCGGGTCCTGTGTAGGGGAGTCGCCAAGTTGGTTAAGGCATCGGATTTTGATTCCGACATGCGAGGGTTCGAGTCCTTCCTCCCCTGCCAAATCGTTGCCTCGCATGGCGCCCGCACCGGGCGCCATGCTCTTTGATCGGCCCCGTTTCAGCCCGGACGCGTGATGCTCGCCAACACCGTGCTCTTCACCGGCAACGCCAATCCGGCGCTGGCCCAGGAGATTGCCGCCCAGCTCGGCATCGAGCTCGGCCGCGCGTCGGTCGGCCGTTTCTCGGACGGCGAGGTCACCGTCGAGATCCAGCAGAACGTCCGAGCGCGCGACGTGTTCGTCGTGCAGCCGACCTGCGCGCCCACGAACGAGAGCCTGATGGAGCTCTTCATCATGGTCGATGCGTTGAAGCGCGCGTCGGCCGGGCGCATCACCGCGGTGATCCCGTACTTCGGCTACGCCCGCCAGGACCGCCGGCCGCGCTCGACGCGCGTGCCGATCTCGGCCAAGGTCGTCGCCAACATGCTCGAGGCGGTCGGCGTCAACCGCGTGCTGACGATGGACCTGCACGCCGACCAGATCCAGGGCTTCTTCGACATCCCGGTCGACAACATCTACGCCTCGCCGGTGCTGCTCGCAGACCTCAAGAGCAAGCGCTACGAGGAGCTGATCGTCGTCTCGCCCGACGTCGGCGGCGTGGTGCGCGCGCGCGCGCTGGCCAAGCAGCTGAACTGCGACCTGGCGATCATCGACAAGCGCCGTCCGGCTGCCAACGTGTCCGAGGTCATGCACGTGATCGGCGACATCGAAGGCCGCAACTGCGTGATCATGGACGACATGATCGACACCGCCGGCACGCTGGTGAAGGCCGCCGAGGTGCTGAAGGAGCGCGGCGCGAAGAGCGTCTACGCCTACTGCACGCACCCGGTGTTCTCGGGCCCGGCGATCGAGCGCATCAAGAAGTCCCAGATCGACGAGGTGGTGATCACCAACACCATCCCGCTGGCCGCCGGCGCCAAGGGCACGGACAAGATCCGCCAGCTGTCGGTGGCCTTCCTGTTCGCCGAGACCATCCGCCGCATCTCGGACGGCGAGTCGGTCACCTCCCTCTTCTCGGAGCAGAACAACAACTTCTGATCCGCGTTGCCGCCCGTGCGCATGGGGCGCGCGGGCGACCCTCAGGGCGCCTGGTCGCGGGCGCCTTCCTTCTTGGAGAACATCAATGAAATTCGTCGCCTATCCGCGCGAACTGCAGGGGACCGGAGCGAGCCGCCGCCTGCGCGTCTCGGGCAAAGTGCCCGGCATCGTCTACGGCGCCGGCACGCCGGTGATGGTCGAGCTCGACCACAACGCGCTGTTCCATGCGCTGAAGAAGGAGGCCTTCCACTCCTCCCTGCTCGACATGGAACTCGCCGGCCAGAGCCAGCAGGTTCTGCTGCGCGACGTGCAGATGCACGCCTACAAGCCGCAGGTGCTGCACGTCGACTTCCAGCGCGTCGACGCCACCACCCGCATCCAGAAGAAGGTGCCGCTGCACTTCAGCGGCGAAGAGAACTCGCCGGCGGTCAAGATCGACAAGTGCCTGGTGTCGCACGTCGTCACCGAGCTCGAGATCGAGTGCCTGGCGTCGAAGCTGCCGGAGTACCTGGCGGTCGACCTGTCGGGCCTGGCCAAGGGCCAGTCGCTGCACGTCAACGACATCAAACTCGAAGGCGGCATCAAGGTGGTGCTGCGCGGCAAGAAGAACCCGGTGATCGCCACCGTGGTGAACCCGGCCGCCGAGGAGGCCCAGCCCGAGGTCGTGGCGCCGGTCGCCAAGGCCGCGCCGACCAAGGCCAAGAAGACCGAGAAGCAGAACAAGAAGTAAGCCGCGCCTTGCGCCGTGCTGTCGAAGCCCCGCCCCGGCGGGGCTTCGCGCTTTCGGAGAGCGCTTCGTGGCGCCGCGAGGCGCGAGGGGGCTCGCGATAATCCCGCCATGATTCGATTGATGGTCGGCCTCGGCAACCCGGGCCCGGAATACGACGCGACGCGGCACAACGCGGGCTTCTGGTGGATCGACGCGGTCGCGCGGCAGCTCAAGGCCGCGCTGGTGGCCGAGCGCAGCTACCACGGGCTCGTCGCGCGGGTGAACGGACCCGCCGGGCCGCTGTGGCTGCTCGAGCCGCAGACCTACATGAACCTGTCGGGCAAGTCGGTCGGCGCGCTGGCGCGCTTCTACAAGATCGCGCCCGAGGAGATCCTGGTCGCGCACGACGAACTCGATCTGCCGCCCGGCGAGATCAAGCTCAAGCAGGGCGGCGGCCATGCCGGCCACAACGGCCTGCGCGACATCCACGCCCAGCTCGGCTCGGCCGACTACTGGCGGCTGCGCATCGGCATCGGCCACCCCGGCGTCAAGGCCGAGGTCGTCAACTACGTGCTCGGCAAGCCGATGGCCGAGCATCGCGAGGCCATCGACGCAGCGCTCAAGCGTGCGCTCGGCGCGCTCGACGCACTGCGCGCCGGCGAGATGGTGCGCGCGACCGCGGCCATCCACACCAGCAAGCCGCCGCGGCCGAAACCACCGCGGCCCGTCGCAGCCGACGATGCGGCACCGGCGCCGGCGCCGATGCGCGACGGCGCGGTCTGACGCGCAGCGGCGCGGCCCCAGGCCGCGATGTCAGAGCGCTTCGGGCCCGTCGGCCGCGACCGGTCGGCCGGCCGCTGCCATCAGCTGGCGGAACTTGGCCCACAGCATGGGCTGCGTCTCGGCGTGCGCCGGATCCTTGGGAATGCAGGCGACCGGGCAGACCTGCACGCACTGCGGCTCGTCGAAATGGCCGACGCACTCGGTGCAGCGTTCCGGGTCGATGACGTAGATCTCCGGCCCGAGCGAGATCGCCTGGTTCGGGCACTCGGGTTCGCAGACATCGCAGTTGATGCAGTCGTCGGTGATCTTCAGCGCCATCGCGGTCTCAGGTGGACTGGCTCACGCGTTCCTGGAGCCGTCGCAGCACCGAGGGTGCCACGAACTTGGAGACATCACCGCCGAGGCTGGCAATCTCGCGCACGAAGGTGCCGCTGATGAACTGGTACTGGTCGGACGGCGTCAGGAACACTGTCTCGACGTCGGGCATCAGCTGGCGGTTCATGCCGGCCATCTGGAACTCGTACTCGAAGTCGCTGACGGCGCGCAGTCCGCGCACGACGACGCGCCCACCGCAGCCGACGACGAAGTCGCGCAGCAGGCCGCGGAACGCGACCACCTCGACGTTGGGGTAGGGCGCGGCGAGCTCGGTGGCGATCTCGAGCCGCTCGGCGATGCTGAACATCGTGCGCTTGTGGTGGCCTGCGGCGACGGCCAGCACCAGCTTCGGGAACAGCGTCGCGGCGCGCTTCATCAGATCCTGATGACCGAGGGTCATCGGATCGAAGGTGCCGGGGTAGACGGCGATCAGGCGGGGGGCGGCGGTCACGGCGCGGGGCGAAGAGCGGGGCGTCGTCGTCAGTTTACGGGCTGGCTGCGCGCCACAGGTGGGCATGGACCAGCCCGGCGCGCAGGTGCCGGTGCGGCAGCAGGGCCTGCGGTGCGAGGACCTGCGGATCGAGCAGGCGGTCGGCCTCGATGTAGACCCAGCCGCCTGGCACGACCAGCCGCGCCGCGGCGTCGACCGCGGCTGCGTGCAGTCCGGCGGCGAAGGGTGGGTCGAGCAGCACCAGCTCGAAACCGGCGCCCGGGTGGCGTGCCATCCAGGCCAGCGCGTCGGTGGCTTCGACGCGCACGGTCGTGGCGCCCAGCCGCGCCTGCGTGGCGCGGAGCGCGGCGGCGAGCGCCGCGTCGCGTTCGAGCAGCACGACTTCGGCGGCTCCGCGTGAGGCCGCCTCGAAACCGAGGGCGCCGCTGCCGGCGAAGGCATCGAGGCAGCGCCACCCCGTCAGATCCTGGCCGAGCCAGTTGTAGAGCGTCTCGCGCACCCGGTCGGGCGTCGGCCGCAGGCCGTCGCGCGACGGTACCGGCAGCTTGCTGCGCTTCCATTGCCCGCCGATCAGCCGCACCTCGCCGGGCGGGCCGTGGCGCCGGGCGGGGGCAGCGTGCGGGGATGGCTTCACGCGGCCGAGTCTAGGTCACGCCCGCGGGTCACCCGGCAGGTAGCTCCCGGCCACCTGACGCCAGGCGTCCGACGTCTTCTCGCCCGGCCAGCCGTCGACCTTCACGAAGACGCCCGGGAAAGTGTTCAACCAGCGCTGCAGCGTCGTCGCCTGCTCGATCACTGCGGCCGACGTGGGCTTGCGCCGCGCGTACGCCACCACCAGCGGCGCGGCGTCCGCGGGCGGTGGCGGCTGGTCGACGAAGGCGACATGGCCACGCTCGACCAGCCGCCGCAGGAGGGTGGCCGCGCCGCATTGGGCCGACGTCGCGGTGGCCGACCAGCGCCCGTCGGCGACGTACTTGCCCGAGGTGTAGTGCCTGGACCAGCTCCACAGATAGGGCGTCCGCACCTCCGGGTGGTAGAGCCGGTAGCCGAAGCCGTTGTAGCGCTCCAGCTCGTAGAGCAGGCTGCCGAGGCTCCAGTCGGTGGCTGCGTCCAGCTTGTGCATTGCCAGCGCGTCGGCGGCGCTCTCCTCCCAGGTGAAGGGCGGATTGCCGTGGCGCGGCCGGCCCGCGGGCACCTGGCGGGTGCGCGCGCTCAGCGGGTCGCCGTTGTGCAGATGGCGGTCGAAGCGGCCGCTCGATTCCATCTGGTGCGTCACCGCGATGAAGTACCAGGGCACGCCGCTCGCTGCCTCGGCGGCACGGTAGCGCCCGGCCGCGGCGAGCACGCGCTGCATTGCCGACTCGACCTGCGCGGCGCGCTCGGGCCGCACCTCGCAGGTGTTGAACAACTGCTCGTATTCGCCTCGCAGCGCGGGGCTGAAGCGCACGGTGGCCATCGCGGTCTCCTGCGGGGTGGCGGATGGCTGCATTACAGGCCGACTCGCGCCGCGTCACCAGCGTCGAATCTAGGGAGCGTGGCGGTCCCTAGAATCCGGCGCCAGATGTTCAGCTTCTTCAAACGGAAGGCGCCCGCCGCGCCGCCCGAGGCCGCGCCGCCGGCCACCGCGCCCAGCGCCGCCCCCGAAACCGCCGTCGAGGCCGCGGCGCTGCCTGAGCGTCGCTCGTGGGTCGCCCGGCTGAAGGCCGGGCTGCAGCGCACCGGTTCGGGCATCGCCCAAGTCTTCACCGGTACGCGCATCGACGACGCGCTCTACGAGGAACTGGAAGCGGCGCTGCTGATGGCCGATGCCGGCGTGCGTGCCACCGAGCACCTGCTCGCCGACCTGAAGCGCCGCGTGAAGGACACCAAGACGACCGAGCCGGCGGCGGTGAAGGCGCTGCTGGCCGATGCGATCACCGAGTTGCTCGCGCCGCTCGAGCGGCCGCTGGAGCTCGGCGAGCCGCCGACGGTGATCATGGTCGCCGGCGTCAACGGCGCCGGCAAGACGACCAGCATCGGCAAGCTCACGCGCCACCTGGCCGACGGCGGCGTGCGCGTGCTGCTCGCGGCGGCCGACACCTTCCGCGCCGCGGCGCGCGAGCAGCTGATGGTCTGGGCCGAGCGTGCCGATGCCCGTGGCCGCCAGGAAGTCGAGATCGTCAGCCAGGCCGGCGGCGATCCGTCGGCGGTGTGCTTCGACGCGGTGCGCGCCGCGCAGGCGCGCGGCTGCGAGGTCGTGATCGCCGACACCGCCGGCCGCCTGCCGACCCAGCTGCACCTGATGGAGGAGCTGAAGAAGCTGCACCGCACGCTCGGCAAGGCGCTGCCGGGCGCACCGCACGAGGTGCTGCTGGTGGTGGACGGCAACACCGGCCAGAACGCGCTGACCCAGGTGCAGGCCTTCGATGCGGCGCTCGGCCTGACCGGCCTGATCGTCACCAAGCTCGACGGCACCGCCAAGGGCGGCGTGCTGGCCGCGATCGCGCTGTGGGCGCGCGAGCGGCGCGCGGCGCGGCCGGTGGCCGTCTACTTCATCGGCGTCGGCGAGAAGCTCGAGGACCTGGAGACCTTCAGCGCGCGCGAGTTCGCGCAGGCGCTGCTGGGCTGAGGGAAGGCGCCGCGCTCAGCGGCGCGGCGGGTCCAGCGGCGCGCGCTCCGAGTCGAGATCGTCGAACCAGGTCGAGGCGGGCGGCTCGCGCAGTTCGAAGACCTCGTCGGGCTCGGGCTCGGTGTCGCCGAAATCCCGCTTCGGCGGCGCCGGTTGGGCCGCGGCAGATAGCGGCGCGGCCGGCGCGGGTGCCGGGGCTGCCTCGACGGCGCCCAGTCCAGGCTTGGGCTTGGGCAGCACCTGCTCGCGCACCGCGTCGGCATGCGGCAGCGCCTCCTCGTTCCACACCAGCACCCGGATGCCGGCCTTGCGCAGGACGCGGTCCATGCGCTCATGGCGCTTGCGGGTGCGCTCGGTGTCTTTCCCGGGGGGGCGTCGGAGCTCCACCACCGCGACGACCTGCGAGCTGGCGTCGCACACCAGCAGATCGGCGCAGAGCTGGCCGACGCGGCGCATCCACTCGGTGTAGGAGTTGCGCGTCGGCACGCGGATGAAGCGCGCGAGCGGCACCTGCGCCAGGATCATGTGCTCGGGCAAGGCGGTGCAGAGCATCCTCATGGCGCGCCGCTCGACGACGGTCAGCAGGCGCGTCGGCTCCGGCGGCCAGCCGGCCACCGTGTCCAGCGCCTCGTTGCGCTGCGGGTGGCTCTCGCCGGCCTCGCTGCCGCCGCGGCGGCGCATCGCCCACCACAGGCCCAGGGCCAAGGCCAGCAGCAAGGCCGCCAGCACGATCATGTTCATTCGGGTCGACTCCCTCTCCGGGAAACGGACCCTAGAAGCTCAACGCGTGGGCGTCAAGACCAAAGCCGTTACAAGCTGCGTACGGCGTGACCTAAGCGGCGAGATCAGCGCGGCAGGCCCTTCATGCCGCCCATGCGCTTCATCATCTTCATCAGTCCGCCGCCCTGCATCTTCTTCATCATCGACTGCATCTGCTCGAACTGGTTGAGCAGGCGGTTGACGTCCTGCACCTGCACGCCGGCACCTGCGGCGATGCGGCGCTTGCGGGCGGCCTTGATCAGCTCGGGCTTGCGGCGCTCCTGCGCCGTCATCGAGTGGATGATGCCGCGCATGCGGCGCATCTCGCGCTCGGCGCGGTCCATGTCCGCCGCGCCGACCTGGCCGGCCTTGCCGGCGAGCTGGCTGGGCAGCTTGTCCATCAGGCCCGACAGGCCGCCCATCTTCTGCATCTGGCCGAGCTGCTGCGCGAAGTCCTCGAGGTCGAAGCCGCTGCCCGACTTCACCTTGGCGGCGAGCTTCTGCGCCGCCTCCACGTCCACGCCCTGCTGCACCTGCTCGACCAGCGCGACGATGTCGCCCATGCCGAGCACGCGGCCGGCATGGCGCTCGGCATCGAACACCTCGAGGCCGTCGATCTTCTCCGACACGCCGGCGAACTTGATCGGCGCGCCGGTCACCTGGCGCACCGACAGCGCGGCGCCGCCGCGGGAATCGCCGTCGAGCTTGGTCAGCACGATTCCGGTGAGCGGCAGTGCGTCCTTGAAGGCCTTGGCGACGTTGATCGCGTCCTGGCCCTGCATCGCGTCGACGACGAACAGCGTCTCGATCGGGTTGACCGCGGCGTGCAGCGCGCGGATCTCGGCCATCATGGCTTCGTCGATCGCCAGCCGACCGGCCGTGTCGACCAGCAGCACGTCGACGAAGTGCTTTTTCGCGTAGTCGAGCGCGGCCAGTGCGATGTCGACCGGCTTGTCGCTGCCCTGCGAAGGGAACCACTCGGCGCCGGCCTGCTGCGTCACGACCTTCAGCTGCTCGATCGCGGCGGGGCGGTAGACGTCGCCCGAGACGGTCAGCACCTTCTTCTTGCGGCCGACCAGGTGGCGCGCCAGCTTGGCGGTCGTCGTGGTCTTGCCGGCGCCCTGCAGGCCGGCCATCAGGATCACCGCCGGCGGCTGGGTCGCGAGGTTCAGGTCCGCGACGCCTTCGCCCATCGTCGCGGCGAGCTCCTTGTGCACCACGCCGACCAGCGCCTGGCCCGGGCTCAGCGAGCCGACCACCTCCTGGCCCAGCGCCTTGAGCTTGACGCGGGCGATGAAGTCGCGCACCACCGGCAGCGCGACGTCGGCCTCGAGCAGCGCCATGCGCACCTCGCGCAGCATGTCCTGCACGTTGTCTTCGGTGATGCGGGCCTGGCCGCGCATCGTCTTGACGAGGCGGCTCAGGCGGTCGGAGAGGGCGGAGGCCATCGGGGCGCGGAGGGGCTGGGGTGGGGGGCCGCCGGGTGGCGTTCGAGGCCGGCGGCGGCCGGGGCGGCAGGGCGTTCGGGCGAACCCGCGCCACTACACTGTGCCCATGAGTTTATCGCCCGCAGCCGCGGCACTCCTGCCGCTGGCGTCGACCAGCGCGGTGGCGCTGCTGGCCTACCTCGCCGCAGCGTTGCGGCGCCAGCCGCGCTGGCTGGCGATCACCCTCGGCATCGGCTGGAGCGCCCATGGCCTGGCGATCCTGCTGCACACCTTCGGCGCCGGCGAGGCCGAGCCAGGCATGCGCTTCGGCTTTGCGCCGGCGCTGTCGGCGACGCTGTGGCTGGTGATCATGGTCTACGCGATCGAGAGCCGCTACGTGCCACTGGTCGGCGCGGCGCGCAGGCTGGCAGTGCTCGGCGCGGCGGTGGTCGCGCTTGCACTGGCCTTCCCCGGCGAGCTCCGCCCGCACGCCGGCTCTCCCTGGGCGCCGCTGCACTGGGTGTTGGGCATCGCGTCGTACGGGCTGTTCGGCGCGGCGCTGCTGCACGCCTGGCTGCTGCGCCGGGCCGAGCAGCGCATGCGCGGCAAGCAGCTCGGCGCCGACGCCCCCGCCGCGCCGCTGGGCCTGCCCCTGCTCGGGCTGGAGAAGCTGACCTTCCGCTTCGTCGCCGCCGGCTTCGTGGTGTTGTCGGCGACGCTGGTGCTGGGCTGGTGGTTCGCGCAGCCCTGGCGCTGGGACCACAAGACCGTGTTCTCGATGCTGGCCTGGCTCGTGTTCGCCGGTCTGCTGGCCGGCCGGCGCGCCTTCGGCTGGCGCGGACGCTACGCGACGCGCTGGCTGTACGCCGGCGGCGCGCTGTTGCTGCTGGCCTACGCCGGCTCGCGCTTCGTCATCGAGGTGCTGCTGCACCGCGCGGCGGCCTGAGGCGCGTGTGATGAAGTACTTGCTGATCGTCGTGGTGGTGCTGGCCGTGCTGTGGTTCGCGCGCAGTCGCGGCCGGCGCGAGCCGCCGCCGGCCGCGCCGCCGCGACCCCCGAAAGGCCCGCAGGCCATGGTGCGCTGCGCGCATTGCGGCGTGCACCTGCCGGCGCAGGACGCGCTGAGCGGCACGCGCGGCAGCTACTGCAACGCCGAGCACCGCCGGCTGCACGGTGACGTGGACTGATGGCTGAACGCAGCAGCGCGCGCGCCGCTGGGGCGGGCGATGGCGGCGAACTGTCGTGGTTCGGCGCCGACGCCGGCGACGAGCGAGCGCCGGCCGATGACGCTGCACAGTCGCGCTTCGACCGCGGCGAGTGGCGCGCCAGCGACGCGCCCGATTCGCGCTTCCTCTCGCGTCAGGCGCGGCGCATCGCCAGTGCGGGGCCGAGCGGGCTGCAGCGCCTGTTCCGCGTCTTCGTCGCGGCACGCGCCGCGCTGAGCGTCGCGCTGCTCGGCACCGAGGTGCTGGCCAACTGGGCCGGCTCGCGCACGAGCGACGACGTCGCGCTGCCGCTGTGCGCGCTGTACGCCTTTGCGGCGATCGTGCTGTGGCTGATCCCGACGCCGGTCTCGGAGCCGCTGCCCGGTGTCGAGCGACTGCGCCGCCGCCAGTGGCTGGCGACCATCGGCGTCGACCTGGTGATGTTCGCGACGCTGCAGATCGTCGCCGGCGGCGGCGGGCTCGGTTACGCCGCGTTGCTCGTGCTGCCGACGCTGATGGCCGGCGCGCTGACGCAGCGGCTGCAGGCGCTGGCGGTGGCGGCGGCCGGAGCGCTGGTGCTGCTCGCTGCGGTGTGGTGGGGCCTGCGGCCTGGACGCGATGTGGCGCTGCTGATCACCCAGGCCGGCCTGGCCGGCACCGGGCTGTTCGCGGTGGCGTTGCTGTCGAGCGAGCTCGCCGGACGCCTGGCGCGCGAGGAGCGCACCGCGCGCGGCAGCCTCGAGATGGCGCGCCGCCAGGCGCAGCTCAACCGCCTGGTGCTCGAGGAGATGCAGGACGGCGTGCTGGTCGTGGACCGCGTCGGCCGCGTGCGCGCCGCCAACCCGGCGGCGCGTGCGCTCCTGGGCGAGCCCCGCGTCAGCGTCGCCGACAGCTTCGACCTCACCGGCGTCGCGACGTGGCAGCCGCTCGTCGAAGCGATCGATCGCGCCTTCGCCGATGGCACCTGGCCCGAGGGGGGGCGCGACGTCGCGCTGGCCGGCTCCCGTCAGCTGCGCGTGCGCGGCCGCTTCACGCAGCGCCGCGGCACCGACCGCGCCGAGGACTACTGCGTGCTGTTCCTGGAGGACCTGCGCAGCGTCCAGGCGCGCGTGCGCCAGGAGAAGCTGGCGGCGATGGGGCGCGTGTCGGCCGGCATCGCGCACGAGATCCGCAACCCGCTGGCCGCGATCATGCAGGCCAACTCGCTGATGGCCGAGGATGCGGCGACGCCGCAGCAGCGACAGCTGACGCAGATGGTGGCCGACAACGCCGAGCGGCTCAAGCGCATCGTCGACGACGTGATGGAAGTCGCTCCCGGGCGGGTGCCTCAGGGCGCACCCCTCGATGCGGCGGCGCAGGTCGCGGCGATCTGCGGCGACTGGGCGAGCACGGCCGGCCTCGCGCCGGGCGGCGGAGGCGTGCTGCGGCTGGCGCTGCCGCCGCAGCCGCTGGGTGTCGTGTTCGATGGCGACCACCTGCGGCGCGTGCTCGTGAACCTGCTCGACAACGGGTTTCGCCACGGCAGCCATACGCCGGGAGCCCTGCATGTGCAGCTCAAGGCGATCGACGCGGCGCGGGCGCTGCTGGTCGTCTCCAGCGACGGCGCGCCGATTCCCGCCGAGACCGAGCGCTACCTGTTCGAGCCCTTCTTCTCGACGCGCAGCCGCGGCACCGGGCTCGGCCTGTACATTTGCAGGGAGCTGTGCGAACGCTACGGCGCAGCGATCGAGTACCGCACCCGCGGCGCAGGCGAGCGCCACGTCAACGAGTTCAGCGTGACCATGCGCCGCGCCGCGCTGCCCGGTGACGACGCCCAGCCCGCCATGAGGACATGACCACACCGTCTCATTTCAGCCTGCTGGTCGTCGACGACGAACCCGACCTTCGCACGCTCTACGAGCTGACGCTGCTGCGCGAGGGCTACGACATCGAGACGGCCGGCAGCGTCGAGGAAGCGTGGGCGCAGCTCACCGACCGCACCTTCAGCGCCGTCATCACCGACATGCGCCTGCCCGACGGCAGCGGCCTGGACCTGCTGCGCCGCCTCGAGGAGACCGGGCGCCGCGAGAAGGCCATCGTGATCACCGCCTACGGCTCGGCCGAGAGTGCGGTCGAGGCCTTGAAGGCCGGCGCCTACGACTACCTGACCAAGCCGGTCGACCTGAAGCTGTTCCGCAGCGTCGTCGCGTCGGCCCTCGGCCGCGTCGCGTCCAACGGCCCGACGGTGCAGCCCGAGCAGCTGCCGTCCGAGAACGGCGCGCGTGCGCGGCCGGTCGCGCCGGGCGCCAGGGCGGCGACGGTGATCGTCAGCGCGCCGGCGCCTGCCGCGCCGACCAGCGGAGCGCTCGCGCGCATGGCCGGCGGCTCGCAGGCAATGCGCCAGGTCCGTGCGCTGGTCGACAAGGTCGCGCGCAGCATGGCGCCGGTGCTGGTGCAGGGCGAGTCGGGCACCGGCAAGGAGCTCGTCGCGCGCGCGATCCACGAAGTCAGCGCGCGGCGCGGTCAGCCCTTCATCGCGGTCAATTGCGGCGCGATCCCGGAGCAGCTGCTCGAGGCTGAATTCTTCGGCTACCGCAAGGGCGCCTTCACCGGCGCCAACGAGGATCGCGACGGTTTCTTCCAGGCCGCGCGCGGCGGCACGCTGTTCCTCGACGAGATCGGTGACCTGCCGCTGTCGATGCAGAGCAAGCTGCTGCGTGCGATCCAGGAGCGCTCGGTGCGCCCGGTCGGTGCGACCCAGGAGCTGCCGCTGGACGTGCGCATCGTCAGCGCGACGCACAAGAACCTCGCGGCCGACGTGCAGGCCGGCGGGTTTCGCCAGGACCTGTACTACCGTCTCAATGTCATCCAGATCCGCGTGCCGGCGCTGCGCGAGCGGCTCGAGGACCTGCCCTCGATCTGCGAGCGCGTGCTCGAGCGCATCGCCGCCGATGCCGGCGTGAGCCCGGCGCCGCGGCTGACACGCGACGCGCTGTCCTTCCTGACGCGCTACCCCTTCGGCGGCAACGTGCGCGAGCTCGAGAACCTGCTGCACCGGGCGGTCGCGCTGTCCGACGGCGACGTGATCGATGTGATCGACCTCGACCTGCCCGAGTCGGCCTTCGGCGACAGCGGCCGCGGGGAACCGCCGGCGTCGCGGGTCGACGCGCCGCTGCCCGAGTCAGCGCCGCCGGCAACGGCGCCGGCCGTCGAGCTGCTGCCCAGCGACCTGGCGGCCTACCTCGATGGCGTTGAGCGCGACATCCTCGTGCGTGCTCTCGAGCGCCACCGCTGCAACCGCACCGCGGCGGGCGCGAGCCTCGGGCTGTCGCTGCGCCAGATGCGCTACCGCATGGCGCGGCTCGGCGTGCAGGTGGCCGACCACGGCCTGTCGGTCGAGGCCGGCGGCGAACCGGCCGACGACGCGTGAGCGCACGCGCGCCGGCCTGGCAGTCGGGCTGGTGGCGGCGCGCGCGACGCGTCGAGTCGCCGAACTTCGGGGTGCGCCCGGCTGGCACCGAGGTCACGCTCGCGGTCATCCACTCGATCAGCCTGCCGCCCGGCGTCTACGGCGGCGACGCCATCGAGCGTCTGTTCACCAACCGGCTCGACTGGGACGCGCATCCCTACTTCGGGCAGATCCGCGGGCTCGAGGTGTCGTCGCATTTCGTCGTGCGGCGCGATGGCGAACTGCTCCAGTTCGTCGACGTCGACGCGCGTGCCTGGCATGCCGGTCGCTCGCAGTGGTGCGGTCGCGACAACTGCAATGACTGGTCGGTCGGCATCGAGCTCGAAGGACTCGAGGGTGGGCCGTTCGAAGCGCCCCAGTACGAGCGTCTGGCGCAGCTGTTGCGTGCGCTGCGCCGACGGCTGCCGCTGGCCGAGGTGGTCGGCCACGAGCATGTCGCGCCGGGGCGCAAGGCCGACCCGGGAGCCGGTTTCGACTGGCTGCGGCTGCGCGCCATGACCGGTTGGTCCGCTCGGTACTTTCCCGCAGCCGGAGTGCGCGCGACCGGCTGAAGCGAGCGTTGACGCGGCCTGACGGGCGCTTTCGCGCTGCGTGCCGCAACAGTGCTTGCTCGGCGCGCCGCAGCATCAACGCACGAGCGTGCCTGCGCACCAGCGGGCGGGTGTGAGACACTATCGCTAGTGGCTTGGCAACCCATCCAGCACTAGATATAGTGTTCCGCATGCCCACGCAACGGTCTCAACGCAGCCTCGATCGGCGCCCCGACCGTCGCGAGCGCGATGCAGAGCCCGGGCGGGTGGCGTACTCCCGGAGGGTGCGCCGCAGCCTGCGGCGCGAGGCCCTGCGAGGGGCAGCTTTCGTGCAGGCCGCCACCCGTGTCCGCCGCCAAGGCCTCACGGCCTTCCCTGTCTGCTGAACGCGCGAGGATCCGACGAGCGACGCCGTCGGGTTCGCGCCGCACTGCCACTGTCGCTCCACAAGAATCGAAAGGGACCACACCGATGCAATCCGTCACCTCCAGCGCCACCGCCTCGAGCCTGCCCGTGGTCGGCAGCCCGACTGCCGCCGGTGCACAGCGCACCGCGCCGTCGGCCTATGCCGGCTACCAGATCATCCGACGCAACGGTGCGGTGGTGGCGTTCGAGCCGAACAAGATCGCCGTCGCGCTGATGAAGGCCTTTCTTGCCGTGCACGGCACCCAGGGCGCGGCGTCGGCGAGCGTGCGCGAGACGGTCGATGGATTGACCGAAAGCGTCGTGCGCGCGCTGCTGCGCTCGCGCCCGAGCGGCGGCAGTTTCCACATCGAGGACATCCAGGACGCCGTCGAGCTGGGCTTGATGCGCAGCGGCCACCACGAGGTCGCGCGCGCCTACGTGCTGTACCGCGAGAAGCGCGCCCAGGAGCGTGCCAAGCAGGGCGAGGCTCCGGTGGCTCCGGCGGTGACGCTGCATGTCATCGACCGCGGCCAGCGCGTGCCGCTCGACATGGCCCGGCTGAGCACGCTGATCGAGTCGGCCTGCGCCGACCTCGGCGCCGACGTGCGCGCCGCGCCCATCCTCGCCGAGACCCAGCGCAACCTCTACGACGGCGTGCCGATCGACGAGGTCTACAAGGCCGCGATCCTGGCCGCGCGTACGCTGATCGAGAAGGACCCGTCCTACACCCGCGCCACCGCACGGCTGCTGCTGCACACGATCCGCCGCGAGATCCTCGGCGGCGAGGTGCTGCAGGGCGAGATGCACGAGCGCTATGCCGACTACTTCCCCGGCTTCATCAAGCAGGGCGTCGACGCCGAGCTGCTCGACGAGAAGCTGCTGCAGTACGACCTGCGCAAGCTCGGCGAGGCACTGAAGGCCGACCGCGACCTGCAGTTCGACTACCTCGGCCTGCAGACCCTGTACGACCGCTACTTCCTGCACGTGCGCAAGCAGCGCATCGAGCTGCCGCAGGCCTTCTTCATGCGCGTCGCGATGGGCCTGGCGCTGAACGAAGTGGACCGCGAGGCGCGCGCGATCGAGTTCTACGAGGTGCTGTCGACCTTCGACTTCATGTCGAGCACGCCGACCCTCTTCAACGCCGGCACGCGCCGCTCGCAGCTCTCCAGCTGCTACCTGACGACGGTGGCCGACGACCTCGACGGCATCTACGAGGCGATCAAGGAGAACGCGCTGCTGAGCAAGTTCGCCGGTGGCCTGGGCAACGACTGGACCCCGGTGCGTGCGCTCGGCTCGCACATCAAGGGCACCAACGGCGAGAGCCAGGGTGTCGTGCCCTTCCTGAAGGTCGTCAACGACACCGCGGTCGCGGTCAACCAGGGCGGCAAACGCAAGGGCGCGGTGTGCGCCTATCTCGAGACCTGGCACCTCGACATCGAGGAGTTCCTCGAGCTGCGCAAGAACACCGGCGACGACCGGCGGCGCACGCATGACATGAACACGGCCAACTGGATCCCTGACCTGTTCATGCGGCGCGTCATCGAGGGTGGCGACTGGACGCTGTTCTCGCCCTCGACCTGCCCGGACCTGCACGACAAGTTCGGCAAGGCCTTCGAGCAGGCCTACACCGCTTACGAGGCCAAGGTCGACCGCGGCGAGCTCAAGCTCTACAAGCGCGTGCCGGCCAAGGACCTGTGGCGCAAGATGCTGTCGATGCTGTTCGAGACCGGGCATCCCTGGATCACCTTCAAGGATGCCTGCAACGTGCGCTCGCCGCAGCAGCATGTCGGCGTGGTGCACAGCTCCAACCTGTGCACCGAGATCACGCTGAACACCAACGGCGGCGAGATCGCGGTGTGCAACCTCGGCTCGATCAACCTGGCCCAGCACCTGAAGGACGGCCAGATCGACCACGCCAAGCTGAAGAAGACCGTCGCGACCGCGATGCGGATGCTCGACAACGTCATCGACATCAATTACTACGCGGTCAAGAAGGCGCGCGACTCGAACCTGCGCCACCGCCCGGTCGGGCTGGGCGTGATGGGTTTCCAGGACAGCCTTTACCAGCTGCGCATCCCCTACGCCTCGCAGGACGCGATCGACTACGCCGACCGCTCGATGGAGGCGGTGTGCTACCACGCCTACTGGGCCTCGACCGAGCTGGCCGAGGAGCGCGGCCGCTACTCCAGCTACAAGGGCTCGCTGTGGGACCGCGGCCTGCTGCCGCAGGACACGCTCGACATGCTGGCCGGCGAGCGCGGCGGCTACGTCGACGTCGATCGTTCCGCGACGCTGGACTGGGACACGCTGCGCGCGCGCATCCAGGCTCACGGCATGCGCAACAGCAACTGCATCGCGATCGCGCCGACCGCGACCATCTCCAACATCATCGGCGTCGACGCATCGATCGAGCCCTCGTTCAGCAACCTCTCGGTCAAGAACAACCTGTCGGGCGACTTCACCGTCATCAATGAGTACCTGGTGCGCGACCTGAAGAAGCTCGGCCTGTGGGACGACGTGATGGTGATGGACCTGAAGCACTTCGACGGCTCGCTGCAGCGCATCGACCGCGTGCCGCAGGAATTGAAGCAGCTCTACGCGACGGCGTTCGAGGTTGAGCCGGTGTGGCTGGTCGAGGCCGCGTCGCGCCGCCAGAAGTGGATCGACCAGGCGCAGAGCCTGAACATCTACATGGCCGGCGCCTCGGGCAAGAAGCTCGACGAGACCTACAAGCTCGCGTGGCTGCGCGGCCTGAAGACCACCTACTACCTGCGCACGATCGGCGCGACGCACGCCGAGAAGAGCACGGTGCAGGCCGGTTCGCTGAACGCGGTGAGCGGTGGTGGCGTCGATGCGGCGGCGGCCGCGGCGCGTGCGCAGATCGCGGCCGCATCGAGCGCGGCACCCGCAACCGACATCAAGTTCTGCGCGATCGACGATCCCACTTGCGAGGCCTGCCAGTGACGTCGTGAAGCGCGTCGAATGCGGTCGTGCATCACGCATCGAGCGATGCACGACCGCAACAACTTCGACGCTCCGATGTCAACAAGTGCTTGGTGTTTGAACACAACACTCCGATAATTCGCATCACAGGACACACCAATATGCTGGTCTGGGAAGACGACGTTCGTTCCACTGCTGCCGCGACGCACACGCTTCCGCCCTCATCGCCGCGCGATGCCCGGGCCCTGGATTCGTCACCCCTGAAGATGGCTGCCGCGGCACCCGCGGTGTTCGATGCGCCGCTGCCGCAAGCAGTGGCGCCGGCTGCGAACACGCGCCGCGTCAACGTGGCCGACAAGCGCATCATCAACGGCCAGACCGACGTCAATCAGCTGGTGCCGTTCAAGTACAAGTGGGCCTGGGAGAAGTACCTCGCCACCTGCGCCAACCACTGGATGCCGCAGGAGGTCAGCATGTCGCGCGACATCGCGACGTGGAAGGATCCCAACGGCCTCTCCGAGGACGAGCGCCGCATCATCAAGCGCAACCTCGGCTTCTTCGTCACCGCCGATTCGCTGGCCGCCAACAACATCGTGCTCGGGACCTACCGGCACATCACCGCCCCGGAGTGCCGCCAGTTCCTGCTGCGCCAGGCCTTCGAGGAGGCGATCCACACGCACGCCTACCAGTACATCGTCGAGTCGCTCGGCATCGACGAGAGCGAGATCTTCAACGCCTACCACGAGGTGCAGTCGATCCGCGACAAGGACGAGTTCCTGATCCCCTTCATCGAGGCGATCATGGACCCGAACTTCAAGACGGGCACGCCCGAGACCGACCAGACGCTGCTCAAGAGCCTGATCGTCTTCGCCTGCCTGATGGAGGGCCTGTTCTTCTACGTCGGCTTCACGCAGATCCTCGCGCTCGGCCGGCAGAACAAGATGACGGGCGCGTCGACGCAGTACCAGTACATCCTGCGCGACGAGTCGATGCACTGCAACTTCGGCATCGACCTGATCAACCAGCTGAAGCTCGAGAACCCGCACCTGTGGACGCCCGAGTTCAAGGCCGAGATCAAGGCGCTGTTCGTGAAGGCCGTCGAGCTGGAGTACCGCTACGCCGAAGACACCATGCCGCGCGGCGTGCTGGGTCTGAACGCGAGCATGTTCAAGGGTTATCTGCGCTACATCGCGAACCGGCGCGCGGTGCAGATCGGCCTGGAGGCGCTCTTCCCGAACGAGGAAAACCCGTTCCCGTGGATGAGCGAGATGATCGACCTGAAGAAGGAGACCAACTTCTTCGAGGGTCGGGTGACGGAGTACCAATCGGGCGGGGCGCTCGACTGGAACGATTGAAGAAGAACGACGAATCAAGATCTGTGGGTGAACGGCCGGCGCCGCCAAGAAGCGCCTCCGCGTTGCCCACGACCCCATTCATCGCATCGGGGCGTCTCTCCAAGACAGCACTGGGCGGTGGATCGCCGGCTTGCTCGAGCAGGTCGGTGCTCTTTGCAACTTGATCAAGGAGAATCGTGATGGCAACTGCGAAGAAGGCTCCGGCCAAGAAGGCCGCGGCGAAGAAGGCTCCGGCCAAGAAGGCGGCGGCGAAGAAGGCCCCGGCCAAGAAGGCTCCGGCCAAGAAGGCGGCGGCGAAGAAGGCCCCGGCCAAGAAGGCGGCGGTCAAGAAGGCCCCGGCGAAGAAGGCTCCGGCCAAGAAGGCGGCGGCGAAGAAGGCCCCGGCCAAGAAGGCCGCTGCGAAGAAGCCTGCGGCGAAGAAGGCCGCGAAGAAGGCGCCTGCGAAGAAGGCCGCTGCGAAGAAGCCTGCGGCAAAGAAGGCCGCGAAGAAGCCTGCGGCGAAGAAGGCCGCTGCCGCACCTGCTGCCCCGGCTGCGAAGCCGGCGGCCCCTGCGGCGAAGACCACGCTCAGCCCTCAAGCCGCGTGGCCTTTCCCGACGGGCACCAAGCCCTGAGGTATCGGCGTCTGCTTGAAAACCCGGCTTCGGCCGGGTTTTTTCATGGCGGGCCGGCGAGGAAGTGTCGGCGCGTGAACGGGTAGCGCGACTGCGCGCCGCGCATCGTGCCGTCGACCGGGTCGCCGCTCGGGCGCGTGGCCAGCAACTGGTGGATGGCCATCCAACCGCGTTCGAAGCCCACCGCGCTGCCCGACAGGTAGAGCCGGAAGGCGCGCACCGTGGCCGGGTCTGCGAGCCGGGCTGCCTCGTCGAGCCGTGCTTCCAGCGCATCGGACCAGGCCCACAGCGTGCGCGCGTAGTGCGGCCGCAGGTTCTCCGCATCGACCAGTTCCAGCCCGGCCCGCGCCAGCCGGGACACGACGCGGCTCACGTGCTCCAGCTCGCCGCCGGGGAAGATGTGGCGCTCGACGAAGGCGCCGATGCCGCCGCCGAGCTCGGTGTTGTGCAGTCCGCCGGCCGTGATGCCATGGTTGAGCAACAGGCCGCCCGGTGCGAGAAGGCGGTTCAGCTTGGCGAAGTAGCCGACCAGACGCGCGCGGCCGACATGCTCGAACATCCCCACCGAGGCGATCGCGTCGTAGGGCCGATCCTCGGGCAGGTCACGGTAGTCGAGCAGGTGCACGCGCACCCGATGTTCCAGGCCCGCGGCCTCGATCAGCCGGGTGACGTGGAGATGCTGGTTGCGCGACAGCGTGATGCCGGTCGCGTCGACCCCGTAATGCCGCGCGGCCCACAGCAGCAGCGCGCCCCAGCCGGCGCCGACATCGAGGAAGCGCTGTCCCGGCGCCAGCTGAAGCTTGCGACAAACGAGGTCGAGCTTGGCTTGTTGCGCCTCGGCCAGGTTCGACTCGGGATGCTCGTAGTAGGCGCAGGAGTAGACGCGCAGCGGGTCGAGCCACAGCGAGTAGAAATCGTCCGACACGTCGTAATGCGACTGCGCGTTGCGCAGGTCTGCGCGCCGCCGGTGACGCACCAGCGAGGCGAGATCGCGCACCCTGCGCCGCAGCGCGCCCGGCGCATGCGCGGCGAGTGGGTCGCCGACCAGCGTCGCGGCGGTGGCGGCCAACTCGCGCAGCGAGCCGATCAACTCGATCCGCCCTCGGACATAGGCATCGGCCAAGCGCCCGACCTGGCCGGTTGCCAGTGCCGCCAGCAACCGACGGTCACGCAGTTCCAGGCTCACGCGCGCGCCGCGCGGCCGGTAGGCGCCGCCAGGCCAAGCCACCGCCACCGGCCAGGGCAGAGCGGCCAGGCGCCGCAGTACCAACCTTTCCAGCATCGTCGATCCTCAACAGGATGCTGCTGCAAGACTAGACGAGCGTCGGCTCGGTCGCCATCGCATCGCCCGGTGTCGACCCCCTAGTCGTTGCGTGCGGCGGGACCGCCGCTTCTCATCCTTCACTTCCAATGCTTCTCGCAAGTCCTTATTTTTGAACAGTTTTTCTTCCAAACATTACCTTCCAAACCGTCGCTAAGTGCTTGATTTGATTGATTTTTCTTACAGTTCTTGTTGACCCGATCCAGGCACTCCGCTAAAGTGGGACAAAGTGCACTTTCGTGGGTTTTTGTGTCTCAATTTGTCTTCCAAGGGGCCTCGGCGCTGGCGCTCGACGCAAAAGGGCGTCTGGCCGTGCCGTCGCGGCACCGGGAGACGCTCGCGGCCCAGTGCCAGGGCCAGCTGACGCTGACGAAACACCCTGACGGCTGCCTGCTCATCTTTCCGCGCCCGGTGTGGGAGGGCTATCGCGAGAAGATCGCGGCCTGGCCCGAGCAGGCCAAGGGCTGGAAGCGGATCTTCCTGGGCAATGCGATGGATGCGGAGATCGACGGCGCGTCGCGTGTGCTGGTCTCGCCCGAGCTGCGCGCCGCCGCCGGCATGACGCGCGACGTGATGCTGCTCGGCATGGGCAGCCACTTCGAGCTCTGGGACGCGCCACGCTACGCCGCCCACGAGGCGGCGGTGATGCAGCAGGGCCTGCCCGATGCGTTGCGTGACTTCTCTTTCTGAGCCGCGATGGTCGACGCCGCCGCCGCGCAGGTCTCGTCCCTGCCGCACACCACCGTGCTGCTGCACGAGGCGGTGGACGCCCTCGTGACGCGCGCCGATGGCCTTTACGTGGACGGCACCTATGGCCGCGGCGGGCACTCCCGTCTCGCGCTGCAACGCCTCGGCGCGGCCGGCCGCCTGATCGCGATCGACCGTGACCCGCAGGCGGTCGCGCACGCCAAGGCCGATGCGGCGCTGGCGGCCGATGCCCGCTTCGAGATCGAACATGCCGCCTTCGCCGACCTGCCGGCGCTGCTGGCGGCGCGCGGCGTCGAGGTGATCGACGGGCTGCTGCTGGATCTGGGCGTGAGTTCGCCGCAGATCGACGACCCGGCGCGCGGCTTCAGCTTCCGCTACACCGGGCCGCTGGACATGCGCATGGACACGACGCGCGGCGAGAGCGCGGCGGCCTTCCTGGCCCGCGCCGACGAGCGCGAGATCGCCGAGGTGATCCGCGACTACGGCGAGGAGCGCTTCGCGAGCGCGATCGCCAAGGCCATCGTCGCGCGCCGTGCCGAGGGTCGCGCGCTGGCGACGACCGACGAGCTCGCGGCGCTGTGCGCCCGCGCCGTGCGCACCCGCGAGGCGGGCCAGGATCCGGCGACGCGTACCTTCCAGGCGCTGCGCATCTTCGTCAACGCCGAGCTGGCGCAGCTCGAGCGGGCGCTGGATGCTGCGCTGGCGCTGCTGCGCCCGGGCGGGCGGCTCGCGGTGATCAGCTTCCACTCGCTGGAAGACCGCATCGTCAAGACCTTCATCGCGCGCCACGCGCGCGAGGTGGTGGACCGGCGCGCGCCGTTCGCGCCGGCGGCGGCGCTGCGGCTGCGGGCACTCGGTCGCATCAAGCCCTCGGCCGAAGAGGTCGCCATGAACCCGCGCTCGCGTTCGGCGATCCTGCGCGTCGCCGAGCGCACCGAGGTGGCCGCATGACGCGCATCAACGCCGTGCTGCTGCTCGCGCTGATCGTGAGCTGCCTCTACCTCGTGAAGGTCAGCTACGACTCGCGGCGCCTGTTCAGCGCGCTCGACCGCGCGCGCGCCGATGCCGTACGGCTCGCGTCTGACCACGAACGCCTGCAGAGCGAGCGCCAGGCCCAGGCGACGCCGCTGCGCGTCGAGCGCGTCGCGCGCGAGAAGCTGGCGATGCGCAGCGCCACACCGGCGGTCACCGAATACGTCGAGGCGCCGCGTGCGGCTTCGGCGCCGGCTGCGGAGGGCGGCCGATGAGCCGCTGGTTCAAGAGCTGGGGAAGCGGCCGCGGCGCGCCGTCCGGCGCCGTCAGCGCACGCAGCCTGCGCTACGCGACCAGCCCGCTGCTCGCGTCGAAGACGCCGCCGTGGCGTTCCAAGTTCCTGGTTGCGCTGCTCGGCGCAGGCTTCGTCGTGTTGATCGGCCGCGCGGTCTATGTGCAGGTGTGGGGCACCGAGTTCTACCAGCGCAAGGGCGAGGACCGCTACGCCCGCACGCTGGACCTGCCGGCCAGCCGCGGCCGCATCGTCGACCGCGGCGGCGAGCTGCTGGCCTCCAGCGTCGAGGCGCCGACGGTCTGGGCGATTCCGCGCGACCTGAAGGCCAGCGCCGACGAGAAGCGCCGCCTTGCGCGCCTGCTCGGCATGAGCGCGTCCGAGCTCGACAAGCGCCTGGCCGACAACCCGAACTTCGTCTACCTGAAGCGCCAGATCGACGAGTCGGTCGCGCTGCAGGTGCGCGCGCTGGGCCTCAAGGGCATCCACCAGCTCACCGAGTACAAGCGCCGCTACCCGGCCGGCGAGGCGGCCGCGCATGTGGTCGGCTTCACGAACGTGGAGGACCGCGGCCAGGAGGGCATCGAGCTCGCCTTCCAGGACGCGCTGGCCGGCCGCGACGGCACGCGCCGCGTCATCAAGGACCGGCTCGGCCGCGTCGTCGAGGACATCGGTGAGAGCGTGCCGCCGGTCGATGGCCGCGACATCGAGCTGGCGATCGACTCGAAGGTGCAGTTCTTCGCCTACCAGCGCGTGCGCGATGCCGTCGCCGAGCACAAGGCCAAGGCCGGCAGCGTGGTGGTGCTCGACGTGCAGACCGGCGAGGTGCTGGCACTCGCCAACTACCCGAGCTTCACGCCCGGCGAACGCCGCAACCTGAGCGGCGCGCAGCTGCGCAATCGCGCGCTGACCGACACCTTCGAGCCCGGCTCGACGATGAAGCCCTTCATCGCCGGGCTGGCGCTGGACAGCGGCCTGGTCAAGGCGCACACCAGCATCGACACCGGCGACGGCCGCATCCAGATCACCGGCAGCACCATCAGCGACCACAAGCCCTACGGCGTGCTGACGGTCGAGGAGGTGATCCAGAAGTCCAGCAACGTCGGCACCGTCAAGATGGCGATGCGCATGCCGGCGCGCGAGATGTGGGACATGTTCTCGGCCATCGGCCTGGGCCAGAAGCCCCAGCTCGAATTCCCCGGCGCGGTCAGCGGCCGGCTGCGGCCGTACAAGAGCTGGCGCCCGATCGAGCAGGCGACGATGAGCTACGGCTACGGGCTCTCGGCCAGCCTGTTCCAGCTCGCCCGCGCCTACACCGTGTTCGCGCGCGACGGCGAGCTGATCCCCGTGAGCCTGACCAAGGCCGAGCAGCCGACCGGCGGCGTGCGCGTGTTCACGCCCGAGACCGCGCGCTCGGTGCGCCACATGCTGCAGATGGCGGCCGGCGACGGTGGCACGGCGCCGAAGGCGCAGCCGGTCGGCTACTCGGTCGGTGGCAAGACAGGCACCGCGCGCAAGCAGGAGGGCAAGGGCTACGCCGACAAGAAGTACCGCGCCTGGTTCGTCGGCCTGGCGCCGGTGGACAAGCCGCGCATCGTCGTCGCGGTGATGGTCGACGAACCGAACAACGGCAAGTTCTACGGCGGCGATGTCGCCGCGCCGGTGTTCGCCGAGGTGGTGCAGCAGACCCTGCGCACGCTGGGCGTCGCGCCCGACCTCGAGGTGGTGCCGCAGATCGTCGCGCGGCATTCCGACACGGTCGAGGAGAGCTTCTGATGCTGATGCGTCTGCGCTCCCCCGCCGCCGCGGCGCGCTGGCTGCGCTCCTGGGTCACCGGCACGCTGCGCACCGACAGCCGGCGCGTGCAGCCGGGCGATGGGTTCATCGCCTGGCCGGGCCATGCGACCGACGGGCGCCGCTACGTGCAGGCGGCGCTCGACGCCGGCGCGGCCACGGTGCTGGTCGAGGCCGAGGGTGTCGAGGCCTATGGGTTCACCGACGCCCGCATCGGCGCGCTGCCGCGGCTGAAGGCCGCGACCGGCGCGATCGCCGACGCCTACTTCGACCACCCGAGCGAGAAGCTGCGCGTGGTGGCCACCACCGGCACCAACGGCAAGACCTCGACCGCCTGGTGGACCGCGCAGGCGCTGACGCTGCTCGGCCAGCGCTGCGGCGTCGTCGGCACGCTCGGGGTCGGCGTCCCGCCGGTCGGCGACCAGCCCGCGAGCATCGAGTTCACCGGCCTCACGACGCCCGACCCGGTCACGCTGCAGGCGGGCTTCCGGCGCATGGTCGACGGCGGTCATGCGGCCTGCGCGATCGAGGCCTCGTCGATCGGCCTCGTCGAGGAGCGGCTCGCCGCCACGCGCATCGAGGTCGCGCTGTTCACCAATTTCACGCGCGACCACCTGGACTTCCACGGCAGCATGGACGCCTACTGGGCCGCCAAACGCATGCTGTTCGACTGGCCCGGGCTGGAGGCCGCGGCCGTCAACGTCGACGACCCGCAGGGCCTGGGGCTGGCGCGCGAGCTGGCCGACAGCGCGCTGGAGCTGTGGACCTGCTCGCTGCGCGACCCGGCCGCGCGGCTGCACGCCAGCGGCGTGACCTATGTCGACGGCGGACTGGCCTTCACGCTGCACGAGGGCGAGGTGCTGCGGCCGGTGCGCAGCACGCTGATCGGCGACTACAACGCGTCCAACCTGCTGGTTGTCCTCGGCGGGCTGCGCGCGCTCGGCGTACCGCTCGACGAGGCCGTGCGCGCCGTGCCGCAGCTCACGCCGGTACCGGGGCGCATGCAAAGGGTCGGCGATGGCAGCGGGGCGCCCGAAGTGGTGGTCGACTACGCCCATACGCCCGACGCGCTGGAGAAGGTGCTGCAGTCGCTGCGCCCGCTCGCTGCGGCGCGCCGCGGCCGGCTCGTGTGCGTGTTCGGCTGCGGCGGCAACCGCGACGCGAGCAAGCGGCCGCTGATGGGCGCGATCGCGCAGAAGCTCGCCGACCGCGTGATCGTCACCAGCGACAACCCACGCCACGAGCCTCCGGCCGAGATCCTGGAGCAGATCGTCGCCGGCCAGGACCGCCGCGGCCGCGCGACGGTCATCGAGGATCGCCGCGCCGCGATCGCGCAGGCCGTCGCGCAGGCCGGCGCACAGGACGTGATCCTGCTGGCCGGCAAGGGCCACGAGGACTACCAGGAGATCGCCGGCGTCAAGCATCCGTTCTCCGACGTCGACGAGGCGCGCGCCGCGCTCGCGGCGCGAGGGGTGTCGTCATGAGCATGATGGATCTGGCGCTTGCGCTGAGGCTGCTGCCCGACGCCACGCTGGTCGGCGATGCCGCAACCACCGTCGAGCGCGTGCACAGCGACACGCGCACGCTGCAGCCGGGCGACTTCTTCGTCGCGCTGAAGGGCGAACGCTACGACGCGCACGACTTCCTGCCGCAGGCCAAGGCGGCCGGCGCGGTGGCCGCGCTGGCCAGCCGCGGGCTGGCCGAGGCCGGCCTGCCGGGCCTGCTGGTCAGCGACACGCGCGCCGCGCTCGGCGAGATGGCGGCCGCCTGGCGCGCGCGCCTGGACCTGCCGCTGATCGCGGTGACCGGCAGCAACGGCAAGACCACGGTCACGCAGATGATCGCGAGCGTCCTGCGCGCCTGGCTCGGCGACGCGTCGCTCGCGACCCAGGGCAATTTCAACAACGACATCGGCGTGCCGCTGACGCTGCTGCGGCTGCGCCCTGCACAGCACCGCGCCGCGGTCGTCGAGCTCGGCATGAACCACCCGGGCGAGATCGCGCTGCTGGCGCGCATCGCCGCGCCGACCGTCGTGCTCGTCAACAACGCGCAGCGCGAGCACCAGGAGTTCATGGCCTCGATCGAAGCGGTGGCGCGCGAGAACGGCGCGGCGATCGAGGCGCTCGGGGCCACCGGCACCGCGGTGTTCCCGGCCGACGATGCGCAGGCCCCGATCTGGCGGGCGCTGGCCGGCAAGCGGCCGACACTGACCTTCGCGCTCGACGGCGCCGTGCGCGCCGATCTGCATGTCGAGGCGGTATGGAGCGGCGACCACTGGGCCGCGGTGCTGCACACACCGGCCGGCGCGACGGCGATCGCGCTGCGCGCCGCCGGCTGGCACAACGTCAAGAACGCGCTCGCCGCGACCGCCTGCGCGCTGGCGGCGGGCTGCCCGCTGAGCGCGATCGGCCGCGGGCTCGAAGCCTTCGAGCCGGTCAAGGGCCGCTCGCAGGTCAAGCCGCTGGCGCTGGGCGGCCGCACCGTCACGCTGATCGACGACAGCTACAACGCCAACCCCGACTCGGTGCGCGCGGCGATCGACGTGCTCGCCTCGCTGCCTGGCCCGCGCTGGCTGGTGCTGGGCGACATGGGTGAGGTCGGTGACCAGGGGCCGGCCTTCCACGCCGAGGTCGGCGCCTATGCGCGCGAGCGCGGCGTCGACGCGCTGTGGACCGCCGGCGTCGCCTGCGAGGCCGCGGCCGCCGCCTATGGCAGCGGCGCACGCCGTTTCACCGATGCCGCGGCGCTCGCCGCGGCCGTGGGCGAGGCGCCGGATGCCGCGGCCATCGTCGTCAAGGGATCACGCTTCATGAAGATGGAACAGGTCGTGGCCGCGCTGCAGACGCGCGCCACGTCGGAGGGCTCGCCGTGCTGATCACCCTGGCCCAGTGGCTGCAGCAGATGAACCCGGAGCAGTTCGGCTTCCTGCGCGTCTTCCAGTACCTGACCTTCCGCGCGGTGATGGCGGCGATGACGGCGCTGCTGCTCGGCCTGCTGCTCGGGCCCTATGTGATCCGGCGCCTGACCGAGCTGAAGATCGGCCAGCCGATCCGCGAGTACGCGATCGCCGGCCACATGGTCAAGCAGGGCACGCCGACGATGGGCGGCGCGCTGGTGCTGCTGGCGATCGCGCTGTCGACGCTGCTGTGGTTCGACTGGAGCAACCGCTTCGTCTGGATCGTGATGATCGTGACCTTCGGCTTCGGCGCGATCGGCTGGGTCGACGACTGGCGCAAGGTGGTCGACAAGAACCCCGAGGGCATGCGCTCGCGCGAGAAGTACTTCTGGCAGTCGATCATCGGCCTGATCGCGGCCTTCTACCTGGCCTTCAGCGTCGCCGAGACCTCCAACGCGCGCGTCGCCGAGCTGTTCGTCAACTGGATCACCAGCGGCTTCCAGACGCCGCTGCCGAACCGCGCCGACCTGATCGTGCCCTTCTTCAAGACGGTGAGCTACCCGCTGGGCGTGGCCGGCTTCATCATCCTGACCTACATCGTCATCGTCGGCACCAGCAACGCGGTCAACCTGACCGACGGGCTCGACGGGCTGGCGATCATGCCGGTGGTGATGGTCGGCTCGGCGCTCGGCATCTTCGCCTACGTGACCGGCAACTCGGTGTTCGCGAACTACCTGCTGCTGCCGCACATCCCGGGCGCCGGCGAGCTGCTGATCTTCTGCGCCGCGATGGCCGGCGCAGGGCTGGCCTTCCTGTGGTTCAACGCCCACCCGGCGCAGGTCTTCATGGGCGATGTCGGCGCGCTCGCGCTCGGCGGTGCGCTCGGCACCATCGCCGTCATCGTGCGCCAGGAGATCGTGCTCGCGCTGATGGGCGGCATCTTCGTCGTCGAGGCGCTGTCGGTGATGGCCCAGGTGGCGTGGTTCAAGTGGACCAGGTGGCGCACCGGCACCGGCCAGCGCATCCTGCTGATGGCGCCGCTGCACCACCACTACGAGAAGGTGGGCTGGAAGGAGACCCAGGTCGTGATCCGCTTCTGGATCATCACGATGCTGCTGTGCCTCGTGGGCCTGTCGACGCTGAAACTGCGATGAAGAGCCTCGCCGGTCAGACCGTGCTCGTGCTGGGCCTCGGCGATTCGGGGCTCGCGATGGCGCAGTGGTGCGCGCGCTGCGGCGCCGACGTGCGCGTCGCCGACTCGCGCGAGAGCCCGCCGCAGGCAGCCGCGCTGGCGGGCGTGCCGCGCGCGGTCGGCTTCGATCCGGCGCTGCTCGATGGGGTGCAGCGGGTGCTCAAGAGCCCGGGCCTCGCGCCCGCCGATGCGGCGCTCGCGCCGCTGCTCGCGCGCGCGGCCGAGCTCGGCGTGCCGGTGCAGGGCGAGCTCGGGCTGTTCGCCGAGGCGCTGGCCGATCTGAAGGCGGAGCGCGGCTATGCGCCGAAGTTGATCGCGATCACCGGCACCAATGGCAAGACCACGACGACGATGATGTGCGGCCAGCTCGTCGAGCGCAGCGGCGCGCGCGTCGCGGTGGCCGGCAACGTCGGCCCGACGATGCTCGCGACGCTGGCGGCGGCGCTCGACCTCGAGGGCGAGGCGGTCGCCGCGCCGGTGGCCGAGGCCGCGACGGCCGCCGAGTCCGTGGCCACCGATGACGATGCCGTTGGCCCGCCGACCGACGACGACGCGCCGCTCGAACTGGCCCCGCCGCCGCCGGCCGCGCCGGTGTTCGAGCACCTGCCCGAGGTCTGGGTGCTCGAGCTCTCCAGCTTCCAGCTCGACGGCGTGCAGGGCTTCGCGCCCGATGCCGCCGTGGTGCTCAACGTCACCCAGGACCACCTCGACTGGCATGGCTCGATGGACGCCTATGCGCAAGCCAAGGCGCGCGTCTACGGCCCGGCCGACGCCTGGGGCTGCACGATGGTCGTCAACCGCGACGATCCGCAGGTCGAGGCGATGGTGCCGGCGCCGCTGACCGTCAAGGCCGCCGGACGCGGCACGCGCGCCCAGGTCCGTGCGCGCACGGTCGTGCGCTTCGGCCTCGATGCGCCGCGCCGCCCGGGCGACTACGGCCTTGTGGTCGAGAACGGCATGGCCTGGCTGGTGCGTGCCGCCGAAGCCGACGAGACGCTCGCGAAACGCGGCAAGCCGGCCGTCACCGACGACGAGCCGCTGCACCTGACGCGCCTGATGCCGGCCGACGCCCTGCGCATCCGCGGCCGCCACAACGCCGCCAACGCGCTGGCCGCGCTGGCGCTGGCCACGGCCGTCGGCCGCCCGCTCGCGCCGATGCTGCACGGCCTGCGCGAGTACCGCGGCGAGCCGCACCGCGTCGAGTGGATCGCCACCGTCGGCGGCGTCGAGGCCTACGACGACAGCAAGGGCACCAACGTCGGCGCCACGGTTGCGGCACTCGACGGCCTGGGCGCCGACAAGGCGCCGGCGAAGCTGGCCGTGATCCTCGGCGGTGACGGCAAGGGCCAGGACTTCGCACCGCTGGCCGCGCCGGTCGCGCGCCACGCGCGCGCGGTGGCACTTGTCGGCCGCGACGCCGCGGTCATCGAGGCGGTGCTCGCCGGCACGGTGCCGATGGCCCGCCACGACTCGCTCGAGGCCGCCACCCGCTGGGCCTACGCGCAGGCCCAGCCCGGCGACGCGCTGCTGCTCAGCCCGGCCTGCGCGAGCCTGGACATGTTCCGCAACTACGCCCACCGCGCGGAGGTGTTCGCCGCGGCGGTGCGCGCGCTCGCCGACGAGCAGGGAGAGATCGCATGACGGCGCTCGCCGCGCGCCTGGGTGGCCTGCTCGCGCAGCTGCGGCGCAAGCCCGACGCGCTGCCGATCCGCGACTGGGTCAGCGTGTCTTCGGGCCAGCCCGCCCGCCTGCTCGGCTTCGACCAGGCGATGGTGTGGGTCGTCGTCGCATTGCTCGCGCTCGGGCTGGTGATGGTCTATTCGGCCTCGGTCGCGCTGCCCGACAGCCCGCGCTTCGCGCGCTACCAGCCGACGCATTTCCTGTCGCGCCATGTGTTCGCGATCGCGATCGCCGCGCTGGCCGCGGCCGTCACGCTGCGCGTGCCGATGAGCGTATGGGAGAAGTACGCGCCGCTGCTGTTCGTCGTGTCGCTGGTGCTGCTGGTGTTCGTGCTGATCCCCGGCATCGGCAAGGGCGTCAACGGCGCGCGCCGCTGGATCCCGCTCGGCGTCATGAACTTCCAGCCCAGCGAACTCGCCAAGCTGGCGATCGCGCTCTACGCCGCCGGCTACATGGTGCGCAAGATGGAGGTCAAGGAGGACTTCTGGCGCGCCGTCACGCCGATGGGCGTGGCCGTCGTGCTGCTCGGCGTGCTGCTGCTGGCCGAGCCCGACATGGGCGCCTTCCTCGTCATCGCGACGATCGCGATGGGCATCCTCTTCCTCGGCGGCGTCAACGGCCGGATGTTCCTGCTGATCAGCGTGCTGCTGATCGGCGCCTTCGTGCTGATGATCACGCTCAGCGAATGGCGCCGCGAGCGCATCTTCGCCTACCTCGACCCCTGGGACGAGAAGTACACGCTGGGCAAGGCCTACCAGCTGTCGCACTCGCTGATCGCCTTCGGCCGCGGCGAGATCTTCGGCCAGGGGTTGGGCTCGAGCGTCGAGAAGCTGCACTACCTGCCCGAGGCGCACACCGACTTCCTGCTCGCGGTGATCGGCGAGGAGCTGGGCTTCGTCGGCGTGTTCGCGGTGATCGCCGCCTTCTTCTGGCTGACGCGGCGCATCTTCCACATCGGCCGGCAGGCGATCGCGCTGGACCGGGTGTTCTCGGGCCTGGTGGCGCAGGGCGTCGGCATCTGGATGGGCGGGCAGGCCTTCATCAACATGGGCGTGAACCTGGGCGTGCTGCCGACCAAGGGGCTGACCTTGCCTTTGATGAGCTATGGGGGGTCGGCGATCCTGATGAACTGCATTGCGCTGGCGATCGTGCTCAGGGTGGATATCGAGAACCGGTCCTTGATGCGAGGGGGGCGAGCATGACGCGACACCTCGTCGTCATGGCCGCCGGCACCGGCGGCCACATCATCCCCGGCCTCGCGGTCGCGCAGGAAATGCAGCACCGCGGTTGGACCGTCAGCTGGCTCGGCACGACCCAGGGCATGGAGAACCGGCTCGTGCCGCCCAGCGGCATCCCGCTCGACACCATCGCCTTCAGCGGGCTGCGCGGCAAGGGGCCGCTGCACACGCTGACCGGCGGCTTCAGGCTGCTCGGCGCCTTCGCCGCATGCCTCGGCATCCTGCGCCGGCGCGCCACCACGGCGGTGCTCGGCATGGGCGGCTATGTGTGCTTTCCCGGCGGGCTGATGGCCTCGCTGCTCGGCAAGCCGCTGGTGCTGGTGAACGCCGACGCCGCGCTGCTGATGAGCAACCGCGCGCTCAAGCCGGTGGCCGATCGCATCGCCTTCGGCTTCGACGGCGCCGCGGCGGCGACCACGAAGCAGGGCGTCGTCACCGGCAACCCGGTGCGCGCCGAGATCGAGGCGCTGCCCGAGCCGGCCGAGCGCTACGCCGGCCGCGAGGGCCCGCTGCGGCTGCTGGTGGTCGGCGGCAGCCTCGGCGCGCGGGTGCTCAACGAGATACTGCCGCAGGCCCTCGCGCTGATGGAGCCGCAGCAGCGCCCGCTGGTGATCCACCAGACCGGCGCGCTGAACCGCGACGCGGTGAAGGCCGGCTACGAGCTCGTCGGCCTGCAGCAGGGCGTCGAGGTCGTCGCCTTCATCGACGACATGGCCGCGCGGCTTGCGCACTGCGACCTGGTGGTCTGCCGCGCCGGTGCGGTGACGGTCAGCGAGCTGTGCGCCGCCGGCGTGCCCAGCGTGCTGGTGCCGCTGATCGTCAGCACCACCTCGCACCAGCGCGACAACGCGCTGCACCTGGCCCAGCACGGCGCGGCGATCCACCTGCCGCAGGCCGAACTCAACCCCCAGACGCTCGCCGACACGCTGCGCTCGCTGGACCGCGCCCAGCTCGTCGCGATGGCCGAGAAGGCCCGCGCGCTGAGCCGTCCGCGGGCCGCCGCGCGCGTCGCCGACGAAATCGAACGCCTCGTGAAGGAGGCTGCATGAAACACGCCGTCAAGCACATCCATTTCGTCGGCATCGGCGGTGCCGGCATGAGCGGCATCGCCGAGATCCTGCACAACCTGGGCTACACCGTCTCAGGCTCGGACCAGGCCGACGGCGCGACGACGCGGCGGCTCGCCTCGCTCGGCATCCGCGTCGCGATCGGCCACGACGCCGCGCACATCGCCGGCGCCGAGGCGGTGGTCACGTCCACCGCGGTGAAGGGCGACAACCCCGAGGTCATCGCCGCGCGCAGCAAGCGCATCCCGGTGGTGCCGCGCGCAGTGATGCTGGCCGAGCTGATGCGCCTGAAGCGGGGCATCGCGATCGCCGGCACGCACGGCAAGACGACCACGACCTCGCTGGTCGCCAGCATGCTGGCCGAGGCCGGGCTGGACCCGACCTTCGTGATCGGCGGGCGGCTCGAGAGCGCCGGCGCCAACTCGCGGCTCGGCGTCGGCGACTACATCGTGGTGGAGGCCGACGAGAGCGATGCCTCCTTCCTGAACCTGATGCCGGTGCTCAGCGTCGTGACCAACATCGACGCCGACCACATGGACACCTACGGCCATGACTTCGCCAGGCTCAAGGCGGCGTTCGTCGAGTTCATCCACCGCATGCCCTTCTACGGCGCGGCGATCGTCTGCGGCGACGACCCCGGCGTGCGCTCGATCATCCCGATGATCTCGCGTCCGGTCGTCAGCTACGGCTTCGGCGCCGACACGCAGATCCGCGCCGTGAACGTGCAGGCGCTGCCCGGCGGGCAGATGCGCTTCACCGCGCAGCGCCGCAACGGCGTCGTGATGCCCGACGTGGACGTGACGCTGAACCTGCCCGGCGAGCACAACGTGCTCAACGCGCTGGCGGTGATCGCGATCGCCGCCGAGCTCGAGCTGCCCGACGCGCCGCTCGTCAAGGCGCTGGCCGGGTTCAGCGGCGTCGGCCGCCGCTTCCAGCGCTACGGCGAACTCGCGGCACCGAGCGGCGGCCGCTTCACGCTGATCGACGACTACGGCCACCACCCGGTCGAGATGGCGGCGGTCATCGCCGCGGCGCGCGGCGCCTTCCCGGGACGCCGGCTCGTGATCGCTTTCCAACCGCACCGCTACACCCGCACGCGCGACTGCTTCGAGGACTTCGTCAAGGTCATGGGCACGGCCGACGCGGTGCTGCTCGCCGAGGTCTACGCGGCCGGCGAGGCCCCGATCGTCGCGGCCGACGGCCGCGCGCTGGCGCGCGCCCTGCGCGTGGCCGGCAAGGTCGAGCCGGTGTTCGTCGACGAGATCGCCGCCATGCCGCAGGCCATTGCCGACAACGCGCGCGACGGCGACGTCGTCATCGCGATGGGCGCCGGCTCGATCGGCGCGGTGCCGGCAAAGGTGGTCGAACTGCTGGGAGCACAACCATGACGGGCTTCGATCCCAAGAGCCTCGGCAAGGTCGCCGTCCTGATGGGCGGTACCTCGGCCGAGCGCGAGATCTCGCTGATGAGCGGCCGCGGCGTGCTCGCCGCGCTGCAGGAGCAGGGCGTCGACGCCTACGCCTTCGACCCGGCCGACTTCGAGCTCGGAGAGTTGAAGACCGAGGGCTTCGCGCGCTGCTTCATCGCGCTGCACGGCCGCCACGGCGAGGACGGCACGGTGCAGGGCGCGCTGGAGCTGCTCGGCATTCCCTACACCGGCAGCGGCGTGATGGCGAGCGCGATCGCGATGGACAAGGTGATGACCAAGCGCGTCTGGCTCGCCGAGGGCCTGCCGACGCCGCGCTGGGTCACGCTCGCGCCGGGCGAGCAGGGGTCCGAGCGCACGCGCACGGTGCCCGACGAGCTGGGCCTGCCGCTGATCGTCAAGCCGCCGCACGAGGGCTCGTCGATCGGCGTCAGCAAGGTCGCTGGCTACTCGCAGATGCAGGACGCCGTGAAGCTCGCCGCCAGCCACGACCCCGTCGTGCTGTGCGAGGAGTTCATCGAAGGCCCCGAGCTCACCTGCCCGGTGCTGGGCGAGGGCGCCAACGCGCGCGCGCTGCCGGTGATCCGCATCGTGCCGCCCGCGGCCGGCTACGACTACCAGAACAAGTACTTCACCGACGAGGTGCAGTACCTCTGCCCGAGCGGCCTCGCGCCCGAGGAAGAGGCCGAGGTGCAGCGCCTCACGCTGGCCGCCTACCGCGCACTCGGCTGCCGCGGTTGGGGCCGCGCCGACCTGATGCTGCGCGCCAAGGACCGCAAGCCTTTCCTGATCGAGATGAACACCTCGCCGGGGATGACCGGGCATTCGCTCGTGCCGATGTCGGCGCGCGCCGCCGGCATCAGCTACGAGCAGCTGTGCGTCGACTTGCTGCGCGCCGCGCGGCTCGACAACTGATCCGATCCCCCAGTGGCCCGCACCCGCAACCCCGCCCGACCCACGGCCCCCGTGCCGCCGCCGCTCGACGTGCGCCTGATGCACGCCGGCGCGGCGCTGCTGCTGGGCGTGGCGCTGCTGGCGATCGCGGTCGGCGCGCTGCGCTGGGCGACGCGCTCGCCGCAGTTCACGCTCGGCGGCGTGCGCATCGAGGGCGACGTGGGCCGCAACAGCGTCGCGACGATCCGCGCGAACGCGATGCCGCGGCTGGCCGGCAACTTCTTCAGCCTCGACCTCGCCGCCGCGAAGCAGGCCTTCGAGTCGGTGCCCTGGGTGCGCCGCGCGGTCGTGCAGCGCGTCTGGCCGAACCGGCTCGCCGTGCGGCTCGAGGAGCACCGCGTCGCGGCCTGGTGGCACGTTGACGAGCGCGACGACCTGCTCGTCAACGTGCAGGGCGAGGTCTTCGAGGCCAACCCCGGCGACGTGGAGGACGAGCACCTGCCGGTGCTGGCCGGGCCCGACGGCAGCTCGGCCGCGCTGCTGGCCATGCTGCGCCGGCTGCAGCCGGTGTTCGACACGCTGGATGCGCGCATCGAGCGGCTCGCGCTCAGCGCGCGCGGCTCCTGGCAGGCGGCGCTCGACAACGGCGCCGAGGTCGAGCTCGGCCGCGGCAGCGACGACGAGGTGGTCGAACGCACGCGCGTCTTCGCCGGCACCGTGACCCAGCTCGTGTCGCGCTACCAGCGTCCGCTCGAGTACGCCGACCTGCGCCACGCCGGCGGCTACGCGCTGAAGCTGCGCGGCATCGGCACCGTCGCGCCGGTCGCGCCGACGACAAGGAACTAGCACATGGCCAAGGAATACAAGGATCTCGTCGTCGGCCTGGACATCGGCACCGCCAAGGTGATGGCGGTGGTGGCCGAGGTGCTGCCGGGCGGCGAGCTGCGGGTCGCCGGCATCGGCACCGCCAGCTCGCACGGCCTGAAGCGCGGCGTCGTCGTCAACATCGACGCGACGGTGCAGTCGATCCAGCAGGCGCTGAAAGAGGCCGAGATGATGGCCGACTGCAAGATCACCCGCGTCTACACCGGCATCACCGGCAGCCACATCCGCGGCCAGAACTCCACCGGCATGGTGATCGTGCGCGACAAGGAGGTCACGCCGGTCGACGTGGCGCGCGTGGTCGAGACCGCCAAGGCGATCAACATCCCGAACGACCAGCGCCTGCTGCTGGTGGAGCCGCAGGAGTTCGTGATCGACGGCCACGAGGTCAAGGAGCCGATCGGCATGAGCGGCGGCCGGCTCGAGGTCAAGGTCCACATCGTCACCGGTGCGCAGAGCGCGGCCGAGAACATCGTCAAGTGCGTGCGCCGCTGCGGGCTGGAAGTGGACCAGCTCGTGCTCAACCCCAGCGCCAGCAGCCACGCGGTCCTGACCGAGGACGAGAAGGACCTCGGCGTGGCGCTGGTCGACATCGGCGCCGGCACCACCGACGTCAGCATCTTCACCGGCGGCAGCGTTCGCCACACCGCGGTGATCCCGATCGCCGGCGACCTGATCACCAGCGACATCGCCATGGCGCTGCGCACGCCGACCAAGGACGCCGAGGAGATCAAGGTCGAGTACGGCGTCGCCAAGCAGCTGCTGGCCGACCCGAACGAGCAGGTCGAGGTGCCGGGCCTCGGCGACCGCGGCCCGCGCATGCTCAGCCGCCAGGCGCTGGCCGGCGTGATCGAGCCGCGCGTCGAGGAGATCTTCTCGCTGGTGCACCAGGTGCTGCGCGAGAGCGGCTACGAGGAGCTGCTGTCCAGCGGCATCGTGATCACCGGCGGCTCGGCGGTGATGCCGGGCATGGTCGAGCTCGGCGAGGACATCTTCCTGAAGCCGGTGCGCAAGGGCCTGCCCCTGTACGCCGGCGCACTGAACGACATGGTGGCGAGCCCGCGCTCGGCCACCGTCATGGGCTTGCTCGAAGAAGCGAGGCTCGCGCGTACGCGCGGCATGAAGGCAGCGCAGCAGGCGGGGTCGGTGCAGACCCTGTTCGGCCGCGTCAAGGACTGGTTCATCGGCAACTTTTGAGGCCGACTTTTCCCGCAATCACTCAACCGGCAACTGCAACCACACACGAAGGAGGCTTCCATGCCTATCGAAATGATCGAAGAGTTCGAGCTCGGCACCCGCATCAAGGTGATCGGCGTCGGCGGCGGCGGCGGCAACGCGGTCGACCACATGATCGCGGAAGGCGTGCAGGGGGTGGAGTTCATCTGCGCCAACACCGACGCGCAGGCACTGCACCGCTCCAAGGCCGACCAGCTGCTGCAGCTCGGCAGCAACGGCCTGGGCGCCGGCTCCAAGCCCGCCGTCGGCCGCCAGGCCGCCGAAGAGGCCGAGGAACGCATCCGCGCGTCGATCGAGGGCGCGAACATGGTGTTCCTGACCGCCGGCATGGGCGGCGGCACCGGCACCGGCGCCGCGCCGGTGATCGCGCGCATCGCCAAGGAGATGGGCATCCTGACCGTCGGCGTGGTCACCAAGCCCTTCGAGTTCGAGGGCGGCCGCCGCCTGAAGCAGGCCGAGGCCGGCGTGCAGGAGCTCGAGGCCAACGTCGACAGCCTGATCGTCATCCTCAACGAGAAGCTGATCGAGGTGCTGGGCGACGACATCTCGCAGGACGAGGCCTTCAAGCAGGCCAACGACGTGCTGAAGAACGCCGTGGGCGGCATCGCCGACATCATCCACATCGACGCGTCGATCAACGTCGACTTCGAGGACGTGAAGACGGTGATGAGCGAGCCCGGCAAGGCGATGATGGGCACCGCGATCGCCAGCGGCCCGGACCGCGCGACCAAGGCGGCCGATTCGGCGGTGGCCTGCCCGCTGCTCGAAGGCATCGACCTGTCGGGCGCGAAGGGCGTGCTGGTGCTGATCGCCGCGAGCCGCGGCAGCCTGAAGCTCAGCGAGAGCAAGAACGCGATGAACACGATCCGCCGCTACGCCGCGGACGATGCGCACGTGATCTTCGGCGCCGCCTACGACGAGACGCTGGGCGACAAGCTGCGTGTGACCGTCATCGCGACCGGCCTGGCGCAGAGCAAGCGCATCCAGGCGCCGATGACCGTGGTGCACGGCGGCCAGCAACTGCGCACCGGCACCGACAACGTGCCGGTGCTGAGCCAGTCGGTCGGGCAGACCGCGGCGCCCCAGGCCGGCCCGGACTACGGCCACCTGCAGGTGCCGAGCGTGTGGCGCAGCGGCCGCACGCAGGCGGCGGCGAAGGTCGATGCGCTGGCGAGCAACGGCATGGACGAGATCGAGATTCCGGCGTTCCTGCGCAAGCAGGCGGACTGACTCTCGGGTGACGCTCTACTTCGTGTGATGAGTGGACCCCGGGGAGCCGGTCCCCGGGGTGCTGCCATGTCGATCTGCGGGCGTGAACGCGCAGAGCCCGGACCGCCGCCGTCTGCCGCGGCGAGCGTGTGTTCGAAGGCGCACAGTCGCGGCGCACGGAACGGCGTGTACTCCATCTGCCGTTCGATGGTTCGCGTCCTCACGCAGCGGCCAGCGCACGGCGCGCGCCACGTCCTTGGAATACCTGACGCTAGTGGAACGGTGCTGCAGGCCGCGAGACGGCCTGGCTCCCCGGTTCGTCGACGAGCGTGAGAAGGGGAAACCTCATGGACTCCCAGACACTGACTCTCAGTCCCGCGGTAGCGGCCTGCTCCTACCTGCTGCGATTCACCTCGCTGCACGACCGCGGGCGCGGCGTGGCCGTGCCGTGCGACGAAGGCGGCCATGTCGACATCGACTCGCTGCCCCAGCGCCTGCGCATTGCGTACTTCGGTGCGCGGGCCATGGTGGGGCGCGACTACTCGTGTCCCACGGTGCAGTTGGCGGCCTAGGCCGACGGGGCCGCGTGGAGCCCACGATCCTGAGGGGGCCTGAGCCCCCTGCGCCGCCACGGTGGTGCTACCGCGGCGATAGCCCGCACCGGCCGTCAAGACGCCGCTCGCTTCCTACAATCCCGCCATGCTCCCCCAGCGCACGCTGAAATCCATCACCCGCGCCGTCGGTGTCGGCCTGCACACCGGCCAGCGCGTCGAGCTCACGCTGCGACCCGCCCCGCCCGACAGCGGCATCGTGTTCCGCCGCGTCGACCTGCCGGTGCCGGTGGAGATCCCGGTGCGCGCCGATTCGGTGTGCGACACCAAGGGCCTCGCGTCGACGCTGTCGCCCGGCGGCGAGCCCGGCGCGCCGAAGGTCAACACGGTCGAGCACCTGATGTCGGCCTGCGCCGGCCTGGGCATCGACAACCTGCTGGTCGACATCACCGCCGAGGAGGTGCCGATCCTCGACGGCTCGGCCGCCAGCTTCGTCTACCTGCTGCAGAGCGCCGGCTTCGCCGAGCAGGCGGCGCCCAAGCGCTTCATCCGCGTGCTCAAGACGGTGGAGGTGCGCGAGGGTGAAGGCGCGCGCGCCAAGTGGGCGCGGCTGGAGCCCTACCACGGCTGGCGCTTCGCCTTCGAGATCGACTTCGGCCACCCGGCCGTGGACCAGACCGGCCAGCGCGTCGTGTTCGACTTCTCCGAGGGCCAGTACCCGCGCGACATCGCCCGCGCGCGCACCTTCGGCTTCACGAAGGACGTGGAGATGATGCGTTCGCGCGGCCTGAGCCTCGGCGGCAGCATGGACAACGCGATCGTCGTCGACGACCAGCGCGTGCTCAACGCCGAGGGCCTGCGCTACGACGACGAGTTCACCAAGCACAAGGTGCTCGACGCGATCGGCGACCTCTACATCGCCGGCCACCCGATGCTGGCCGCCTACACGGCCTACAAGTCCGGCCACGCGCTGAACAACGTGCTGCTGCGCAAGCTGCTCGACGACCCGTCGGCCTACGAGATCGCGACCTTCGAGCGCGCCACCGACGCGCCGCGCGGCTTCGCCGAGCCGGCGCCGGCCTGGTAGCGGGCGGCGGCGCGCGATGCTGGTCTTCCGCTGGATCGTCCTGCTGCTGCTGGTCGCGGGGGTGCTGTGCTTCGCGATGTACATCGGCACCGGCCAACGCCAGTGGCGCGACCGCGGCCTGGTCATTGTCAAGTGGACGGTGCTCGCCGGGCTGGGCTTCTTCGCGGTGCTGATCCTGGAGCGGCTGGCGCTGATGGTGTGAGGGCACGGCCATGATCACCGGCACCGTGCTCGCCTTCGGCCTGCTGTTCGGCATGCAGCATGCGCTGGAGGCCGACCACCTGGCCGCCGTCGCGACGCTGGTCGCGCGCGAGCCCGGCAAGCGGCGCGTCGTGCGCCAGGGCGTGTTCTGGGGCCTGGGCCACGCGCTGACGCTGCTGGCCTTCGGCGGCGCGGTGATGGTCGTCGGCATGGCGCTGCCGGAGGCCACCGTGCAGGGCCTGGAGGCGGCGGTCGGCGTGATGCTGGTGTTGCTCGGCCTGGACCTGCTGCGCCGTCTGTGGAAGGAGCGCGTGCATTTCCATGCCCACCGCCATGCGCCGCAGGACGTGCATCACTTCCACGCCCACTCCCACCAGGGCGAGACCGCGCCGCACGACCGCGACGCGCATCACCACGAGCACGGTCCGCTGCCGCTGCGCGCACTGCTGGTCGGCATGGTCCACGGGCTGGCGGGTTCGGCGGCGCTGGTGCTGCTGACGCTGCAGCAGGTCGGCGACCCCTGGGTCGGGCTGCTCTACGTGCTGGTCTTCGGCCTCGGCTCGGTGATCGGCATGGGCGCGCTGTCGTGGGCGGTGTCGCTGCCGCTGCGCTTGAGCGGCGGCCAGCTGACGGTGGGGCATCGCGCGCTGACGGCGGGGGTCGCGCTGGCGAGCATCGGCTTCGGGCTCGCGACCGTCGTCGGGCAATGGCCAGCCTGAGCCATATTCGCCGAGACTGATACAAAATCCGCCCGCGCCCGGCCCGGGATTTGCCTGCCGGTGGCGCGGAGGCTCCTTCGATGTTCCCACTGGTACCAACCCTGAGTCGCCGTCGCTTCCTGCTGGTCGGCGGCAGCCTGGCGGCCACGCCGCTGCTCGCCGCGGAAGACGCCACCGGCGGCGACCCCTTCGGCTCGCTGCAATGGCCCGGCCTGCGGCGCGAGTTCTTCGGCACTGCGCCCGTGCGCTTCGACGAGCGCGTGCAGGTCAAGGGCCCGGGCTTCGCGGTCGATCCGATGACGGTGCCGATCACCGTCTCGGCCGATGGCCTGGCCGACGTGGAGCAGATCCTCGTCATCGTCGACCGCAACCCGATCCGCAAGGTGCTGGAGTTCGAGCCGCTGGCCGGCGCGAAGGCCAGCGTGTCGTTCCGCTTCAAGCTCGAGCAGGCCAGCCCGGTGCGTGCGGCGGCGCGCACGAAGGACGGCGTCTGGCATGTCGGCGGCACGCTGGTCGACTCCTCCGGCGGCGGCTGCACCGTGCCCGGCGCGACGCGCGCCGACGGCTCGTGGTCGCGCACGCTCGGCCAGGTCAGCGGCCGGGTGTTCGACGCGCTCGAGGTGCCCGCGGGCGCCCGCGTGCGCGTACGCGTGATGCACCCGATGGACACCGGGCTCGCGCCCGGCATCCCGGCCTTCTATCTGAAGCGGCTGACGCTCGCCGACGCCGGCGGCACCGAGCTGCTGCGGCTGGCCACCTACGAGCCGATCAGCGAGAACCCGGTGTTCTCGTTCGACTTCGTGCGCAAGCCGGCGGGGCCGCTCCTGGTGAGCGGCAGCGACAACAACGGCAACAAGGTCGAGGGGCGGCTGTGAGGCGCCTCGCCGCGGCCCTGCTCGGTCTGTGGATCGGCGCGGCGCAGGCCGGGCCGGACGCCGTGACGCTCGACTACCGGCTCGCCGCGCGCGCGCTGGCCGACGGCGTCTACGTCGTCGAGGGCGCCAACGCCGACTTTTCGCGCGCCAACGGCTGCAACATCATCAACACCGGCTTCCTGGTCGGCAGCGAAGGCGTGCTGGTCGTCAACACCGGGCCGAGCCGCCTGTACGGCGAGCAGCTGCGCGCACTGATCGGCCGCACCACGCCCAAGCCGGTGAAGGCGGTGCTCCACCTGAACCTGCACCCGGACTACTTCCTCGGCAACCAGGCCTTCGCCGATGTGCCGCGCTATGCGACCGCCGCCACGCTCGAAGGCATGCGCGCCGAGGCCACGGCCTACGAGGACAACCTCTACCGCATGTGCGGCGACTGGATGAAGGGGACGACCGCGCTTCTGCCTGATCGCGTGCTGCCGCCCGGCGCGACGGTCGAGCTGGCCGGCCGGCGCCTCGCGCTGCGCGAGTTGAAGGGCCACACGGCGTCCGACCTCGTGCTGTCCGACGAGGCCAGCGGCGCCGTCTTCGCCGGCGGCCTGGTGTTCGCCGACCGCGTGCCGACCACGCCGCATGCACGGGTTGACGACTGGCTGACGAGCCTCGATGCGATGGCCGGCCTGTCGGTGAGAACCCTGGTGCCGAGCCACGGACCGGTCGCCCGCGGCCGCGCCGGCATCGACCAGACACGGCGCTACCTGCGCTGGCTGGACGGCAGCCTCGCCCAGGGCGCGCAGCGCGGCCTCGAGGTGACCGAACTGCTGGCGCAGCCGGTGCCGCCGGAGTTCCGCGGCTGGGCGGCGTTCGACACCGAGTACGTGCGCAACGTGCTGCACCTGTACCCGGGGCACGAGGCACGCTCGCTCCAGCCGCGCTGAAGCAGCGCTGCTCCACCCGGAAGCAGCCCGAGGGGGCGACGTTGCGGTGAAACCCGTGCCCGGAGGGCCCTGGGTGAGCCCGGAGCCGGTGGCACGAGGATTGCGCTCAGAGGACCGAACGCGGTAAGCGGCCATGTGGCGCAGCTCGCGTCGAACTCGAGGAGACATTCCCATGCGAACCCGGCTTCTATCCCTGCTGATCACGGCCGCCTGCGCCAGCGTCGGCGCCCAGGCTCAAGGCGTGACGGACGCGATGATCGCGAACGACGCCGCGACCACCAACGACATCCTGTCCTGGGGCCTCGGCTCGGAAGGCCAGCGCTACTCGCCCCTGAACAAGGTCAACACGGCCAACGCCAACCGCCTCGTTCCGGTGTGGTCGATGTCCTTCGGCGGCGAGAAGCAGCGCGGCCAGGAATCGCAGCCGCTGATCCACAACGGCAAGATGTTCGTCACGGCCTCGTACTCGCGGATCTTCGCGGTTGACGCCAAGACCGGCACCAAGCTGTGGAAGTACGAGCACCGCCTGCCGGACGGCATCGTGCCCTGCTGCGACGTGATCAACCGCGGCGCCGCGCTCTACGGCGACCTGGTGATCTTCGGCACGCTCGACGCCCAGCTCGTGGCGCTGAACCAGAACACCGGCGAAGTGGTCTGGAAGGAAAAGATCGACGACATCGGCGCCGGCTACAGCTACTCGGCCGCCCCGCTGATCGCCGGTGGCCTGCTGCTGACCGGCGTGTCCGGTGGCGAGTTCGGCATCGTCGGCCGCGTCGAGGCGCGCGATCCCAAGACCGGCAAGATGGTCTGGATCCGCCCGACCGTCGAAGGCCACATGGGCTACAAGTTCGACGCCGCCGGCAACAAGACCGAGAACGGCGTGTCGGGCAAGACCGGCGCGACCTGGCCGGGCGACCTGTGGAAGACCGGCGGCGCGGCCACCTGGCTGGGCGGCACCTACGACAGCAAGACCGGCCTGGCCTACTTCGGCACCGGCAACCCGGCCCCGTGGAACAGCCACCTGCGCAAGGGTGACAACCTCTTCAGCTGCTCGACCGTCGCGATCGACATCAAGACCGGTCAGATCAGCTGGCACTACCAGAACACCCCGAACGACGGCTGGGACTTCGACGGCGTCAACGAGTTCGTGACCTTCGACCAGGACGGCCAGCGCCTCGGCGGCAAGGCCGACCGCAACGGCTTCTTCTACGTCAACGACGCGAAGACCGGCAAGCTGGTCAACGCCTTCCCGTTCGTCAAGAAGGTGACCTGGGCCACCGGCATCGACCTGAAGACCGGCAAGCCGAACTTCGTGCCCGCCAACCGTCCGGGCGACCCGACCGCGGGCGCCGACGGCAAGAAGGGCGCGACCGTGTTCGCCGCGCCGTCCTTCCTGGGCGGCAAGAACCAGATGCCGATGGCGTACTCGCCCGACACGAAGCTGTTCTACGTGCCGGCCAACGAGTGGGGCATGGACATCTGGAACGAGCCGATCACCTACAAGAAGGGCGCGGCCTACCTGGGCGCCGGCTTCACGATCAAGACGGTCGACGACAGCTACATCGGCGCGCTGCGCGCGATCGACCCGAAGACCGGCAAGATCGTCTGGGAGCAGAAGAACAACGCCCCGCTGTGGGGTGGCGTGCTGACGACCGGCGGCAACCTGGTGTTCTGGGGCACCCCGGAGGGCTACCTGAAGGCGGCCGACGCCAAGACCGGCAAGGTCGTGTGGCAGTTCCAGACCGGCTCGGGCATCGTCGCTCCGCCGGTGACCTGGGACATGGACGGCGAGCAGTACGTCGCCGTGGTCTCGGGCTGGGGCGGTGCGGTTCCGCTGTGGGGTGGTGACGTGGCCAAGAAGGTCAACTACCTCGAGCAGGGCGGCAGCGTCTGGGTCTTCAAGCTGGCCAACTTCACCGCCTCGGCGGGCGAGGGCGAGCAGAAGGTCGCCACGAAGTAAGGTCCGGTTCGCGCGGCGCCGTGACGGCGCCGCCGCGAAGCGATCAAGAAGGGCTGTCCTCGGACAGCCCTTTTTCATTTCCCGAACCGCTCAGGGCGGCGACCAGGCGTGCAGCTCGAGCGCCAGCGTGCCGCCGCTGAGGAAGACCGAGTTGGCCGGCTCCTCGCGTGCCAGCTTCACGAGCCCGGGGCCGGGGCAGTACCACTCGGTGGTGGTCAGCGGCATGTCCTTCCAGCCGACCACGCCGTCGGCGTACAGGCGCACGACGGCCTGCCCGCGCACGCGCAGGCAGCGCTCGAAACGGCCGGCCGGCACCGTGACCGCCTCGTCGGTCGCTTCGATCGCATAGCGCATCGGCACCGCCTTGCCTTCGTGGCGGACCTCCATCGGGAAGCCCTGGCGGCGCTCGAGCAGGTAGGGAACGGTCGACGATTGCCACTCGGTGCCGACCGCGAGCGGTTCCTTCAGCACGTAGCGCGGCGCCTCGTCCTTCGCCGGTTCCTCCTGCAGCTCGTGTTTCATGGCCACGCGGAAGATGCCACTCGCGTCGCGCCGCAGCCAGTAGTCGTTGCCGTCGTCGCTGCGGCGGCGGTAGGCGGTCGCGCCGGCGTAGTCCTCCGCGGGCAGCGTGCGCATGACCAGCCAGCTGCTGTCGCTGCGGCCCGCGGCCTCGATCTGCTGGTGGTAGGTCCAGACATGACCGGCCTCGAGCGGGAACAGCGC
>Ga0209966_1000034_pt1 | contig 56741 bp, 43 predicted proteins | sample RhisoiCoNPM_FD_187575 | JGI IMG/M metagenome (GOLD analysis project Ga0209966, IMG submission 187575) | Arabidopsis thaliana rhizosphere microbial communities from the Joint Genome Institute, USA, that affect carbon cycling - Rhizosphere... | ecosystem: Host-associated > Plants > Roots >... | reverse complement strand
TGGTCTTGAAGACGCGGTTGTCCTCGATCACGATGCCCGGGGCGGAGCCGGCGCACACGGCGCAGGTGCCGACGTTGACGATCGTGTTGCCGCGGACCACCACGTTGCGGAACCACTCGGCCGTCGTGTAGCCGGGGATGACGCTGAAGCCCAGGCAGCTGCTGGTGCCGGCGGTCTGCTCGATCAGGTTGTTCTCGATCAGCAGGCCATCGACCATGCCGTGCACGGTGACGTTGCCGCCGGTGCACACGCCGTTGACCACCGAGTTGCGCAGGAAGCGGTTGTTGCGGATGACGGTGTTGCGCCCGCCCGAGTAGTAGATGGCGTGCTCGAGCACGGTGCCGAGGAAGTTGTTGCCTTCGAAGACGTTGTTCTCGATCACCGCGTCGTTCATTTTGCCGAGCAGGCCCATGCTGCTGTTGCGGCTGAGGTTCGAGTTGCGGATCGTGATCGCGTTGACGCCATAGGGCTCGGCGATCGACGAGTTGATGGCGATCTCGAAGCCCGTGATCGTCACGTTCTCGACGAGGACGCTGCGCACGTTGTGCACGAACCAGATGCCCCAATGGGCAGAGCCCAGGCCGTTGAGCGTGAGGTTGCGGAAGGTGTAGCCGCCGTCGTTGGTCGTGTTGCCCCAGTTGCCGCCGACGCTGAAGGCGTCGCCCGAGGCGGTGCGCAGGATCGGCGCGGCGCCGCTGCCATAGGCGTCAAAGACGAGCGGCGCGCTCGGCGTGACGTTCAGGTTCTCGAGCCGGGTGGCTGCGTGGTTCCAGGCGCCACCGCGGGCGAACAGCAGCGTCGTGCCGGCCGCCAGGCCGTTCAGGTTGATGCCAGAGAGGTTCTGCTTCGGAGCGGCCAGCGTGCCGGGGTTCGCGTTGTTGCCCGGGATGCAGCCCACCGCAGCACCCGTCTGGCAGTCGGAGAAGTACAGCACCGGACCCACGGGGGCCGGGGCGGGAGCGGGCGCAGGGGCCGGAGCCGGGGCCGGGGCGGGCGCAGGGGCCGGGGCCGGGGCCGGGGCGGGAGCGGGCGCAGGGGCCGGAGCCGGAGCCGGAGCCGGAGCCGGGGCCGGGGCCGGGGCCGGGGCGGGAGCCGGGGCCGTCGACTCGAGCTTGACGTCGCAACGCTTCACCTTGCCCGGTGCCGGGTCGCTGCCGAAGAAGGACTTGTCGCACTTGCCGGTGCTCGACACGCGGCGACTGACCCACTTGCCGTCCGTCCCGAAGCGCACGCGCTTCGTTCCGGCGACTTCGAAGGACTGGCCTTCGTTGGCGATGGTCGACCAGGCCGTGGTCGATTGCACGGTTTCGAGAGGGGCTGCGTCGTCGGCGTCACTGCCGCTGCCGCCGCAGGCGCTGAGCGCCGCGCAAGCGGCAAAGAGGGACGCGATCTGCGTCAGCCGTTGGGAGGAATGAACTTTCATGACCGAGTTCTCACGCTAGAGTCGAAAGGAGCCCCCGGCGGCAGAGTGCCGTCCGGGCGGTGCGAGCAGTGCGATGCGCGTGAGAACCGACGGGGTCGGTGTGACGTGGAACGTGGAACCGCTGGGAGCACTGCAATCTGACCCATGTCAGACAGTTGAAAGTCTGAGTCGCAAGGTCTTTACGCATGCACCGGATAACGACGCCACGCGGGGGGCTGTTGAGCGCTTAAGGGTTACGGAGTGCCTGCGCTCGTAACCAGCCGTGATCCGACCGGGCTGAGCAGGGTTGGCCGCGAAGGCGCGGCGGTGGCCGTTCGTGACCGACTTCACGGGCTGCGGTGGCGCGACGCGCGGCTGCGTCCCGCGACTGCGGCCGGCCGTCGGTGCCGAGCCGTCACTTCGTCACGGAACCGACGGGACAGTGGGTCAACGGCAACCGATCTGGGGGGGAGGCTGGCTGCGGCGCGCGCCAATAATCGGGCGCTTCCAAGACGAGCCTGATCGTGCCGCGCCTATAGTGCGCCTGCCTTCGCGCTGGGCCGAGCGAACGCGCTTTCAGCCGATCAGCACTGGCCCGACCGCCACCAGCACCAGCCCCGATGACTACAACGTTTCGCAGCGTACTGATTGGTTCCGAGTCCTTGTTGATCCAGTGCGCGCAAGTGCTGGAACAGGCTGATCATCAGGTCGTGGCCATCGTGACGGCCCGGCAGGCGATACGTCGGTGGGCCGTCGAGCGCGGCATCCGCGTGCTCAAGGACACGGCCGCTCTGCTGGCGGCCGAGGATCTCCGACCCTTCGACTACCTGTTCAGCGTCACCAACCTGTCGGTTCTGCCGCCCGAGGTGGTGGCCCTGCCGACCCGCTCGGCGATCAATTTCCACGACGGCCCCTTGCCCGACTACGCGGGGCTGAACACGCCGGTCTGGGCCTTGCTGAACGGCGAGAAGCAGCACGGCATCACCTGGCACGTCATGACGTCCACGGTCGATGGCGGCGATGTGTTGGCGCAGCGCCGCTTCGATCTGTCGGACGGCGAAACCGCCCTGACGCTCAACACCAAGTGCTACTCGGCCGGCATCGACGGCTTCGAGGAACTGGTGGCCGGGTTGACGCGTGGCGACCTCGTCGCTCAGGCTCAAGGCGGCGACGTCCGGCGCTACTTCGGACGCAAGGACCGGCCGGCCGCGGCGTGTGCCATCCAGTGGGACGGCCCGGCGGCAAGCATCGAAACCCTGGTGCGGGCCCTCGACTTCGGCTCCTACGCGAACCCGATCGGCAGCGCGAAGGCCTCGGTCGACGGCGCGCCGCTGCTCGTCACGAAGATCGAGCCTTTGCAGGAGCGCAGCGGTCTCGCGCCCGGCACGGTCGTGCGTGTCGGCGCCGACGGCGTCGTGGTTGCCGCGCAGGATGCCGACCTCCTGGTCGAGCGCGTGGAGACGCTTGACGGCGTGGTCCTGTCGCCGGACGAGCTCGCCAGGCGCTTCGGGCAGCGGGCCGGCGCAGGTTTCGACGTGCTGTCTCGGCAGACGCTCGACGCTCTCGGCGCGCTCAACGCGGCCGTGTGCGCGCACGAAGAGTTCTGGCGGCGCCGGCTCGAGGTGCAGATCGAGGTCAGCCTGCCCTACATCGACCGCAGCGCGCCGCCGATGCCGGCCGCCTACCGGTGGGCGGATGCCGCATTGCCTGTGCTCCCAGACGGCGACCCGGCGCGTCGCGTCGCGTTGCTGGTCGCCGCGTTGAGCGGGCAGCTGGCGCGGATCTGCGACAAGGAGAGCTTCGACCTGGGCTATGCGGATGAGGTGGTTCGCACCCACGCGTCGGCCGTCCCCGGATGGTTCTCGCCGCAAGTGCCGCTGCGCGCCGAGGTCGAGTTCGGCGCGAGCTTCGAGACCTTGCACCGCGCCCTCGTCGACGAGATCGTCGAACTGAGGCGCCGCGGGACCTACGCAACGGACCTCATCGCACGGGTGCCCGAGCTGCGGGTGGCCGCGACCCACCGCGACCCGCGGGTGTTGCCGGTGGCCGTGGTCGTCGTCGATCGGCTCGACCAGGCCGCTGCGCTGCCGGGCAGCGAATTGACCGTCGCTTTCCTGGCCGACGGTTCGGCCAGCCGCTGGATACACGATGCGGCCAAGCTGGCGCCGGCGCATGTGTCGGCCCTGCAGCAGCAGTTTTGCCAGCTGCTGGCGGCAGCCTTGGCGGACCCGCGGTGCCTGATCGGTGAGTTGCCGCTGATGACCCCGGCCGAGCGCGACAGCGTGCTGGTGGACTGGAATGCCACGGCCGCGCCGGCGCGCACCGATGCCTGCGTGCACCGGCTGATCGAGGAGCAGGCCGCGCGCACACCCGAGCGCAGCGCCGTCACCTGCGAAGGCCGCTCGCTGAGCTATGCCGAGCTGGACCGGCGCGCCAACCGGCTCGCGCGCCGGCTCGCCGCGCTCGGCGTCGGTCCCGACGTGCTGGTCGGTCTGATGTGCGAGCGCTCGGTCGAGCTGATCGTCGGCCTGCTGGCGATCCAGAAGGCCGGCGGCGCCTATGTGCCGCTCGACCCGACCTACCCGCGCGACCGCATCGCCTACATGGTCGAGGACGCCAAGCTGCCGGTGCTGCTGACGCAGGAGCGCCTGCGTGGCGAGCTACCCAAGCACCGCGCCAAGGTGGTCTGCCTCGACAGCGACTGGCCCTCGATCGAGACCGAATCGGCCGAGCCCTTCGACGGCGGCGCCGAGCCGCGCCACCTGGCCTACGTCATCTACACCTCGGGCTCGACCGGCAAGCCCAAGGGCGTGATGGTCGAGCACCGCAACGTCGTCAACTTCTTCGCCGGCATGGACCGCCATCTCGGCGGCGACGAGCCCGGTACCTGGCTGGCCGTCACGAGCCTGAGCTTTGACATCTCGGTGCTCGAACTGTGCTGGACGCTGGCGCGCGGCTACCACGTCGTCGTCTCGTCCGACGAGGACCGTTCGGCCGTCACGGCGCGCGGCCCGCATGCGAGCCGGCCGCTGGACTTCAGCCTGTTCTACTTCTCGGCCGACGAGTCCGAGGGCGTGACGGACAAGTACAAGCTGCTGCTCGAAGGCTCGAAGTACGGCGACCAGCATGGCTTCGCGGCGGTCTGGACGCCCGAGCGCCACTTCCACGCCTTCGGCGGCCTGTACCCGAACCCGGCGGTCACCGGCGCCGCGATCGCCGCGATCACCGAGCGCGTGCAGATCCGTGCCGGCAGCGTGGTGCTGCCGCTGCATCATCCGCTGCGCGTCGCCGAAGAGTGGTCGGTGGTCGACAACATCTCCAAGGGCCGCGTCGGCATCTCCTTCGCGTCGGGCTGGCAGCCGAACGACTTCGTGCTGAAGCCCGAGAACTACGCCGACAACAAGAACGTGATGCTGCGCAACATCGAGGCGGTGCGCCGTCTCTGGCGCGGCGAATCGCTGCCCTTCGACGGGCCGCTGGGCAAGCCGGTCGAGACGCACATCCTGCCGCGCCCGGTGCAGAAGGAGCTGCCCTACTGGGTCACCTCGGCCGGCAACCCCGAGACCTTCGCCGCGGCCGGCCGCATCGGCGCCAATGTGCTGACCCATCTGCTGGGCCAGACGGTCGAGGAGCTCAAGGACAAGATCGCCGCCTACCGCGCCGCGCGCAAGGAGGCTGGCTTCGCGGGCGAGGGCTATGTGTCGCTGATGCTGCACACCTTCGTCGGCCCCGACGCCGATGCGGTGCGCGCCAAGGTCAAGCAGCCGCTGATCGAGTACCTGCGCACCTCGCTGCACCTCGTCAAGCAGTACGCCTGGTCCTTCCCGGCGTTCAAGAACCGCGACGCGATGGGCGGCATCGACCTGCAGACGCTGTCCACCGAGGAGATGGACGCGCTGCTCGAGCATTCCTTCGAGCGCTATTTCGACAGCAGCGGCCTGTTCGGAACGCCCGAGCATTGCCTGCAGATGATCGACGCGATCAAGGGCATCGGCGTCGACGACGTCGCCTGCCTGATCGACTTCGGCGTCGATTCGGCTTCGGTGCTCGAGCACCTGCCCTACCTGAACGAACTGCGCCGGCTGTCGCTGCCGCCGCGCGAGGCCAGCGAGGAGCACACGCTGCCCCGGCTGCTGCAGCGCCATGCGCCGACCCACCTGCAGTGCACGCCGTCGATGGCGCGCATGCTGCTGATGGACGACACGGCCAAGGCCGGCCTCGCGGGCCTCAAGCGCATGATGGTCGGCGGCGAGGCGCTGCCGCCCACGCTGGCGCGCGAGCTGACCGGTTTGATGCGCGACGGCAGGCTGATGAACATGTACGGCCCGACCGAGACCACCATCTGGTCGGCCGTGCACCCGGTCGACCGCGTCGACGGCAGCAGCATCCCGCTCGGCCGCCCGCTCGCCAACCAGCAGCTCTACGTGCTCGACCGCCGCCAGCACCCGCTGCCGCCGGGCGTGCCCGGCGAGCTGGTGATCGGTGGTGCCGGCGTCGTGCGCGGCTACCTGCATCGCCCCGAGCTGACCGCCGAGCGCTTCCTGCCCCATCCCTTCGAGGGCGCCAGTGGCGCTCGCGTCTACCGCACCGGTGACCTGGCGCGCTTTGCGGCCGACGGCACGGTGGAGTTCCTCGGGCGGCTGGACCACCAGGTCAAGGTGCGCGGCTACCGCATCGAGCTCGGCGAGATCGAGGCCGCGCTGCTGGCGCACGAGGGCGTGCGCGAGACGGTGGTGGTGGCGCGCGAGGACGTGCCGGGCGACGTGCGCCTGGTCGCCTACCTGGTCGCCGCGGCCGGCACGCCGCCGGGCGCTGGAGAGTTGCGCGAGCATCTGCGCGAACGCCTGCCCGACTTCATGCTGCCGGCGCACTTCGTCACGCTGGCCGCGCTGCCGCAGACGCCCAACGGCAAGATCGACCGCAAGGCGCTGCCGGTGCCCGATGCGGGGACGGCACCCGCCGCAGAACCGGCGGCCTATGTCGCGCCGGCCAGCGACCTCGAAGCCACCATCGCCGCGATCTGGAAGGACGTGCTGAAGCTCCCGCAGGTCGGCACGCGGGACAACTTCTTCGACCTCGGCGGTCATTCGCTGCTCGCGGTGCAGACGCACCGGCGGTTGAAGGAAACGCTGAACCGCAACCTGTCGATCACCGACATCTTCCGCTTCCCGACCATCGCCAGCCTGAGCGCCTTCCTCGGCCAGGACGGCGAGGACGATGCCGGTGCCCAGGCCGGCGCGGCGCGCGCGCAGGGGCGGCGGGCGGCGATGCAGCGCCGCCGCGCGACCGCCGGCAGCGCGCAAGAATGATGACGACGACACAGACCGCGGCCCGCAGCACGGGCCACCGAGCGGCTTGAACGAGACGATGACCGACACAGTGAACGACACCGACATCGCCATCGTTGGGATGGCGATCCGCGTCCCTGACGCGTCGACCCCCGAGCAGTTCTGGGCCAACCTCGCCGCGGGGCACGAGTCGGTGCGTCACTACAGCGACGAGGAACTGCTCGCCCGTGGCGTGTCGCCGGCGGCGCTGACCGACCCGGGCTACGTCAAGGCCGGCATCCCCTTCGAAGGCCTGGACCAGTTCGACCCCGAGTTCTTCGGCTTCAGCCCGAAGGAAGCCGGCATCCTCGACCCGCAGCACCGCCAGTTCTACGAGGCCTGCTGGGAGGCGCTGGAGTCGGCCGGCCACACGCCGGAGAGCTTTCCCGGTGCGATCGGCCTGTTCGGCGGCTGCGGCATGGGGGCCTACTTCACCTTCAACCTGCTGACGAACCCCGAGCTGGTCGACAACGTCGGCCTGTTCCTGCTGCGCCACACCGGCAACGACAAGGACTTCCTCGTCACGCGGGTCTCCTACGCCTTCAACCTGCAGGGCCCGAGCGTCAACGTGCAGACCGCCTGCTCGACCTCGCTGGTCGCCACGCACATGGCGGTGCAGAGCCTGCTGTCGGGCGAGTGCGACATGGCGCTGGCCGGCGGCGTGACGATCGAGGTGCCCAACGGCGTCGGCTACCACTACAAGGAAGGCGAGGTGCTGTCGCCCGACGGCCATTGCCGCACTTTCGACCACCGCTCCAAGGGCACGGTGTTCGGCAGCGGCGCCGGCGTCGTCGTGCTGCGCCGGCTGGCCGATGCGCTGCGCGACGGCGACCCGATCCGCGCGGTGATCAAGGGCAGCGCGGTCAACAACGACGGCTCGCGCAAGGTCGGCTACCTCGCCCCCAGCGTCGACGGCCAGGCCGCCTGCATCACCGAAGCGCTGGCGGTGGCCGACGTGCCGGCCGACTCGATCGGCTATGTGGAATGCCACGGCACCGCCACGCCGGTCGGCGACCCGATCGAGATCGCCGCGCTGACCCAGGCCTTCCGCGCGACGACCGACAAGATCGCCTACTGCAAGGTCGGCTCGGTCAAGACCAACATCGGCCACCTCGACACCGCGGCCGGCGTCGCGAGCCTGATCAAGGCGACGCTCTCGCTCGAGCACCGCCAGCTCGCGCCCTCGCTGAACTTCGAGGCCCCCAACCCGCGCATCGGCTTCGAGGGCGGGCCCTTCGTGGTGTCCGCGCAGCTGGCCGACTGGCCGGCCGGCGCGACGCCGCGGCGCGCCTGCGTCAACTCGCTGGGGGTCGGCGGCACCAATGCCTTCGCGGTGCTGGAAGAGGCGCCCGCGCGTCCGGCCCCGCGTGCCGATGCCGCGCCGCAGCCGCTGCTTTTGTCGGCGCGCAACCGCAAGGCGCTCGACGAGCAGGGCCGACGCCTGGCCGACTGGCTGCGCGCGCATCCCGAGGCCTCGCTGGCCGACGTGGCCTGGACCTTGAAGGTTGGCCGCAAGGCCTTCGAGCAGCGCCGCGTGCTGGCGGCGAGCAGCGTCGCGGAGGCGATCGCGCTGCTCGACAGCAGCGACGCGAAGCGCGTCCACACGCACAGCTGCGAGCTGGAACGGCCGTCGGTCGTCTTCATGTTCCCCGGCGGCGGTGCGCAGTACGTGCAGATGGGCCGCGGGCTGTATGACAGCGAGCCGGTATTCCGCGAATGGATCGACAAGGGCCTCGCGATCCTGAAGAACCGCTTCGGTGCCGACCTCGCGCCGGTGCTGCTGCCGGCCGGCGAGAAGACGCCCGAGCAGGTCGAGGCGATCGCGAAGCCCGCCAACCAGCTCGCGCTGACCTTCCTGGTCGAAGTCGCGCTGACCCGGCTGTGGGCGCACTACGGCGTCGAGCCGCAGGCGCTGATCGGCCACAGCATGGGCGAGAACACCGCCGCCTGCGTGGCTGGCGTGTTCAGCTTCGAGGATGCGCTCGGGCTGCTGCTGCTGCGCGGGCAGCTCGTCGGCGAGACTCCGCCCGGCGGCATGATCAGCGTGCCGATGGCCGCGGCCGATCTTCGACCCTTGCTCGGCGAGGGCCTGGACCTGGCGTCGGCCAACAGCCCGCAGCTGTCGGTGGCCTCCGGACCGCCGGCGGCGCTGGACGAGCTGGCGGCCCGGCTCGCCGCCCAGGGCATCGAGTCGCAGCGCGTGCGCATCAACGTCGCCGCGCATTCGCGCCTGCTCGACGGCGTGCTGCCGCGCTTTCGCGCCTACCTGCAGAGCATCACGCTGCACGAGCCGCGCATTCCCGTCGTCTCCAACCGCACGGGGCGCTGGCTCGAGGCGTCCGAGGCGCGCGATCCGGAGTACTGGGTCCAGCACTTCCGCAACTCCGTGCTGTTCGCCGAAGGCGTGCAGACGCTGCTCGAGTCGGACGACCGCGTCTTCCTCGAGGTCGGCCCCGGCAACATGCTGGGTTCGTTCACGCGCCAGAACCCGCGCGCGCCGGCGCAGCGCGTGCTGTCGGCGATGCGCCACCCGGAGGATGCGACCCACGACCAGGTCTACCTGCGCACGGTGATGGGCCGCCTGTGGGCACTGGGCGTCGACTTCGACGCGGCCAAGCTCTGGGGCAAGGGACGGCGCCGCCTGCCGCTGCCGACCTATGCCTTCCAGCATGCGCGCTACTGGATCGAGCCCGGCGCCGGCATGGCGGCGGCGCAGGCCGATGCGAGCCGGCCGATGAAGCTGCCCGAGCTGGCCGACTGGTTCCGCCAGCCGCGCTGGGTGCAGCAGGGCGTGCTCGAGCTCGACGCGACGCCGCGCACCTGGCTGGCCTTCCACGGCCGCGAGCCACTGGGCGTCGGGCTGGTCGCCGCACTGCGTGCCGCCGGCCACCGCGTGATCTCGGTGCTGCCCGGCGACACCTACGCCCAGCTCGACGGCGAGACCTACACGATCGCTGCCGAGGCCGGCGGCGTCGGCTACCAGGAGCTGCTCGACGCGCTGGCCGCGCGCGAGATCGTTCCGGACCGCATCCTGCACGGCTGGCTGGTCACGCTCGACCGCGCCTTCCGGCCCGGCTCCACCTTCTTCCACCGCAACCAGGAGCACGGTTTCTACTCGCTGTTCCATCTGGCGCGGGCCTTGAGCAAGTCCGGTCTGGCCGACCGTGGCGCGCACCTCGTCGTGCTCGCCAACGGCAGCCAGCGCGTCGGCGAGGAGCCGCTGCTGTTCCCCGACAAGGCGACCGCGCTCGGCCCCTGCGGCGTGATCCCGCGCGAGTTCCCGGCGCTCAGCTGCGCCTTCGTCGATGTCGACATCGGCGCCGCGCGCAGCAACGGCAAGCGCGCGCCGACGCCCGAGGCCGATGTCGCGCGCTTGCTGCGCGACCTGCCCGACGAGCTGGCCGCAACGCCTGGCACGCGCGTGATCGCTTGGCGCGACGGCGTGCGCTGGCAGCGCCACCTGGGTGCTTCGCGGCCGGCGCCGGCCGAGGCCGCGCCGAAGCTGCGGCGCGGCGGCTGCTACCTGATCACCGGCGGCCTGGGCGGCATCGGCGGCGTGATCGCCGACTGGCTGGCGCGCGATTTCGGCGCCAAGCTGGTGCTGGTCGGCCGCACGCCGCTGCCGGCGCGCGCCGACTGGGACGACTGGCTGGCGCGCCACGACGCCGGCGATTCGATCGCGCGCTCGATCCGCAAGGTGAGGGCGCTCGAAGCCGCCGGGGCCAGCGTGCTGCCGCTGGCCGCCGACGTGGCGGTGACCGACAGCATGAAGGACGCGCTCGCCGAAGCGCGCCAGGCCTACGGCGAGCTCCACGGCGTCTTCCACGCCGCCGGTGTGATCCGCGACAGCCTGATCGCGCTGAAGAGCGCGCGCGAGATCGAGGACGTGTTCTCGGCCAAGGTCTACGGCACGCTGGTGCTCGACGAGCTGCTGCGCGACGCACCGCTCGACTTCATGCTGCTGTTCTCGACCACCAGCACCTGGATCACGCCGGCCGGACAGGTCGATTACGTCGGCGCGAGCGCCTTCGTCAACGCCTTCGCCGAGTCCTGCCGCGGCCAGCGCCGCTACCCGGTGACCGCGCTGGCCTGGGGTATCTGGAAGGACGTCGGCATGGTCGGCCAGCTGGCCGAGCCGGCCGCCGAGGCTGGCGAGGCACTGCCCGTCGCCAGCCCGCATTTCGACGAGCGCCGCGCCGCACGCGACGGGCTGGCGCAGGTGCAGACCTTCACCGGCACGCTGTCGGCCGAGACCGACTGGGTGATCGCCGAGCACCGCCTCGGCAGCGGCGAGGCGCTGCTGCCCGGGACCGGCACCCTCGAGCTGATCCGCGCGGCGCTGGCCGAGCTGGGCCAGCGCGGGCCCTGGCAGCTGAGCAAGCTGGTGTTCGAGATACCGCTGTTCATCGCCGACGGCTCGCCCAGGCGCTTTAGCCTGCAGCTGCGCGGCGACGCGCAGCGCTGGGAGGTCACCCTCAGCGCCGAGGCCGCGAACGGCGGGTGGGAGCGCTGCGCGACCGCGCGCGTGACCGCGGTGGCCGGCGAGGCGGCGGTGCTGCCGCTGGCCGAGATCGAGGCCCGCTGCCAGCGCGCCGTCGAGGCCGCGGCCGGCTCGGGCGCGCTGCGCACGCGCCAGGAGAGTCACCTGAAGTTCGGCCCGCGCTGGCGCGTGCTCAAGCGCCTGGGCTTCGGCGAACGCGAAGCGCTCGCGCGGCTCGTGCTGCCGGCCGAGTTCGGCGCCGACCTGGGTGACTTCGGCTTGCACCCCGGCGTCGTCGACATCGCCACCGGCTGCGCGATGGACCTGATCCCCGGCTACGCCGACGCGGACGTGGCGCAGAACCTGTGGGCGCCGATCTCCTACCGCGGCCTGCGCTACCACGCGCCGCTGCCGGCCGAGGTGGTCAGCTGGATCCGCCTGGCCAGCGACGGCTCGGTGCGCAGCGACTTCGCCGCCTTCGACGTGACGCTGACCGACGCGCAGGGCCGCGTGCTGGCCGAGGTCGATCGCCTGACGCTGCGGCGGCTCGACGGCCCCTGGCACGCGCCGCGGCCGGCGCCCGCGCTGCCGGTGCCCGAGGACGCCGAGCCGGGCGCCGCGCGCGCCAAGCCGCTGTCGCCGGGCGAGCTGGCGCTGCAGCACAACGTCGGCCAAGGCATCGCGCCGGCCGAAGGCATCGCGGCGCTGGCGCGCCTGCTGGCCGGCGAACTGAAGCCCGAGCAGGTCATCAGCTCGATGGACGTCGGCACGCTGATCGCGCAGGCCGAGGGACTGAGCCGTGCGTCGAGCGCCAGCGCCGACGCGGCGCGCTTCTCGCGCCCCGAGCTCGACAGCGATTTCGAGCCGCCGCGCGACGCGGTCGAGCGCACGCTCGCCGAGCTGTGGGCCAAGCTGCTCGGCGTCGAGGGCGTCGGCATCCGCGACAGCTTCTTCGACCTCGGCGGCCATTCGCTGATCGCGGTGCGGCTGTTCAACGAGATCGCCGACAAGTTCGGCGCCGACCTGCCGATGTCGGTGCTGATGCAGACGCCGACGATCGCCGGCCTGGCCGAGCTGGTGCGCGGCGGGCCGTATGTCGAGGGCGCCGCCGCCGACGCGCCGGCCGCCGATGCGGCGGCGAGCGCGCCGGCCGCGCTGCGCTTCCGCCACGTCGTGCCGATGCATGCTGGCCCGGTGGCCGGGCGTACGCCGCTGTTCGTCGTCGCTGGCATGTTCGGCAATGTGCTGAACCTGAGCCACCTCGCCAACCTGCTCGGCGAGGAGCGGCCCTTCTACGCGCTGCAGGCGCGCGGGCTGTACGGCGATGCGCCGCCGCACGAGAGCTTCGAGGAGGCGGCGGCCGACTACCTGGAGGAGATCCTTCAGGTGCAGGCGCAAGGGCCCTACCTGCTGGGCGGGTTCTCCGGCGGCGGACTGATCGCCTACGAGATCGCCCGGCTCCTGCTGGAGCGCGGCGAACGCGTCCTGGCCGTGCTGATGCTCGACACCCCGGCACGCAAGATCACCCACCTGGGCCGGCGCGAACGCCTCGAGCTGCTGCTGCAGGATGCGCGCCGCGAAGGCGTGGGCGTGATCCGCCAGCGCCTGCGCGCGCGCGCCGACTGGGCCCAGACGCAGCTGCGCCGCCACGAGCAGGCGGCCGCCGCCGACGCGGAGGGCGCCCCGAGCTTCCAGTCGCAACGCATCGGTGCGGCCTTCCTGCGCTCGCTCGCGCGCTACCAGGTGCCCAAGGTGCCGGTGGACATCGCGCTGTTCCGGCCCAAGCTCGACGTTCGATACCGCCTCGGTGACGGGCGCTTGATCGACTCGTTCCGCAACCACGTGCGCGAAGACAATTTCTGGAGTCTGTACACGGCGGGTGCGCTGCAGGTGTTCCAGGTGCCCGGCAATCACGACAACATGGTGCTCGAGCCGAACGTGCGCGTGCTGGTCGCGCTGATGAAGCGGGTGATTGACGCGGTGGCGCCGGCATGACGGGGCCCGTCGCCGCCGACCGAAGCGCGCCGGCCGGCGGCGAGCGCGTGCTGATCGCGATCGTCAACTACCGAACCGCCGACCTGGTGATCTCGGCGCTGCGCTCGCTGGAACGCGAGCGCGAGCTCTGTCCGGATACCGAGGTCGTCGTGGTGGACAACGATTCGGGTGATGGTTCGGCGCAGCGCATCGCCGAGGCGATCGAGGCGCGGGGCTGGTCGCGCTGGGTGCGGCTGCAGCGATCGGCCGTCAATGGCGGTTTCGCGTACGGCAACAACGTCGCGATCGCGCCGGCGCTGGCTTCGGCGTCGCCGCCGGACTTCGTCTGGCTGCTCAATCCGGACGCCGAGGCGCGACCCCGCGCCCTGCGCGCGCTACTCGACTTCCTGCGCGACCATCCGCGGGTGGGCATCGCCGGCAGCAGCATCGAGCAGGCCGACGGGCGGCCGTGGCCGCATGCCTTCCGCTTCCCGTCGATCTGGAGCGAGTTGGCGAGCGGCCTGCGCATGCGCCTGCTCGACGGGCTGCTCGGCAAGCGGACCGTGTTGATGACCATGGGCGACCAGGCCGAGCGGGTCGACTGGCTCCCCGGCGCCAGCATGATCGTGCGGCGTGCGGTGTTCGACGATGTCGGCCTGATGGACGACGGCTATTTCCTGTACTTCGAGGAGACCGACTTCTGCCTGCAGGCAGCCCGGCGCGGGTGGTCCTGCTGGTACGTCCCGGACAGTCGCGTGATGCACATCGCGGGGCAGAGCACGGGCCTGACGACGCCCGACGTGCCCAGGCGCCGGCTGCCTGCGTACTGGTTCGAGTCGCGCCGCCGCTACTGGATCAAGAACCACGGGCTGCCGTATGCGATGGCCGTCGACATCGTCTGGGCGCTATCGTTCGCGACTTGGCGGCTGCGGCGTTGGCTGCAGCGCAAGCCGGATCAGGATCCACCGCATATGCTGCGTGATTTCCTCCACAACTCGGTCCTGTGGCATTGGACGATGCCGGCCAATCCTCGGGTGAGGGGATGACGCTGTCGATCCGCCAATGCTTCAATCCGAGGCTGCCCGGCCTCGCCTTGGCCACTTTCTGACCGCACGGATCACCTCATGGCACATGAAGAACTGCACCGCGAAGAGCACATAGAGGGATCCTCCGACCGGAGTTTCGGCGTCGTGTTCGCCGTCGTGTTCGCGGTCATCGCGGCGTGGCCGCTGCTCGGCGGCGGCAGTCTGCGCGGGTGGGCGGCTGGCGTTTCGGCTGCCTTCCTCGTCGTCGCGATGGGGCGGCCGTCGCTGTTGTCGGGCCTGAACCGGCTGTGGCTGAAGTTCGGCTTGCTGCTGGGCAAGATCGTCAGCCCGATCGCGCTGGGGGTGCTCTTCTACCTCGTGTTCACCCCGATGGGAGTGCTCATGCGGCTGGCGGGCAAGGACCCGCTGCGCTTGAAGATGGACCGCGCGGCCGGCTCGTACTGGATCGACCGCAAGCCGCCGGGCCCGCCGCCGGGCTCCATGACCAATCAATTCTGAGGGAGTTCGACATGTCGCTGATCAAGGAGCTCTGGGCCTTCCTGCGGGCCCGCAAGAAGTTCTGGCTCTGGCCGATCTTCATCATGATGGCGCTGCTGGGCGCGCTGATCGTGCTGGCGCAAGGCTCTGCCGTGGCGCCGTTCATCTACACGCTGTTCTGACCGCCGGCACCATGCGGGTTCTCGGCATTTCGGCGTACTACCACGACAGCGCCGCCGCGCTGGTCGACGACGGCGTCATCGTTGCCGCCGCGCAGGAGGAGCGCTTCTCGCGCAAGAAGCACGATGCGCGCTTCCCGGTGAACGCGATTTCGTACTGTCTGGCCGAAGGCGGGATCGCGCTGGGCGACGTCGATCGCGTCGTTTTCTACGACAAGCCTTTCCTGAAGTTCGAGCGCTTGATCGAGACCTACCTGGCGTTCGCGCCGAGAGGCTTCAAGTCCTTCCGGATGTCGATCCCGCTGTGGCTGCGCGAGAAGCTGTTCCTGAAGGATCTTCTGACCAAGGAACTGAAGAAGGCGGATGGCCACGGCGCGTGGAACGGCGAGCTGCTCTTCAGTGAGCACCACCTCAGCCATGCCGCCAGCGCCTTCTTCCCGTCCCCGTTCGAGGAAGCCGTCGTGCTGACCATGGACGGTGTCGGCGAGTGGGCCACGACGTCCGCGGCGATCGGCCGCGGGCACACGCTGGAGGTGTTCAAGGAAATCCACTTCCCGCACTCGCTCGGCCTGCTGTACTCCGCGTTCACCTACTACACCGGCTTCAAGGTCAACTCCGGCGAGTACAAGGTGATGGGCCTCGCGCCCTACGGCGAGCCGAAGTACGTCGACAAGATCTTCCGGCACCTGATCGACGTGAAGGACGACGGTTCGTTCCGCCTCGACCTGTCGTACTTCGACTATTGCACCGGCCTGACGATGACCAACGCGAAGTTCGACGCGCTGTTCGGCGGGCCGCCGCGCAAGGCGGACGAACCGCTGACCCAGCATCACATGGACCTCGCCGCGTCCCTGCAGGCGGCCACCGAGGAAGTGGTGCTGAAGCTGGTGCGTTCGCTGCGCAAGGAAACCGGGATGACCAATCTGTGTCTGGCCGGTGGCGTTGCGCTGAACTGCGTGGCCAACGGCAAGGTGCTGCGCGACCGACAGTTCGAGAACCTCTACGTGCAGCCCGCCGCGGGCGATGCCGGCGGCGCGCTGGGTGCCGCGCTCGTCGGCTACCACCTGCAGATGGGGCAACCGCGACCGGTGCGCGGCGAAGGCATGCGCGGCTCCTACCTCGGCCCGGCCTTCGCCCAGGCCGATATCGAGTCACGGCTGAAGGCGGCGGGCGCCAGGTTCGAGGTGAAGGACGATGCCGCGCTGGTGTCGTGCTGCGCGGCCGATTTGGCCCAGGCCAAGGCGCTGGGCTGGTTCCAGGGCCGCATGGAGTTCGGCCCGCGGGCGCTGGGCAACCGCTCGATCATCGGGGACCCCAGGTCGCCGACGATGCAGAAGACGCTGAACCTGAAGGTCAAGTACCGGGAGTCCTTCCGTCCTTTCGCGCCCTCGGTGCTGCGTGACCGGGTGAGCGAGTGGTTCGAGCTCGACGGCGACAGCCCGTACATGCTCCTGGTCGCGGACGTCGTGGAGTCCCGGCGCCGCACGATGAGCGCCGAGGAGCAGGCCCTGTTCGGCATCGACAAGCTCAACGTGCCGCGCTCGGACATTCCGGCCGTCACGCACGTCGACTATTCCGCGCGCATCCAGACGGTTCACGAGGAAACCAATCCGCGCTATCACGCGCTGCTGTCGGAGTTCGAACGCCAGACTGGTTGCCCGGTGCTCGTCAACACCAGCTTCAACGTGCGCGGCGAGCCGATCGTCGGCACGCCGGAAGACGCCTTCCGCTGCTTCATGGGAACGGAGCTCGACGTGCTGGCGGTCGGCAACTGCTATCTGCGCAAGGAAGACCAGGATCCCGCCCTCAAGCAGAACTACGAGACGGCCTTCGAACTGGACTGAGGATTGAACACGCCGCGCAGCCGGCGCGCGCGCGCGCTGATCGCAACAGCCGTCGTCGTCGTGTCGAGTGCGCTCGCTTTGGCGGGCGTGGAGGCCGTGATGCGGCTGACCATCGACCCGGGCGACTTCCTCGAGGCGACGCTCGTCGACGACGACCACCTGGGCCATCGGATCAAGCCGGGCAGCGCCGGCCATGATGCGCAGGGCTTTCGCAACGTCGCGGTGCCGCAGCGCGCCGACATCGTGGCGATCGGTGACTCGATGACCTATGGTGTCAGCGCGCCGCGCGACGGTAGCTGGCCGGCCCAGCTCGCGCGCTCGGCCGGCGTCTCGGTCCACAACATGGGCCTTGGCGGCTACGGGCCGCTGCAGTATTTGCACCTCGCGCGCGAGGTGGCCCCGTCGATGAAGCCCAAGCGGGTTGTGGTTGCCTTCTATTTCGGCAACGACCTGATGGACGCCTACTATGCGGCCCATGGCAATCCGCGCTGGCATTCGTGGCGCCTGAGTGAGGGCCTGCCTGCGGGGAAGACCGACCTCGACAAGGCGAGCGAAGCGGTCCCCAAGAAGCGCTTCGGCGCCCTGCGCAACTGGCTGGCTCGCAACAGCCTCGTCTACGGGGTGCTGCGCGCCACCGTCTTCGCGCGCCTCGCCGCGCGCGAGCGGCAGCAGTTGGCCGCCCAGTCGGCGCCCGATCAGCGCTGGCCGTGGCGCGATCCGGCGGCCGATGGCGTGACGACAGTCTTCACCCCCGGCCTGCGGTTGGCCACCTTGGATCTCGCCCTGCCGAGCGTGCGCGAAGGCATGGAGATCAGCAAACGTGCGTTCCGGGAACTGAAGGACGCCGCCGACCGGCAGGGAAGCGACTTCTGGGTGGTCCTGATCCCGACGAAGGAGCGTGCCTACTGCCGCTACCTCGACGCGACGCAGACGCCCGTACCGGACAGTTTCTCGAAGTTGTGCGAAGCCGAGGACCGGACGAAGGCCGAAGTGGTACAGGCCTTGGAGGCGCTCGAACTCCGGCATGTCGACGTCACCGCGGCGCTCGAGACGGCCGTGGCGCGCCACGAGCAGCTGTATCCCGCGGACTTCGATGGACACCCGCAGTCGGCCGGCTACGGCGTGATCGCCCGTGAGGTGGCGAAGGCGTTGAAGCTGTTGCCGGCCGGGCGTTGAACACGCATCGCCGCAGGCCTCTCTCCGACCCAGCCCATGCCGATTCAGATCGTTCCCCACAGCGCGGCGTTTGGCGCTGCCGTCGCCGACTTCAACCGACGGATGGCCGCGGGAGGCTCCCGCTGGAGCTTCTACACCGACCCTCTGCCGGACTGGATCCCGCCGCGTCCGGGGCAGCGGGTGTGGCGCGAGTACCACCTTGCCGTCGAGGATGACGCTGTCGTTCGCGGGGCCTTCGCGCTCAAGCCGCAGGATTGGTGGGTGCGCGGCGAAACCGTGGTGGTGACCGACTGGCAGGGGCCGTTCTCCGAAGGCGCCATCGACCCGCGGCACGGTACGCTGGGCCTGCGGATGATGCGCGACATGCTCAAGAAGCGCCCGCTGCTCTACAGCTGGGGCCATGGCGGCGATGACCAGCCGGTGGTCCAGATGCTGCTGAAGATGGGCTGGAAGATGCACCAGACGCCGTTCTGCCTGCTGGTCCTCCGGCCGTTCCGCTTCCTTCGCTTGAATGCGCTGCTGCGTTCGAGTCCGGCCCGGCGTCTGGTGCTCGATCTCGGCGCCTGGACCGGCATCGGACCGCTGCTGCTGCACGCGATGCACCGGGCTCTGCGTTGGCGCCACGGCCGTCGGTTCGAGCCGCGTTGGCAGGAGGTGCCCGCCTTCGGACCCTGGGCCGACGAACTGTGGGAGCGTGTCCGCGACCGCTACGCGGCCATTGCGTACCGCGACTCGGAATCCATGAACGCCCTGGTTCCGCCGTCCGGCTGGCCGCCGGCAACGCGCCTGCGGGTGGAGCAGGGCGGTCGCACGGTCGGCTGGGCGCTTGTCCTGGACACTCAGATGGGGGGTGATGCACGCTTCGGGGCGCTTCGTGTGGGTTCCGTCGTGGACTGTCTGGCTGATCCGGCGGACACTGCCGAGGTTGTGGCGGCAGCGACCGCGCACCTGCGGCAGCGAGGGGTCGACATCGTGGTCTCCAACCAGGCGCACCCCGCTTGGGTCGAGGGCTTCCGGCAGAATGGCTACGTCGTCCTGCCCGACCGGCGGATGTTTGCGCCGTCGCCGGCACTGCGGGAGCGGCTCGAGCCGTTCGACGCCACGGCGCAGGGGCTGCACTTGACCAATATGGACGGTCACGGCCCCATGGCGTTGTGATCGGGTTTTCGGGGTCGCGCGTTGCTGGCGTGAGAGGTCTGGCGCCGGGCCCGCGAGGTTTGGCGTTTTCTGGAGAAGCAGTATGGAAACCGCATCTGAACTGGCTACCCGCCTGACGCGGGCGTCTCGCAAGAAGGTCTGGGACGTTCACAGCGCCTTCACCTGGCCCGAGACCTTGGCGCAGGACGCCTGGTACATGCCGCCGGAGCTGATCTCGATCTACGGGACCGCCGCGTACGACGCCCTCGACGACACTCAGCGCCGCAAGCTGAGCCTTTACGAGTTGGGCAACTTCTTCAGCCTCGTGTTGCAGGGGGAGCGGCCGCTGGTGCAGGGCCTCGTCCATCGGCTCTACAGCAAGAGCAACACGCGCGAGATCACCGAGTACCTGCATCACTTCGTCGACGAAGAGAACAAGCACATGGTGATGTTCGGCGAGTTCTGCCATCGCTACATCGGCAAGGTGTATCCGGAGAAGAAGATTTCCCTGCCGCGCGAGTACGCGAAGGGCGAGGAGGAGGTTGCGTTCTTCTGCAAGGTGATGGTCGTGGAGGAACTCGGCGACTACTACAACCTCGAGATCGGTCGCGACGAGCGCTGCGACCCGCTCGTGCGCGAGCTCAACAAGGTGCACCACGTGGACGAGGCGCGCCACCTTGCGTTCGGTCGGCTCTATCTGACCGAATTGTTCGAGCGCTATCGCGCGGGCTGGACCGACGAGCAGCTGGCGGGGTTCCGTTCGTGGCTCGTCGAGTACCTGCGGGCGTCCTGGGGGGACTACTACAACCCGACGATGTACCGCGACGCGGGGCTGGCCGACGGCTACGAGCTGCGGCAGATGGCCCTGTCGCACCCCGCCGCCGCCGCGCATCGGCAGCGGGCCTCGGCCAAGATCGTGACCTACTTCATCCAGAACGGCCTGCTGGCCGAGGAGCCGCGGCTCTGAGCCGCGGATGATGCGACGCATGGAAGAAGCCCAAGCCCGGAACAAGCTGCGCGACTGGATACTCAAGCACGCGAAGACGCCCCCGGGCCCCGCGTTCTCCGATCAGACCCCGCTGCTGGAAGGGGGCATCCTTTCTTCGCTCGACATCGTCGAGTTCGTGCTTTTCATCGAGAGCCTGCGCGGCGAAGACGTCGACGTCGACGACATCGACCCGAGGGTCTTCACGAGCATCGACACGCTGCACGCGGCCTTCTTCGCGCCCGCCTGAGCCCATGACCCCCAGCCGACGCACGGTGCGCGCAGGTTTTCTCGCGTCCGCGGAACGCTTCCCCGAGCGGCCGGCCCTGCAGCTGGGCGACGATCAGCTCAGCTACCGCGAGCTCGGCGCGCTGGCGGCGTCCCTGGCCGCCACGCTCGATGCGCATGCACCTGCCGGCGAGCCGGCGCTGACCGTGGTGTTCGGACACCGGTCGGTCGCCGCCTACGCCGGCGTACTGGGGGCGCTGTTTCGCGGGCACGGCTATGTGCCCCTGAATCCGGCCTTCCCGACCGACCGGACGCGGGCGATGCTCCAGCGTTCGCGCTGCCGCAGCCTCGTCGTCGACCGGCACGGTGAACGTCAGCTCGACGAGGTGCTCCTCGGCGCTGACCGGCCCTTGCTGCTGCTGCTGCCCGAACACGACGACGTGCGCGACATCGCGGCGCGGTTTCCGGCTCATCGCGTGCTCGGTCGGGCGGATCTGCTCGCCGCGACGCATTGGCGTGCCGGCGACGTCGATCCCGATGCGGTCGCCTACCTGCTGTTCACCTCGGGGAGCACCGGCCAGCCCAAAGGCGTGATGGTGGCGCACCGCAACGTCGTGGCGTTCGTGGATGCGATGGTCGAGCGTTACGCGGTCCGGGAAACCGACCGCTTCTCGCAGACCTTCGACCTGACGTTCGACCTCTCCGCGTTCGACATGTTCGTGTGCTGGGAGCGGGGTGCCTGCCTGTGCGCGCCGACGCAGGCCGAGAAGATGCTGCCTGCTCGCTACGTCGCCGAACGCGGCATCACGGTGTGGTTCTCGGTGCCATCGACCGCCGTGTTGATGAGCCGGCTTCGCGTCCTGAAGCCGGGCAAGTTCCCGGGCCTGCGCCTGGCCCTGTTCTGCGGCGAGGCCTTGCCGGCGGAGATGGCGCGCAAGTGGTCGGAGGCGGCACCGAACGCCGTGCTGGAGAACCTCTACGGACCGACCGAACTGACCATCGCCTGCACGCTGTACCGATGGGATGGTGATCGCTCACCCGCTGAATGCGAGCTGGGCGTGGTGCCCATCGGCGACCCCTACCCCGGCATGCAGGTGCTGGTCGCCGACGAGCACCTGCGCGAGGTGGCCGTCGGCGAAGCCGGCGAGTTGCTGATGACCGGGCCGCAGCTCACGCTGGGCTATTTCGAGGACCCGGAGCGCACGGCCGCCGCCTTCGTCCGGCCGCCGGGGCGCGACGAGATCTACTACCGCACCGGCGACCGCGTGCGCCGCCCCGGGCCGGGCAAGCCCCTGGTGTACCTGGGGCGAGTCGACAACCAGATCAAGATCCAGGGCTATCGCGTCGAACTGGGCGAAGTCGAGGCCGTGCTGCGTGAGGAGGCCGGTGTGGACGTCGCGATCGCCGTCGGCTGGCCGGTCACGGCCAGCGGCGCTGACGGGATCGTCGGCTTTCTCGGAGCCGACCACGCCGATGCCGCCGGCGTGCGCGACCGGGTGATCGCCCGGCTGCCGCCCTACATGCACCCCAGCGAGCTGCGCCTGATGCCCAGCTTCCCGTTGAACGCCAACGGCAAGGTCGACCGCAAGGCGCTCCTCGCGATCCTCGCGGAGGGCGCCGCATGAGTGCCGACCTCCGCCGCCCGATGCCGGCCGTCGCGCCAAGCGGAGCTGACGCCGCGCCTGCCGCACCGACGGTGCAGGAGCGCGTGTTCTCCGTGCTCGGCGTGCCTGTCACCGATGTCGACATGCAAGCGGCGCTCGGTCTGCTCGAGGACATGCTGCTGGCGCGGCCCGTGCGACCGCACGCGGTCTACTTCGTCAACGCACACACGCTGAACCTGGCCAGTGACGCGCCGCGCTTCCGCGACGTGCTGGGGCGCGCCGACCGCGTGTTCGGTGACGGCACCGGCGTGCGCTGGGCCGTGCGCGGGCTGCACGGCGAGCGCCTGCGCGACAACGTCAACGGCACCGATCTCGTCCCGCTGCTGTTCGCCGCGCTTGCCAACCGGGGCCTGAGCTACTACCTCCTCGGCAACACGCCGGAGCGCATCGAGCGCGCAGCCGATCACGCGCGACGCGCCTTTCCAGGCTGGACGCTCGCCGGCTGGCACCACGGCTACCTCGATGGCGTCGACCCGCAGTCCGTGATCGACGGCATCAACGCCTCGGGCGCGGACCTGCTGCTGGTCGGCATGGGCAACCCCAAGCAGGAGCAGTGGATCGACGCGAACCGATCGCGTCTTCAGGTGCCACTGTCCATGGCCGTCGGTGGCCTGCTCGACTACTGGGTCGGCGACCTGGTGCGCGCGCCGGACTGGGTGCGCCGCATCGGTCACGAGTGGCTGCACCTGCTGATCCGGCAGCCGCACAAGGCGCGGCGTTACCTCGTCGGAAATCCCAAGTTCCTGCTGCGCGTGGCCCGCAGCCGGCTGCTGAGCCTCGACCGTTCGGCGGCGTCATGAGCGTTTCGCCGAGTCGCTGGATCGTCAAGAAGGCCGCGCGGCGCGCGGTCGTGCTCGGCAGCTTCGTTTCAGGATCCCTGGCGCGGCACAACCGAGCTGCTGCCGACGGAGCGACGGTGCGCGTCCTGACCTACCACCGCTTCGGCGAAGCGGTGCGCGACCCGTGGTGCATCCGGGCGAGCGACTTCGAGGCGCAGATGGCCTGGCTCGCGCAGCAGCGCCTGGCGGTGTCGCTCGACGACGTCGAGGCCTTCGTGCGTGGCGAGCGCGAGCTGCCGCACGGCGCCGTGCTGGTCACCATGGACGACGGCTTCAGCAGCGTGCTCGACATCGCCGCGCCCATCATGAAGCGGCACGGCATCCCCTCCGTCGCCTATGTCACGACCGGCTTCGTCGGTTCGACGAGCGTGTCCGGCGAGCGCTATCTGAGCTGGGACGAAGTGGCGCGCCTGCCCGCCGCGGGCGTCACGGTCGGCTCGCACGCCCACAGCCACCGCTCGATCGCGAAGCTCGGCGCCGACGAGGCCCGCGACGAGGCCCTGCGTTCGAAAGAACTGCTCGAGCGCTGCCTCGGCGTCCCGGTGCGATCCTTCGCCTACCCATTCGGCATGCGGCCGGACGAGAGCCCCGAAACCGCTCGCATGCTCACCGCGTGCGGCTACCGGTCCGTCTTCATCGCGCAGCACGGCACGCTGAAACCAGGGGCCGATCTTGCACGCCTGCCGCGCGTGAAGGTGGAGGGGGGCGACCCTCTGTGGTTGTTCAAGCTGCTCTGCCGGGGCGGCATGGATGCGTGGAAGCTCGTCGACGACACGCTGTGGAAGCTGCAGAAGCCGGCGGTCGCGGAACGGCTCTGATCGTGGAGACGCGCCCCGAAGCGATGGCGGTCGTGGCGATCGGCCGCAACGAAGGCGAACGGTTGCGCGCCTGCCTTGCGTCGGTGATCGACGCGGCGGGGCTGGTTGTCTATGTCGATTCGGGGTCCACCGACGGGTCGGTGGCGATGGCGCGGGGCATGGGCGCCGACGTCGTGGAGCTCGACATGAGCGTGCCTTTCACGGCCGCCCGTGCGCGCAACGTCGGCTGGCGCCGTGCCGTCGAGCTGCGACCTGCGCTGCAGTTCGTGCAGTTCGTCGATGGCGACTGTGCCGTCGCGTCAGGGTGGCTCGGTCAATCACTGGACTTCCTGCGCAGTCGCCCCGACGTGGCGGCCGTCTGCGGCCGGCGGCGCGAGCGCCATCCGGAGCGCTCGATCTACAACCGGCTGTGCGACCTGGAATGGAGCGCGCCGCCCGCCGGTGAAAGCCGCGCCTGCGGCGGCGACGTGATGATGCGCGTTCCGGCGCTGCAGGCGGTGGGTGGCTACCGGGACTCGCTCATTGCCGGCGAGGAGCCGGAGCTGTGCGTGCGGCTGCGCGCAGCGGGCTGGCGGATCTGGCGGCTCGACACGGACATGACGTGGCACGACGCTGCGATGACGCGCCTGTCGCAGTGGTGGAAGCGCACCGTTCGCACCGGCTTTGCCTACGCAGAGGGGGCCCATCTGCATGGCGCAGCACCCGAACGGCACTGCGTGCGCCAGGCACGCAGCGCCTGGCTTTGGGGCTTGGCCCTGCCGGCCACGGTGGTCGTGCTCGCGCTGGCGTGGAGCCCGGTGTGGTGGTCGGCGTTGGCCGTGTATCCGCTGCAGTGGGGGCGCCTGTACGGCAGCGCCCGTGGCGAGCCGGGGTTGCGCGCGTGGCGCGCCTTGTTCCTGCTGCTCGGCAAGTTCGCCGAAGTGGCCGGGCAACTGCGCTACCTGCGGCTGCGCTGGTCCGGACGACAGGCGCATCTGATCGAATACAAGTGAACCTGTCTGGCGCTGGCGTCCAATGGTGGCTCCACCGGCTGGATCGGAGCCCGACCGAGGAGGAGCTTGCAACCCTGTCTCGGACCGAGATCGACCGCGCCCGCCGCTTCGCCTTCGAGCGCGACCGCCGACGCTACCTGGCCGCGCACTGCGCCTTGCGCGCGCGACTGGCCGCGAGCACCGGCCTCCCGGCCCAGGCCTTGCGGTTCGCCGAGGGGCCGCATGGCAAGCCGCGGCTGCAGGATGCACCGGGCTGCGCCTTCAACCTGGCCCACAGCGAAGACCTGGCGCTGATCGGCATCGACACCGACGGCACGGAGATCGGCGTCGATGTCGAAGTGCTGCGCACGATCGACGACGCCGAGCCGCTGGCGCAGCGGCTGTTCACGCCTGGCGAGTACCTGTCCTGGGCGGCGCTGCCGCAGCCCGCGCGCAAGGCCGGCTTCCTGCGGCTGTGGACCCGCAAGGAGGCCTGCCTGAAGGCCGTCGGCGCGGGCCTGAGCATCGCGCCGGCGTCCGTGCCCGCCGGGCTGCAGCCGGATCAGACCACGATCGACCTGTGCTGGGCCGGCGGCCAGGCCAGGATCGAACTGCGGTCGATCGATGTCGGTCCCGATGCCGTGGTGGCCGTGGCGCGCGTCGTCGAAGGGCGCCGAGAATGAGCCGCCGGCCTCAGCGGCCGGCGTGCTGGTCGAGCGTTGCCATCGCCTCGTCCCAGGCCGCCGCCATGTCGTCGAGGCTGGCCTGGACATCGGGCATGCGCTGGCTGTTCACGGCGCGCGCCAGCTTGAGGATGAGGGTCTTGCAGCCCCCCGAGACGCGGTCCAAGGCGGGTGCCGCCGCGACCAGCGAGGCGTCGCCGTGCAGCGCCTGCCAGCGCAGCCAGGCGGCCATCAGTTCGAAAGCCGCGCCGCACTGACGCAGCGTCGAAAAGGCCCACGCGTGGTAGTGCGGCAACCCTGAGGTCAGCAGGCCTGGCAGGTCCGCCGACAGCCGTTGGGCGAACCGGCGCACGGGATTGTCCGACGGGCGCAGCGCGAGGTGCTCCTGGAGCAGTTCGCGCGACGCGCGCGCCAGGTCCGCGTCGTTCATGCGGACCAGGCGGTCGAAGCGGATCAGCTCGGCATACAGCGGCAGCACGTCCGATTCGGCAGGGACATCGAGCCGCAGCGCCTGCCGGAAGTCCTCGCCGTCGAGCTCGAAGTAACCGGCGTTGTGAAAGTAGCCCAGCCGCTCACGGGCGAGATCGATCTCGTTGATCACGATGGTCGTCTTCGAGTGCTGACGGCGGTAGCTGGTGCTGGCCACGTCGGGCAGCCAGTAGGCGTCGACTTCGGTGCTGAGCAGCTTGCCGGCCGTCAGGTGCTCGATCGCATGCTCCGCGAGCGGCCGCCAGACGTTGAGCTCCTGGACGTCGATGCCGTACAGGCGGCGCAGATCGCGGTGGGGCGGCTTGAAGAACGTCCACTGATCGCCCTCGAAGTCGACCGCGAGCGCGAACGGCATCACCGCGACCGGTTCGACCCCGAGCGCGGCGAGCACCTCGATCCAGATGTCGACGTAGCAGTTCTTCTCGATCCAGGCATGCGGCTCGGCGTGCAGGGCGTGGGGCTGGACCTTGCCGGCCACGAGGCCAGCCAGCGCCCGTGGCGCCGACGCGTCCACCGTCGTCAGGGCCACAGACGCGCGCGCACGGGCTGCGGCCATTGCGCGGGATCGCAGCCATGCGTCTTGAACAGAGCCATCGTGATGCGCTCGAGGCCGAACCCGAGGCAGGCCGTATTGGCCGTCGCGCCGTCGGCGGTGCGGATGCCGAAGGTGTTGCCGAAGTGCTCCTGGTGGAAATTGAACGAGCAGACCGCGGTGGGCTCTTCGAGCGAGATCACCGGAACCAGCACCTCGAACTTCAGCCGAGCCTCCTTCTGGTTTTGGGCCAGGATGCGCCCGCCGCGGCCGAAGAACGGATCCGACGCGACATCGGCGTGCGCCGGCAGGCCGAGTGCCTGCAGCAGATCGAGCCCACGCTGCAGCCACATGTCGCGCCACTCGATCACCTGATCGGCGGTGCCCGCTCGGACGAACTCGCGGACCCGAAACGACTGCATCCGCGTGGGCTCCGGCGAGGGCTCGTGGCGGTAGACCCAGTTCAGCATCGTCACGAGCCGCCCCTGCGGCGGCAGCATGCCGGCCAGGCTGGGATAGAGGGGGTAGCAGGCCGCCGGGTTGAGGACGACGCCGGTTTGACCGAGCAACCCGCCCCAGTCCTCGCCCGCCCCCGCGCGCTCGGCCAGGGCGATGGCCTGCAGGGCGTTGCCGAAGAAGCTGTGCACGGCGCCGCACAGGTGGGGAAAGGAGTCCAGGTAGTGCACGCGCTCGAGGACCCGTCGATCGATGACCGGCGGGAAGGTGCAGAACTCGGCACCGTCGTCGCGCGACAGGTCGCTCACGCACCGGTTGAAGCGCTCGAGCACATCCTCGAACACCGCGCCGCGACCGAAGACTCCCGGCACGCCGACGGGAATGATCAGCCCGTGCGCGACCAGGTCGCGGAAGAAGGGCTCGACGCCGTAGCTCGTGGTGTTCACGTCGGATCTTTGGAGACGAGCAACATCGAAGCACTCTTCGCCGCGATCCGCTCGTTCGAGATCATCAGCGACGCCGACAGCACGTCCCTGTAGTGCCTGCCCAGGCTGGCCGGGCCGTCATTCTTGTAGCCCGGGATGCCGACGATCTGGAGCGCGCGGTGGACGATCCGGGGAGCCGCCTCGGAGCACGCGATCTTGAGGTTGTTCAGTCGCAGCGCCCACGCCACGGTCAAGAGCTCCTCGATGCCGCCCTCGCGCAGCGCGAGCTCGTCGCAGGTCCGCGCCACGGACTGCCAGTGCTGCCGCATGGCCTGCAACTCGACGGTGACTTCCGCGAGGCGGGTAGCCGAAGGCGGCACCGTGCCCGGCCGGCGTCGCGCCTCGAGCTGCACCTGGCCCCGCGCCTTGGCGACCGCATCCGCCGCGATGCCCCACCACAGCGACGCCCACAGCACGTGGGAGTACGGCACCATCGTCTGCGCCGAACTGACGGCGTAGGGGCCCGGAACGATCTGTCCGACGGCTCCGTGGGATACCAGCCGGAAACCCGGGCTGCAGGTGCCGCGCATGCCGAGCGTGTCCCAGGTCGAGGTCTGCTCGAGGGAATAGTCTTCGCGCAGGACCAGCACCAGGACCTGGTCGTTGCTGGGCGCGGCCTCGTCGCGGCGGCAGGTCACCAGGATCGCATCCGCGTGAGCGCAGTAGGAGCCCGTCGTGGCGTCCTTGGACAGCGCGAACCGCTCGCCCTGGCACTGCACGGCGCAGATGCTGCTGCGCGTGTCACCGTAGGTGCCGACCTCGGACGTCATCGAGGCGATCAGGTACTGGTGTTCGACGATGGCCGCCAGATAGGCGCTGAAGAAGCCGCTGCCGGACCCATGGCGTGCGATGCATCCCACCTGGATGAAGTGCATGGCGAGGACCATCGCGCTCGAGCCGCAGGCGCGCGCCAGGGCGGCGCACAGGCTCGCGAGCTCCTCCAGGCTGCAGCCGGCGCCGCCATGCTGCTTGGGCACGCCGGCCGACAGGACGCCGGCAGCGCGGAGCGCATCGATCGTCTCCAGAGGAAAGCGGGCCTGGGCGTCCACGTCCGACGCATGCACGTACGCGACCTCGGTCGCGATCCTCTGAGTCGCGCTCAGCAAGCTGTCAAAATCCTGGCCAGTTCGGCACGCCCGGGCATTCACTTGCGACCCTCTCTGCAGCCTGTCGTGGCTGCGATAGTACCTATGCGAACCGGTCATGCTTCCGCCAGGCGACCGACTTCCCCCGCAAGTGTGTGCCTGCCCGGTGGATACACCATGTAACCTCTGAATGCTTGCTGACGCAGCCGGCGATGGCCGGCCCTCGCGGATCAGCGCTTTTCCCTGTGTCAAAGAGGCCCCATGAGTGACCGGCAGTTGATCGAACAACAGATTCGCGACGTGCTCCGTGAGCACGCGCACTTGGGCGCGTCGATCGATTCGCTGGCGCCGGACGATGACCTGTATCAGGTCGGCATGAGTTCGCACGCCAGCGTCAATGTGATGCTCGGGCTGGAGGCCAAGTTCGACCTCGAGTTCCCGGACCGCATGCTCAAGCGCAGTGTCTTCGGCAGCGTGGCGGCCATCCGTGTGGCGTTGGAAGAGCTGTTGTCCGGGCGCCCCATGTGATGACACGCCTCGTTCCGGCCGGTGCGCCAACCGAGCGCGCGGAACTGAAGGCGATCTGGAGTCTGCTTTCAGCGCCTGCGGGGCGGTTCACGGCGCCGCCAGCGCTGCAGGCCTGCGGCTCGAGCGAGTGGCTGACGATCGAACGGCCGGGAACCGTCGCCGCGGCGCTGCGCGACGCCGGCCGCTGGGGCCTCGACGATCCTGGCCGGCGGCTGGACGGCGAGGATTGGTGGTTTCGCGGGGTTTTCGACGGCCCGGAGCCGTCGGCGGCCGAGGAGTCGCACATCGGCTTCGACGGCCTGGCGGGCCCGGTCGATGTCTGGCTGAACGGCGAACTGCTGCTGCGGTCGGACAACATGTTCGTGGCGCACGTTCTGCCGCTCGGCGGGCGGCTGCGGGCGGGGGCGAACGAGCTCCTGATGCGTTTCCAATCCCTCGACGCCGCGTTGGCGCAGCGTCGACCGCGACCGCGCTGGCGCGCACCGATGGTCGAGCACCAGCAGCTGCGGTGGTTCCGCACCTCGCTGCTGGGCCGATTGCCGGGCTGGGCACCCCCCGCGCCGCCGATCGGTCCGTGGCGCCCGGTGTGGATCGAGCGACGTGGCGCTGTCTCGCTGTGCAGTCCGCGGGTCGTGGCGACCCTCGATGCGGACGGGCGCGGCCGGTTGCGGTTCAGCGCCGCCCTGTGTCTGCCGGTGGCGGCACGGCGAGGCAATGGCGTGCTCGAACTCGACCACGCCGGGCGGACCTGCCGTGCTCCAGTGGCGCTCGACCCCTCCGGGCAGCGGATCGATGCCGCCCTGGAGGTCGAGGCGGCGGTGCCCTGGTGGCCGCACACGCACGGCGAACCGGTGCGCCACGCGCTGCGCCTGCGCATCGATGTCGACGGCGTCGAGCAGGTCTTCGAGCTGCCGCCGGTGGGGTTCCGGCGCATCGAGCTCGATACGGCGGGCGATCGCTTTGCCGTCCAGGTCAATGGCGTGCCGGTCTTCTGCCGCGGCGCCTGCTGGATGCCCCTGGATCCCGTGGGCCTGCGGCCGCAGCCGGCGGCGCAGCGCGCCGCGGTGCGACAGGCCCGCGAGGGCGGCATGAACATGCTGCGCGTATGCGGCCCGACGGTCTACGAGGATGAAGCCTTCCTGGAGGCCTGCGACGCCGAGGGGGTCCTCGTCTGGCATGACCTCATGTTCGCCAACCTCGACTACCCCGCCGACGATTCGGCATGGCGGGCGTCGGTGCTGCACGAGGTGGCCCAGCAGCTCGAGCGCTGGAACCATCACCCCAGCGTTGCCGTCGTCTGCGGCAACAGCGAGGTCGAGCAGCAGGCGGCGATGTGGGGTGCGCCGCGCGAGCTGTGGGCGCCTGCGCTGTTCCACGCCGAACTGTCGGCGCTCTGCTCGCGCGAGTTGCCCCACGTGCCCTACTGGCCCTCGAGCGCGCACGGCGGCGCCTTCCCCCACCAGGTGGATCGCGGCACGTCGTCCTATTACGGCGTCGGCGCCTATCTTCGGCCGCTCGACGACTTGCGCACCGCGGCGCCGGCGTTCGCGACCGAGTGCCTCGGACTGGCCAACGTGCCGGAACCATCGGCCCTGGTGCGCATGCCGGCGGGGGGCGCCTTGCGCGTGCATCACCCGGGATGGAAGGCGCGATCGCCGCGCGATCTTGGCGCCGGCTGGGATTTCGACGACGTGCGCGACCACTACCTGGGCCAGATCTTCGGTGTCGATCCGCTGCACTGCCGGCGCGTCGACCACGAGCGCTACCTCGTGCTCAGCCGCATCGTCAGCGGCGAGCTGATGGCGCGCGCGTTCTCCGAATGGCGACGGCCCGGCAGCGGTTGCGGAGGGGCGCTGGTGTGGTTCCTGCGCGACCTCTGGGCGGGCGCGGGCTGGGGGCTGCTCGACGACTCCGGCGTTCCCAAGGCAGCGTGGCACCCATTGAGTCGGGCACTGCAGCCGGTGGCGCTGCTGCTGACCGACGAGGGGCTCAACGGGGTGACCGCCCATGTGATCAACGAGCCTGTGCGGCCGCTGCGGGGCCGGCTCCAGGTGCGCCTGTACGGCGGCGGCGATGCGCTGCTGCGCGATGTGTCGGTCGACCTGCAGGTCGCTGGCCATGGCTGCCAGAGCGTGCCCCTGGCGTCGTTGCTCGACGGTTTCGTCGACATGAGCTTTGCCTACCGATTCGGGCCGCCGCCTGTCGGGCTCGTCCATGCGCGTCTGCTGGACGAGAACGCTGTGGTGCAAGGCGAGGCCTTCTACCAGCCGGCCGCGCTGTGGAAGGTCGGCGAGGCCGGCTCGGGCGCGGATCCGGGACTGTCGGCGCAGTTCGTCACCCCCGATGCGGGCGCGGTCGAAGTGGAGGTCAGGACGCAGCGATTTGCCCGTTCCGTGTACCTCGATGTGCCGGGTTGTCGCGTGGCCGACAACCACTTTCACCTCGCCCCCGGAGGCTGCCGCCGCGTTGCACTCGACGTCGGTGCGGCGGTCGCCGTGCTGCGGGGTGAGGTGGGGGCGGGCAACGCGGCGCGGTCCACCGCGATCCGTTCGGCATCGTGAACCTGCCACCCCCTCGGCCCGTGTACTTCGGCCCGGCCGAGCGGGCGTGTTTCGGCTGGCTGCACGCCCCCGCGGAGGGATGCGTGGCGCCGCTCGGTCTGATCATCTGCCCCCCCTTCGGGTTCGAAGAGGTGTGCGCGCACCGCAGCCTGCGCGAGCTGGCGGCCGCCGCCGCGCGTGAGGGCGTGCCGAGCCTTCGCGTCGACCTTCCCGGCTGCGGTCACTCCGCCGGGGACGACTTCCAGCCGCAGCTGTGGCAGGCATGGCAAGACGGTCTGAGCGAGGCTGCCGACGGGCTCCGCGCCGCTTTCGGTGTCACGCACGTCGTGTTCCTCGGCGTTCGGCTCGGCGCCACGTTGGCCATGCTCACGGCGGCGGCGCGTACCGATGTCGCCGGCGTGGTGGCCATCGCACCGGTCATGAGCGGACGCGCATACCTGCGAGAACTGGCGCTGCTGGAGGCAGCCGCCTCGCCCGGCGCCGACGAGGTGGACGGGCTGGTTCAGGCGACCGGATTCGTCTTGACGGAGAGCACCGCCGCGGCCTTGCGCGCCGTCGATCTGCGCGCGCCGCAGCGACCACCGGCACCGCGCATGCTGCTGGTCGATCGCGATGACCTGCCGGCCTCCGACGAGACGGCAGCCGCGTTTCGTCGAACCGGCGCCGTGGTGGACGTGGCCCGCTGGCCGGGTTACCTGCGCATGATGGACGATCCGCAGCGCTGCGAGGTACCGCAGGTGATGCTGGAGGGCATCGCGGCAACCCTGAGCCGTTGGACGGCGGAGATCAACGCCGCGGCGCCTCGGTCGGACGCCTTCGTCCCGGGGCCGCAGTGGCGCGACACGCTCCCGCTGCGCGAGCAGGGGATCGCCATCGCCGAGCGGCCGGTGCACGTTCCGACCGCCGGGGGGGCGCTGTTCGGTGTCCTGGCCGAGCGCGAGCAGCCGGCGGAGGGGCAACCGGCGCTGGTCATGCTGACGGCCGGCGCGGTCCACGCCGTCGGTCCGAATCGGCTGTGGGTCCGGCTGGCGCGGCGCTGGGCGGCGCGGGGCTGGACGGTGCTGCGCGTGGACCTGTCGGGTATCGGCGACAGCCCGCCGGCGCCCGGAGCCGAGGAACAAGTCGTCTACTCGCGGCAGGCGCTGGACGACGTGCGCGCGACGATCGACTTCGTCAGGCACGCGCACGGCGCCGGAGCGGTCCATCTGATCGGCTTGTGCTCCGGTGCTTACCATGCACTGAAGGCCGCCGTGCAGGGGCAGCCGATCGCCGGCGCCGTCATCGTCAACCCGCTTACCTACTTCTGGCACGACGGCGACGCGCTCAAGGAGGTGAGGGACTTCGAGGTCTTCAAGCTCAGCGCGCGGTACCGCTACAAGTTCTTCAGCGTCAACGCCTGGCGCAGGCTGTTGCGCGGGCAGCTCGACCCTGCCATCGTGGTCGAGGTGATGCTGCGGCGCGCTGGAGCGGCGCTGACGGCGTGGTGGCCCGACCTGCGGCGCGCCCTCGGCCTTCCCCTGCGCGAAGACATCGCGGCGGAACTGGCGGCGGCGCGGGAGGCGGGCATCCGACTGCACCTGGTCTTTGCGTGTCCGCATCCGGGACTGGCGCTGTTCCAGCAGCAGGGCGGTCGCGCCGTCGAGCGCTTGCGCGCCAGCGGCGCCTTCGATCGGCACCTCGTCCACGGAGCCGATCACACCTTCACGCGGTGGCATCACCGCGAACGACTGGTGGCCTTGATCGATCGATGCCTCGGCGAGGCAGCGCCCCCGGGGGCGTGAGCACTGCGCGCCGGGGCGCTCACCGGCCGGTCAGCGGCGCCGCACTGGGCTCCAGGGCCTCGCGAATGTGGCCCAGCAGCTTGTCGACTTCGGTGTCGACGTCGTGCCGGGCCAGCACGCGGGAGCGGGCCGCGGCGCCCATCTGCGCCAGCGTCTGCGGCGTTGCGGCGAGCGCGCACCGAATTGCCGCAACGGCGGCGTCAATGTCGCCGGCCGGGAAGAGCCAGCCCGAGCGGTCGTGCTCGACGAGTTCGGGGATCCCCGCGACATAGGTGCTCAGGATCGGGCGCCCCAGTGCCATCGCTTCCATGATGACGACCGGCAGGCCCTCCGCGAAGCTCGGCAGCGCCAGCGCGCGCGCGGCGAGGATTTCGCGGCGGACCTGGTCGCTGCTCAGCCAGCCGGTGATGTGCACATGCTTTTCGATGCCGAGTTCGCGGACCCTGGCCTCGATCTGCGAGCGCATTTCACCGTCACCGGCGAGCACCAGGTCCAGGCCGATGCCGTCGCGCACGACGCGGGCGACGGCTTCGACCAGCAGCAACTGCCCTTTGGCCGCGCACAAGCGTCCGACGCAGACCAGGCGCGGCGCCGCCGGCGGATCGCTGCGCTCGGAGGCATGGAACGCCTGTTCGACGCCGCAATGGACGACACGGACCTTCGGCCAGTCCCGGTGGTCGAGCCAGCGATACAGCTGACTGCGCCCGTACGACGAGATCGCGACGACGAACGCGGCGTCGCGCGACTTCTCCCGCAGCTTGTGTCGCGCCGGCATATCGAACTCCGTCGGCCCGTGGACCGTGAAGCTGTACCCGGGACCGCCGAGGGCATGCACGAGCATGGCCAACTCGGCCGGGTTCGACCCGAAGTGGGCATGCACATGCTGCACGCCGCCGTCCCTCACCCAGCGGGCGATGCGGCACGCTTCGGCCAGGAAGACCAGGTGGTAGGGCAGCGGGCGGAAGGCGTCTCGGCCGATTCGCCAAGCCAGGGCAGCGGCGCGCGCGAACCGGCGCGGCGAGCGCAGCAGCGTCGCGCCGACGTCGAGCAGCAGCCGCCAGGCGCCGCCGCGCAATACGTAGCGGGTTCGTTCGCGCTCGCGTCGATCCTGCTCGTCGGCCAGGTCGCCGTCCCAGCCGTGCAGCGCGATGCGCTCCACGCGGACGCCGGCCCGCTCCAGCGCGAGAATCTCGCGGCGGATGAAGGTGTGGCTGACCGCGGGGTACAGGTTGACCAGGTAGGCGACGCACAGACCGCTGGGAGGGGAGGCTGGCGTGTCCGGCGGCGGGCTCGGCCGAGCGCTGCGGTCCACCGCCTCCGCGGCCGGTCGGACTGGAGCTTGCGGCAGGGCGGTCACCGCGCGCCCTGCCCGAGGGCTCGCTGAATCGCCTCGGTGGCCCGCCGCTTCCCGCGCAGCAGCACGAGACGCTGGTAGCTGCGCAGGTAGTCGCGGAACGGCGGGTCATCGAAGCGCGGCTTGCGCGTCAACCAGCTGTGCACCCACCCCCACAGGACGGCGAGCTGTCCGATCACGTATGGCTTCTGGTTCATCTTCAGCGTCGCGCCGACCGCGAGATAGAGCAGCCCGGTACCCATGAAGTACTGGCCGTAACCCTGGCGATAGCGACCGGTCAGGATGCCCTGGTGGCTGGCGCCCATGGTGCGCAGGTGAACGAAGCGCAGCTCGGGCTCGTCCCAGCTGCAGGCGGCCCAGCCCCGCATCCGGCACTTGTGACCGTCGATGCCGTCCCAACCCACCGCGCGCACGAATCCGCCGATGTCCTTGAAGCAGGCCACGCGGTAGAACTTCGTCATGCCCAGCGAGTTCTCGTCGCCGTGACGTTCGTTGACCAGGGTGTCGCCGTCGCGGAGGTAGGCCTTGCCGCTGCAGGTGCCGAGTCGCGGCTCGGCACGCATGCGTTCGATCAGGATCTCGAAGTAGCGTGGCGGCAGATCGAGGTCGAGGTCGAGCTTGCAGACGAACTCGTACGCGTCCGGATCGATGGCGGCGTAACCTGCGTAGAACGCCTCGATCACCCCCGGGCCGACCGAACGGTGTCCGCGGTTCTCCCGCGTGACGATCTGGATCCAGTCGTGCCGGGCCGCATACTCGGCCAGGATCCGCGGCGTGTCATCGGTGGACCCATCGTCCACGATCACCCACTTCGCCGGCCGCACGGTCTGGGCGGTCACCGTGTCGAGCGTCTGCCGCATGAAGTCCGACTCGTTGCGGCACGGCGAGATCAACAGGTAGGACGCCGGGTTGCTCCTCGCCGGCGGCACGTCGGCGGCGGTGATCACGACGCCCGCGCCGCGCCGGCCGCAGCCTGGAGCCCGCCGATGCGGCGCCGGTCCTGCGCGGACAGCGCCGCCATCAGCTCGGCGACGAAGCGCTCCTGCCATTGCCACGCCCGTTGCGCATCGTCGTCGATCGACGAAACACGGAACAGCAGGCCATCGGGTATCTGACCGGTCAGCCAGAGACGAGCTTCCAGCAGCCGCAGCTGCATCCGACTGGTGACAGCCGTGTCTCCTGCGGTGAACCAGTAGCTGATCGGCTCGCGGCGCACGCCGAGGCTGGTCATCAGCCGCCGACCGGGGATCGTCCCGAAGGGGGTGACGATGCCGGCCTCGACGCTGCTGTGCAACGTGAATCCGAGGGCCGGATAGCACACCTCGGGCTTGTGCGCCTGGAGCCCGCCGCGCTGGTCGTCACCGTAGGCCATGGACAGCATGATCCGGTAGCCGTCCTTGTGGGCGTAGGTCCGCGCCAGCAGTTGGGAGTACAGCTTGTCGAGCAGTTCCTGTGTCTGGGGGTTCACGACCTGAGCGGCCGTGTTCGGAAGCTCGGACCAGTGGCCGAAGGCGCGCGGCACGACCTCCGAAAGCAAGTACGGCGGCCCACCGCGACGACGGTCTCCTTGGGCGGCCAAGCGCAAGCCACCGCCCGCACCGGCCGCTGCGACCATGGCGACGCCGGCCAGCAAGGCGCTGCGTCTTGCGGTGAGCTCGCCTTGCGGCGCGGGGTCGATCATCATGCTTTCGGGCGCCGCGTCAATTCAATGCGAGCCGACCAAAGCACGCGAAGGTATTCGTCGTGTACTCGGAAGACAGCACGCTGGAACTGGAGCGCGACTCCCGCCCGGCATTGCAGCCGAAGCTCACGGTGCGTGTCGCCGACCAGACCGCCCCGAGGCCGAAGCGGCGCGTGCTGTCGTCGGCGCTGCCGCCGACCGGATCGCCCAGGTCGCGCCGCGAGTAACCGGCATCGGCATCGACGACGACCTTGGCGGTCAACTCGTAGCGGGCGCGGAGCCGCAGCGCATTGGTGATGCGGCTGAAGTCGGACGCATTCGTCACCGGCTCGCCCGGCGCCGGCGGGCTGGCGTCATCCGGCACGGGGATGAAGCCGGTCTCCTGGCCGGTGTCGCGCGACAGCGTGGTGGTGAACTGCAGCTTGCCGGTCGGGCGCCACTGCCATGTGAGCAGACCCGTGACGCCGCTGAAGTCGTTGCCCGTCGCCGTGTCGAACTCGACCTTCGCGTAGCTCAGCCGCGTGTCGATCACGCTGGCGCCGGTCGGGGTCCAGTTCGCGCCGACGTAGACGTCGCGGCGCTTCGAGCGCTCGCTGTCGAAGCTGCCGGGGCCCAGCAGCACGAACCGGGGGTAGCGCGTGCGCTGCGCGCTGAGGCCGGTGCTGAGCGTCAAGGCGCCGCCGGCGCGGTAGACGAGGCCGCCGCTGACGCGGTTCTGCTCGTACTCGCGAGACGTGAACTCGGCAGCCGAGAAGTCGACGTTGCGGTGGCCGAACGTGGCTTCGAGCGCGAGCCGGCCGTCGCCACCGAGGCGCCCCGTCGCATCGAAGGTCCGGTTGCGCTCCAGGTTGCGGCGGCTCGGCAGGGCGGCGGCGCCCGGGTTCAGCTGGGACAGCCGCTGTGACGCGCCTGCGACCAGCGAGCCGGACAGACGATTGACCGTGGCCCAGTCCAGTCCCAGCTGCAGGTTGTAGCCGGTGTTGTCCAGCGAATCGGCGTCCCGGTAGCGGGTGTAGGAGGCGCTTGCGTCGGCGAAGAGGCGTTGCCGACTGATCGGCTGGTCGAGCCCGACCGCGAGCACCGTGGTCGAGTAGGTGTCGCTCTCGGAGGGCGTGCCATCCGGCGCGTTGCGCACGTTGTCGGTGTGGCCGAAGGTCTGCGTGACGCCCAGGCTGTAGGGGCCGCTCTGGGCGTAGGCGGTCGCAGAAGCGCTCAGCGCGGCAACGAGCATGCCCTTGATCAACTTGTGCATGTCCAGGCTCCTCGCTCGGGGGTAAAGAAGGAATCAGTATGCATGGCGGTCGAAGAACACCAGCCGGATCGTCCGCAGGATGATCTGCAGGTCGAGCGCCAGCGACCAGTTTCGCAGGTACTCGAGGTCGTATTCCACCCGCGCACGCATCTTCTCGATTGTTTCGGTTTCGCCACGCAGTCCGTTGACCTGCGCCCAGCCGGTGATGCCGGGCTTGACCTTGTGGCGCACCATGTAGGCCTTGATCAGCTCGCGGTACAGCTCGTTGTGCGCGACGGCGTGCGGTCGCGGCCCGACGATGCTCATCCGCCCCTGCAGCACATTGACGAACTGCGGCAACTCGTCCAGCGAGGTCCGGCGCAGGAAGGCCCCGAAGGGCGTGATGCGGCTATCGCCGCGGCTCGCCTGTTGCACCGAGTGGCCGTCGTCCAGCGTGGTCATCGAGCGAAATTTGTAGACGATGATCTCCTCGCCGTCCAGGCCGTTGCGGCGCTGCTTGAACACCACCGGCCCCGGCGAGCTGAGCTTGACGCCGACCGCGATGGCCAGCAGCAGCGGCGAGACCAGCAGCAGGATCAGGCTCGCCAGCACGATGTCGGACAGGCGCTTGGTCAACTCGTTGATGCCGGTGAACGGCGTCTCGCAGATGCCGACCACCGGCACGCCGTTCATGTCCTGCAGCCGACCCTGGATGATGCTGATGCCGAACACGTCGGGCACGAAGAACAGCGACGCGGTCGTCCCCTGCAGCGACTCGAGCAGTTGCAGGATGCGCGGCTGCGAGCCCAGCGGCAGCGTGATGTAGACCTCGCGCACGCCGTTCGCGGTGACGTAGGGCGCGACCTCGGCCAGCGTGCCCAGGCGGGCGGAGTGCGTCTCGGGGTCGAGGCGGTCGTCGGTGCGGTCGTCGAAGTGGCCGAGCACGTCCACGCGTGCATCGGCGCGTCCGGCGATCGCACGCGCGACCTTCACCCCCAGCGGTCCGGCCCCGACGATCACCGCGGTGCTGCGGTTGTCCGGCAGCCGAGCCTGGTTCGCGAGGACGAACCGCCCGACCATGGCTGCCAGCCACTGCACCACCGGCGTGAGCACGGCCCAGGCGATGAGCACCTTGTTCTCGAAGTAGTACAGGCTGTTCGTCGCGTAGCCGCACAGCAACAGGATGGCCAGCAGGCTGATCCACGACAGCGCGATGTCCACCGCGGCGACCACGCCGCTGTCGCGGAAGCGGTTTCGGCCCGGGAAGGTCAGCGCGAAGACCAGCAGACACAGCGTCAGCGACGCGCGCAGGATCGGCTCGTCGTACCAGGCGCTGACGGCCAGGAAGCAGGCCACCGTGAGCGAGGGCTCCAGCAGCGTCGCCACGAAGGCGGTGACGGACTGCGGTGCGCTGTAGAAGGTGCGGCGGTGGGGGCGGTCTTCGAACATGCGGGAGGTCGGGCGGCGATCAACTGCGCGGGCCGGGGCGGGGGCACCGGCGCATGCCGAGGCAAGGCCGAACGGCATTGTCGCCACAAAGGCCGTGCGGCCGGGGGCCCGTGTCATGGGGGTTTTGCACCTGCTGCACGGCGCGCCGTGTGGCGGAGTTCACGTTCGGGGGCGCCGCCTACAATTTCCGCGTGCTCGAAACCCTCTTGCCGCTCTGGAAGCCCGCCGTCACCGCGCGGCTGCTGCTGCTCGCCAACCACGTGCTGCTGGCCGAGCCGGCGGCGGTCGAGCGGCTGCGCGCGCACCGCGGGCGCAGCCTGCGGCTCGATTGGGGCGTCGAGGCCGGCCCGTGGCCGAGCCCGCCGCCGCTGCACCTGCGCGTGTCGCCGGCCGGGCTGCTGGAGCCGGCCGACGATGCGTCGCCGGCCGCCGCCGAGTTGCGCGTGCGCGTCGTGCTGCCGCCGCCGGTGCAGTTCGTCGGGCTGTGGCTTGCGGGCGAGCGGCCCGCCGTGACGGTGGAGGGCGACGCGCAGTTCGCCGCCGACGTCGCCTGGCTCGGCGAGCACCTGCGCTGGGACGTCGCGCACGACCTCGACCGGTTGCTCGGCCCGGCCGCCGCGCATGGACTTGTCCGCTTGCTCGGCGGCACCCGCGCGGCGCTTGCCGAGCTGGTGCGCGGGGCCCGGCGGCCGACCGCCTCGCGATGAGGCAGCTGCTGCGGCTCGGGTTCATCGTCTTCACCGTCCTGCGCTACGGGCTGGACGAACTGCTGCTGTCGAGCCTGCGCTCGCCGTCGCTGCGCGCGCTCGGCCGCGTGCTGGCGGTCGGCCGCAAGCTCGACGCGCCGCGCGGCGAGCGGCTGCGGCGCGCGCTCGAGCGGCTCGGGCCGATCTTCGTCAAGTTCGGCCAGGTGCTGTCGACGCGGCGCGACCTGCTGCCGACCGACATCGCCGACGAGCTCGCCAAGCTGCAGGACGACGTTCCGCCGTTCGCCGCCGAGACCGCCGCGCGCCTTGTCGAGCAGGCCTTCGGCCAACCGCTCGACGCGCTGTTCGCGAGCTTCGAGCGCGAGCCGGTCGCCAGCGCGTCGATCGCGCAGGTGCATTTCGCGGTGCTTCGGTCCGGCCGCGAGGTCGCTGTCAAGGTGCTGCGCCCGGGCATGCTCGCGGCGATCGAGGATGACCTCGTGCTGCTGCGCCGGCTGGCCGGCTGGGTCGAGCGCGCCTCGGCCGACGGCAAGCGGCTGCGCCCGCGCGAGGTGGTCGCCGAGTTCGACAAGTACCTGCATGACGAGCTCGACCTCGTGCGCGAGGCGGCCAACGCCGCGCAGCTGCGCCGCAACATGGCCGGCTTGAATCTCGTGCTGATCCCCGAGATGGTGTGGGACCTGTGCACTCCGGGCGTGATCGTGATGGAGCGCATGACGGGCGTGCCGATCGGCCAGGTGGCGCGGCTGCGCGAGGCCGGCGTCGACTTCAAGCAGCTCGCGCGCGACGGCGTGACGATCTTCTTCACCCAGGTGTTCCGCGACGGCTTCTTCCACGCCGACATGCACCCGGGCAACATCCAGGTGAGCCTCGCGCCGGCGACCTTCGGCCGCTACATCGCGCTCGACTTCGGCATCATCGGAACGCTCACCGAGGTCGACAAGAACTACCTGGCGCAGAACTTCGTCGCGTTCTTCCGGCGCGACTACAAGCGCGTCGCCGAGCTGCACGTGGAGAGCGGTTGGGTGCCGCCGGCCACCCGGGTGGACGAGCTCGAAGGCGCGATCCGCGCCTGCTGCGAGCCCTTCTTCGACCGGCCGCTGAAGGACATTTCGCTCGGCCAGGTGCTGCTGCGGCTGTTCCAGACCTCGCGGCGCTTCAACGTCGAGATCCAGCCCCAGCTGGTGCTGCTGCAGAAGACGCTGCTCAACGTCGAGGGACTGGGGCGCGAGCTCGACCCCGAGCTCGACCTGTGGAGCACGGCCAAGCCCTTCCTGGAGCGCTGGATGGACGAGCAGGTCGGCCTGCGGGCGCTGTTCGAGCGCCTGCGCGCCGAGGCGCCGCGCTACGCCAAGCTGCTGCCCGAGCTGCCGCGGCTGCTGCACGACGCGCTGGCCGCGCGTGCCGCGGGCCCGGGCGACGCCCAGGCCCGGCAGATCGCCGCGCTGCTGGCCGAACAGCACCGCACGCGCCGGCTGCTGCAGGCACTGGCCTGGGGCAGCGTCGGCTTCGTGCTCGGGGCCGTCGCGGTGCGCTGGTGGCTGGGCTGGCATGTCGGCTAGGCGCGCGCCTTGCATGCCCGCGCAGCGCCTTACACTCCCGCCGTTTTCGTGACCCGCCCCGCTGCAGAGGGGCTCAGGAGCCTGCCGTGCTGATCGCCTTCGTCGCCCTCTACATGCTGGTCACCATCGGCATCGGCCTGCTGGCCGCGCGCCGCGTGCACAACGCCAAGGACTACCTCGTCGCCGGCCGCAGCCTGCCCCTGTACATGAACGTGGCGACCGTGTTCGCTACCTGGTTCGGCGCCGAGACGGTGCTGTCGGTGTCGGCCACCTTCGCGAAGGATGGCCTCGGTGGTATCCCGGGCGACCCGTTCGGCGCCTCGGTCTGCCTGGTGCTCGCCGCGCTGCTGTTCGCGCGGCTGTTCTACCGCATGAACCTGCTGACGATCGGCGACTTCTACAAGCAGCGCTACGGCAAGGCGGTGGAGGTGCTGACCAGCTTGGCGATCACTGCGTCCTACCTCGGCTGGACCTCGGCACAGATGACCGCGCTGGGCCTGGTGATCTACACGCTGTCGGGCGGCGCGATCGATCTGAACACCGCGATCCTGATGGGCGCGGCCGTGGTGATGGTCTACACGATCTTCGGCGGCATGTGGTCGGTGGCCTTCACCGACCTGTTCCAGACCGTGATCATCCTCGTCGGCCTGTCGATCATCGCGATGCTGGTCGGCGACCTGGCCGGCGGCCCGGTCAAGGTCATCTCTCAGGCGGCCGCCGACGGCAAGTTCAACTTCTTCCCGGCGGCGGACGACGCCGCCGCCTGGTGGGCGATGGCCGGCGCCTTCTTCGCGTTTGCCTTCGGCTCGATCCCGCAGCAGGACGTGTTCCAGCGCATGACCAGCGCCAAGGACGAGAAGACCGCGGTGCGCGGCACGCTGATCGGCGCGGCGGTGTACTTCTGCTTCGCCTTCGTGCCGATCTTCATCGCCTACGCGGCGCTGGTGGCCGATCCCTCGCTCGGCGGGCTGTTCAACTCCGAGGATGCGCGCGAGATCCAGCGCGTCCTCCCCGACCTGGTGCTGACCAAGATGCCGGTCTGGGCCCAGGTGCTGTTCTTCGGTGCGCTGCTGTCGGCGATCCTGTCGACCGCCAGCGGTGCGCTGCTGGCGCCGACGGCGATCTTCACCGAGAACGTGCTGCGCCCCTTCGTGCCGCACATGGGCGACCGCCAGTTCCTGCTGACGCTGCGCCTGGTGCTGGTGACCTTCACCGCCGGCGCGCTGCTGTTCGCGCTCAACAGCACCAGCACGATGTACGAGATGGTGCAGAACGCCTACAACGTGACGCTGGCGGGCGCCTTCGTGCCGCTGCTGGCGGGGGCGTACTGGAAGCGCGCGACGACGCAGGGCGCGCTGCTGTCGATCATCATGGGGATCGGCTCCTGGTTCGCGGCCGACATGATGGCCGCCGACGCGATGGTGCCGCCCAACCTGGTGGGCTTCTTCGCCTCGGCGGTCTTCATGGTCATCGGTTCGCTGGCGCCGCAGGTGATCGCCAACCACCGCTCGCACCACGCGACGGCCCACGCCCATTGACCCGCCATGCCCTTGCAAGGGCCGCCCGCGGGGCGGCCCTTATAATTTCACGTTTGTTTTCAAGGGCTTAGACATGCCGATCTACGCTTATCGCTGCGAGGCTTGCGGTCATGCGCAGGACGTGCTGCAAAAACTCTCCGACCCGCTGCTGGACACCTGCCCGGCCTGCGGCGCGCGCGCCTTCGCCAAGCAGCTGACGGCTGCGGGCTTCCAGCTCAAGGGCTCGGGCTGGTACGCGACCGACTTCCGCAACAGCGGCGGCGCGCCGAAGCCCGCCGCAGCGGCGCCGGCTGAGGCCACCCAGCCCGCCGCGCCGGCGGCAGGCACCACGGCCGCCGCGGCGCCGACCGCGACCGGCGGCGGCTGCGCCGGCTCCTGTGCCTGCCACTGAGGCCGGCCCGCGGGCATCTTCCGGAAGGAACGCGTGAAGAAGTACCTGATCGCCGGCCTGCTGGTCTGGCTGCCGATGGCCGTCACCATCTGGGTGCTGCATGCGGTGCTCGGCCTGCTCGACGGCCTGTTCGCCTGGCTGCTGAGTGCCTCTCAGGCGGTGCTGCCGGAGGGCGCGTCGGCGACGCTCGAGATGCTCAAGCAGATCCCCGGCCTGGGCGTGATCGTGATGCTGGCCGCGCTGCTGCTGACCGGCATGTTCGCCGCCAACATCGTCGGCCAGTGGTGGCTGCGCCAGGGGGGCCGGCTGCTGCACCGCATCCCGATCGTCAAGTCGATCTACAGCTCGGTCAAGCAGGTCTCCGACACGCTGTTCTCCAGCAGCGGCAATGCCTTTCGTGAGGCGGTGCTGGTGCAGTACCCGCGCCAGGGCTCGTGGACCATCGCCTTCGTCACCGGCCGGCCCGGCGGCGAGGCCGGCGAGCACCTGAGCGGCGACTACCTCAGCCTGTACGTGCCGACCACGCCGAACCCGACCTCGGGCTTCTTCCTGATGGTGCCGCGCGGCGACGTCATCGAGCTGCGCATGAGCGTCGACGAGGCGTTGAAGTACATCATCTCGATGGGCGTGGTCGCGCCGCCGGCGGCGCTGCCGGCCGTGCCGCGAAATCCCACCGCTTGAACGCAAGGCGAGCGTTCAAGCCCCAGGCCCGAGCCTGACAGCGCCGCGATCCTGCCGCCCCTGCGCGGCCCCCGAACAAGACCGAAAGCCGGAGCACCCGATGCGCACCACCTACTGCGGTCTCGTCAGCGAAACGCTGATGGGCCAGACCGTGACCCTGATGGGCTGGGCCCACCGCCGCCGCGACCATGGCGGCGTGATCTTCATCGACCTGCGCGACCGCGAGGGCCTGGTCCAGGTCGTCTGCGACCCCGACCGGCCCGAGATGTTCAAGGCGGCGGAGGGCGTGCGCAACGAGTTCTGCCTGAAGATCGTCGGCAAGGTCCGCGCGCGGCCGGCCGGCACCGAGAACGCCAACCTCGTCAGCGGCAAGATCGAGGTGCTGTGCCACGAGATCGAGGTGCTGAACCCCAGCGTCACGCCGCCGTTCCAGCTCGACGACGACAACCTCAGCGAGACCACGCGCCTCACGCACCGCGTGCTCGACCTGCGTCGCCCGGCGATGCAGAAGAACCTGATGCTGCGCTACCGCGTCGCGATGGAGACGCGCAAGTTCCTCGATGCCAACGGCTTCATCGACATCGAGACGCCGATGCTGACCAAGAGCACGCCCGAGGGCGCGCGCGACTACCTGGTGCCCAGCCGCGTCAACGAGGGCATGTTCTTCGCGCTGCCGCAGAGCCCGCAGCTGTTCAAGCAGCTGCTGATGGTGGCCGGCTTCGACCGCTACTACCAGATCACCAAGTGCTTCCGCGACGAGGACCTGCGCGCCGACCGCCAGCCCGAGTTCACGCAGATCGACATCGAGACCTCCTTCCTCAACGAGGAGGAGATCCGCGGCATGTTCGAGGGGATGATCCGCACGGTGTTCCGCAACACCATCGGCGTGGACCTGCCGGGCTACCCGGTGATGAAGTACGCCGAGGCGATGCACCGCTACGGCTCGGACAAGCCCGACCTGCGCGTGAAGATGGAGTTCACCGAGCTGACCGACGTGATGAAGGACGTCGACTTCAAGGTGTTCTCGGCGCCCGCGCAGAGCAAGGGCGGCCGCGTCGTCGCGCTGCGCGTGCCGGGCGGCAGCGAGATGAGCCGCAGCGAGATCGACGCCTACACCGAGTTCGTCAAGATCTACGGCGCCAAGGGCCTGGCCTGGATCAAGGTCAACGACGTGGCGAAAGGCCGCGAGGGCCTGCAGAGCCCGATCGTCAAGAACCTGCACGACGCGGCGATCGCCGAGATCGTTGCGCGCAGCGGGGCCTGCAACGGCGACCTGCTGTTCTTCGGTGCCGACAAGGCCAAGGTCGTCAACGACGCGATCGGCGCGCTGCGCGTCAAGGTCGGCCACAGCGAGTTCGGCAAGGCGGGCAAGCTGTTCGAGGACAAGTGGGCGCCGCTGTGGGTGGTCGACTTCCCGATGTTCGAGCACGACGAGGAGAACGACCGCTGGGCCGCGGTGCACCATCCCTTCACCGCGCCGAAGGACGGCCACGAGGACCTGATGGACACCGACCCCGGCGCCTGCCTGGCCAAGGCCTACGACATGGTGCTCAACGGCTGGGAGCTCGGCGGCGGCTCGGTGCGGATCCATCGCGCCGAGGTGCAGAGCAAGGTCTTCCGCGCGCTGAAGATCGGCCCCGAGGAGGCACAGGCCAAGTTCGGCTTCCTGCTCGACGCGCTGCAGTACGGCGCGCCACCGCACGGCGGCCTGGCCTTCGGCCTGGACCGCATCGTCACGATGATGGCCAAGGCCGACAGCATCCGCGACGTGATCGCCTTCCCGAAGACCCAGCGCGCGCAGGACCTGCTGACGCACGCGCCCAGCGCGGTCGACGAAAAGCAGCTGCGCGAGCTGCACATCCGGCTGCGCAACCCGCAGGCGGCGCAGGCCTGACGCCTCCCGCACAATCCAGGGGCGCCCATCGGCGCCCCTTTTTCATGCCTGCTGCCACCGCGACGTGACGACGCCCCGCCCGCCCAAGGTTCCCGAGTCCGTGCTGGTCGTGATCCACACGCCGGCGCTCGAGGTGTTGCTGCTCGAGCGCGCCGACGCGCCGGGCTTCTGGCAGAGCGTCACCGGCTCGAAGGACGCCGCCGACGAGCCGCTGGTCGAGACCTGCCGGCGCGAGGTCGAGGAGGAGACCGGCATCGTGGTCGGCAGCGCCGCCGTGCCGCTCGCCGCGCTGCGCGACTGGGGCCTGACCAACGTCTATGAGATCTACCCGCGCTGGCAGCACCGCTACGCGCCCGGCGTGACGCACAACACCGAGCATGTGTACGGCCTGCAGGTGCCGGCGGGCACCCCCGTGCGGCTGGCGCCGCGCGAGCACCTGCAGCAGGTCTGGCTGCCGTGGCGCGAGGCCGCCGACCGCTGCTTCTCGCCGTCGAATGCCGAGGCGGTGTTGCAGCTGCCGCGCTTTGCCGGCACGCCTGCCTAGGACGCCGATGCTCAAGCCCTGGCAGTCGAGCATCCTGCCGCCGGCCGGCGGCGAAGAAGGCCGGCTGCGCGTGGCCACCTACAACATCCACAAGGGCGTGCGCGGCGTCGGTCCGCTCAAGCGGCTGGAGATCCACAACCTGGGCCTCGCGATCGAGGCGCTCGACGCCGACCTGGTGTTCCTGCAGGAAGTGCGGCGCACCCACCGGCGCGACGCGCGCCGCTTCGACCGCACCTGGTTCGGCTGGCCGGCCGAAGGCCAGGCCGAGTTCCTGGCGCCCGAGGGCTACGACGTCGCCTACCGCAGCAACGCCTTCACCCGCCACGGCGAGCATGGCAATGCGCTGTTGTCGCGCTGGCCGATCGGCGAGGCGCGCCAGCGCGACGTCTCCGACCACCGCTTCGAGCAGCGCGGCCTGCTGCATGTGCCGGTGCACTGGCAGGGGCTGGCGGTCGAGGCGGTGGTCGTGCACTTCGGCCTCAGCCACGCCAGCCGCGTGCGCCAGGTGCAGCGGCTGGCCGAGTTCGTGGCGCGCGAGGTCGATCCGGCGGCGCCGCTGCTCGTCGCCGGCGACTTCAACGACTGGGGCGAGCGCCTCGACGCGCCGCTGCGCGAGGCCGGCCTGAAGCGCGCGGCCGCGCCGGTCCACGCCGGCAGCCGGCGCAACCTGACCTTTCCGTCGCTGGCGCCGGTGTTCGCGCTCGACCGCGTCTACACGCGCGGCCTGCGCTGCGCGTCGACCTTCGTGCCGCGCGGTGCCACCTGGGCGCGCATGTCCGACCACCTGCCGCTCGTGGCCGAGTTCACGCTGGACGGCTGAGCCGTGGAGCGAGCCAGCGCCGCCGCGCCGCCCGGCCCGCCGGCCGAGGCCTGGTATGCCCAGCCGCGCGCGGTGTACACCGGCGGCAACGAGGTGGTGCTGCTGCGCGGCGGCGACGAGCTGTTTCCGGCGATGCGCGAGGCGATCGGCGGCGCGCTGCACGAGGTCTGGCTCGCCACCTACATCTTCGACCACGACGGCGCGGCGCGTTCGATCGCCGATGCGCTGGCCGCGGCCGCGCGCCGCGGCGTGCGCGTGCGGGTCGTCGTCGACGGCTTCGGCAGCCAGCATGCGCTGGACGACGTGCGCGGCTGGCTCGAACCGGCGGGCGTCGCGCTGGCGGTGTTCCGGCCGCAGCGCAGCTGGTGGAGCTGGCTGCAGCCGGGCTCGCTGCGGCGCCTGCACCACAAGCTGTGCGCGGTGGACGGCGAGATCGGCTTCGTCGGCGGCATCAACGTGATCGACGACCGCCACGACCTGAACCATGGCTGGAGCGACGCGCCGCGGCTCGACTACGCGGTGCGCGTGCGCGGGCCGGTGGTCGGCCCGGTCGAGCACACGCTGCGCGCGATGTGGTCGCGCGCGGTGTTCGGCCGCGACTGGCGCGACGAGGTGCTCCAGATCGCGCGCAGCGGCGAGCCGATGGCCGGCGCGCGGCGGCTGCTCGCCCGGTTGCGGCTGTCGATGCGCCCTGCGCAGCCGCGCGCGCCATCGGAGGCCGCGCTGCCGCCGGTGCGTGCCGCGCTGATCGTGCGCGACAACCTGCGGCAGCGGCGCAGCATCGAGCGCCACTACATCGATGCGCTGCGCGGTGCCCGCCAGAGCATCGACGTCGTCTCGGCCTACTTCTATCCCGGGCGCGAGTTCCGCCGCGCACTGCTGGCCGCGGCGCGGCGCGGCGTGCAGGTGCGGCTGCTGCTGCAGGGCAAGGTGGACTACCGCTTCGCGGCGCTGGCCGCGCAGGTGCTCTATGACGAGCTGCTGGCGCGCGGCGTGCGCATCTACGAGTACACGCCCGCCTTCCTGCACGCCAAGGTCGCGCGGGTCGACGATCGATGGGCGACGGTGGGCAGCTCCAACATCGACCCGCTGTCGCTGCTGGTCAATCTGGAGGCCAACATCGCGGTGCGCGACCGCGGCTTCGTCGCCAGCCTGGCGAGGGCGATCGAGCAGGACTTCGCCGCCGCGACCGAGGTCACGGCGCCGCCGCCGCTGGCCGGCTGGCGGCGCTGGCTGCGGCGCGGCTTCGTGGCCTGGGCGGCGAGCGTCTACCTGAGGCTGGCCGGGGCGACCGGGCGGTACTGAGCGCGCCGCGCGCTCATGCCGCGACGTCGTATTCGATGCGCACGAGCCGGTCGGTGCCGCTCTCGCCGCCCCAGGCCTGGCCGGCCACGCCGTCCATCTGGCGCACGGCGGCGCCGTCGCGGTCGGACGGGAAACTCGTGAAGCGCTCGGTCGCCGGGTCGAAGCGCACGACCGCGTTGGCCGCGAAGTCGGTCAGCCAGACCTTGTCGTGCGGGTCGACCCAGACCGAGTAGCAGCGCGGCCGCTCGCCCGGCAGCTTCCAGACGCCCCAGCGCCCGTCGCGCGGGTCGTGCATCGACACATTGCCGCTGTTCCACTCGCTGATCCACAGCCGGCCCAGGCTGTCGGACCAGACGCGGCGCGCGCCCTGCCCGGGTGTCGGCGGCTCGACGATCTGCACCCGCAGCGCCGCGGCGGTGGTGGCCTCGGTGTCGATGCGCGCGAGGTGGTTGCCGGCCAGCGAGACGTACCAGACACCGCCTTGCGGCGTGCGCGTGATGCCATAGGGACCGCGGCCGCGCGGTGCCTCCCAGGCGTCGAGGCGTTCGGACTTCGGGTCGAAACGGGCGATCACGCCGCTCTGGCCGGTGAACCAGCAGCGGCCGGCTGCGTCGAAGACCGGCGTGTTGAGGTTGGCGTCGCCGAAGCGCTCCGGCAGCGGCCACAAGCGTACGCGCAGGTCCTTCGGATCGACGCGCGCCAGCGCGTTCTGGCCGCCCTCGGTGACCCAGGCCGCGCCGTCGGGGCCGCGCACGACGCCGTGCGGCCGCGCGCCGGGTCCGAGATCGACCGCGCGCACGCTGCCGTCGCGCGGGTCGAAGCGGTTGAGCGTGCCGTTGCGCTGGCCGCAGAACCAGAACGTGCCGTCGCCGGCCGCGGTGATGTCGCGGGCACCGACGCGGCCCTTCGGTGACGACACGTCGAACCAGCTGACGCGGTAGCCCGGCGCCGCGGCGCCTGCGGTCGCCGGGGCGGGCCAGGCGGGTGCCGCCGCAGCCATGCCGGCGGCGACGAGCAGACGGCGACGATCGATCGACACGGCAGCCTCCTGGTGCGTTGCGGCCCATGCTGCCACCCCCATGCCGCCAACGCGGCGGCCGCCGCGGATACCCCGGCGTGCCGGGCGGCATTGCCGGGGCAGCGGCCGCGCGCCGGGTGTCGCCGGCGATAAGCTCGGTCGCCCGAACCGATCCGAGCCCGCCTGCCCCCATGAGCGCCGACCTCGTCGTCGAACGCCCCGAAGGCCTGTACTGCCCGCCGGGCGATTTCTACATCGACCCCTGGCGCCCGGTCGCGCGTGCCGTGGTCACGCATGCCCATGCGGACCATGCGCGCGGCGGCCATGCGCACTACCTGGCTGCGGCGCCGGGCGAAGGTGTGCTGCGTGCGCGGCTCGGCGCCGTCACGCTGCAGACGCTGGCCTATGGCGAGGCGATCGACCACCACGGCGTGCGCCTGAGCCTGCATCCGGCCGGCCATGTGCTCGGCTCGGCGCAGGTGAGGCTGGAGCACGGCGGCCGGGTGTGGGTGGTGTCGGGCGACTACCTCGTGTCCGGGGCCGGCGACGACAACCGCACCTGCGCGCCCTTCGAGCCGCTGCGCTGCGACTGCTTCATCACCGAATCGACCTTCGGCCTGCCGATCTACCGCTGGCGGCCGCAGCGCGAGGTGTTCGCCGAGATCGACGCCTGGTGGGCCGCCAACGCCGCCGCCGGTCGGCCCAGCCTGCTGATGGGCTACAGCTTCGGCAAGGCGCAGCGTCTGCTGGCCGGCGTCGACGCGGCGATCGGGCCGGTCTTCGTGCACGGCGCCGTGGAGCCGCTGAACCGCGCCTACCGCGAGGCCGGCGTCGCGCTGCCGGCCACGCGGCTGCTGAACGACGTGACCGACAAGGCCGAGCTCGCACGCGCCCTCGTCGTCGCGCCGCCCAGCGTCGCCGGCAGCGCCTGGAGCCGCCGCCTCGTCGACGCCAGCGACGCCTTCGCGAGCGGCTGGATGCAGCTGCGCGGCGCGCGCCGGCGCCAGGGCGTGGACCGCGGCTTCGTGCTGTCGGACCATGCCGACTGGCCCGGGCTGATGCGCGCGATCGCCGCCACCGGCTGCGAGCGCGTCATCGTCACCCATGGCTACGAGGCGGTGATGGTGCGCTGGCTGCAGCAGCAGGGGCTGCAGGCGGGGAGCTTTCGCACCGAGTACGGCGACGACGCGCTCGACGCGGCGGCGGAGTCCACGCCATGAAGCGGTTCGCTGCGCTGTACGCCGAGCTCGACGCCAGCACCTCGACGCTCGCCAAGGTCGCCGCGCTGCGCCGCTACGTCGCCGAGGCCGACGCGGCCGACGCCGCCTGGGCGACCTACTTCCTCGCCGGCGGCCGGCCGCGCCGCGTGCTGCCGACCGCCACGCTGCGCGCGCTGGCCTGCGAGGCCGCGGGCATCGACGACTGGCTGTTCGAGGCGTGCTACCAGGCCGTCGGCGACCTCGCCGAGACGATCGCGCTGGTGCTGCCGGCGAAGGCGTCGCGCGACGACGCGCTTGGCCTCGCGGCCTGGGTGGAGCAGCGCCTGCTGCCGTTGCGCGGCCTGGACGCCGCAGCGCAGGCGGCGGCGGTGCGCGCGGCCTGGGACGGGCTGGACGCGGCGGGGCGCTTCCTGTTCGTCAAGCTCGTCGGCGGCGGCTTTCGCGTCGGCGTCAGCAAGCTGCTGGTGCAGCGGGCGCTCGCCGAGCACGCGGGCATCGACCCGCCGCTGGTCGCACAGCGCATGATGGGCTACACCGACATCGACCGCGCGCCCGATGCCGCGGCCTACCTGGCGCTGGTCGCGCCGCCGCAGGCCGGCGCCGCGCGCGAGGCGGGCCAGCCCTATCCCTTCTTCCTCGCCCATGCGGTGGAGGTCGGCGTGGAGCGCTTCGACGAACGGTTCGGTCCGCCGTCGGACTGGGTCGCCGAGTGGAAGTACGACGGCATCCGCGCCCAGCTCGTGCGGCGCGGCGACGGCGTGTGGCTGTGGTCGCGCGGCGAGGAGCTGGTGACCGAGCGCTTTCCCGAGGTCGAAGCGGCGGCGCGCGCGCTGCCGCCGGGCACCGTGCTCGACGGCGAGCTGCTGGTCTGGCCCGACGGCGACGCACGCCCCGCCGGCTTCCAGCGCCTGCAGCAGCGCCTCGGGCGCAAGACCGTCGGCCGCAAGCTGCTCGCCGAGCAGCCGGTGCGCTTCGTCGCCTACGATCTGCTCGAAGCGGACGGGATCGACCGCCGCGGCGAGCCGCAGCACGAGCGCCGCGCGCGGCTCGAGGCGGCCGTGCAGGGCAGCGGCCTGGCGCTGTCGCCGCGGCTCGAAGGCGCGTGCTGGGCCGACCTTGCCGCGCTGCGCGGCCGTGCGCGCGAGGAGGGCGTCGAGGGCCTGATGCTCAAGCACCGCGACGCCCGCTACGGCAGCGGCCGCACCAAGACCGGCGGCGCCTGGTGGAAGTGGAAGCTCGACCCGATGAGCGTCGACGGCGTGCTGGTCTACGCCCAGGCCGGCCATGGCCGCCGCGCGAGCGTCTACACCGACTACAGCTTCGCCGTCTGGAACCGCGCCCCGCGCGACGCCGCCGAGGCGCAGGCCGTGGTCGAGGCGATCGCCGCGCGGCGATCGCCGCCGGCGCCGAGCGAGGCCGAGCCGCAGCCGCTGCAACTCGTGGCCTTCGCGAAGGCCTATTCAGGGCTCAGCGACGAGGAGTTCCGCCAGGTCGACCGCATCATCCGCGCCTCGACCGTGGAGAAGTTCGGCCCGGTGCGCAGCGTCAGGCCCAGCCTGGTGTTCGAGCTCGGCTTCGAGGGCATCGCGCGCAGCCCGCGGCACAAGAGCGGGATCGCGGTGCGCTTCCCGCGCATGCTGCGGCTGCGGCCGGACAAGCCGCTGCACGAGGCCGACACCCTGCAGCAATTGGAGTCCCTGCTGCACATGGCGGCCGGCGCGAACCGTTAGGATGCGTGGCATGAACGCCCCGAAGCCCCTCGGCAAGCCGCTGCACGCGGTCGAGCCCGCGCTTGCCGCCGACGACGAAGGCACGCCGGTGTCGGTGCGGATCCGCGAGCGCCTGAAGGCCGACCGTGAGCGTTTCCACGCCAACGACAACATCGCCGCCCACATCCGCCCGGGCGAGCTCGAACAGCTGCTCGACGAGGTGGCGGGCAAGATGCAGGGCGTGCTCGACAGCCTGGTCATCGACACCGAGAACGACCACAACACCCAGGACACCGCGCGCCGCGTCGCGAAGATGTACCTCAACGAGGTGTTCAAGGGACGCTACACCGACCAGCCCAGCGTCACCGAGTTCCCGAACGTCGAGCGGCTCAACGAGCTGATGATCGTCGGCCCGATCACCGTGCGCAGCGCCTGCTCGCACCACTTCTGCCCGATCATCGGCCGCGTCTGGATCGGCGTGATGCCCAACGAACACTCCAACCTGATCGGCCTGTCCAAGTACGCGCGACTCACCGAATGGATCATGAGCCGGCCGCAGATCCAGGAGGAGGCGGTCACCCACGTGGCCGACCTGCTGCAGGACAAGATGAGCCCCGACGGCCTGGCCATCGTGATGGAGGCGGACCACTTCTGCATGCAGTGGCGCGGCGTCAAGGACATGGACTCCAAGATGATCAACAGCGTGATGCGCGGCAGCTTCCTGAAGGACGCCAACCTGCGGCGCGAGTTCCTCGCCCTCGTCAACCAGAAGAAGGGCTGACCATGCTGGTGCGACTTCTTTATGCCAGCCGCGCCGCGCAGGCGGTGACGCCGGCGGTGATCGACGCCATCCTCACGCAGTGCCGCAGCCACAACCCGGCGCTCGGCATCACCGGCATCCTGTGCCACGGCGGCGAGGTGTTCATGCAGGTGCTCGAAGGCGGCCGCGACGCCGTCAACGCGCTTTACGGCGACATCGTGCGCGACCCGCGCCACCGCGACGTGGCGGTGCTGCACTTCGAGGAAGTCACCGAACGCCGCTTCGCCGGCTGGACCATGGGCCAGGTCAACCTCGCCAAGATCAACCCGTCGATCGTGCTGAAGTACAGCGAGAAGCCGGTGCTGGACCCCTACGCCGTGTCGGGGCGGGTGTCGATGGCGCTGCTGGAAGAGCTGATCGCGACGGCGTCGATCATCGGCCGCGCCGGCTGAGCGCGAGCGCGCCGCGCGCGACGCGCGGCGTCACACCTGCATCTGCATGATGTCGGTGTAGGCCTGCACCAGGCGGTTGCGCGCCTGCAGCGTGGCCTGGAAGCCGATCTGGGCCTTCTGCATCGCGACCATCGTCTGCTCGATGCTGACGGCCGGGTTGCCGAGCTGGACCTGCTTCTGCATCTCGGTCGCCTCCGCCTGCGCGGCGCTGACCTGCTTGAGCGCGGCGCTGAAGCTGGTCTGGAAGCTCGCCTGCGGCGCGGCCTGGGCGGCCGTGCTCTGGCGCACCCGCTCGGCGACCTGCGGCATGCCCGCGCGGGCCGCGGCCTGCGCGAAGTCGAAGGGCTTGAGCTTGAGGTCCATGGGTCGGCATCGTAGGCCCCGCCGTCTGCCGTGTCCGAGCGAACTGGGCCGGTTTGCCTGGCTTGTTTGCCGCTTTTCCCTCTCAAGCCGCAACCAACAATGCCGAGGCAGGCCCGCCATAGCGAGACCGGGCGTGCCTGCGCCGAACCCCCAGAACTCAGCCGACGCGACGCCCTGAACCGATGGACACCGCACTCGCACCCGTTTCTCCGATGGCCCTGGCCGGCGCCAGCCGTGAGGCCGAACCCGGTCTCGGCAGCCGCCTGGCCGCGCTGCCCGCCGGCCGCAAGGCGATGCTCGGCCTCGGCCTGGCGGCCCTGGTGGGCATCGCGCTGGCGATGTCGATGTGGTCCTCGCAGGGGAACTACAAGGTGCTGTACGCCAACCTGTCCGACAAGGACGGCGGCGCGATCCTCGCCCAGCTCTCGCAGATGAACGTGCCCTACAAGCATGCCGAGGGCGGCAGCGCGATCCTCGTGCCGGCGGAGAAGGTCCACGACGTGCGCCTCAAGCTCGCGTCGGCCGGCCTGCCCAAGGGCGGCGTGGTCGGCTTCGAGCTGATGGACAACGCCAAGTTCGGCCAGACCCAGTTCCAGGAGCGCCTGACCTTCCAGCGTGGCCTCGAGGGCGAGCTGACGCGCTCGATCGGCGGCCTGGCCGCGGTGCAGTCGGCGCGCGTGCACCTTGCGCTGCCCAACCAGAACGGCTTCTTCCGCGAGCAGCAGAAGCCCAGCGCCAGCGTGCTGCTGACGCTGCACCCGGGCCGTACGCTGGACCGCGCGCAGATCGCCGGCATCGTGCACCTCGTGTCCTCCAGCGTGCCCGAGCTCGCGCCCAAGGCCGTCAGCGTGCTCGACGCCACCGGCGCGCTGCTGTCCGGCAGCGCCGAGGCCGATGCCGCGGCCAACGGCCTCGACGCCCACCAGCTGCAGTACCGCCAGCAGATCGAGGCGAACTACACACGCCGCGTCATGGACATCCTCGAGCCGGTGCTGGGCCGCGACAACCTGCGCGCCCAGGTGACGGCGGACGTGGACTTCGCGCAGACCGAATCGACCTCCGAGGAGTACGCGCCGAACCAGGGCGTGGGCGCCGACGGCCGACCGGTGGCCGCCACCGTGCGCAGCGAGCAGACCACCGAGTCCGGCTCGGGCGGCGGCGCGCTGCCGGCGGGCGTGCCGGGCGCGGCCAGCAACCAGCCGCCGGTGCCGGCCTCGGCGCCGATCAACGGCGCCGCGCAGACCCTGGCCGCGGCCGCAACGGGCACGCAGGGCGGCGCGAGCCGCCGCGAAGCGACCACCAACTACGAAGTCGACAAGACGGTGCGCGTGACGCGCAACGCCACCGGCACCGTCAGGCGCCTGAATGCCGCGGTGGTGGTGAACCACCGCTCGGTCACCGACGCCAAGGGCAAGACCACCGTCACGCCGATCCCCGAGGCCGAGCTCGAGAAGCTCACCGCGCTGGTCAAGGAGACCATGGGCTTCAACGAGGCGCGCGGCGATTCGGTCAAGCTGATCAACGCGCCCTTCAAGGTCCAGACGCCGCCGGCCGAAACGCCGCCGCCGCTGTGGCAGCAGCCCGAGGTGCAGGACCTGGTGCGCACGCTGGCCGTGCCGGGGGCGCTCGCGCTGCTGGCGCTGATCGTCGTGTTCGGCGCGGTGCGTCCGGCGCTGAAGGCCGCTCAGCCGGCGGCCGCGCCGAGGCTGAACGCGGTCGTCGACGACGTGCAGGCGCTGCCCACGCCGGCCGCCGGCCTGCCCCAGCTCGAGGCGCCGGAGGCCGACAACCGGCTGCTGCTGGCCCGCTCGCTGGCCAAGGACAACCCCGCGGCGGTGGCCAACATCGTGCGCACCTGGGTCGCCAAGGAGGCCTGAGGGAACACCATGGACGAACAGGGACTCGAGGACGCCGCGATCCTGATGATGTCGCTCGGCGAGGAGGAGGCGGCGGAAGTCTTCCGCCAGCTCGCGCCGAAGGAAGTGCAGCGCCTGGGCGAGACCATCGCCAAGCTCAAGACCGTGCCGCGCGAGCGCGTCGACAGCGTGCTCGAGCGCTTCTCGAGCGCGGCCGCCGACACCAGCACGCTGGTCAACGACACCGACGAGTACGTCAAGTCCGTGCTGCGCAAGGCGCTCGGCGAGGACAAGGCCAACCTGCTGATCGACCGCATCCTGCAGGGTGGCGACGTCTCCGGCATCGAGAGCCTGAAGTGGATGGACCCGGCCTCGGTGGCCGAGCTGCTGCGCAACGAGCACCCGCAGATCGTCGCGGCGATCCTCGTGCACCTGGAGTTCGACCAGGCCGCCGACGTGCTGAAGAACTTCAACGAGCGCCAGCGCAACGAGGTGATGGTGCGCGTGGCCACGCTCGACGGCATCCAGCCCAGCGCGCTCAAGGACTTGAACGAGGTGATGAGCAAGGTGCTGGCCGGCGGCGAACGGATGAAGAAATCGATGATGGGCGGCGTCAAGCCGGCGGCCGAGATCATCAACATGATGGGCTCGGCGGTCGAAACCTCGGTGCTCGACTTCATCCGCGAGGCCGACCCCGACCTGGCGCAGAAGATCATGGACAACATGTTCACCTTCGACGACCTGCTGAAGGTCGACGACCGTGGCATCCAGGCCATGCTCAAGGAAGTGCAGAGCGAGTCGCTGATCGTCGCGCTCAAGGGCGCCACGCCGGAGCTGCGCGAGAAGATCTTCGCGAACATGTCCAGCCGCGCCGCCGAGACGCTGCGCGAGGACCTCGAGTCGCGCGGCCCGGTGCGCGTCAGCGAGGTCGAGGCCGAGCAGAAGGAGATGCTCAAGGTCGTGCGCCGCCTCGCCGACGAGGGCCAGATCGTGCTGAGCGGCGGTGGCGATGACCAGTTCCTCTGAGCGCGGCGCGCCGCGGCGCGACCCGAACAGCCA
>Ga0209966_1000033_pt1 | contig 59831 bp, 51 predicted proteins | sample RhisoiCoNPM_FD_187575 | JGI IMG/M metagenome (GOLD analysis project Ga0209966, IMG submission 187575) | Arabidopsis thaliana rhizosphere microbial communities from the Joint Genome Institute, USA, that affect carbon cycling - Rhizosphere... | ecosystem: Host-associated > Plants > Roots >... | reverse complement strand
TGGCCCGGCGGCCGCTGCCTCCCGTGGCGGCCTTCATCCCGATCTACGAATCGGCGCTGGTGCTGATCGACCTGATCACCGCCGTGCTGCTGTTCGGCCAGTACCGCATCCTGCGTTCGCGGGCGCTGCTGGTGCTCGGCTGCGGCTACCTGTTCACGGCGCTGATGACCGTGGGCCATGCCGCCACCTTCCCGGGGCTGTTCGCGCCCGGCGGCCTGCTGGGCGCGGGGCCGCAGACCACCGCCTGGATCTACATGCTCTGGCACGGCGGCTTTCCGCTGTTCGTGCTGGCCTATGCCCTGCTCAAGCGCAACGAGCGACCGGCGCCGCCGCCGACGGCAGCCGCCGACCGCGCGGCCCCGCTGGTCCTGCCGGCGCTGACGGTCCTGCTGTGCGCCGGCCTGCTGCTGCTGACCACGGCCGGCCAGTCGGCGCTGCCCGACATCATGGTGGGCCACCGCTACACGCCTGCGATGCAGACCACCGTGGCCAGCGTGTGGCTGATCAGCCTGGTCGCGCTGGGCGTGCTGTGGCGACAGCGACCGCACTCGGTGCTCGACCTCTGGCTCGTCGTGGTGCTGATGGCCTGGCTGTTCGACATCGCGCTGTCGGCCATGCTCAACGGCGGCCGCTTCGACCTGGGCTTCTACGCCGGCCGCATCTACGGGCTCGTCGCCTGCAGCGTGGTGCTGCTCGAGCTGCTGCTCGAGAACGGCGCGCTCTACGCGCGGCTGGTGCGCTCGCACGAGCGCGAACGCCGCAAGGCCCAGGACCTGCTGGCAGCACGCGACGAGGCGCAGGCCGCCAACAACGCCAAGAGCCTGTTCCTGGCCAGCATGAGCCACGAGATCCGCACGCCGATGAACGCGATCGTCGGGCTGACCCATGTCGTGCTCGAAAGCGATCTCGACGCCCGGCAGCGCGACTACCTCCTGAAGGTGCAGGCCTCGTCGAAGGCGCTGCTGTCGCTGCTCAACGACATCCTCGACTACTCCAAGATCGAAGCCGGCAAGGTCACGCTGGAGGCCGAGGAGTTCAGCCCGGAGGAGATCGTCGAGAACGTCGGCAACCTGTTCTCGGCCAAGATCGAGGAAGCCGGGCTCGAGCTCTTCTTCGAGGTCGACAAGAACCTGCCGCAGCGCCTGCTCGGCGATTCGCTGCGCCTGACCCAGGTGCTCAACAACCTGCTTGGCAATGCCATCAAGTTCACGCCGCGCGGCGAGATCGTGATCAGCGTCGAGACCCTCGCCCGCAGCGCCGAACGGGTGGAACTGCGCTTCGCGGTGCGCGACAGCGGCATCGGCCTGTCGACCGAGCAGGCCGACCGGCTGTTCCAGATGTTCTCGCAGGCCGACCCCAGCGTGGCGCGCCGCTACGGCGGCACCGGCCTGGGCCTGGCCATCTGCAAGCGGCTGGTCGAGCTGATGGGCGGCCACATCGCCGTCGCCAGCGCGCCCGGCCAGGGCAGCAGCTTCAGCTTCACGGCCTGCTTCGGCGTGGCGACGCAGGCCGTCGAGCGGATCGACCTGCATCGCATCCGCGGCATGCGCACGCTGGTGCTCGACGGTCAGCCCACCGCGCGGCTGATCCTGCAGCGCATCCTGCAGAGCTGGTCGTTCCAGGTCAGCACGGCGGCGTTTGCCGACGACGGCCTGTACAAGCTGCGCCGGGCCGATCCGCAGGCGCCCTACGAGCTGCTGCTGCTCGACTGCAAGACCGCGGACCTCGACTTCCTGCACGAGGCCCGCCGGATCACGGCCTGGCAGTCCGTCACGCCGCTGGCGGTGGTGATGATGACGACGCAGCACGCCAGCGAGAGCGTGACCGAGGCCGTGCGCGGGCTGACCGACGTCGCCGTGCTGATCAAGCCGGTCACGCCGTCGCGCATGTTCGACACCATCGTGCGCCTGCAGCATGGCGAGACCGCGGGACCGATGCCGCTGCAGCAGGGCAGGAAGGCCGACTTCGCCGAGGCGATGCGCCCGCTCCGGGGCGCTCGCGTGCTGCTGGTGGAGGACAACCTGGTGAACCAGCAGGTGGCCGCGGCCTTCCTGATGATGGCGGGCCTGGACGTGACCCTGGCCGCGAACGGCATCGAGGCGGTGGACTGGGTCAAGCGCGCGCCCTTCGACGTGGTGCTGATGGACATGCAGATGCCCGACATGGACGGCGTGCAGGCCACGCGCGTGATCCGGCTGCTGCCGCAGGCCGCGCGCCTGCCGATCATCGCGATGACCGCCGCGGCGATGGAGGAAGACAAGCAGGCCTGCCTGGCCGCGGGCATGAATGCCCATGTCGCCAAGCCGATCGATCCGGCGCAGCTGATGCAGACGCTGCTGGCCTGGGTGCTGCCGCCGAGCCGCAGTGCCGCTGCGCCGGCGGCTGGCTGAGCCGCCGGGCGTCGCGGGCACGAAGCCGGGATCAGCCGCCGCGCGCCGCCGCGGCGCGCAGCTTGTCCTTCTTGCTCGGGCGTTTGCCCTTGACGCCGCCTTCGGGCGGCGACACCGGCGCGGCCGGCGCGCTCGGCTCGAAGCCGGCGATGCGCTCGCGCGGCACGCGCTGGCCCTGGCGCTTCTCGATCAGCCGGAAATGGCCCTCGGTCGCCGCGCTCAGGAAGCTCACCGCCAGCCCCGCGGCGCCGGCGCGCGCCGTGCGGCCGATGCGGTGGGTGTAGTCCGCCGCGGAGCGCGGCAGGTCGTAGTTCACCACCACCGGCAGGCCGGGGATGTGCAGGCCGCGCGCCGCGAGGTCGGTGGCCAGCAGCACGCGCAGCGCGCCACTGTGGAAGTCGGCCAGCGTGCGCGTGCGCGCGCCCTGGCTGAGATCGCCGTGCAAGGCGGCGGCCACCAGGCCGGCGCGGCGCAGCTTGTCGGCCACATGCTCGCTGGCATAGCGCGTGGCCACGAACACCAGCACGCGCTGCCAGGCACCGGTCTCGATCAGGTGGCGCAGCAGCTGCGTGCGCCGCACCGCGTCGACCTCCACCGCATGCTGCTCGATGGCCGGCGCGCCGGCGCCGGGACCGGCCGGCGCGTCGACGCGCACCGGGTCGCGCAGCAACTCAGCCGCCAGCGCCTGCACGGCCGGCGAAATGGTGGCCGAGAAGCACAGGCCCTGCCGGCGCTGCGGCAGCAGCTCGGCGATGCGGGCCAGCTCGTCGGCAAAGCCCTCGTCGAGCAGCCGGTCGGCCTCGTCGAGCACCAGCAGGCTCACATGCGCGAGCTCGACCGCGTGGCGGCCGACGAGGTCGAGCAGGCGGCCGGGCGTCGCGACCACCACCTCGGCGCCGCCGCGCAGGCCGAGCATCTGCGGGTTGATCGAGACGCCGCCGAAGACCACCGCCACTTTCGGCGGGACGGCGAGCGCGCGCGACAGCGCGTGGAGGGTTTCGCCGACCTGGATCGCGAGCTCGCGCGTGGGCACCAGCACCAGCACCGAGGTGCTGCGCCAGGCCGGGCGCGTGGCGCGGTCGAGCCGCTGCAGCAGCGCCAGCCCGAAGGCCGCCGTCTTGCCCGAGCCGGTGGGCGCACAGGCGATGAGGTCGCGGCCCTGCAGCGCGAGCGGGATGGTCGCGGCCTGCACCGGCGTGGGCTGGTCATAGCCGCGATCGGCTGCGGCGCACACCAGGGCCGGCGTCAGGCCCAGCGCCGCAAAGGGCGTGCTCACAAGCGCCTCACCTTCACCGAGCGCCCCTTCACCTTGCCGGCGTTGAGCCCGCGCAGCGCCTGCGCGGCCACGTCGGGCCGCACGGCCACATAGGTCGAGAAGTCGTTGACGTCGATCTTGCCGATGCACGCGGCGTCCAGCCCCAGGTCCTTGGTCAGCGCGCCCAGCACGTCGCCGGGGCGGATCTTTTCCTTGCGGCCGCCGAGGATCTGCAGCGTGACCATCGGCGGGCGCAGCGGCCCGCCGTCCTTCGAGGCCGTGGCCTGCAGCTCGGCCAGCGGATGCCAGACGCCTTCACTGCCCTGCATCTCGTCGATGCGGCCGACGCGGCCCATCTCGTCGAGGCTGGCGAGGTTGAACACCAGGCCCGACTCGCCGGCGCGGCCGGTGCGGCCGACGCGGTGGGTGTGCACCTGCGCGTCGGGCGTGATGTCGACGTTGATCACGGCCTCGAGCCGCGCGATGTCGAGCCCGCGCGCCGCCACGTCGGTGGCCACCAGCACGCTGCAGCTGCGGTTGGCGAACTGCACCAGCACCTGGTCGCGGTCGCGCTGGTCCAGGTCGCCGTGCAGCTCCAGCGCCACGATGCCCTGGGCCTGCAGCACGGCCACCAGGTCGCGGCACTGCTGCTTGGTGTTGCAGAAGGCCAGCGTGCTCTCCGGCCGGAAGTGGTTGAGCAGCAGGCCCACGGCGTGCAGGCGCTCGCTCTCGGTCACCTGGTAGAAGCGCTGCTGGATGTGGCGGGCGTCGTGGCGTTCGGTGAGCTTGACCTCCTGCGGGTCGCGCAGGTAGCGGGCGGCAAGCTGGGCCACGTCGTCCGGGTAGGTGGCCGAGAACAGCAGGGTCTGCCGCCGCGACGTGGGCGGACAGCGCTGCGCGATCTTGGCGATGTCCTCGGCGAAGCCCATGTCCAGCATGCGGTCGGCCTCGTCGAGCACCAGCACGGCGAGCTCGCCCAGCGCCAGCGACTCGCGCTCCAGGTGGTCGAGGATGCGCCCCGGCGTGCCCACCACCACATGCGCGCCATGCGCCAGGCTCGCGAGCTGCGGGCGCATCGTGGCGCCACCGCACAGCGTGAGCACCTTGACGTTGTCCTCGGCGCGGGCGAGGCGGCGGACCTCCTGCGACACCTGCTCGGCGAGCTCGCGCGTCGGGCACAGCACCAGCGCCTGCACCGCGAAGCGCCGCGGGTCGAGCTTGGCCAGCAGCGGCAGCGCGAACGCGGCCGTCTTGCCGCTGCCGGTCTTGGCCTGGGCGATCAGGTCTTTGCCGGCCAGCGCGAGCGGCAGGCTGGCGGCCTGGATGGGCGTCATGTGCTCGTAGCCGAGGCGCTGGAGGTTGGCCAGCACGGGGGCTGCGAGGGGCAGCGTGGAGAAGGCGAGGCCCTGGGGAGGGGCGCCGGGGGGAGAGGAGGTCATGCGGGGATTGTCGGCGCGCGCCGCGGGGGTCCCGGCGCGACGGACCCGGGTATCGAGGCCGCGCCGTCGGGCTCAGGCCGCAAGCCCCGTCGCGGCGCAGAGCCCATGGCTCTCGGAAGTAGTTTGTGCAGCGGTTGAGGCCGGTGGCCAACAGCACATGAGATCACGCTGCGTGTCGTCAAGCGGTCCTACGGCCTGGCGACGACGGGCCGAACGACCGTCAGCAATGTGGCACTCAGCGGCCGCGGTGCCGCACGGGCGCGGTCACCCAATCCAACCGTGCTTGGCCGCCATCTGCGCCACCGCGATCTGCACCGCACCCATGAGCGCGATGAACGCTGGAAAGGGCACCGTCGCCATGGCGCCTTTGTGCGCCATCAGGTCGGTACTCACGAAAACGTAGCCGAACTGGATCACCACCCCGACCAGAGAAACGACGTACAGCACCACGGCGTGCCTCGAGCGCATCAACAGGGCGATCGCGCCGGCCAGGCCTGCCAGGGTCGCCATCGCGTAGTCCCAAGCAAACCAAGCTGGCAGTGCGCGATAGTAGGCAAGATCCCACGCGCCCTGCTCCACCGCCATCTTCTCGCCGACGAACACGTGGCCGGCGAAGGAAGCGACACCCGTGATCGCCCATAGCAGCATGATGATTGCCGCGGCGATGAACCAACCAGGACGTGCGGACATGTCGTTCTCCTTGCGACAGAGTTTGCCTGCAACCCCGACCCCGTGCGTGTCCGCGATCTGGTACGGCGGCCTGCGGCGGAACTCGGCCAACAACAGACACTGGTCTCGGTCGCGTAAAGCAGACCTAGACCGTCCGTCACTTCATAGCGAAGCGTACGGTTGCCGGTTTGCCCGCCACCGTCACGACGGCCACGGCCTTGGTACCCGGGCCGACCTTGAAGCTCCCGGTAGCCTCGAGCTTGTCGCCCGCGGGCTTGAGCTCGACCTCCTGCTTCTCGGTGCCGGTCAGCAGCGTGACTTTGGCGATGGCTCTCGACACGTCGGCAGCTTTGCCGTGGTCTCGCAAGTACAGGTGAATCGTGGTCGGCTTGGCGACCAGCTCGTAATCCATCAGCTTGGTCGCGGCCACGACGCCGCCGTGCATAGGCTTGTGATCATCGCCCGCGTGGTGGTGGTCGCCGGCGGCATACGCGGAACCGGCGATAGACAAGGCGATCGAGGCCAACATGGCTTGCATCTGCATGGGAGTCCTTGCGGTTAGGTTGAGGGAAGTTGGAGTGCCAAAGCAAACTCACAGGGCTTCCGCATCGCTGTCGTTCATCAGCGCCTCGGCCGGTTTGCGGCCGAAAAGCCAGAACATCGCGGGCGTGAGGAAGGTGTCGAGCAGGGTCGAACTGATGAGCCCGGAGAAGATCACCACGGCGACCGGGTGCAGCACCTCGGTGCCTGGCTGCTCGGCCTCGAACAACAGCGGCGCCAGCGCGAAGGCCGTGACCAGCGCGGTCATCAGCACCGGGCTCAGCCGCTCCAGCGATCCACGGACGATCATCTTGTGGTCGAAGTTCTCGCCCTCGAAGCGCATCAGGTTGATGTAGTGGCTGACTTTCAGGATGCCGTTGCGCACCGAGATGCCGGCCAGCGTGATGAAGCCCACGAGCGCTGCCACTGACAGCGGCTGGCCCGACAGCCACAGGCCGATCACCGCGCCGACCAGCGCGAGCGGGATGTTGACCATGATCAGCGCCGACAGCACCGCCGACCGGTAGCGGCTGTACAGCACCACGAACATCAGCGCCAGCGACACGATGGACAGCAGTCCGACGAGCCTCGACGCCTCCTCCTGTGCCTGGAACTGCCCGCCCAAGGTGATGAAGTAGCCCTCGGGCAGCTTCGTCTCGGCCACCACCCTGCGGATGTCGGCGACGATCTCCGACAAGGCGCGTCCGGACGCATTGGCCGACAACACGATGCGCCGCTTGCCGTCGTCCCGGCTGATCTGATTTGGGCCGTCACCGTCTTCGATGGTGGCGATCTTCGCCAGCGGAATGCGGCCGTTGGGCGTCTCGATGAGGATCTGACCCAGACCTTCCACCGAGCGTGCCGATTCCGGCAGCTTCACCACCAGCGCGAAGCGCCGGCTGCCCTCGACGATCTGGGTGACTTTCTCGCCTTCGACCAGCGCCTGCAGAGCGTTGAGCACCTGCGGCGCCGGCACGCCGTACTGCGCCGCGGCGGCGTAGTCGATGCGCACCTTGATCTGCGGCGCCAGCACCTGCTTCTCGATCTGCAGGTCGGCAATGCCTGGAATGGTGGCCAGCTTCGCGCGCAACGCATCGGCCTGGCCCCGCAGTGCATCCAAGTCTTCGCCGAAGATCTTGATCGCGATCTGCGAGCGCACTCCCGAGAGCATGTGGTCGATGCGGTGCGAGATCGGTTGGCCGATCTCGAGCGCCGCCGGCAGGTTGACCAGGCGCGAGCGGATGTCGGCCTTGATCTCGTCCATGCTGCGCGTGAGTTCGGCCGTGGGCTTGAGGCCCACGTCGAGTTCGCTCACATGCACGCCTTCGGCATGTTCGTCCAGCTCGGCGCGGCCGCTGCGGCGCCCGACGTGGGTCACCTCCGGCACCTGGCTAACCAGCGCCTCGGCCTGGCGCGCCAGCGCCGACGACTCGGTCAGCGTGACACCCGGGTTCAGGCGCAATCCGATCAGCAGCGTGCCTTCGTTGAACGGCGGCAGGAAGGTCGTGGGGAAGAAGGGCACGGCCACCGCTGCCACCAACACTGCAGCACCGGCGGCTGCCATGGCGGCCCTGGGCCGATCGAGCACACCCTGCAGGCCGCTGCGGTAGCGCGCCTTGAGCCAGGCCAGCACCCGGGTGTCGCCGTGGTCGATGTTCTTCATCCGCGGCAGCAGGTAGAAGCTGAGGACGGGTGTCACCGTCACCGATACGATCAGCGAGGCCAGCGTCGACACGATGAAGGCGATGCCCAGCGGCACGAACAGCTTGCCTTCCAGCCCCGGCAATGCAAACAGCGGGATGAAGACCAGGACGATGATGACGGTCGCATAGAGGATCGCCGACCGCACTTCCATGGTCGCCCGGGCGACGACCTCGATCGGGTGCATCCGGTGCTCCGGGTGCTTCGCGCGATCCTCCTTCAGCCGCCGCAGCACGTTTTCGACGCCCACCACCGCGTCGTCGACCAGGCCACCGATCGCAATCGCCAGTCCTCCCAGCGTCATCGTGTTGATCGACAGCCCGAAATGCTTGAAAACGAGCGCGGTGATGAAGATCGAGACGGGGATGGCCGTCAGTGCAATGATGGTCGGTCGCAAGGTGCCCAGGAAGAAGAACAGGATCACCGCGACGAAGATCGAGGCGCCGATCAACTTGCCCTGCAGGGTGGTGATCGAGGCCTCGATGAAGCTGGCCTGTCGGAAGGTCACGCGCGGCGCTTCCATGCCAGCCGGCAGCGACGCCTTCAGCTCCACCAGCGCCTCCTCGATCGACGTCGTCAGCGCGATGGTGTCGGCGGTCGGCTGCTTCTGGATGCCCAGGATCACGGCGGGCTTGCCTTCGTAGCCGGCGTCGCCGCGCTTGAGGGCCGGGGCAAAGGTCACCTCGGCGATTTGACGCATCAGGATCGGTTGGCCGTCCTTGGAGCTCAGAGCCAGGTCGTTCAAGTCGACGAGCCGGGACGTCCGGCCGAGGTTGCGAATCAGGTACTCGCGGCCGTTCAGCTCCAGGAAGCCCCCGGAGGTGTTGGACGAGTAGCCCTTGAGCGCGCCTTCGAGCTGGTCGTGTGTGATGCCCAACTCCGCCATGCGCGTGGTGTTCGGCTGCACCTGGAACTGTCGAACCTCGCCACCGATCGGGATGACCTGTGCCACACCCGGGACTGACAGCAGTCGAGGCCTGAGCACCCAGTCGGCGTACTCGCGCACCGCCATCGCGCTGATCTTGCTCGGATCGACCGGAATGGCGATCTGCATGATCTCGCCCATGATCGAGCTGATCGGCCCCATGCGCGGCACCACGCCCTCGGCAATGCCTTCCTCCAACGAGGATAGTCGCTCGGCCACCAGCTGCCGGGCGCGGAAGATGTCGGTGCTCCAGTCGAAGGTGACGTAGAGGAAGGACAGGCCTGCCGACGAGGTCGAGCGCACCGACTCCACGCCGGGCAGGCCGTTCATGGTCGTCTCGAGCGGGAAGGTGATGAGCTGCTCAACCTCTTCGGCGGCCATGCCGCCGGCCTCGGTCATGATGGTGACGGTGGGCTTGTTGAGGTCGGGGAACACGTCCACCGGCGTGGTGGACAGCGTGAACGCGCCATAGGCCATCAGCACCACGCTGGCGATGATCACCAGCAGTCGGTTCGTCAGGCTGTTATCGAGTAGCCACTTGAACATGGTGGCTTCCTTAGCGGACCTGGTTGATCAGCGTCGCGCCCTGCGTCGCAACTCGATCACCCGGTTCCAGCCCCGAGGTCACCGCAGCGTTGACGCCGTCCAGCGGCTCGGTGGTGACGGCCCTCGGCTCGAAGCGCTCCGGCGCCGTCTTGACCCAGACGACGGTCTGGTTGGCCGGGTTCTTCATCAGGGAGGCCACCGGCACCGCGATGCCCTTGACCTTGTCCTTGGTCTGCACGAACACGCGCACCGGCTGGCCAACGGCGAGTTGATCGAGTGCATCGCCTTGGGCACGAAAGGACAAGGGCAGCGCCTGCTCGCGCAGGCTGCGCGAAGCGCCGATGAAGACGAGCGGCACGCGCTGGTCGCCGACGGCCAACATCGCACCGCCGATGTTCGATGCGATGGATGCATCGAAAGCCAGCGCTTCGATGCGCAGGCGGGAGGGATCGACGATCTCGAACACGAGCTCGCGCGCATCGACCACCTGGCCGGCCACAGCGTTCGCAGACGCGATCACGCCCGACACCGGCGTCCGCAGCGCCTCGCGCGTGGACACGCCGCCACCGACGGCCGCGATGCGTGCCGCCAGGCTGGCGGCCTCGCTCTCGACCGCCTCGATCTCCTTGCGCGGCACTGTGTCGGCCAGTTCCTGCAGGCGTGCGAGGCGCTTGTCGGCCAGGGCCTTGGCGGCGCGCAGCTCGGCCAGCTGCGCGGCCTGGCTGGAGCGCTCGATCGGTGCCATCGACGGAACGACATAGGCCAACACCTCGCCCTTGCGCACGGCCTGCCCGGGGTTGGGCAGGCCACGCACCCCGGGTTCGATGCGGCCGGCGTTCAGCGCCTGCACCTTGCCGCCGGCGTTGGGGTCCATCAGTACCTTGCCGCCGAGTTCAACCGTGCGCGGCAGTTCCGCGGCCTCGGTGACCAGGGTGCGCACACCGAGCTGGCGCTGCGCGGGCTTGGGTAGGAAGACACTGCCGTCAGGCTGGCGCTGCGGCCCGTTGGCGCTGGACGCGGCGGGGGCGTCGCCGTGGTCGTGGCCCGCACCGGCGTGGGCGGGACTGGCGCCTGCCAAGGCGATCAGCAGCCCCAGCAAGGAGGCGATCAAGGTGCGCTTCATGCGGCACCTCCGGCGCGAACGCTTCGCGCGCCGAGTACACGGCGCCCGCCCCACGCGAGCAGCGCCAGCGCAGCGATGCCGGCCGCGACCCATCCTGCGACCTCCGTCCACGAGTGCGTGTGCGCGACCTCGTCGGCGTGCGTCTCCTCGTGGATGTCCAGCTCGCCGGCCAGCAGGTCGGCCTCGTCGCCCGCGATCACGGTGGCAGTGACCGGCAGCACGCCGGCCTTCGGCGCTTCGGCCAGCACGACCTCGTACTCGTCATCGCCACGCTTCGTGGCCTTGAACTTCGCCCCGCCAATCTCGAGCTCAAGCTGCGCGTCGCGCACCGGGCTGTTGTCGGCAAAGCGGTCGAGGTAAAGCGTGATCTGCTTGCCACTGAGCACGCCGACGAGTTCGAAGGTCTCGGACACGGCGGTGAACCGGGGCAGCGTCTCGCCGACGGCTGCGGGGACCGCGTCGCCGTGGTCGTGGCCATCACCGGCCCAGGCGGGCGCAGCGACCAGGACGGTCGCGACAAGCATCGCGGCCAGGGTGTGTGTGAGCTTCATGGCAAGGTTCCTGAGGAATGGCATGCGCGGCGTCATTGAGGCAACAGGCCCAGGGCCTGCCGCCATGCGGAGATCGCCGCGGCGAGTTCGATGCGGGTGCGTGCCGACTGGCGCTCGGCCTCGGCGGCCTCGGCCTCGATGCGCAGCCGCGTGGGCAGGTCGGTCTCGCCGAGCCGGAAGGACTTGTCGAAGAAGCCGCGTGATTCACGGGCCAGCTGGGCGCGCCGCTCGGCAGCAGCGAGCTGCGTGCGGGAGGCCTCGACGCGCACCTGCGCGGCTTGGCGTGCGGCGGTAAGGCGCTCGCGCTCCAGGGCCAGCTGGGCCTGGGCCTCGGTCGCCTCGGCGCGGGCGTTGGCGCTGCGGGCCTCAAAGCGAGGGCCGCCACCAAAGGGAATGCGCACACCCAGCGTGATGGTCTGCTGAGACGCTTCGCCGAAGGCGCCGCGGTCACGCGTGGTCGCCAGCATCAGCTCGGGGTTCGCGCGCGATTGGTTGGCTGCCAGCGCCGCGGTCCGCTCGGCGACCGTTGCGCGGTCCATCAGCTCCTGAAGCGCGGCGTGGTCATCGATCTCGCCCGAAGTCGCAGCGGGTGCAGGCTCCGCGGCGGCTCTGAGGGCGACGGGTGCGTGGGGCGCATCGCCTGCCAGCGCTCGCAGGTGCTGCCGGGCCGTGGCCAGGTCAGCCTCGGCCTGCGCGAGACTCGACTCGGCCGCCGCCGCGGCGCCGTCGGCCTGGTGCTGGTCGGCGCGGGCCAGATCGCCCGCCTGGGCGCGGCGGGCCACGTCGGCAGCGATGCGCCGGGTGTTGTCCAACTGCTCGCGCGCGCCGTCGGCCTCGATGCGGGCGCGCTGCCACTGCCACCACGCCTCGCGGACCGCGGCGGCGACGCGCAACTGCGCGGCCGTGGCACGGCTCTCGATGGCCGCGCCTTCGGCGTCGGCGAGCGCCGCGCTCCTGCTGCGCTCGCCAGGCAGCCACAGGGGGACGGCGACGCCGACCTCGAGTTCGCGTGCGCCCGCGTTGCGGTTCAGCCGGTCGGTCTTGTTCGAGACTTCCAGGGCTGCGGGCTCAGGGGTCCAGGACTGTGCGGCCTGCCGCTGCGCCCGGGCCGCGGCACGACGGGCCTGGAGGGCCATCGCCTCCGGCTGCCGCGCCCAGGCGGCGTCGAAGGCCTGCCTGAGGTTCAGGATGGTCGCTGGCGCTTCGGGCGCAGCGGCTGCCGTTGAGGTCTGCGCCTGCACCGCCCATGGGCAGGCGATCCAGGCCGCCGCCACTGTGGCGCGCAGTCGTCGTGCCTTGATTCGTGTTGTTCGGTCCATCCGATGCTCCAGTGTTGAAACCACTCACGGGAGATCGGCAAGCAGCGGCCGAGAGGTCGCGTCGTGCCTGACGGCGCCGCAGGCTGCGGCGCGCACTCAGGCGCGAACGGGTGTCACAGAAGGAGGAAACCCGCCTCGCCGATCAGGCGAGGGGCAGCCACTGAGGGCGTTCGGGTCGGGTCGGCGTGTGCGCAGCACCGTCTTCGTCGAGGGTGGCGCTGGGGTGCGCCATCGAATGCTCGCCAAGCACACCCGAGATCTGGGTGAGCATCACGCTGCCGCAGCCGTGGCAGTGACCGCAGTCCAGGTCCACGGCGCCGGGTGCCTTGTCGCCTTGGACATCAGCGCTCACCTCCAGGCCCGCTGCCGGCTCGGCATCGGTGCCGATGTCGGCGTGATGCTCATGCTCGTGGTGACCGAAGTGACCGGCGCCAGCCTGCGTCTCATGCTCGCAGTACGACGCCACGGCCGCCCAGCTGAACTGGAGCGGCAACATGGCGAGCAGGATGACGGCGAGGAAACGACGCATGCGAAAGAGTCTAGCGGCTACAGGGTTGGGGCCGGCATAGGCAAGGCGACCGGCCTGTGGGGTTTCACCACTGCGAGGCGCGGATGCGCGCGACATTGCGGTTCATCGCATGGCGGATGACGCGTTCGTACAGTCAGCGCTTGAGTCCTGACAGGTTGGAGCCGTGGCGCGCGTAGAAGGCGTCGGGGCTGTCGAAGACACCGAACGAAGGCGCCCATGGTCAGACCCTTGAAGCGCGCAGCGCGTGCGCGCCAGGTCAGCGCCATGCCGAGCACCAGCAGCGAGATGCCGTAGTTGGCTGCGTCGCCGAAGCAGCCGACGGCATCGGCCAGCAACGATACCGATCCGTCCTGCAGGCCGCCCGCCAGTTCGACCACGAGCCTGGCGATGCTGATGATCGGCACCGCCTACAGCACGCGGCGGTAGCGGGGGCTCTGGTTGGCCGCAGGGGTGGCGCAGCCGTGGCTGCAGCGGGCGTCGCTCATGAGGGGCTCTCCACTGCCGAGCCCGCATTTGAAACCCTGTAGCGGCTTCAGAGTCAAGCGTCTATGCTGCGGACGTTGGGCGCCACTTGATGCACACCAAGAGCCTCGATCCATGTTCGACTTCATTCGCGTCACAGGACTGTTCTTCGTCACTGCGATCGCCGAGATCGTCGGGTGCTACCTGTCCTGGCTTGTGCTGACGCAGGGTCGTCCGGTCTGGTGGCTGCTGCCGGCAGCGGCATCGCTCGCGGCGTTCGCGTGGCTGTTGACGCTGCATCCCAGTGCTGCAGGGCGCACCTACGCGGCCTACGGTGGTGTCTATGTGGTCGTCGCACTGATCTGGCTCTGGCGCATCGACGGCGTTGTACCGACCCGCTGGGACATGGTCGGTGGTGCGATCTGCCTCGTCGGCATGGCGATCATTGCCCTGCAGCCCAGGGCGGCAAGCTAAACAAGGGCCACGGCCATGAAGATCGGCGAACTGGCGCTGACGGCGCAGACCCAGGTCGAGACCATCCGCTACTACGAACGTGAGGGCCTGTTGCCTCAGGCCCCACGCAGCGAAGGCAACTACCGCATCTACGGGTCTGAGCATGTCGAACGGCTCGCCTTCGTGCGCCATTGCCGGTCGCTGGATATGACGCTGGATGAGATCCGCGTGCTGCTGCGTTTCAAGGACGAGCCGCAGGCGGAGTGCGCAGACGTGAATGCGCTGCTCGATGAACATATCGGCCATGTCGTCACCCGCATCCGCGAATTGCGCCTGCTGGAGAAGCAGTTGAAAGCCCTGCGCGAGCAGTGCGCCGGCGTTCGCGAGGCGGCGCACTGCGGCATCCTGAAAGGCCTCACGCATGAGGCCTCGCCGACAGGTGGCAGAACAGCGAGCGCGCATGTGCCTGGTTCTCACAGCGCCCGCAGCCGTCAGGGTGGGTCTTCAACCAAGGAATGACTGTTCCGTTCTCGGCCTGGTGACTGCTATGGGTCGGAAGTGTTAGTTCGTCAAGTTGCGACTAGCCGTTCGCGGAGTCACCTTGGCATCGGTCACCTTGAGTGCCCGGCCTTGAAGGAGCAGCGGTCGGGCGATAGGCCGACTGGCGAATGACTGGTGGAGGCAACCAGCGTCGTTCAGACCGTCGGCCGCGAGTGACTCAGTTCAGTCTGAAGCTGCAGGTCAACCCGCTGTGCGCGGGTGAAGCCCCCGCCACTCGCACCGCAGGCACACGCCGCGGGGTGGCAAGCCGCGTCGGTCGCGCATCGGGCTTGTTGCCGCTGCGTGTCCTCCGGTCCCGCGCGGCAGCCGCTCCCCCGCCCCACGGGCAGAATCTGCTTCCCCATGAGCGCCCCTGCCCTGCGCGTGCTCGCCGTCATCCCGCCGATGACGCAGCTGAACACGCCCTACCCGTCCACCGCCTACCTGACCGGCTTCCTGCGCTCGCGCGGCGTCGACGCACACCAGGTGGACCTGGCGCTGGCGCTGGTGCTGGAGCTGTTCACGCCCGCGGGCCTGCAGGCCGTGCGCGAGTGCATCGCCGCGCTGCCGCCGGCGCGGCGCACGCCGCGGCTGGTGGCCTTCGACGCGGCCTTCGAGCGCTACGCCGCCACCATCGGCCCGGCCATCCGCTTCCTGCAGGGCGGCGACTCGACGCTCGCGCACCGCATCGCCGGCCGCGCCTTCCTGCCCGAGGGCGAGCGCTTCGCATCGCTCGACGTCTACGTGGACCCGGACGACCCCGACGGCGGCGACCCGCTGGCCTGGGCCTTCGGCACGCTCGGCACCCAGGACCGCGCCCGCCACCTGGCCACGCTCTACCTGAACGACCTGGCCGACGTGCTGCGCGACGCGGTGGACCCGCGCTTCGAGTTCGTGCGCTATGCCGAGTCGCTGGCGGCCAGCCAGCCCAGCTTCGAGCCGCTGGCGCAGGCCCTGGCCGCGCCGCCGACGCTGGTGGACCGCACGCTGCAGCGCCTGGCGCTGGCGGCCGTGGATCGGCATCGGCCCGACGTGGTGTTGCTCAGCGTGCCCTTCCCCGGCGCGGTGTACGGCGCCTTCCGCATCGCGCAGGCCCTCAAGGCGGCGCACCCGGCGCTGCGCATCGCGCTCGGCGGCGGCTTCGTCAACACCGAGCTGCGCGAGCTGGCCGAGGCGCGCGTGTTCGACCACGTCGACGCCGTCACGCTCGACGCCGGCGAGCGCCCGCTGCTCGCGCTGCTGGAGCACTGGGCCGGCAAGCGCTCGGCCGCGCGGCTGGTGCGCACGTTCGTGCGCGACTCCGGCGGCGCGGTGCGCTACATCGACATCGGCGAGGCCGACATCCCCTTCGACGACGTCGGCACGCCCACCTGGGACGGCCTGCCGCTGGGCAGCTACCTCTCGCTGCTGGACATGCTCAACCCGATGCACCGGCTGTGGAGCGACGGGCGCTGGAACAAGCTGACCGTGGCCCATGGCTGCTACTGGAAGAAGTGCAGCTTCTGCGACGTGAGCCTGGACTACATCTCGCGCTACGACGCGGCGAGCGCCGAGACGCTGGTCGACCGCATCGAGGCCATCGTCCAGGAGACCGGGCAGACCGGCTTCCATTTCGTCGACGAGGCGGCGCCGCCCAAATCACTGAAAGCGCTGGCCGCCGAGCTGCAGCGGCGCCGGGTGGAGATCTCCTGGTGGGGCAACATCCGCTTCGAGAAGAGCTTCACGCCCGCGCTGTGCCGGCAGCTCGCCGACAGCGGCTGCATCGCCATCAGCGGCGGCCTGGAGGTGGCCTCGGACCGGCTGCTCGCGCTGATGAAGAAGGGCGTGTCGGTCGAGCAGGTGGCACGCGTGACGCGCGGTTTCTCCGACGCCGGCATCCTGGTGCACGCCTACCTGATGTACGGCTTTCCCACGCAGACGGTGCAGGACACGGTGGACGCGCTGGAGTACGTGCGCCAGCTCTTCGAGGCCGGCTGCATCCAGTCGGGCTTCTTCCACCGCTTCGCGTGCACCGTGCACTCGCCGGTGGGCCGCGACCCCGCCGCCTACGGCGTGACGCTGCAGCCGCTGCCGCCGGGGCGCTTCGCGAAGAACGACATCGGCTTCACCGACCCGACCGGCACCGACCACGACGCGCTGGGCGCGGGGCTGAAGAAGGCGGTCTACAACTACATGCACGGCATCGGGCTGGAGCAGGACGTGCGCCAGTGGTTCGATGTGCGCGTGCCCAAGCCGACGGTGCCGCGCGGGCGCATCGCGCGGGCCTTGGCGCGCGAGGGCTGAACCGCGCGCCGCCCCTGGCCCGCTCAGGGCAAGGCAACCCCGCATTGGTTGGGCACGGCCATCGGGCTGGCGCGCAGGCAGGGCACGCGATTGAGCGGCGCGCCCGACACCAGCAGCTGCTCCGAGGCCACGCGCTGCAACCGCACGGCATCGGCCGGCAAGATGCCCAGATCGGCCGCGGCCTGCTCGCTCGCGCCGAGCGACCAGGGATCGATCCCCGTCACGGTGCCGAAGAGCATCAATGCGCTCAGGTAGGAGCCGTACTTGCTCGCGTGCAGATAGTCGATCCACCACAGGTTGATGGCGTCCTGAGGCAGCTCGGGCGCGTAGACGCCGTTCGCATCGTAGAAGCCGCTGGACTTGGCAACGCCCTGGTCGAGCGCACGCTGGAAGGCGTCGCCGGCCCACACGACGCCGGCGAAGTTCGGGTTGCTCGCCAGCTTGGCCTGCATGGTCGCTCGCAGGTCGGCGGTCATCGCCGCCATGCCGTCGGGGCCCTCGTAGTACAGCGTGTCGGCGTAGCCGTTCGGGAAGGCGGGGTCGCTGGTGTCGACGATGGGCCGGCCATCAGGGACGGTCGGGTAGTTGGCATCGGACACGGTGGCGAGGTGCGGGAACACCATATCGGGCCGCGCCCAGGTCTGCGTCAGGTACACGCGGGCCGCGGGGTTGGCGTTGGCGTTGGCCGGGATGACGCGGGACAGGTTGTTCTCGCACTGCGACAGCGTGCCTCCGGCGGCCACGCAGTTGGCGGCACTGCCATAGATGGCGGCGTACATGGCCCGCTCGCGGTAGGTCTCCGCGGCCCCGACATGGATGTAGCGCTCGATCTTGTCGACGTAGGCGCTGAACTGCGGGATGTTGGCGTTGGCACCGCGCCCGCGGGGCAGCGCCGCGTCGCTCTGCTCCTGCAGCACGACCACGTCCCACTTGCGTGCCGCGATGTTGCCGCGCAGGTCCCAGTCGGCGTTGGCCGTGTTCAGGTAGTGCCCGCGCAAGGTGGCGGCATTGCGCGTCGACATGGAGACCGCGTAGTCGAGCCCGGCCTGCACGGTGAACTGCTTGAAGATGCCCGCGACGCCGCCCCAGGGGTGCGGCTCCCAAACGCGCGTGCCGGCCGTCTCGGTGAAGTTCGGATCGGGAAGGTCCGGACGCGGGCGCGTCATGTCATCGACGTTGGCCGCGTTGTAGCTCATCACCGGGTCGACCCGGCCGAAGGTGTAGCTGTTGCCCACCAGCAGGATCGAGACGGGCTCGGCCGCTTGAACGGTGACCGCACACAGCAGTCCGGCCAGCGTCAGGCTCAGGGTCTTCATCGCAGGAGTCTCCTCGTCGCCGGACGACTGACCGGCTTGGTGTTGTCGTGGGCGGCAGCTTGCAATGCGAGCCGCTCGTCGTCGTCCGAACTTCCACGTACGCGTCGACCGCCTCGGCACACCTGCGCCGGTCATCGGCCGGACCCGCGCCGTCCACCACAGGAGTCCGACCCGCCCGCGGCCTGCGGGGCCGGCGGGCCGGCGAGCATCGACGTCAGGACGAGGGGGCTCGTGGTGCCGCGCGGCCGATGGATGCCGAGCGCAACTCGGTGCGGGCCTGGCGCACGACCGACCCTGAGGCCGCGAGCGCGAGCGTGCCCATGACCGCGGCGACGGCGAGGTCGGGCCAGGCGCTGCCGGTGCCGAACACACCGAGCGCTGCCCCCACCACGGCGAGGTTGCCGATCGCGTCGTTGCGGCTGCACAGCCACACCGAGCGCATGTTGGCGTCGCCCTCGCGCCAGGCGTAGAGCATGGCGGCGACGCCCACATTGGCCAGCAGCGCCAGGACGCCGATCGCGCCCATGGTCACCGGCTCGGGCAGGGTGCCGGTGGTGGCGGACCACGCGGCCTTGGCGAGCACGAAGACGCCGAAGGCGCCCATGGTCAGCCCCTTGAACAGGGCGGCCCGTGCGCGCCAGGCCGGCGCCATGCCCAGCACCAGCAACGAGATGCCGTAGTTGGCGGCGTCGCCGAAGAAGTCCACCGCATCGGCCAGCAGCGAGACCGAGCCGGCGTGCAGCCCGCCGGCCAGTTCGACGCCGAACATGAGGGCGTTGACGACCAGCGCGGCCCACAGCACGCGGCGGTAGCGCGGGCTCCGGGCGGCGGGCGGCGTGTCGCAGCCGTGGCTGCAGCAGGGGTCGTTCATGTGGGTGTCCGAGGTTCGATACAGGCATTGGAAACCCTGAAGCCGATCCAGAGTCAAGCGCCAGGTTCGTGCGCGCCCTTCGGCCGACGTCCTGCCGCTCGCAGGCTGCTCAGCACGCTCGGCTTTCTTCGCGTCACCGGCCTGCTCCTCGTCACCGCGGTGGCCGAGATCGTCGGCTGCCACCTGCCCTGGGCAGCGGCAACGGCTGCATGGCCTTCTTCGTTCGAGACACCGGCCAGACCGGCATCGCAAGGCAAGGCCGTCGGCCGGGCCGGCCTGCTGCGCTGGCGGCGACGTGGACTGCAACCCGCGCAGGGGTGTGATCCGCCGCCGCGCGGCCCGCTTCTCAACGCAGGTTGAATGTGGCGCGCACCGTGCGCGCTTCGGTCATCGACAGCGTGCAGGCGGTCATGCCGGTGCAAGCGCCCGTCCAGCCGGCGAAATAGGAGTCGGCGCGGGGCAGCGGGTTGAGGGTGACCATGGTGCCGGCGGTGTACGACTCCCTGCAGTCCGATCCGCAGGCAATGCCCACGGAGGAGGAGGTCACCCTGCCAACGCCTGTCCCGCTGCGACCGACGCTCAGGTCGAAAAGCCCCGCCTTCAGGAAGCCCACGCGGAGACCCCTGAGGTGTCGCTGCACGCCATTCAGGCGCGTGTCGGCATGGCCAGCCGCATTCGTGCGCAGCAAGCTGGTCGCGTTGGTCACCGAGATCGCGGGGCGCGCCTGGCGTACCAAGGCGATCGCGCCGGCAACGTGCGGCGCAGCCATCGACGTGCCGGTGTAGTAGATGTAGGACCCGCCGGGGATCGACGAGAGGATCATGTGACCCGGTGCGGTCAGGGTCAGGAAGGAGGCGACGTTCGACGATTCGATGACGCCGCGCGCGTTGTCGGTCGCGCCAACGCTGATCGCCGAGGAGATGCAGGCCGGAAAGCCGATCTTCGAGCGTTCGGCATCGTTGCCGGCGGCCACCACCGTGGCGATGCCCACGGCGCGCAGGCTGTCGATCGCTTCCTTGACCGCCGTGAACTCGCTGTCGCAGTAGCTGCCATAGGTCCCTCCCGCGAGGCTCATGTTGACGGCGGCGATCCTGTACGTCGTGCGCAGGTCGTGCGCGCGCTCGAGTCCGCGGATGAGATCGCTCGAGAAGGAGACGATCTCGCCGGTCTCGCTCTCCTTGCTGAACACCTGGACGGCGATGATCCGAGCGGCCGGCGCCACGCCGCGCATCCCGTTCGGGCCGCGGCTGCCGGCGGCGATGCCGGCCACGTGCGTGCCATGCGCGCAGCCTGAATGGTCGGTGCATGCGGCCGCCGAGTTGAGGGCCGTGCTCTGCGTCACGCCTCCAGGGCACAGCGAGGTATAGCCGGTGTAGTTGGACGAGTAGCAGGCCTCGGACACGACCCTGCCCATCAGGAACGGGTGGTTGCGGTCGACACCGGTGTCGAGCACGGCCACCACCTGTCCCTTGCCCGTGAAGCCGGCGGACCAGGCCTGCGGCGCGGTGACCGCGCGCACGCTGCCATCGAGCGAGGGTTTCACCACGACGTCTTCCTCGACCGCGAGGACACGGCCCGAGGCGCGCAGCTTGGCCAGCGCGACGTCGTCGACCTCGATGGCCATGTGCGGCTGGTTCTTGAAGCGGCCCACGACCCGCGCCTGGGTGCCGGACAAGGCCTCGGCCTCGAGGGCGTCTTGCGCTGCGCGGATCGCCGAGCGCCGCGTCGAGGCATCCGCCGCAGTGAGCGCCTCCGCCGGCAAGGTGGGCGTGGCGAGCTTCACGATCACCCGGGCGCGCCCCTCGCGCGCCACCTTGGCGGTCATCCTGTCGAAGGCGAGCGCCTTGGCCTGCTCCCGCTCGATGGCGCCCGGGGATCCCGGGTCGACCTGCGCGCCGACCGCCGACGACAGCAGCAGAGCCAGCAAGGCGGCGCAGGCGTGGCGCGCGTGGGATCCGAGGCTCATGCGGACATTGTGGATGGGTTGCAGGACGGAGATTCGGCCTCTTGGCGTATCGGCCGGGCGGCCCGATTGTTTAGCGGAACCGTCGACATGTGGGTCGACAGCGCGCTGCAACAGCCCACCCGTCATTCGACGGTCGCGCTCTGATTGCTACAAATGAAGTCCGTCGAGGTTTTCGATCGTAAGTCGTTGATTCTTGGTCGCTACGTTTTGACCGAAAGTCCGTCGGAGCGTCGCGAATGCTTGCGCAGGATCCTGTGGCCCTGGCGAGACGCACCGCAGCCGCCTCCACGTTCGCACTGAAGGCCTGCTTCGCAGCGGTTGAGGTCAGGAACCCGACGCTAGCGGATGGCTGCAGTCGGTCATGACCAGACCGTCGCAGCGCGACGCGCAAACCGGTCGTTCCCGGCTCTCACGTTCTTCGCTGCCAACAGGGATCACGGCGTTGCAGAGATGCCCATGGGGGCCCGAGCATGACCGATCGCCGGCCCCCGGCAGACGCTGCCGAGTCTCCCCTGGCAGCTCCGGCACAGCGCCATGACGGGGCGCATCGACTGCCTGCTACCCTCCGCCTGCCGTCACGATCCGCCGCGCCCGATGAGCCAGCCCGCGTCGACCTCGTCGTCCCCGCTCCCTGCCGCCCGCCTGATCGCCATCCTGGCAGCCGACGCGGCGGGCTACTCCCGGCTGATGGCCGTCGAAGACCGGCTCACCGTGGAACTTCTGGACGCCGCCCGCGCGGTGTTCCGCGAGGCCTGCGACGCCGAGCAGGGCCGGGTCGTTGACATGGCCGGGGACTCGGTGCTGCTCGCGTTCGGCAGCGCCGCCTCGGCGCTGCGCTGTGCGCTGCTGGCACAGCAGCGCCTGCTGGCGCAGGCCAACCCGCAGACCGGCACGCTGCGACTGCCGTTCCGCATCGGCGTGCACCTCGGTGACGTGATCGAGAAGGCCGACGGCAGCGTGTACGGCGACGGCGTGAACATCGCCGCCCGCCTGCAGGCGCTGGCCGAGCCCGACGAGGTGTTCGTGTCGCAGGCCGTGCGCGACACGGTGGGCGCCAGGCCGGTGGCGCGGTTCGAGGACGCCGGCGAGCACCTGCTCAAGAACGTGCCGAACCCGGTGCGGGCCTGGCGGGCCCTGCCTCCCGGCGACGCGGCGCCGACCCGCGGTGAAAGGCCCGCACCGGCATCGTCCGACAGCCTGCGCTTCGCGGGCCGCTACGAACTGCAGCCGGTCGAGCGCCGCCTGCTCGTCGACGGCCAGCCGGCGGCCCTGGGTGCCCGCGCGTTCGACCTCCTGCTGGTGCTCGCCGAGCAGCCCGGCGCCCTGCTGACCAAGAACCAGTTGCTCGACCGGGTCTGGCCCGGACTGGTGGTCGAAGAGAACAACCTGGCCGCGCAGATCAGCACGCTCCGCAAGGTGCTGGGCGGCGAGCTCATCGCCACCATCCCGGGGCGGGGCTATCGCTTCACGGCGCGCATCGAGACGGGCGCGGCGCCTCCTGCATCGGCCCCATCGCCCACCCCGCCGGCCCCGCCCGGTCCGCCGCCCGCCGACGCGCCGGCCCCCGCGGCGAAGCTGCAGACCAACCTGCCGGCCACCCTTCCGCATCTGGTCGGCCGCGCCGAGGACATGGCGGCGCTCGGCGCCCTGATCGACCAGCACCGGCTGGTCAGCATCGTCGGTGCCGGCGGCATGGGCAAGACGACCCTCGCGCTGCACCTCACCGCCAACCGGCAGGCCAGCTACTCCCACGGCGTGTGCTGGGTGGAACTGGCCACCGTCGCTGACGCCGACGCACTGCCCGCCACCATCGCGGCGGCCATCGGCGTGGGCATCGGCAGCGGCGACCCGCTGAAGGGCCTGTGCGGCGCGCTGGCACCGCTGACGATGCTGCTGACGCTGGATAACGCCGAGCAGGTGGTCGACGGCGTGGCCCGCCTCGCCCAGGCGGTGCTCGACAAGGCACCGGGCGTGCGCTTCGTGGTCACCAGCCAGGCGCCGCTGAAGCTGGCCAGCGAGATGGTCTACCGCATCGGCCCGCTGACCCTGCCGCAGGGGCCCCTGCCGGCCGCGCAGGCGCTGGGCTTCAGCGCGGTGGCGCTGTTCGTCGACCGTGCCCGCATGGCCGACGCCCGCTTCACGCTGACCGACGCCAACGCCCCGGCGGTCATCGAGCTGTGCCGCCAGCTCGACGGCCTGGCGCTCGCGATCGAACTCGCCGCCGCGCGCGCCCCGATGCTCGGCGTGCAGCGGCTGGCCGCCTCGATGGGCGACCGGCTCAAGGTGCTGACCAGCAGCCGCAACCGCATGGCGCCGGCGCGCCAGCAGACGCTGCGCGCGGCACTCGAATGGAGCCACGGCTTCCTCGAGGAGCGCGAGCGGGCCGTGTTCCGGCGCCTCGCGGTGTTCGCCGGCAGCGCGTCGCTGACGCTGGTGCTGCAGGTGGTGCCCGATGCGCCGGGCGAAGGCGATCTGGACGAATGGGCGGTGCTGGACGCGCTGGCCCTGCTGGTGGACCGTTCGCTGGTGCTGGCGCTGACGCCCGACGACGCCGCCGAGCCGCGCTACCGGCTGCTCGACACCCCCCGCCTGTTCGCGCGCGAGCGGCTGCAGCAGGCGGGCGAGGAAGCGGCGCTGCAGCAACGCCACGCGCAGGCCGTGGCGGCACTGTTCGATGCGGCCTTCGAAGTGTCCATGTCGGGCACGGTTCGTGTCGACGACTGGCAGCAGGCGATGAGCGCCGACCTGGACAACGGCCGCGAGGCCTGGGCCTGGGCCCGGGCGGCCGACGACGCCGACGCGGTGGCGCGGATCGCGGCGGGGATCGGTCGGGCGCTCGGCAACAGCGCCTACCGCGAGCGGCTGGCGCTGGCGGAGGCGGTCGAGCCGCTGATCGAACGCATAGCCGGTGCCGACCTGCTGGCCAGGGTGGGCAGACTGCTGGCCAGCGCGTTCGGCAACACCCAGCGGGAGCGCGCCGCACTGCTGACTCGCCGCTGCCTGGCGCGCATGCCACCCGTGTCGCCCACCGACGCGGCATCCGCCCGCTGGGCGCGGCACTTCGCGCTGACCGCGCTCGTCAATGTCGAATCGCGCCACGGCGATCTGGCCGCGGCCGAGGCGGCGCTGGCGGAAGCGCGTGCACTGGCCGACCCGGCGTGGCCACCGGTACGGGCGTCCTGGCTGCTGGAGTCCGAGAGCCTCGTGGCCCAAGTCCGGGGCGACATGGCGGCCGGCCTGGACTGGACACGTCGCTGTGTCGCCATGCTCGTGGCCGCCGGCCGGTCGGATGGGTCCCAGATCGCCAATCTCGTCGACGGGGAGCTTGCCGCGGGCAACCCGACCCAGGCTGCGGCCATCGGGGTCGCGCTGGTGGCGCAGCTGGCCGGCGGGCGAGACGAGGTGTACCTGGCATTCGCGCGCATGAACCTGTCGGCCGCGCTGCTGGCGCTGGACAAACCCGGCCAGGCCCGCCCGCACCTGCGCGCCGGCTGGGCGCAGGCACCGGTGTTCGACATGCAGGCGTTCTGCGCCGACTACCTGGCGCTGCTGGCCGCGCTGGACGGTCGCCCGGAAGCGGCCTCGCGGCTGGCCGGCTACGCCGACATCGCCAACGCCCGCGTGGGCGAGCGCGAGCCGAACGAAGCCGCCGCCCACGCCCGTGCCGTGCAGCTTGCCCGCGCAGCCCTGGGCGACGCCGCCTTCGAGCGACTGCGTGCCGAAGGCGCCGGGCTGCAGGACGCGGAGATAGACGCGATCGCCTTCGCGAGCGAGGAAGCTGACTGAAGCCTGCCCTGTTCCACCGACGGGCGCGACGGGAGCGTCGCGCTCTCGACCACGCTGCTGGGCGCGGTGGTGACGGGCTGAGCACGCTGGCTTCGCCTCGATCGCTCAGGCGTCGAATGCACAGCGCGGCGGGTCTGCCTCCGACGCAGCCGCAGGAGTCCGAGACGTGTGCCGACGCCTGCTTGACCGCTTTGACAGGAAGCAGGCGCTGGCGTGCCGAACGCGACTGTCGGCAAGCAGTCTGATGCCGTCCTTGACGATATCGATCTGCCTAAACGTCTGAGCCCCTGCAGCATTCGGTCATGTGCTTGCCGGCTCGACAGCGGCTGACAACGAGGGCTTCGGCCCAGCCCTCGCTCTTGGAGACCGCTACCACCACGCCGCCGCAGGCGGATATGTAACAGGCCCGATTCGGCCGACAGACTTAATTCCCGTCGAACACTCTTGGCGCGGCCCCGAGCCGCTCACTCGACCGTGACCGACTTGGCGAGGTTGCGCGGCTTGTCCACATCCGTCCCGCGCGCGCACGCCGTGTGATACGCCAGCAGCTGCAGCGGCACCACGTGCAGCAGCGGCGACAGCGCGCCGTAGTGCTCCGGCATGCGGATCACGTGCAGGCCCTCACCGCTCTCGATGCGCGTGTCGGCGTCGGCAAACACGAACAGCTCGCCGCCACGCGCACGCACTTCCTGCAGGTTGCTCTTGAGCTTCTCGAGCAGCGCGTCGTTCGGCGCCACCGTCACCACGGGCATCGCGCTCGTGACGAGGGCCAGCGGGCCGTGCTTGAGCTCGCCGGCCGGGTAGGCCTCGGCGTGGATGTAGCTGATCTCCTTGAGCTTCAGCGCCCCCTCCAGCGCCACCGGATAGTGCAGGCCACGGCCCAGGAACAGCGCGTTCTCCTTGCGCGCGAACTCCTCGGCCCAGGCGATGACCTGCGGCTCGAGCGCCAGCACCGCCTGCAGCGCCGCCGGCAGGTGGCGCAGCGCCTTCAGGTGCGCGGCCTCGGCGGCGGCGTCCAGCCGGCCACGGGTCTTGGCGAGCATCAGCGTCAGCAGGAACAGGCCGGCGAGTTGGGTCGTGAACGCCTTGGTGGAGGCCACGCCGATCTCGACGCCGGCGCGCGTCAGGTAGGCGAGCTTGCACTCGCGCACCATCGCGCTGGTGGCCACGTTGCACACCGTCAGCGTGTGCGGCATGCCGAGGCCGCGCGCGTGCTTCAGCGCCGCCAGCGTGTCGGCGGTCTCGCCGCTTTGCGTGATGGTGACGACCAGCGTGCGCGGGTTGGGGACGCTGTCGCGGTAGCGGTACTCGCTGGCCACCTCCACCTGCGTCGGGACGCGGGCGATCGATTCGAGCCAGTATTTCGCCGTGCAGCCAGCGTAGTAGCTGGTGCCGCAGGCGAGGATCAGCACCGAGTCGACCTCGGCGAACACCGCCGCCGCGCCGTCGCCGAACAGCTCCGGCACGATGCCCTCGACGCCCTGCAGCGTGTCGCCGATCGCGCGCGGCTGCTCGAAGATCTCCTTCTGCATGTAGTGCCGGTAGGGGCCGAGCTCGGCCGCGCCGGTGTGGGCATGCACGACGCGCACCTCGCGCTCGATGGGCGCATAGCGGCCGCTCTCGTTGCGCGCCGTGATCCAGTGGCGGCCGAGCTGGAGGTCCACCACGTCACCCTCCTCCAGGTAGACGATGCGGTCGGTCACGCCGGCCAGCGCCATCGCGTCGGAGGCGAGAAAACGCTCGCCGTCGCCGACCCCCAGCACCAGCGGCGAGCCCTCGCGCGCGCCGACCACGCGCTGCGGCTCGTCGCGGCAGAACACCGCCAGCGCGTAGGCCCCCTTGAGCCGCCGCGTGGCCTGCTGGACGGCGTCGAGCAGGTCGCCCTCGTACAGCGAATCGACCAGGTGCGCGATGACCTCGGTGTCGGTCTGGCTCGCGAACACGTAGCCGCGCGCCTGCAGCTCGGCGCGCAGCTCGTCGTGGTTCTCGATGATGCCGTTGTGGACCAGCGCGATGCGTGCCGGGCGGTCGGGCTCGCGCCCCGGCCCGGCCGAGAAGTGCGGATGCGCGTTGTGCACCGCCGGCGCGCCGTGGGTGGCCCAGCGGGTGTGGGCGATGCCGGTCGTGCCTTGCACGCCGTCGGTGGCGACCTGCGCGTCGAGCTCGGCCACGCGCGCGGTGCTGCGCGTGCGGCGCAGCGCGCCGGCCTGGTGGACGGCGACGCCGCAGGAGTCGTAGCCGCGGTATTCGAGCCGCTTCAGGCCTTCGACGAGGATGGGAACGATGTTGCGCGTGCCGACCGCGCCGACGATGCCGCACATGGGTGCTTCCTTGGGCTCGAACTGGGGTGCGCCGATCTTAGGCAGGAGCTTGTGGAACGTGCTTTCATTGAATCTGTTTCTAAGACGATTTCGTTCTCGTTAGAATCATCTAGATTGCTTGTTTCATAATATTGTCAGTTTAGGATTTTTATTTCATGTCAATCGACCCCGTCGACCTTCGCCTGCTCGCGCTGCTGCAGCGCGACGCCGCGCCGTCGAACCAGGCGCTGGCCGAGGCCGCCGGCATCTCGCCGGCCACCGCGCACCGCCGAGTGCGGCGGCTGCGCGAGGCCGGCGTGATCGAGCGCGTCGTCGCCCAGCTCTCGCCCGAGCGGCTCGCCGAGGCCGGCTGCCCGGTGCTGCACGCGCTGCTCGAGGTGACGCTGGACGTGCAGGCCGCCGAGCGCCTGGCCGCCTTCGAGGCGCGCGCGCTGGCCGAGGCGGCGGTGCAGCAATGCTGGCGGGTCTCGCCGGGCCCGGACTTCGTGCTGGTGGTGGCGGTGGCCGACATGCCGGCCTACGAGGCCTTCGCGGCGCGGCTGCTGCGCGCCGACGCCAACGTGCGCAACGTGCGCGCCTTCTTCAGCATCCGCCGGGCGCGCTTCGGCAGCGAACTGCCGCTGCCGCCCTCAGCCTGAGGGGCCCGACGCGGCCAGCGCCGCCGGGATGACATGCTGCAGCGGGTCGCTGGCGCCCATCTGCAACAGCGACAAGCCAACACCGAGCAGGCTGAAGGCGAGCAGGCAGCCGACCAGCGTGAACCCGGTGCGCTCGGCGAAGCTCAGGTGCATGCGGACCGCGTCGCCGAAGGCCAGGCCGTCCTCGCGCATGGCCCACCAGGCCAGCCGCAGCCGCGGGGCCAGGCCGGGCAGCGCGTCGGCCGCGGGCTCGCGCAGGCCGAGGCGGATCTCCTCCTGGCGGATCCACTGGTCGTGGGCGGCACGGCGCTCGGGGTCGAGCAGCACCTCCTGCGCCTTGTTCAGCGCCGCGAGCACGATCTCGTGGCGCACGCTGCCCTGGTGGCGGTCGGGGTGGTACTTCTGCACCAGCGCCTTGTAGGCGGCGCGGATCACCTCCGGCGGCGCGTCGGTCGCGACCTTCAGGCGGCCGTAGTAGTGGGCGATCTTCGGGCGGCTCACGGGCTGGGATGCTAGCCGGCAGCCCGCCGCGGCGCGCGTGCAGAGTTCGCGCCCACCTCGCTTCAGCGCGCCTTCTTCTGCGGCCGCTTCCAGCCCGCCAGCGACACCTGCTTGGCGCGCGCCACGGTCAGCTGGCCGGGCGGCGCGTCCTTGGCGATCGTGCTGCCGCCGCCGATGGTGGCGCCGGCGCCGATCGTCACCGGCGCAACCAGCACGCAGTTGCTGCCGATGTGCGCGTCGGCCTCGATCACGGTGCGGTGCTTGTTGGCGCCGTCGTAGTTGGCGGTGATGCTGCCGGCGCCGTAGTTCACGCGCTCGCCGACCGTCGCGTCGCCCAGATAGGCCAGGTGGTTGGCCTTGGCGCCGCGCGCCAGCGTGGCGTTCTTGACCTCGACGAAGTTGCCGATGTGCACCTCGGGCCCGAGCGCGGCGCCCGGCCGCAGCCGCGCGAACGGGCCGACCAGCGCACCCTCGCCCACCGTGACGCCGAGCGCCTCGCCGTCGATGTGGGTGAAGGGGTGGATCACCGCGCCGGCGTCGATGCGGGCGTTGCGGATCACGCAGTTCGCGCCGATGCGCACGCCGTCGCCGAGCGTCACGCAGCCCTCGAAGACGCAGTTGACGTCGATCTCGACATCGGTCCCGCAGTCCAGCGTACCGCGCAGGTCGAAGCGCGCCGGGTCGGCCAGGCGCACGCCGGCGCTCATCAGCCGCGCCGCTTGGGCGTGCTGCAGGCGGCGCTCCAGGTCGGCGAGTTGGGCGGGGTCGTTGACGCCGAGCACCTCGGTCTCGCTGGCCGGCTGGGCGGCGGTGACCGGCACGCCGTCGGCGACCGCCATCGCGACGATGTCGGTCAGGTAGTACTCGTGCTGCGCGTTGTCATTGCGCAGCGCGGCGAGCCAGCGCTTCAGCGGCGCGGTCGGCACCGCCATCATGCCGGTGTAGACCTCGCGGATCGCGCGCTGCGAAGCGCTCGCGTCCTTGTGCTCGACGATGCCGAGCACGCGCGATGCGTCGGCGGCGTCGCGCACGATGCGGCCGTAGCCGCCGGGATCGGCCAGCGTCACGGTCAGCAGCGCGAGCCGCGTGCCGCCGCAGGCCTCGACCAGCGCGCGCGCGGTCGCGGCCTCGATCAGCGGCACGTCGCCGTTGAGGATCAGCGTCGTTCCCGTGTCGCCCAGCAGCGGCACGGCCTGCTGCACCGCATGGCCGGTGCCGAGCTGCGGCTGCTGCAGCACGAAGGCCAGCGGCGCGTCGGGGAAGGCGGCGCGCATCGCCGCCTCGACCTGGTCGGCGCGATGCCCGGTGACCGTGATCAGGCTCTGTGCCCCCAGGGAACCCGCGGTGGCCAGCACATGCTGCAATAGGGGACGGCCCGCCAGGGTGTGCAGCACCTTGGGCCGATCCGACTTCATGCGGGTGCCCTTGCCCGCGGCCATGATCACGATGTCCAGCATGCAGCGCTTTCCTGGGGTGAGGACGTGGCGGATTATCGCGGCGGCCCTCGCCGTGGCGTTGCTGTTGGCGAGCTGCGGCACGCTGCGGCTGGCTTACGGGCAGGCCGACGAGCTGGCCTACTGGTGGCTCGACGGCCATGTGGACTTCGACAGCGAGCAGACCCGCCAGGCGCGCGACGGCATCGCGCACTGGTTCGCCTGGCACCGCCGCAGCCAGCTGCCCGAGTACGCCACGCTGCTGGAGCGCGCCGCGGCCGACGCCGCCGCCGACACGACGCCCGAGCGCGCCTGCGCCTGGTTCACAGCCTTGCGCGAGCGCGCCGACACCGCCGTGCGCCAGGCGCTGCCGGCAGCGGCGCGCGTGGTCGTGACGCTGCGGCCCGAGCAGCTCGAGCAGCTCGCGCGCAAGCACGCCGAGGTCGCCGACGCGGCGCGCGCCGATTACCTGCAGCCCGACGCGGCCGAGCGCCGCGCCGCGGCGCTGAAGCGCGCCGCGGACAACGCCGAGCGCGTCTACGGCCGGCTCGACGCGGCCCAGCGCGAGCGCATCGCCGAGACGGTGGCGGCCTCGCCCTTCGACGCCGAGCGCTGGCTGGCCGAACGCCTGCGCCGCCAGAACGACCTGCGGCAGGCGCTGGCCGGGCTGGTGGGCACCTCGCCGTCGGCCGCCGAGGCCGCGCTGGCCGGCGTGTGGCGGCGCGTGCAGCGATCGCCGGACGAGGGCTACCAGCGCTATGCGCAGGCGCTGGAGCGCTACAACTGCGAGGCCGCCGCGAGACTGCACAACAGCACGAGCGCGGCTCAGCGCGCCGTGGCCCAGCAACGCCTGCGCGACTGGCAGGCCGACCTGCGGCTGCTCGCGGCGGCGCGCTGAACCTGCCGGCTCAGCCCTTCGCTTTCGGCAACGCCACCGTCACGCTGCGCGGGCTCAGCGCGGTCTGCGGGAAGTCCTTCATGACCGCGTCGAACATCGCCGGCAACAGCGCGTCCGAGGTCCAGCGGCTGGTGTAGCTGCCGCGGGCCTCGTAGACGAACTGCTGGCTGCGGCGGTCGCGGATCAGCACCGCGACCTCGCGCTGCACGTCGGGGAAGTCGCTCACGTACGGCGGGCCATAGGGCGGGCCCCAGAAGTAGGGCCAGCGCCCGCCGTGGAACCACCAGTCGTTGCGCCAGTAGATCGAGCTGTAGGCATAGCGGTCGCGGCGCGCGACCTCGAAGACGCGCGCGCCGAGCTGGATCAGCACATCGGCCTCGGCGGGCGGCGCCGGCGTGAAGCCGGTGGCCTGCAGCGCGCCGATGGCGGCCGCCTCGACGCGCTCCTGCTCGGCCGCGTTGGCCTGCTGCGAGGGCAGGCGCTCGATCGCGTAGGTGCCCGGTTTGCGGTCGGCCGGCCAGCTGCCCTGGCTGGCGACGTCGATCGCGACGGTGTCCATGCCGGCACAGGCGGGCAGCAACGGCAGCGCCGCGGCGGCGGCCAGTCCGGTGAGGGCGGTGCGTCGGTCCATGGTGATCCTCCAGCCGCCCGCGGGGGGCGCTTCAGTCGGTGGCGATCCAGCGGACCGCCGCCCCGGCCGCCGCAGCCGGTGGCGCGCAGGGCTCGTCTTCATCGAACGCGCGGTCGCCGTCGGCGTTGACCACGCCATCGGCTTGGAGCGTCTCGAAAGGATAGAGGTTCCGGTCCTGCAGGTGCGAGGGCACGACGCGGCCGAGCGCGGTGGCCATGTTCTCGACGCGCCCGGGAAAGCGCTGCTGCCAGTCGCGCAGCATCGCGGCGATCTGCTTGCGCTGCAGGTTCTCCTGGCTGCCGCACAGCGTGCAGGGGATGATCGGGAAGTGACGGTGCTGCGCCCAGGCGGCGAGGTCGTGCTCGGGCACGTAGGCCAGCGGGCGGATCACCACGTGCTTGCCGTCGTCGCTGACCAGCTTGGGCGGCATGCCCTTGAGCTTGGCGCCGAAGAACATGTTGAGGAAGAAGGTCTGCAGCATGTCGTCGCGGTGGTGGCCGAGTGCGATCTTGGTCGCGCCCAGCTCGGAGGCCACGCGGTAGAGGATGCCGCGGCGCAGCCGCGAGCACAGGCTGCACATCGTCTTGCCCTCGGGCACGACGCGCTTGACGATCGAATAGGTGTCCTGGTTCTCGATGTGGAAGGGCACGCCGCGCCCGGCCAGGTAGCCGGGCAGCACGTGCTCGGGGAAGCCCGGCTGCTTCTGGTCGAGGTTGACCGCCACCAGCTCGAAGGCCACCGGCGCGCGCCGCTGCAGCTCGAGCAGGATGTCGAGCATCGCGTAGCTGTCCTTGCCGCCGGACACGCAGACCATCACCTTGTCGCCCGGCTCGATCATGTTGAAGTCGCCGATCGCCTGGCCGACCAGGCGGTGCAGGCGCTTGGACAGCTTGGCGACGGTGACCGAGGGCTTGGCAGCCGCGGTCACGGTGGGTTCTTGCAGGGCGGTGGGCACGGTGGGTCGGTTCTCGTCAAAGCCGTTCGGCGGCGCCGGCAGGTCAGGCCCCGGTGCCGAAACCCGAGACCTCGACGCCGACCGACTCGCAGTCGGCGTAGACATCCGGCTTCTCGGTCGTGACCCGTGCCGCGACGACGCGCGGGTGCGCGAGCATCGCCGCGAGCAGCTCGTCGGCGAGCGTCTCCTGCAGTGCGATTCTCCCTCGCCCGACGCGCTCGGCGACGGTCTCGCGGACGAAGTCGTAGTCGACCACCTCGGCGAGCCGGTCCTCGCGCGGCGTCGTGTCGGCCAGCCGCACCCACAGCTCGACGCTGATCCACAGGCGCTGCGGGGCGCGCAGCTCGAAGTCGTGCACGCCGATCTCGGCCATCACCTCGTGGCGGCGCACGAACAGGCGGCGGCAGCCCTGCAGGCGGGGATCAGCGTTGTCCATCGTTGCCCGGCCCGAGGAACATCACGTCGCGCCGCTGCGGCCGCAGATGCTGGCCGCAATCGACGTCGATCAGCGCGCCGTTGATCGACGGGTTGCCGCTCGCGTCGGCGCAGGCGGTGGCAACGTCGGCCAGCGCGACCGGCTGACCCAGCAGGTTCTGGCGCGCGGCCCATTCGAAGTTCTCCGCGGTCTGTGGGCCGCTCAGGCCGAGCAGCCCCGGCACGATGCCGATCACGCGCAGGTGCGGCGCCAGCGCCTGCGCCTGCAGCTTGACGCTGGCGGCCAGCGCGAGCTTGGCGACGGTGTAGGAGAAGTAGTCCGGGTTCAGCGCATGGACCTTCTGGTCGAGCACGTGCACCGCGACGCCGCACGTGCCGCGCTGCGCACAATGGCGCGCCACGCGCGACGCCAGCCACAGCGGCGCGCGCAGGTTCAGGTCGATGTGCAGGCTCCACAGCTCGGGCGACGGCGCGAGCCCGCTGTCGAACTCGAAGGCCGCGGCGTTGTTGACGAGCACGTCGACCGCGCCGGCCAGCGCGCAGGCCTGCGTGAACACCTGCTCGATGCCGTCGAGCGAGCGCAGGTCGCCGTGCACGCCGTAGGCCTCGGCGCCGGCGGCGCAGAGTTCGTCGACCAGCGCCGCGCCGTCGCGCTCGGCGTGCAGGTAGTGGCACACGACGACGCGGCCGCGCCGCGCGTACTCGCGGCACAACGCCGCGCCGAGGCGGCGCGCCCCGCCGGTCACCAGCACCACTTCACGCTTCGCGGACATCGAAACCCTCGCTGCGCAGCAGCCCTTGCACGAAGAAAGACAGATCCTGCGCCCAGTAGAGCGCGGCCTGCGGCTTGAGCAGGAAATTGTCGTCGCCCACCCGCTTGACCAGCACGAGGCCCAGCCGGCGCCGGCCTTCGATCGACTGCGCGGCCAGGCTCGCGTGCGGCTCGTAGCCCTCGCGCACCGCGCCGTCGAGCACGCTGCGCTGAGCGGCGAGGAAGCTTTCATGGCGCTCGCCGTCGCGCTGCTCGTCGGCATCGCCTTCCCGCGGCGGCAGCCACACGACGACATTGACCTTGTTGACATTCACCTCGACCGACAGTTCCAGCACGCGCCACCGCGCCGGCGCCACGCCCTGCGGCGCGGTACGGATCGAGTAGTCGGCCACGAAGCCGCGCGCCACCGCATCGACGCGAACCTCCGCCGCCACGCTGCGCGAGCCCGGCGCATGCGCCATCAGGTCGCGCACGGCCTGCGGGAAGGTCTGCGCCAGCAGCGCGTCGGTGCGCCGGCGCAGCGTTTCATGGTCGCCCTGGGCGAACAGCAGCACGATCACCATCGCGACCGGAACGGCCACGGCGACGAGCGTCGCCCCGGCTGCCGCGAGGTCCGCGCGCCCGAACAGCAATTCGGCGCCGATCAGCACGAAGCCGGTCGCCAGAACCGCGGCGATGCCGCAGGCCAGCGCCCCGCGCACCCAGCGCGGCAGGCTTAGCATGCGCAACCACTCGACCACCGCCGACAGATCCCGTTCCATGCCTCCGGAAGCCCATGCCGATACGACGGGCGATTATCGGCGCGCACCGCCCGCCTCGCCGCTTGCCGAGCTCATCCGCGCCGAGATCGCCGCCGCCGGCGGCTGGATCGGCTTCGAGCGCTACATGGAGCTGGCGCTGTACGCGCCCGGCCTGGGCTACTACGCGCGCGGCGACCGCCAGTTCGGCGCGCTGCCCTCCTCGGGCAGCGACTTCGTCACCGCGCCCGAGCTCAGCCCGCTGTTCGGCCGCGCGCTGGCGCGCCAGATCGCTCAGGCGCTGGAGGCGACCGGCACGCGCGAGGTCTGGGAGTTCGGCGGCGGCTCGGGCGCGCTGGCCGCCCAGTTGCTCGACGCACTGGGCGATCGCGTCGAGCGCTACGTGATCGTCGACCTCTCGGCCACGCTGCGCGCGCGCCAGGCCGAGACGCTGCGCGCCCATGCGGCGAAAACGGCGTGGGCCGAGCGCCTGCCCGACGCGCTGGAGGCCGTCGTCGTCGGCAACGAGGTGCTCGACGCGATGCCGGTCGCGCTGCTGCACTTCGATGGCAGGCAGTGGGCCGAGCGCGGCGTCGTGGTCGAGGACGGCGGCTTCGGCTACGCCGACCGGCCGACCGCGCTGCGACCACCGCTGGCCGAGCAGGCCGTGCCGGGCACGACCACCGAGCTGCAGCGCCAGGGCGAGGCCTTCGTGCGCACGCTGGCCGGCGTGCTGAAACGCGGCGCGGCCTTCTTCGTCGACTACGGCTTTCCCGAGCACGAGTTCCACCACCCGCAGCGCCACGGCGGCACGCTGATGTGCCACCGCGCCCACCAGGCCGACGCCGACCCGCTGACCGATGTCGGCGAGAAGGACATCACCGCGCATGTCGACTTCACCGGCATCGCGCTCGCCGGCCAGGACGCCGGGCTCGAGGTGCTCGGCTACACGACGCAGGCGCGCTTCCTGATGAACTGCGGGCTGCTCGATGAACTGCGCGGCGCCGACGCGCGCACGGTCGCGAACGCGCAGAAGCTGCTGACCGAGCACGAGATGGGCGAGCTGTTCAAGGTGATCGGCTTCGCCGCCGGCGCCGGCTTCGAAGCGCTCGGTTTCGCCCGCGGCGACCGCAGTCACACGCTCTGACCGAGCCGCCCGATGCTGCGCTGGCTGATCGTGATGGCACTCGCGCTGATCGTCTTCAACGCGCTCGGCCCCTGGCTGCAACGGTTGGGGCTGGGCCGGCTGCCGGGCGACTTCCGCTTCCGGCTCGGCGGACGCGAGTGGTGGCTGCCGCTGGGCAGCACCGCGCTGCTGAGCTTCATCGCGATGGCGATCGGCCAACTCGTGTGAGGCCCGTCGCTCAGCGCTCGATCGGCCACTCGCAACGGCACTGGCGGCAGCGCACGCGCACCGACTCGGGCCGCGGCTGCTCGCTCGCCAGGTCGAAGCGCGCATAGGTCTGGCATTGCGGGCAGACCGCCTGATTGGCGGTCGCCTCCGCGTGCAGCAGCAGATAGAGGTAGCGCCGCAGCGCCCAGATGCCGATCGCTGCGCTGGCCAGCAGGGCGGCGACGGCATGCGTCTGCTCGGCCAGCGGGGCGCTCCGGTCGTAGATCTCCACGGCGCCCAGCAGCCCGATCATGCTCAGGAAGGTCAGCACGAGGTGCGCATGGCTGGAGATCAGCTCGCGCTCGTACCATTTGCGGAAGCCATGCTTGCGGATCCCCGCCGCCAGTTCCGACCGCCCGAGAGCCATGCCAACCTCCCCGTCACAGGCCGCGACGCCGCGTCCGGCCCGGTGGCTATAATGCGCGTCCTTTGGCGCTTTAGCTCAGTCGGTTAGAGCGACGGAATCATAATCCGCAGGTCCGGGGTTCGAGTCCCTGAAGCGCCACCAAGATCTCGCCAGAAGTCCCCGCCGGTCGACGACCCGCGGGGACTTCTCGCTTGCGGGCAGCCAGGGACCTGCTCGCCTGCGCTTCCCCCCGGCAAACCCACCCCCGCGCCTCGGGGCTTCGCGGTCGTCCGCCCAGCGGCTCGTGCGATCCGTCACGGGCGTCGCCCTTGGCGGCTGCCGACAATCTGTTCACACTGTTGCTGCAAGAGAAAGCCGGAGGACGGCGATGGGTACGCAACCAGATTTCGACAAGGGCCTGGATTTCCAGTTCACCGATTTCGGCGAGGCACGCGAGGTGCTCGACGAGTTGCCGCCGGGCCTGGCGGAACTGCAGCAGCGCGAGCCGGGCTATTGGCTGAGCCGCCGCCGCCCACCGTCACCCGCCGACCGCGCGCTGACCGGCCCGACGATGGACTGGCTGATCAAGCTGCCGGCCGCGGTGCAGCCGCGCCGCACCAGCGTGCTGCATCCGCGGCTCGTCAATCTGCTCGCCGAGAGCGCCGCCAGCCCGGCTGGCCTGCTGCGCACGATCGACGGGCTGTTCGAGGACCGCCGTGGCGGCCGGCGCGGCCTGCCCGAGCCGGTGCAGCAGGAATTGCGGGTGCTGCAGGAGCATTTCCGCGCCCGGCTCGGCGCGGCCGCGACGCCCGACGAGATCGCGCGGGCACAGCGGCTGCTGGAGGCCGTCGGCTACCGCGTCATCGCACCCGGCGCCTGAGCCGCGGCGGCTCGCGCTGTGCGAGCATCGCGGGCATGCACTCCGCCACCCTTCCATGGCCGGCCCGCTGAGCGGGTTGCGGGTCGCCGAGTTCGTCGGGCTCGGCCCGGCGCCCTTTGCAGCGATGCTGCTGTCCGACCTCGGCGCCGAGGTGATCCGCATCGACCGGCCGGGCGCCGGCGGCGCGCTCGGCATCGATCCCCGCCACGATCTGCCGGCGCGCGGGCGCCGATCGATCGCGCTGGACCTGCGCAGCGCCGACGGCCGCGAGGCGGCGCTGCAGCTCGTCGCCCAGGCCGACGCGCTGATCGAGGGCTACCGCCCCGGCGTGATGGAACGCCTCGGTCTCGGCCCCGACGCGGCGCTGGCGCGCAACCCGCGGCTGGTCTACGGCCGCATGACCGGTTGGGGCCAGACCGGCCCGCTGGCGCACACCGCCGGGCACGACATCGGCTACCTCGCGCTCAGCGGCGCGCTGCATGCGATCGGCCGCGCCGACGCGCCGCCGCCGCCGCCGCTGAACTACGTGGCCGACTACGGCGGCGGCGCGATGTTCCTCGCCGTCGGCGTACTGGCGGCGCTGCACGAGGCGCGCGGCAGCGGCCAGGGCCAGGTGGTCGACGCGGCGATGACCGAAGGCGCCTCGCTGCTGTCGACCATGTTCCACGGCCTGCGCGCCGCCGGGCAGTGGAGCGACGCGCGCGGCGCCAACCTGCTGGACGGCGGCGCGCCCTTCTACGACTGCTATGCCTGCGCGGACGGCCGCTACATCGCCGTCGGCGCGCTTGAACCACCCTTCCAGGCCGAGCTGCTGCAGCGGCTTGGCCTGGACGGCGAGTTCACGGCACCGGTCGCGCGGCCCGACTGGCCGCGGCTGCGCGAGCGCCTGGGTGCCGTGTTCGCAAGCCGCACGCGCGACGACTGGGCGGCCGCGTTCGACGGCAGCGACGCCTGCGTCGCGCCGGTGCTCGACTTCGCCGAGGCGCCGAAGCATCCGCAGCATCTGGCGCGCGCGGCCTTCGTCGAGGTCGGCGGGCTGCTGCAACCCGCCCCGGCACCGCGCTTCAGCCGCACGCCGGCCGCCACGCCCGGCACGCCGGCCCGGCCCGGCGAACACGGACAGGCCATCCTTCACGACTGGGGCGTCGACGCGGCACTGGCCGCCCGCCTGCAGCCCGGGGCCCAGGGCGGCGCCACCTAGAATCCGCACCTCCCCCGCAACAGCCCCTGGACACACACCATGCTCCGCTGTGCCGTGATCGCCCTGGCCTTGGCTGCCGCGCTGCCCGCGAGTGCGCAGCAGGTGCAGCGCAACTTCCCCGCCGCCGCGCTGCGCGGCGAGCTCACCGTCGTCAACCCGCCCGAGGTCGTGCTCAACGGCAAGCCCGCGCGGCTCGCGCCCGGCGCGCGCATCAAGGGAGGCAGCAACCTGCTGGTGATGTCGGGGGCGATCGTCGGCCAGAAGCTGGTCGTGAACTACACGGTGGATACCTACGGCCTCGTGAAGGACGTCTGGCTGCTGCGCGCCGACGAGGCCGCGCGCTCGCCCTGGCCCAAGACCGCTGTCGAGGCCGCGAAGTGGTCCTTCGACCCGATCGCGCAGGTTTGGACGAAGCCATGAGCGCGACCGGCGAGAGGCCCCGCGCAGCGGGGATCGACGCGCGCGAGGGCGTCGCGCACCGGACGCCTCGTCGGACCGCGTGTGCACGTGGCCTGCGGAGGGTGCAGCCATGAGCGCCGCGCCGACCGGCAAGAAGGTCTACATCCGGACCTTCGGCTGCCAGATGAACGAGTACGACTCGGACAAGATGGTCGACGTGCTGCGCGCCGCCGAGGGCTACGAGCCGACCCCCGACCCCGAGCAGGCCGACCTGATCCTGTTCAACACCTGCTCGGTGCGCGAGAAGGCGCAGGAGAAGGTGTTCTCCGACCTCGGCCGCTACAAGCACCTGAAGGCCAAGGGCGTGAAGATCGGCGTCGGCGGCTGCGTCGCCAGCCAGGAAGGTGCGGCGATCGTCGAGCGCGCGCCCTATGTCGACGTGGTGTTCGGTCCGCAGACGCTGCACCGGCTGCCCGCATTGCTGGCGCAGCGCGACGCGAGCAAGCGGCCGCAGATCGACATCAGCTTCCCCGAGATCGAGAAGTTCGACCACCTGCCGCCGGCGCGCGTCGAAGGGCCGACCGCCTTCGTGTCGATCATGGAAGGCTGCTCCAAGTACTGCTCCTACTGCGTGGTGCCCTACACCCGCGGCGAGGAGGTGAGCCGCCCCTTCGACGACGTGCTGACCGAGGTCGCCGGGCTGGCCGACCAGGGCGTCAAGGAAGTGACGCTGCTGGGCCAGAACGTCAACGGCTACCGCGGCCGGATGGGCGACACGGAGGAGATCGCCGACTTCGCGCTGCTGCTCGAATACGTCGCCGCGATCCCGGGGATCGAGCGCATCCGCTACACGACCAGCCACCCGCTGGAGTTCAGCCCGCGGCTGATCGAGGTCTATGCACGCGTGCCGCAGCTCGTGAACCACCTGCACCTGCCGGTGCAGCATGGCAGCGACCGCATCCTCGGCGCGATGAAGCGCGGCTACACCGCGCTCGAGTACAAGTCCAAGGTGCGCGCGCTGCGCCAGGTCCGCCCGGACATCAGCCTCTCCACCGACTTCATCGTCGGCTTCCCCGGCGAGACCGCCGAGGACCACGCGAAGTCGATGAAGCTGATCGCCGACATCGGCTTCGACCACAGCTTCAGCTTCGTCTACAGCCCGCGCCCCGGCACGCCGGCGGCCGCGCTGCACGACGAGACGCCGCAGGCCGAGAAGCTGGCGCGGCTGCAGCAGCTGCAGGCGGCGATCGAGGCGAACGGCCGGCGCATCAGCGAGGCGCGCGTCGGCACGGTGCAGCGCATCCTCGTCGAGGGGCCGTCACGGCGCGACGCCAGCGAGCTGATGGGCCGCACGGAGTGCAACCGCATCGTCAACTTCGCCGGGCCGGCTCGGCTCGTCGGGCAGTTGATCGACGTGACGATCACCGAGGCCTACCCGCATTCGCTGCGCGGCGCGGTGCTGACGGACGAGACCGTCGCGGCCTGAGCCGCGGCGTTCAGTCGGGCAGCGTCACCGCGAGCGTCGCCGGGTCAGCCTGCGGATCCCAGGCGAAGTCGGCCAGCAGCGGGGCCGGCAACTGCGCACGCAGGTAGTCGAGGTTCGCTTCCTGCTCTGGCATCGCCGGATCGAGCCGGCTCGCGATCCAGCCGGCCAGCCGCAGCCCGCGCGCGGCGATCGCGTCGCGCGTCAGCAGCGCGTGGTTCAGGCAGCCAAGCCGCAGGCCGACGACCAGGATCACCGGCAGCCCCAGCGCCGCCGCGAGGTCGCCGCCGGTGAGGCGCGGCGTGAGCGGCACCAGGAAACCGCCCGCCCCCTCGACGACGACCGCGTCGGCATGCTCGGCCAGCGCGCGGTAGGCCGCGACGATGGGCTCGATCGCGATCGTCCGCCCGGCGCGCGCCGCAGCGATGTGCGGGCTCATCGGGTCGGCCAGGAGCACCGGGTTGTCGAGTTCGGGCGGCACCGCGACATTGCTCGCAGCGCGCAGCGCCAGCGTGTCGTCGTTCTGCAGTTGGCCGGACGCGTCGGGCTCGGCGCCGGCCGCGACCGGCTTCATGCCGACGCAGCGCGGATGGCGCGCACGCAGCGCGTGCAGCAGCGCCGCGCTCGCGCGCGACTTGCCGACGCCGGTGTCGGTGCCGGTGACGAACCAGCCCTTGGCGCTCATGCGAGCGCGGCCTCCAGCGCTCGCAGCGCGCCGCCGGCCAGGTGCTCCAGCGCCGCGTCGTCGAGCACGTACGGCGGCATGAAGTACAGCGTCTCGCCGATCGGCCGCAGCAGCAGGCCCTGCTCGCGCGCGGCCAGGTGGTAGGCGCCCGAGAAGCCCGGCGGCGCGTCGGCGATGTCGTAGGCCCAGACCATGCCGATCTGGCGGTGCGCCTTCACGCGCGGGTGCTCCCGCAGCGGCGCGCACAGGGCGTCGAGCTGGGCGGCGGTCGCACGGTTGCGTTCGAGCACCGGCTCGCGTTCGAACAGGTCGAGCACCGCCAGCGCCGCGCTGCAGGCCAGCGGGTTGCCGGTGTAGGAGTGCGAGTGCAGGAAGCCGCGCGCCGCGCTGTCGTCCCAGAAGGCGGCATAGACCGCGTCGGTCGTCAGCACCGTCGACAGCGGCAGCGTGCCGCCCGTCAGGCCCTTGCTGAGGCAGATGAAGTCGGGCCGGATGCCCGCCTGCTGGTGGGCGAACAGCGTGCCGGTGCGGCCGAAGCCGACCGCGATCTCGTCGCAGATCAGGTGCACCCCGTAGCGGTCGCACAGCGCGCGCGCAAGCCGCAGGTACTCGGCGTCGTGCAGGCCGAAGCCGGCGGCGCATTGCATGAGCGGCTCGACGATCAGCGCCGCGGTGCGGTCATGGTTGGCCTGCAGGTAGCGCTCCAGCGCCGCGGCGGCACGGCGAGCACAAGCCAGCGCGTCCTCGCCGGACTGCGCATGGCGCGCGTCCGGCGTCGGCAGCGCGGCGCTCAGGCGCACCAACGGCGCATAGGCCTCGCGGAACAGCGCGATGTCGGTCACCGACAGCGCGCCGACCGTCTCGCCGTGGTAGCCGCCGACCAGCCCGACGAACTCGCACTTGCCGGCGCGGCCGGCGTTGCGCCAGGCATGGGCGCTCATCTTCAGCGCGATCTCGGTGGCCGAGGCGCCGTCGCTGGCGTAGAACGCGTGGCCCAGGCCGGTCAGCGCGCCGAGCCGCTCGGACAGGCGCACGACCGGCTCGTGGGTCAGGCCGGCGAGCATCACATGGTCGAGCGTGTCGAGCTGCGCGGCGATCGCCGCCTTCAGCGCCGGGTGGCCATGGCCGAACAGATTGACCCACCAGGAGCTGATCGCATCGAGGTAGCGCCGGCCGTCGGTGCCGACGAGCCATGGCCCATCGGCCCGCGCGACGGCGAGCAGCGGCTCGCGCTCGTGGCGCTTCATCTGCGTGCAGGGGTGCCAGACGGCGCGCAAGCTGCGCGCGGCGAGATCGTCGGTCACGGGCAAAAGACGCAGCGGTCGCCGCTGCTCTTGCGCTCGACGCAGACCTCGGCCACCTGCGGCACCGCGGCGACCATGTGGCGGTGGATGAAGACGCACAGGTTCTCGAGCGTCGGCGTGCCGAGGCCGGCCACCTCGTCGAGGAAGTGGTGGTCGAGCCGGTCGCGCACCGCGGCGATCGCGGCGCGCAGCACCGCGAGGTCGACGACCATGCCGGTGTGGGGGTCGGCTGCGCCACGCACCGTGACGCGCGCGGTGTAGGTGTGGCCGTGCACGCGGCGGCTGCCGTCGGCCTCGTTGCGCTCGACCTGGCGCTTGAGCGTGTGCGCCGACTCGAAGTAGAAGGACTGGCTGAGTTCGAACATGGTGGCACTCAGCGGATGCCGAGCAGTTTGTGGGTCTGCAGGCTGAGCTGCCAGCGCGGATGCGCGAGGCACCAGTGCACGGCCCACTCGGTGTTGGCGGCGAGGTCGGGACCGTCCATCGGCTGCACGCGGCGGACCTGGAAGTCGAGCGCTTCGAGCGCCGCGAGGTCGATGCCGGCCTGCGGCACGACGACCTTCAGCTCGTCGCCGCGCGTCTGCACGAGCGGCGCGCCGGCCTTCGGGCTGACGCACAGCCAGTCGATGCCTGCCGGCGCCGCGACCGTGCCGTTGGTCTCGACCGCGACCTCGAAGCCCTGCGCGTGCAGCGCGGCCAGCAGCGCCGCGTCGACCTGCAGAAGCGGCTCGCCGCCGGTCAGCACGACGAAGCGGTGCTCGTTCGCGGTGTCGGGCCAGTGCGCGGCCACCGCCGAGGCCAGCGCCTCGGCGATCGTGAACTTGCCGCCGCCGCTGCCGTCGGTGCCGACGAACTCGGTGTCGCAGAAGCGGCAGACGGCGCTGGCGCGGTCCGCCTCGCGGCCGCTCCACAGGTTGCAGCCGGCGAAGCGGCAGAACACCGCTGGCCGCCCGGCCTGGCTGCCCTCGCCCTGCAGCGTGTAGAAGATCTCCTTGACGCTGTAGGTCATCGCCGTCCCCACCCGGCCCAGCCCAGCGACGCCGCGCAGGCCAGCACCATCGCGCCGTAGGTCGCCATCGCGCCGTCGCGGCCGGTGACGACCAGCCCGCCGACCAGCGCGAGCAGCGCGCCGCCGCTCGCCCAGCCGGCCAGACGCAGCCAGGGCACCGGCCGCAGCGCGCGGAACCACGCCAGCTTCGCCAGCGCCGCGGCGATGCCGCCCAGCAGCAGCGCGGGCAGCGCGAAGTTGGCGAGGTGGAGCAGGGAGTCGAGCGCGGACATGGGCGGGGCCGTCGGCCCGGTGGTCGGTCCAGCGTGGCATCCGGGACGGGTGCAGGGCCGAGACCGACAAATTTTATAATGTGCACATCATGTCGGTGTTCACACTGGGGCTGAACCACACGACCGCGCCGTTGGACCTGCGCGGTCGTTTCGCGTTCAACCTCGAACAGCTCGCCCCGACGCTGCAGACTTTCCGCCAGGGCTTCGTGGCCGCCGCACCGGCGCGCAGCGGCCCCGAGGCCGCCATCCTCTCGACCTGCAACCGCACCGAGCTGTACTGCGCCGCCGAGCCCCAGCTCGTGCGCCCGGCGATGGAATGGATGGCGCGCATCGGCGGCGTGACGCCCGAGACGCTGACCCACCACGCCTACGTGCTCGAAGGGGGCGAGGCGGCGCGCCACGCCTTCCGCGTCGCCAGCGGGCTCGACTCGATGGTCCTCGGCGAGGCCCAGATCCTCGGCCAGATGAAGCAGGCGGTGCGCGAGGCCGACTCGGCGGGCACGCTGGGCCGCACGCTGCACCAGTTGTTCCAGCGCAGTTTCTCGGTCGCCAAGGAGGTGCGCAGCTCGACCGAGATCGGCGCCCACTCGATCAGCATGGCCGCGGCGGCGGTGCGGCTGGCCGGGCAGCTGTTCGAGGACCTGCGCGCGATCCGCGTGCTGTTCGTCGGCGCCGGCGAGATGATCGAACTGGCCGCGACCCATTTCGCCGCCAAGCAGCCGGCCAAGATGACGGTCGCGAACCGCACGCTGGAACGCGGCGAGGCGCTGGGCCGGCGCTTCGGTGCCGAGGCGATGCGCCTCGCGGACCTGCCGGGCCGGCTGCACGAGTTCGACGCCGTGGTGTCCTGCACCGCCAGCACGCTGCCGCTGATCGGCCTGGGCGCGGTCGAGCGCGCGCTGAAGGCGCGCCGGCACCGGCCGATGTTCATGGTCGACCTCGCGGTGCCGCGCGACATCGAGCCCGAGGTCGCGCAGCTCGACGACATCTACCTCTACACGGTCGACGACCTGTCGGCGATCGTCCAGACCGCCGGCGAGAAGCGCCAGGCCGCCGTGGCGCAGGCCGAGGCCATCATCGACAGCGGCGTGCAGAGCTTCGTGCACTGGCTGGGCCAGCGCGCGTCGGTGCCGCTGATCCAGGCCCTCAACGCCCAGGCCGACGACTGGCGCGCGGTCGAGATCGCGCGCGCGCAGAAGCTGCTGGCGCGCGGCGAGAGCGTCGACGTGGTGCTCGAGGCGCTGTCGCGCGGCCTGACGCAGAAGTTGCTGCACGGCACGCTGGCCGAGTTGCAGAGCGCCGCGCCCGACCAGCGCGATCATCTGGCTGCCACCGTGTCGCGCCTGTTCCTGCGCGGCACCGCGCCGGGCGAGCCCGACCGCTCCTAGCGAAGCGGCCCGCCCCGCAGCGCGCGACGCGCTGCGTCCGTCCGCCCGCGCCACGCCCTTGCCATGAAACCCGCCCTGCGCCAGCAACTCGCCCGCTACGCCCGCCGCCTCGCCGAGCTCGACTCGCTGCTCGCCGACCCTTCGGTGATGAAGGACGGCAACGCCTTCCGCGCCCTGAGCCGCGAGCACACCGAGGTGCTCGGCATCGTCGAGCGCCAGCGCCAGCATGCGCAGCGCGAGCGCGACCTCGCCGCAGCGCGCGAGATGAGCGCCGACCCCGAGATGGCCGAGATGGCCGCCGAGGAGATCGCCGCCGCCGGCGCCGACCTCGAACGCCTCGAAGCCGAGCTGCAGCGCCTGCTGCTGCCGCGCGACCCCGACGACGCGCGCGCCGCCTACCTCGAGATCCGCGCCGGTACCGGCGGAGAGGAGTCGGCGCTGTTCGCCGCCGACCTGCTGCGCATGTACACCCGCTACGCCGACCGCTGCGGCTGGAAGGCCGAGCTGATCAGCGAGAGCGAGAGCGACCTGGGCGGCTACAAGGAGGTCGTGCTGCACCTCGCCTCGCCGGCCGGCGAGCCGGTCTACGGCGCGCTGCGCTACGAGTCCGGCGGCCACCGCGTGCAGCGCGTGCCGGCCACCGAGGCGCAGGGGCGCATCCACACCAGCGCCTGCACGGTCGCGGTGCTGCCCGAGGCCGACGAGTCCGCCGAGGTCACGCTGAACCCGGCCGAGCTGCGCATCGACACCTTCCGCGCCAGCGGCGCCGGCGGCCAGCACATCAACAAGACCGACTCGGCCGTGCGCGTGACCCACCTGCCGACCGGGCTGGTCGCCGAATGCCAGGACGACCGCTCGCAACACCGCAACAAGGCCAAGGCGCTGGCGGTGCTGGCGGCGCGCCTGCGCGACCGCGAGCGCATCGAGCGCGAGGCCCGGGAAGCGGCGACGCGCAAGGGCCTGATCGGCAGCGGCGACCGCAGCGACCGCATCCGCACCTACAACTTCCCGCAGGGCCGGCTGACCGACCACCGCATCAACCTGACGCTCTACCAGCTCGGCGCGATCATGGACGGCGACCTGGAGCCGGTGGTCCGGGCGCTGCAGGCCGCGCGCGAGGCCGAGCTGCTGGCCGAGATGGAGATCGGCGACGCATGAGCGAGTCGGTCGACGCGCTGCTCGACGCCGCGCGGGCTGCCGGCGTGGATCGGCTCGACGCACAGCTGCTGCTCGGCGCCGTGCTCGACAAGCCGCGCGCCTGGCTGCTGGCCCACGGTGACGCGCCGGTCGCCGACGCCGCGCGCTGCCGCGCGCTGATTGCGCGCCGCGCCGCCGGCGAGCCGCTCGCCTATCTCCTTGGCGAGAAGGAGTTCCACGGCCTGCGGCTGCAGGTCGGCCCCGAGGTGCTGGTGCCGCGGCCCGACACCGAGACCCTGGTCGACTGGGCGCTCGAGCTGCTGCCGGCCACATCGACCGCCGCCGTGCTCGACCTCGGCACCGGCAGCGGCGCGGTCGCGCTGGCACTGGCGCGGCAGCGCCCGGGCCTGCGCATCACGGCGGTCGATGCCAGCGAGGCCGCGCTCGCGGTGGCGCGCCGCAACGGCGAGCGCCTCGGGCTGCCGGTGCGCTGGCAGCTGAGCGACTGGTTCGGCGCGCTCGGCGGCGAGCGCTACGGTCTCATCGCTGGCAACCCGCCCTACATCGCCGACGGTGACGCCCACCTCGACGCGCTGCGCCACGAACCGTTGCGGGCGCTCACTTCCGGAGCGGACGGACTGGACGACATCCGGCGCATCGCCGCCGGCGCGGCAGCCCACCTCGAACCCGGCGCGTGGCTGCTGCTCGAGCATGGCCACGAGCAGGCCGAGGCGGTGCGTGGGCTGCTCGGCGCGGCCGGTCTCGCCGACGCCTGCACCCGCGCCGACCTCGCCGGGCGGCCGCGCTGCAGCGGCGCGCGCCGGCCGCCGGCGTGAACAAACGCACATCCCCAGCCTGAAGGGCGGGGCGGCGTTGCGGTGGCGCGACCACCGCCTGCAGTGCTGCGGCGAGACGCGTACGATGATTTCCCGAGCGGCACTTCCGCTGCCCTCGCCGGGCGGCCCCGGCGTCGGACGCGAAGCCGCTCTCCTCTGCCACCGAGGAGCCCGCCATGTCCATGCCTGTTGCGAGACTGCCGATGCCACGCCGACTGGTCGCCGTCCTCGCCCTCGTGGCGGGCTGTGGTGCGGCACCGCTGTGGGCCCAGACCGTCGAAGGCGCTGGGCTTCGGCCCGACGGCAACTGGTCGCGCTGGCAGGGTCGTGTCGGGCTGACGGCCAGCGGGCCTGTGATGCCGGGCTGGAACGACGGCCTGTCGCAGGGCCGTCCGGGGCTTGCGCTGCTCGGCGACTATTACCTGACGCAGCAGGGCCAGGCCTTGCCCGGCAGCTACAGCGGCGGCCTGCGCGCCACCGGCGGTCTGCTGATCGGCTCGCGCGGCCGCCCCTGGGGCTGGGCGCCGGGCAACGTCAGGGCGCTGTCGAGCTACGGCGTCGGCTACGGCCTGTCGCCGGGCCTGAAAGCCGCCGATGCCGACGAACTTCCGGAATCCCTGCCCTATGTCGGCGTCGGCTACACCGGCCTGCGCTCGCTGCACGATGGCGGCTGGGGCTTCAGCGCCGACCTCGGCGTCGTCGCGCTGCGACCGCGCTCGGTGGTGCGGCTGGGCCAGCAGAGCGTCGGCGACCTGCTGCGCGACCTGCAGCTCAGCCCGATGCTGCAGTTCGGCGTCTCCTACTCTTTCTGAGACGCAGCGGGGCCTTGGCCCGGCGCGCCGGCGGCGCGGCCGGGCTTGCCGTATAACCTCGGCTGTTCCCGTTTCGCCAGAGTTCACCATGACCGACACTGCCACCGACGTCCAGCAACGCATTGATCAGCTCGTGAAGAGCCACAAGGTCGTGCTGTTCATGAAGGGTACCGCCCAGTTTCCGATGTGCGGCTTCTCGGGTCGTGCGGTGCAGATCCTCAAGGCCAACGGCGTGACCGACATGGTCACCGTCAACGTGCTCGAGGACGAGGCGGTACGCCAGGGCATCAAGGACTACGCGAACTGGCCGACCATCCCGCAGCTGTACGTGAACGGCGAGTTCGTCGGCGGCTCGGACATCATGATGGAGATGCACCAGGCCGGCGAGTTGCAGGCGCTGCTCGAGAGCTGAGCGGGCGATGACACGGCGCCTGGTCGTCGGTATCACCGGGGCGACCGGCGCGGTCTACGGCACGCGGCTGCTGCAGCGCGCCCGCGTCCTCGGCGTCGAGACCCACCTCGTCGCCACGCCGGCAGGTCTGCTGAACGTCCACCATGAGCTCGGGCTGGACCGCAGCGCGCTCGAGGCCCTGGCCGACCACGCGCACGCACCGGGCGACATCGGCGCCTGCCTCGCCAGCGGCAGCTTTCCGGCCGCGGCGATGGTGGTCGCGCCCTGCTCGATGAAGTCGCTGGCGGCGATCGCGCACGGCCTCTCGGACAACCTGCTGACGCGCGCCGCCGACGTGACGCTGAAGGAGCGCCGCCGCCTGGTGCTGATGGTGCGCGAGACCCCGTTCAACCTGGCCCACCTGCGCAACATGACCGCCGTCACCGAGATGGGCGGCATCGTCTTCCCGCCGCTGCCGGCCTTCTACCACCGGCCGGCGTCGATCAACGAGATGGTCGACGACACCGTCGAGCGCGTGCTCGCGCTGCTTGGCGTGGACGCGGCGGCGCCGAAGGCCTGGCGCGGGCTCTGAACTCAGACAGCGGGCGGCTTGTAGTCCCACTGCCGCCGCGCGGCGAACACGGCGTTCGGGTACTCGGCGCGGCCGCGGCTGCCGTTGTAGCGGCCGAGCGCGAGGAACAGGTCGCCGCGCTCGGTGTCGAGGTAGTGGCGCAGGATCACGCAGCCGAAGCGCAGGTTGGTCTGCATGTGGAAGAGCCTGGCGGTGTCGCCGTCGCCGATCAGCCGCGCCCAGAAGGGCATGATCTGCATGTAGCCGCGCGCGCCGGCGACGCTGATCGCGAACTTGCGGAAGCCGCTCTCGACCTGCACCAGCCCCAGCACCAGCGAGGGTTCCAGCCCGGCGCGGCTGCTCTCGTACCACAGCGTCTCGAGGAATTCGACGCGCGTGCGGTGGTCGGCCTTGCGGCGCCTCAGGCGCTGGCTCATCGCGTTGAGCCAGCCGAGGTAGGTCAGCCGCGGCTCGATGCTCGCGAAGCTGGGCCGCGGCGGCGCGCCGCTGGCAATCGCCGCCGACAGCGCCGAGCGCACCGAGTCGGCCAGCGGCTCCTCGATCTGCGCACCGGCCCGCGCCGCGGGCACCCACGGCGCCAGCACGGCGCCGGCGGCCGCGCCGAGCAGCGTGCGGCGTGTCGCCCCGCTCACGCGGCGAGCCGGCCTTTCACGAAGGCGGCGATGTCGGCCGGCGCCACCTTGGTCGCCTCGGCGTCGCGGCGGCCCTGGTACTCGAGCTGGCCGGACTGAAGCGCCCGGTCGGAGATCACGACGCGGTGCGGCACGCCGATCAGTTCCCAGTCGGCGAACATCGCGCCGGGGCGCTCGCCGCGGTCGTCGAGCAGCGCGTCGACGCCCGCCGCGAGCAGTTGCTCGTGCAGGGCGTCGGCCGCCGCCTTCACGTCGGCGCTGCGGTCGTAGCCGATCGGGCAGATCACGACCGTGAAGGGCGCGATCGCGTCGGGCCAGACGATGCCGCGCGCGTCGTGCCCCTGCTCGATCGCCGCGCCGAGGATGCGCGTGACGCCGATGCCGTAGCAGCCCATCTCCATCGGCCGCGGCTTGCCGGTCTCGTCGAGGTAGTTCGCGTTCATCGCGACGCTGTACTTGGTGCCGAGGTAGAACACATGGCCGACCTCGATGCCGCGCTGGATCGCGAGCACGCCTTTCCCATCGGGCGACGGGTCGCCGGCGACCGCGTTGCGGAGGTCGGCCACCAGATCGGGCTCGGGCAGGTCGCGGGCCCAGTTGACGCCGGTGTAGTGGAAGTCGGCCTCGTTGGCGCCGCAGACGAAGTCGCTCATGTTGGCGACGGTGCGCTCGGCGATCACCTTCACCGGCTTCTTCACGCCGATCGGTCCGAGGTATCCGGGCTTGGTGCCGAAGTGCTCCTCGATCTCGGCGACGGTCGCGAAGCGGAAGCCGTTCTTCAGGCCGGGTAGCTTGCCGGCCTTCACTTCATTGAGATCGTGATCGCCGCGCACCAGCAGCAGCCAGACGGTGCTCTTGGTGATGTCGCCGGCCTCGGTCTTCTCGTCGGTCGCGAGCACCAGCGACTTCACGGTGCGCTCGAGCGGCAACCCGAGCAGCGCGGCGACGTCGGCGCAGGTGCTCTTGCCCGGCGTCGGCGTCTTGACCATCAGCTGCGACGGCGCAGCACGCGTCGTCAGCAGCGGCAGGCATTCGGCCAGTTCGATGTTGGCCGCGTAGTCGCTGGTCGGGCAGTAGACCAGCGCGTCCTCGCCGGTCTCGGCAATCACCTGGAACTCGTGCGACAGGTCGCCGCCGATCGCGCCGGTGTCGGCCGCGACCGCGCGGTACTGCAGGCCGAAGCGGTCGAAGATGCGCTTGTAGGCCGCGAACATCGTGTCGTAGCTCTTCGCGGCCGCCGCCGCGTCGCGGTCGAAGGAGTACGCGTCCTTCATCGTGAACTCGCGCCCGCGCATGATGCCGAAGCGCGGCCGGCGCTCGTCGCGGAACTTGGTCTGGATCTGGTACAGGCACTTGGGCAGCTGCTTGTAGCTGCGCAGCTCCTGGCGCGCGATGTCGGTGACGACCTCCTCACTGGTCGGCTGCATCACGAAGTCGCGCTCGTGGCGGTCCTTCAGGCGCAGCAGCTCGGGGCCCATCTTGTCGAAGCGGCCGGTCTCCTGCCACAGCTCGGCCGGCTGCACCACCGGCATCAGCAGCTCGACGGCGCCGGCGCGGTTCATCTCCTCGCGGATGATGGCCTCGACCTTGCGGATCACCCGCAGGCCCATCGGCATGTAGTTGTAGATGCCGGCGCCGAGCCGCTTGATCAGGCCGCCGCGCATCATCAGCTGGTGGCTCTTGATCTCGGCGTCGGCCGGAGCTTCCTTGAGGGTGGAGACGAAGAACTGCGAGGCTTTCATGGCGGGCCGGCGGGAGCAGCGCTGTACGCGGCGGGAGCAGTGCGGGAGGTGCGCGCCTAGGGCAGGCGCGGGGTTGCGCCGGGATACCCCGGTGCAATAATGAATTCAAGACTGAATTCGAGGTTTCATTATGCTCGACCGTGAAGGCTTCAGGCCCAACGTCGGCATCATCCTGCTCAACCAGCGGAACCAGGTGTTCTGGGGCAAGCGGATCCGCACCCATTCCTGGCAGTTCCCGCAGGGCGGCATCAAGTACGGCGAGACGCCCGAGCAGGCGATGTTCCGCGAGCTGCATGAAGAAGTGGGACTGCATCCCGAGCATGTGCGGGTGATCGCGCGCACGCGCGACTGGCTGCGCTACGAGGTCCCCGACCACTACATCCGCCGCGAGGCGCGCGGGCATTACCGCGGCCAGAAGCAGATCTGGTTCCTGCTGCAGTTGACCGGCCGCGACAACGACATGAACCTGCGCGCCAGCGACCACCCGGAGTTCGACGCCTGGCGCTGGAACGAGTACTGGGTGCCGCTCGATGTGGTGATCGAGTTCAAGCGCGACGTCTACCAGATGGCGCTGACCGAGCTGTCGCGCTTCCTGCCGCGCACCATGCACCACAACCGCTATCTGCGCTCGGGCATGCGCACGCAGCCGCGTCGCGACGCGGACGGAGACGCCGCGGCCGACACGGCCAGCGAAGTCCCCGACCTGCCGAACTGAGGCTGCGCCTCAGGTCACCGCGGTGACCTTGACGGCGGTGACCTTGAAGCCCGGGATCTTGCCGACCGGGTCGAGCGCGTCGCCGGTCAGCTTGTTGGCAGCCGCCTCCCAGAACGCGAAGGGCAGGAAGACCTGGCCGGGCTGCACATCGGGCCGCACACTGGCGCGCGCCTGCACTGCACCGTGGCGCGTTGCGAGCAGCACGGCCTGGCCGTCGCGCACGCCGACCGACAGTGCGTCGGCCGGGTGCAGCGACGCCAGCGCCTCGGGCGCGATCGCGTCGAGCATGCTGGCGTGGCGCGTCATCGCGCCGGTGTGCCAGTGCTCGAGCACGCGACCGGTCGTCAGCACGAAGGGGTAGTCGGCGTCGGTCCGCTCGGCGCCCGGCTTGAAGCTCGTCGGCACCACCGTCGCGCGGCCGTCGGCGGTCGGGAAGTGGTCGATGAAGACCACCGCCTCGCCCGGCGCGTCCTCGCGCGCGGCCGGCGTCATCACCGCCTCCTCGCGCACCAGCCGCGTCCAAGGCACGCCGGCCAGCGGCTCCATCACGCCGCGCATCTCCTCGTAGACGCGCGCGACCGGCGCCTCGGCGGCGGCCTGGCCGTTGCCGTCCTCGGCGCGCCAGTAGTTCCAGCCGGCGCCGAGGCGGCGCGCGACCTGCTCAATCGCCCACAGGTCCTGGCGCGCATCGCCCGGCGGCGCGACCGCCGCGCGGCCGACCTGGATCAGGCGGTCGGTGTTGGTGTAGGTGCCCCACTTCTCGGCATGCGCCGAGGCCGGCAGCACGACGTCGGCGAGCACCGCGGTCTCGGTCGGGAAGATGTCCTGCACGACCAGGTGCTCGAGCTTGGCGAGCGCGGCGCGCGCATGGCCGAGGTCGGGGTCGCTCATCGCCGGGTTCTCGCCCTCGACGTAGAGGCCGCGGATCTTGCCGTCGGTGACGGCGTGCATGATCTCGACGACGGTCAGCCCCGCCTTCGGGTCGATCGGCGAATGCCACAGCGCCTCGAACTGCGCGCGCACCGCCGCGTCGGCGACGCGCTGGTAGTTCGGCAGCATCATCGGGATCAGGCCAGCGTCGCTCGCGCCCTGCACGTTGTTCTGGCCGCGCAGCGGATGCAAGCCGGTGCCGGGCCGCGCGATCTGGCCGGTCAGCAGCGACAGCGCGATCAGCCCGCGCGCGTTGTCGGTGCCGTGCACATGCTGGCTGACGCCCATGCCCCAGAAGATCATCGACGCTCGGCTGGTCGCGAAGGCACGCGCGACCGCGCGGATCGTGTCGGCCGGGATGCCGCAGATCTCGCTCATGCGCTCGGGCGTCGCCTCGGCGACCGAGGCCTTCAGCGCCTCGTAGCCGTTGACGCGCGCGGCGACGAAGCCCTCGTCGACCAGTCCTTCGGCGACGATCACGTGCAGCAGGCCGTTGAGCAGCGCGACGTCGGTGTCGGGACGGAACTGCAGATGCCAGGTGGCGCGGCGCGTCAGCGCGGTCTGGCGCGGGTCGCAGATCACCAGCTTGGCGCCGCGGTCGACGGCGTTCTTGATCCAGCTCGCCGCGACCGGGTGGTTGACCGTCGGGTTGGCGCCGATCAGGAAGATCAGCTCGGCATGCGCGACGTCCTCGACCGGGTTGCTCACCGCGCCCGAGCCGATGCCCTCGAGCAGCGCGGCGACCGAGCTGGCGTGGCACAGCCGCGTGCAGTGGTCGACGTGGCTGCTCGCCATCGCCGTGCGCACCAGTTTCTGGAACAGGTAGGCCTCTTCGTTGCTGCCCTTGGCCGAGCCGAAGCCGGCCAGCGCCGAACCGTAGCCGGCCGGCGCACTGTCGCGGATCTTCGCCAGGCCGCCGGCGGCGAGATCCAGCGCCTCGTCCCAGCTCGCCTCGCGGAACAGGTCCTCGAGCTTGAGCTCGCCGAGCTTGAAGCGCTCGATGTCGGCCGCGTCCTTCCTGACGCCGGCGCGGCGGATCAGCGGCTTGCTCAGGCGCTTCGGGTTGTGGATGTAGTCGAAGCCATAGCGGCCCTTGACGCACAGCCGGCCGTGGTTGGCCGGGCCGTCGCGGCCGGCGACGAAATGGATGCGCTCGGCGCCCCGGTCGTCCGGCCCCACGTTCCAGGTCAGCTGGCAGCCGACGCCGCAGTAAGGGCAGACCGAGTCGACCTGCTTGGTGATCTCGGCGAGGCCGGCGCCGCGTGCCGGCATCAGCGCGCCGGTCGGGCAGGCCTGCACGCATTCGCCGCAGGCGACGCAGGACGAGTCGCCGAGCGCGGCGTTGGCGTCGAAGCTGATCTGCGCATGGCTGCCACGGAAGGCCAGGCCGATGACGTCGTTGCCCTGCTCGTCGCGGCAGGCGCGCAGGCAGCGGGTGCACTGGATGCAGGCGTCGAGGTTGACCGCGATCGCCGGGTGCGACAGGTCGGCCTCGGCGTAATGCGCGTCGCGCTGCGGCAGGCGGCCGCTCGGCACGTCGAGCGCCTTGGCCCAGCCGCTGAGCTCCGATTGCTTGGTGTAGGTGTCGGTGGTCGCGCCGGCATCGCTCATCAGCAGCTCGACGACCATCTTGCGCGCGGTGACGGCGCGCGCGCTGTCGGTCTTGACCTTCATGCCGGGCGCGACGCTGCGGCAGCAGCTCGCCGCCAGCGTGCGCTCGCCCTCGACCTCGACGACGCAGGCGCGGCAGTTGCCGGCCGGCGTCAGCCCTTCCTTGTGGCACAGGTGCGGGATCGTCGTGCCCTCGCGCTTGGCGACGGCCCAGATCGTCTCGTCGGCTTGGGCGCTGACGGGACGACCGTCGAGCGTGAACTCCACCGTCGGCGCTTGTGGCGCGAGGAGTTTCGACACCAGGGGAGCGTTCATCGTGCGAGCTCTTGAGGGAAGTACTTGACCACGCAGTCCACCGGGTTCGGGGCCGCCTGGCCGAGGCCGCAGATCGACGCGTCTCGCATCACCTGCGACAGTTCCGCGAGCAGCGGCAGGTTCCAGCGGTCGCTCGCGATCAGTTCGTTGACCTTCTCGGTGCCGCTGCGGCAGGGTGTGCACTGGCCGCAGCTCTCATGCTCGAAGAAGCGCATCAGGTTGCGCGCCACGTCGGTCACGCGGTCCTGGTCGGACAGCACCACCACCGCGGCCGAGCCGATGAAGCAGCCGTGCGGCTGCAGCGTGTCGAAGTCCAGCGGGAGGTCGGCCAGCCGCTCGGGCAGGATGCCGCCCGAAGCGCCGCCCGGCAGGTAGGCGTACAGCCGGTGCCCATCGAGCATGCCGCCGCAGTATTCGTCGACCAGCTCGCGCAGCGTGATGCCGGCCGGCGCGAGATGCACGCCGGGCTGCTTGACGCGGCCCGAGACCGAGAACGAGCGCAGCCCCTTGCGGCCGTGGCGGCCGAAGCCGGCGAACCAGTCGCCGCCCTTCTCGAGGATGTCGCGCACCCAGTAGAGCGTCTCGAAGTTGTGCTCCAGCGTCGGCCGGCCGAACAGGCCGACCTGCGCCACATAGGGCGGTCGCAGCCGCGGCATGCCGCGCTTGCCTTCGATCGACTCGATCATCGCGGACTCTTCGCCGCAGATGTAGGCGCCGGCACCGCGGCGCAGCTCGATGGTCGGCAGGTCCCCGAAACCACGAACGGGCGCATCGGCCTTCAGCGCCGCCAGTTCGCGCTCGAGGATCGCGCGGCAGCCGTGGTACTCGTCGCGCAGGTAGACGTAGATCGCGTCGATGCCGACCGCCCAGGCGGCGATCAACATGCCTTCGAGGAAGCGGTGCGGGTCGCGCTCGAGGTAATGCCGGTCCTTGAAGGTGCCGGGCTCGCCCTCGTCGATGTTGACCGCCATCAGCCTCGGGGCCGCCTGACCGCGCACGATGCGCCACTTGCGCCCGGCCGGAAAGCCCGCGCCGCCGAGGCCGCGCAGGCCCGAGGACTCCATCGTCGCGATGACGCCCTCGACGTCGCGCTCGCCGGCCAGGCACTGGCGCAGCGTCGCATAACCGCCGGTGGCACGGTAGTCGGCCAGACCGGTGTAGGGCGCCGGCTCGTCGACCGTCGCCTTCGCGGCGACGGCGGAGCGCACCTTCTCGACGGTCGCGTTCGGCACCGGGCACTGGTGCACGGCGACCGCCGGCGCCTGCTCGCAGCGGCCGATGCAGGGCGCCGCGATCACGCGCACCTCGGTGCCGAGGATCTGCGGCAGCTTCGCCAGCAGGTCCTGCGCGCCGGCCAGCTCGCAGGCGATGCCGTCGCACACGCGCACGGTCAGCGCGGCCGGCGCCGCGTAGCGGCCGTCGGCGCCGGGCGGCACGATCTCGAAGTGGTGGTAGAAGCTCGCGACCTCGAAGACCTCGACCTCCGACAGCCTCAGCAGCTGCGCGAGCGCGGCCAGATGGTCGGTGCGCAATTGACCGAACTGGTCGTTGATCGCGTGCAGGTGCTCGATCAGCAGGTCCTTGCGCATCGATCGGCCGGCGAGCAGTTCGCTCACCGTGCGCAGGGCATCCGCATCGACCGGCCTTTCGCCGGAGTTGCGGGCCCGGCGCCCAGGTTCGCGTAGAACCTGGATCGGAATCACTGGGGCATTCATGGATTGGAAAGGGGTTACATAAGCGGCGGGCTCATGCTCCAATAAACACATTAACACCCGCGCCGATGCTTTGAAAGATAGCGCCGAGGCGACCCTGAGATATGCAACTGAACTCCTAATGATGCGCATCCAGATCACCCCGCACTGGGGCGTTTCGCACGATGCGGACGACTCGGTGGACACGACTGAGTTGCTGGTGCTGCTGGCCGCCATCCAGGACAGCGGCGCGATCGCGCAGGCCGCCCGCAGCATGGGCCTGTCCTACCGGCACGCCTGGGGCCAGGTGAAGCGCGCCGAGGAGTTGTTCGGCCACCCGCTGGTCGACGCCGGGCGGGGCCGCGGTTCGACGCTGACGCCGCTGGCCGAGAAGCTGATCTGGGCCGACAAGCGCATCGCCGCGCGGCTGTCGCCGCTGCTGAGCTCGCTGGCCTCCGAGCTCGAGCACGAGCTCGAGCGCGCGCTGCCGCGCAGGCCCAGCGCGGTGTCGGCTCTGCGCCTGCACGCGAGCCACGGCTTCGCGGTCGCGGCGCTGGTCGAGCAGCTCGAGGCGGCGTCGCTGTCGGTCGAGCTGCGCTACCGCAACAGCTTCGAGTCGGTGTCGGCACTGTCGCGCGGCGAGTGCGACCTGGCCGGCTTCCATGTGCCCATCGGCGAATTCGCCAGGCCGGCGGCGCAGCGCTACCGCGAGTGGCTGCGGCCCGGCGAGCACAGCCTGATCCACCTCGCGGTGCGCGCACAGGGCCTGTTCGTCGCGACCGGCAACCCGAAGCGCATCCGCGGCCTGGCCGACCTGACGCGCGCCGACGTGCGCTTCGTCAACCGCCCCGAGGGTTCGGGCACGCGCATGCTGACCGAGCTGCTGCTCGCCAAGCAGGGCATCGCGCCGGCCGAGATCAACGGCTACTCGACCGCCGAGTTCACCCATGCCGCCGTGGCGGCCTACATCGCCAGCGGCATGGCCGACGTCGGCGTCGGCGTGCAGACGGCCGCGCAGCGCTTCGGCCTGCCCTTCCTGCCGCTGCTGCGCGAGCGCTACTACTTCGCCGTCCCGACCCGGCTGCTGCGCGAGCCGACGATGCAGCGCGCGCTCGCGCTGATGCAGTCGCCGAAGTACCGCTCGTCGGTGGCCGCGCTCACCGGCTACGAAGCCGGCGAGACCGGCAAGGTGCTGGCCGTCGACGAGGCTTTGCCGGACTAGGCCAGACCCCAGGCGCGCAGGCGCCGGTACAGCAGTCCGCGCGACACACCCAGGCACCGCGCGGTGCGTGACACGTTGCCCTTGCACTCCGTCAGGGTCTGCTCGATCAGGTGACGGTTGGCGTCGCGCAAGGTCGCCGGCGCGCTGCCGGCGGCCGCCGCGGCCGGTTCCGCCGCGGCGGCCTCGATCGCCGCGGCATCGGGCGGCTGCGTCAGCGCCGGCTCGCGCCCGTCGAGCTGCGCCTCGACCCACAGCGTCAGTCCGTTCGGCAGCCGCAGCGGCTGCGCGCGGCCGCGGTGCGACAGCGCCAGCAGGCCTTCGACATCGAGCCCGAACAGGGCCTCGGCACGCGCGTCCCATGCCGGCACGCGCTCGCAGCCCATCAAGCTGGAACCGCTGCCATTGAACCAGGCCACGCGGCCGTCGCCGTTGACCGCCGCCAGACCGGCGAGCGGCGTGTGCAGCAGGCTCGGGCTGGCCTGGAAGCGCAGCAGCAGTTGCGAGCGCGCCTGGGCGGCGAGCAGGCGGTTCTCGATCGCGGTCGCGTAGAGACTGACCATCGAGGCGGCGTCGAAGCGGAACATCTCCGATTCCGACGACAGGTCCAGCACAGCGGCCACGTCGCCGCGCACGTCGCGGATCGGCGCGGCTGCGCAGTACATCACCGAGTTGCCGCTGAAGTAGTGCTCGGCGCCCTGCACCAGCGCGACCTCGCCGGTGCGCGCGGCGACACCGGGCGCGCCGGTGCCGATGGCCGACTCGCCCAAGTCGACGCCGACCCGCGTGACGATGGGCATCAGCACGCCGTCGCTGCCGTCGGTCGACGTGGCATGGACGACGACACCGTCATGGCTGGTCAGGATGGCCTTGCAGCGCGTGCCGGCGAGCGCGGCGTCGAGCTCGCTGAGCTCGCTCCTCGCCGCCTCGAGCAGCAGGCGGTTGCGTGCCAGCACGGTCGACACGCGCGCCTTGCTGACCGGATCGAAGCTGATCGCCTCGTCGGGTGCGCGGCGTGCGCCCATGCATCGCGCCCAGGACTGGATCACCAGTTCGGGCACCAGGCCCGAGGGCCGCACGCCCTCCTCGAAGAAGCGTTCGCGCGCCAGCGCGACGCGCTGCTCGGGTGTCGCAAAGAAGGGGGCGGACGGCAGGCCCTCCCCTCGGCGGCTGGCGGACGACTTGGCTGGCATGCGCACTCCTGAAGGTGCGCGAATCTGTCCCGGCACGGAACAAAAAGCGCCTAGGGAAACTACCCGGTGGGGTCCTATGGGCCCGATTTCATAAGGTTCGCCCCGATCCGACACCCGCCCGCAACGCCGGGCGCACAACGATTCGAGGAGACGAGATGAACCGTACCTCCCTTGGCACCGCCCTGGGCCTGAGCCTCGCGCTGGCCGCCGCGCCGGCCGCTTCCCAATCGCTCGCCGACCTGCGCAACGACGCGGCCACAGCCGGCGACGTCACCACCTACGGCATGGGCTGGGGCCAGCAGCGCTGGTCGGCGCTGGCCAGGATCGACAAGGCCAACGTCAAGCGCCTCGTGCCGGCCTGGAACCTGAGCCTGGATCACTCGGCCAACGCCTCGACCCAGCCGCTGCTGGTGAACGGCGTGATGTACGTCACCACGCACAACGCCACCACCGCGATCGACGCCGAGACCGGCCGCCAGAAGTGGAAGGCCCCGATCGACCTGCCGCCGGACGTCAACGGCTACCTGTGCTGCGGGATCCAGAGCCGTGGTGCTGCCGCGCTCGACGGCGTGCTCTACCGCACCACGATCGACGCGCATGTGCTGGCGATCGACATGGCTTCTGGCAAGCAGCTGTGGAAGAGCAAGGCCGCGGACTACAAGCAGGGCTACAGCATGACCCACGCGCCGCTGGTCGCCGGCGGCGTGCTGATCACCGGCATCTCGGGCGGCGAGTACGGCACGCGCGGCTTCCTCGACGGCTGGGACCTGAAGACCGGCGAGAAGAAGTGGCGCACCTGGACCGTCCCGGCCCCGGGCGAGAAAGGCTCCGAAACCTGGAGCGCCGACCGCTTTGACAAGGGCGGCGCGCCGACCTGGCTGACCGGCACCTACGACCCCGAGCTCAACCTCGTCTACTGGGGCACCGGCAACGGCGGGCCGTGGAACCCGGCCTGGCGCGGCAAGGACTCGCTCTACATCTGCTCGATCCTCGCGCTCGACCCGGCCACCGGCAAGATCGTCTGGCACTACCAGACCTCGCCCGGCGATCCCTACGACTACGACGCCACCAACGAGCTGGTGCTCGGCGACCTGCCGGTCGACGGGTCCAACCGCAAGGTGCTGATGCAGGCCAACCGCAACGGCTACTTCTACGTGCTTGACCGCACCAACGGCAAGCTGCTGAGCGCCCACCCGTTCGGCAAGAAGATCAATTGGGCCACCGGCATCGACATGAAGACCGGCCGCCCGATCGACACGCCGATGACGGCCTCGATCCGCGCCAACGTCGAGAGCAAGGACTTCATCGAGGCCTGGCCGAGCGCCTTCGGCGCGAAGAACTGGATGCCGATGAGCTTCGATCCGGCCAAGAAGCGCGTGTTCATGAACACGCTCAACTTCGGCATGAAGGTCAAGTACACGACCCCGGCCTACAAGCAGGGCGCCTGGTACCTGGGCCTGGACCTCGGCGGCTGGGCCGAGCCCGAGGACGGCATGCGCGGCGCGCTGACTGCCTGGGACCCGGTGGCCGGCAAGAAGCTCTGGGAGGTGCCGACCGCCACGCCCTACTGGGCTGGCGTGCTGTCGACCGCCGGCGGGCTGGTGTTCACCGGCGCGCAGACCGGCGAATTCATGGCCTACGACGCCGACACCGGCGCCAAGCTGTGGCAG
>Ga0209966_1000032_pt1 | contig 60752 bp, 62 predicted proteins | sample RhisoiCoNPM_FD_187575 | JGI IMG/M metagenome (GOLD analysis project Ga0209966, IMG submission 187575) | Arabidopsis thaliana rhizosphere microbial communities from the Joint Genome Institute, USA, that affect carbon cycling - Rhizosphere... | ecosystem: Host-associated > Plants > Roots >... | reverse complement strand
TCGGCGGCCTCGCCCTCGTGCCCGCGGCCTGCGAGACCGTCCCGTACACCGGCCGCAGCCAGCTCCAGCTGGTCTCCCCCGACGAGGAAGCCAAGATGGGCGTGCAGTCCTACCAGGAGATCGTGAGCAAGGCCGCCATCTCCACCGACCAGCCGGCCACCGCGATGGTCCAGCGCGTCGGCAGCCGCATCGCGGCGGTGACCGATCTCAAGTACCCGTGGGAGTTCAAGCTCATCGCCGACGACAAGCAGGCCAATGCCTTCGCGCTGCCCGGCGGCAAGGTGGCTGTCTACACCGGGATCCTGCCCATCACCCGCGACGACGCCGGGCTGGCCGCGGTGCTCGGGCACGAGATCGGCCACGTGGTGGCCCGCCACGGCGGGGAGCGCCTGAGCCAGCAGATGGGCGTGCAGACGGCGACCCAGCTCGCCGCTGGCATGGCCAGCAGCAACCCGGCCACCGTGCAGCTCGTGGCGGCGGCGCTGGGGGCGGGCGCCCAGTACGGCGTGCTCCTGCCCTGGAGCCGCCAGCAGGAATCGGAAGCCGACCACATCGGAGTCCTCCTGATGGCCAAGGCCGGCTACGACCCCCACGCGGCCATCGACCTGTGGCAGCGCATGCAGGCTGCCTCGACGGGCCAGCGGCCGTCCGAATGGATGTCGACGCACCCCTCCGAGGCCACCCGGATCCAGCAGCTCGAGGGCTGGATGCCGGAGGCCATGAAGTACTACCAGCCGGCCCGCTAGGGCCGACCCTCGACCCGATCCGTTCCTACCTGCGGTAGGCCCTGTCCGTCGACCCCCAACCGGTGGAGCCGGTAAGGGGACCGAATGGCCTTGAAAATTCGAAGTTTCCGCTTGACACCCCCAAGCGACCCCCACTAGGATGGTCCCTCGAAGTGGGATGAAATCCCATGAAGTGTGATTGAAGCGCACCGAGAGGCACCTGAGGCTTCGCCGAGGGGGACAGTGTTTCGGGGACATTTCAGGCACACGATCGACCCGAAAGGGCGGCTCAGCATCCCGTCGAAATTCCGCGAGGGACTGCGCGAGTCCGGCAGCGAGCGTCTCGTGATCGCCCCCAACGGCAAATCCCTCGACGTGTATCCGGAAGACAAGTGGCGCGAGCTCGAGGAGAAAGTCGCGCAGCTCCCGAAGCTCGACCCGGATCGGCGTCAGTTCCAGCACGTGTATCTCTCCGCCGGCCTCGACGTGATGCTCGATCCGCACGGCCGCATCCAGATCCTGCAGGACTATCGCGAGCGCAGCGGGCTCGCGAAGAACGTGCTCATCGTCGGCATGCTCGACTACTTCGAGATCTGGGACGAGGCGCGCTGGGACATGCACCAGCGCGAAGCCTCGCCGCTCGACGACGTGCGCGCGCGGCTCGCCGCGAAGGGCGTCTGATCGGTGCGCGGCGAACGGAATGACCGCGAGGCACTGGCAGGGCGAGGCGCAGCCGCAGGCGAGCCGAGCGCATCTGAAAAGGAAGTTTCCCGTGTCGGCCGGAGCGAACCCGTCTCGCACACGCCAGTGCTCGCCGACGAAGTCACGTTCCTCCTGCGCCCGCGATCCGGCGGCTGGCTCGTGGACGGCACCGTCGGCATGGGCGGGCACGCGGAGCGGCTGCTCGAGCGCGCGGGCGGCGACACGCGCCTGCTCGGCATCGACCGCGATCCGGACGCGCTCGTGCGCGCGGCGCGCCGCCTCGCCCGCTTCGGGGCGCGGGTCGTGCTCGAGCACGGCAGCTTCCGTCATCTCGGCGCGCTCGCCTCGCGCGCGGGGGTGGAGCAGGCCACCGCGGTGCTGCTCGACCTCGGGCTGTCGTCGTACCAGATCGACGAATCGGGCCGCGGCTTCTCGTTCCAGGGAGCCGAGCCGCTGGACATGCGCTTCGATCCCACCGAGGGGCGCACCGCCGCCGAGCTGCTCTCGCGACTCACCGCCGAGGAGATCGCGCGCGTGCTGATCGAGTTCGGAGAAGAGCGTCACGCCCATCGCATCGCCCGCGCCCTCGTCGAGCAGCGACGCCGCGCGCCGGTGCGGACCGCCGCCGACCTGGTGTCGGTGGTGAAGCGCGCGGTTCCGCGCGCGGCCTGGTCCAGGCGCACCCACGTGGCCACTCGCACCTTCCAGGCGGTGCGGATGGCCGTCAACGACGAGCCGGACGCGCTCGCGGAGGCGCTGCCCCAGGCGGCGGCCCTTCTCGAGGACGGCGGACGGCTGGGCGTCATCTCCTTCCACTCGGGCGAGGACCGGGTGGTCAAGCGGGCGTTCCGCTCGCTGGCGGGCCGAGGCTTCGTCGAGCTCGAGCCCTCGCCGGTGACCGCGGGCCGCGAGGAGACGGCGCACAACCCACGCGCGCGCAGCGCCAAGCTGCGGGTGCTGGCGCGGCAGGAGGCGGCATGAGCACCCGGGCCCATCGACGTAGCGCTCCGCAGTCCCACTGGGGTCGCGAGCATCGCGCGCGGCAGCAGGAAGCGGTCCGTCGCCATCGCCCCACCGATCGCCGACGGCTGCGCTCCATGGCCACCGCGGTGGCCGCGGCCGGCCTCGCGGTCGCGCTCGTGCTCGGCGTGGTCGGCCTGCGCGTCCAGCAGGTGCGCATGTCGTACCGCCTCGACGCGCTCCGGCAACATCGCGCCGATCTCGAGGAGACCAACCGGCGCCTCCGCGTCGAGATGGCCACCCTGCGGTCGCTCTCGCGCATCGAGGGCAAGGCGCGCACCGAGCTGGGCATGATCGCGCCCGCCCGCGATCAGGTGAGGCTCGCCCGCGAGTTCGTGCCGGGTGGGGCCGGCGCCGCCGCCGCCCTCGATCGGCCGTCGGTGGTCGCGGAGCGGGCGGACACGCGCAACGTCGGAGTCCGCTAGCGTGATGCCATGACCGAGCAGCGGGCCGAGGGCCTGAGAAGCCGCGCGCTGATTCTCGCCGCGTGCCTCGCCTGTGCCTTCCTCGGTCTCCTCGCCCGCCTCGGCTACCTGCAGGTCTACAAGCACGACGAGTACGCGCGCCTCGCCGAGAATCAGCACGCCAAGACGGTGCCGCTGCACGCGAAGCGCGGCCCCATCCTCGACCGCAACGGGCAGCCGCTCGCCGTCTCCTCCCGGGCCGACACCCTCTACGTGACGCCGGGAAAGGTCGAGCACGCGCCGCGGCTGGCCGCGCGGCTGTCTCCGATCCTCGGCGAGCCCATCCGCGACGTGTTGCGACGGCTGACCGTCTCCAAGAAGTTCGCGCCGGTGCGGCGCCGCCTCACTCCTGACATGGCGCGCGCGGTGCTGGATCTCAAGGATCCGTCGCTGACCATGGTGGACGACACCATGCGGCTCTACCCGAACCGGGAGCTGGCCGCGCAGCTGGTCGGCTTCGAGGGCGCCGAGGGCAAGGGGCTGGCCGGCATCGAGCAGGCGTGGGACACGCACCTGGCCGGCGCCGAGGGGCGCGCGGTGGTCGAGCGCGACGCGCTCGGGCGCGAGGTGACCGGCGCGCCCATCGTGCTCAAGCCGGCGGTGCCGGGCCAGGGGGTCGTGCTCACCATCGACGCGACCATCCAGTACCTGGCCGAGAAGGAGGTGGACGCGGCGTGGCGGCGGACGCGGGCCAAGTCGGCGATGGCGGTGGCGATGGATCCGCGCACCGGCGAGATCCTCGCGATGGCCATCCGTCCCACCTACAACCCGAACGCGTTCGGCGTGTCCACCGACGAAGACCGCCGCGCCCGCGCGGTCACCGATCCGTTCGAGCCGGGCTCGACGTTCAAGGTGATCATGGCCGCCTCCGCGCTGCAGGAGGGCGTCGTCCGGCCGACCGATCGGATCTACGGTGAGAACGGCGCGATCACGGTGGCCAACGCCACCATCCACGACTGGAAGAAGTACGGCTGGCTCACCTTCACCGAGGTGCTCCAGAACTCCTCCAACGTGGGCTCGATCAAGGTCGGTCTGCAGATCGGCAAGGAGCGCTACTACAAGTACATGACCGCCTTCGGCTTCGGCTCGCCGACCAACCTGGGCCTGCCGGGCGAGAGCCGCGGCCAGCTGCGGCCGCCGACCCAGTGGTCGGGACTGTCGCTGGCCACCATGTCGATCGGGCAGGAGATCTCGGTCACCGCGGTGCAGATGGTGGCCGCCTTCGGGGCGGTGGCCAACGGCGGCCGCCTCATGCAGCCGCAGATCATCCGGGCGACCCTGGACGCGCAGGGACGCGAGCTGCGCTCGTTCGAGCCCAAGGCGGTCCGCCAGGTGATCAGCCCCGACACCGCGCGCACCCTGACCGAGATGATGGTCAACGTGGTCGCCAACGGCACCGGTCACAACGCGGCGATCCCCGGCTACGAGGTGGCGGGCAAGACCGGCACCGCCCAGAAGATGGATCCCGCGACCCGGCGCTACTCGCGCGCGCCCGGCGTGCTGTCCTTCGTGGGCTTCGTGCCCGCCGACGATCCGCGGCTGGTCATGATCGTCCTGCTCGACGAGCCCAAGAACGAGAAGTGGGGCAGCGAGGCGGCCGCCCCCATCTTCTCGGCGATCGGCCGCGAGACGCTGCGGTATCTCAACGTCGCGCCGCGAGATAGCAGCCCGGTGCCGATCGTGCGCGGGGAGATGGTCGCGGTCGCTCCGGCCCGGCCCCGCCCGAGCGCGCTCGCCGCGCCTCAGCCCGGGCCGCCGCTGGTGACCGCCGGGGCCTCCGAGCCGGCCGACGGCGCCGCCGTCATGCCCCGCGTCGCCGGCCTGTCGCTGCGCCAGGCCCTGGAGGCGCTTGCGCCGCTCGGAGTGGGCCTCGAGATCTCCGGCCGCGGCGTGGTCACCGCCCAGTCGCCCCTGCCGGGCGCGCCCCTGCCGGCGGGGACCACGTGCCGGCTGCAGCTGACGCCTCCGGTCGGCCGGACGATGACCGCGGTCCCGGCGAGCTTCCGCCAGTGAGGACATGAGCGAGCCCGTGCCCACGACCACGCTGCTCGACGCGCTGACCGAGAAGACGGTGCTGGGCAGAGCGCCCGCGCGCGTCACCGGCGTGGCCTACGACTCGCGCAAGGTCCGGGCCGGGGAGCTCTTCGTGGCGATCCCCGGCTTCAAGCAGGACGGCCGGCGCTTCGCCGCCGACGCGCTCGGCCGGGGGGCCACCATCGTGGTCGCGGAGGGCGAGGATCCGCTGCCGGAAAGCCCGACCGCGCGGGTGCTGGTGCCGTCCAGCCGCGCCGCGCTCGCCCGGCTGGCCGACGCCTATCACGGCCATCCCTCGCAGCGGCTGACCGTGGTCGGCATCACCGGCACGAACGGCAAGACCACCACCTCGCTGCTGGTCGAGGCTCTGCTCGCCGCGGGCGGGCGACCGACCGGCGTGATCGGCACGATCGAGTACCGGGTCGGCGGTCAGGTCGAGAGCGCGAGCCAGACCACGCCGGAGGCGCTCGAGCTGCAGGCCCTGCTCGCGCGCATGGTGCGGGCGAACGTGGGTGGGGTGGTCATGGAGGTCTCCTCGCACGCGCTGGCGCTGCACCGGGTGGACGGCATCGAGTTCGACGTCGCGGTCTTCACCAACCTGACTCAGGACCATCTCGACTTCCACGGCACGCTCGAGTCGTACCGGGACGCGAAGGCGCGGCTGTTCTCGGCGCTGGCCGTCGGGCGGAAGCCCCGGCGCGCGGCGGTCGTCAACGTGGACGATCCGGCGGGCGCCGCCATGATCCGGGCGGCGTCGGCCGACCCGGGAGTCCGGCGCCTCACGTTCGGCCTGTCGGAGCGGGCCGACCTGCATCCGCGCCGCTGGGAGTCGGGCATGGGCGGCATCCGCCTGGAGGTCGCCTCCGCGGGCGGCGTCATCGAGATCGTCTCGCCGCTGGTCGGCGAGCACAACGTGATGAATCTCCTGGGGGCCATCGGCGTCGGACTGTCCCTGGACATGGAGCCGCGGCGGATCGGCGAGATTCTCTCCCGGGTCTCGACGGTGCCCGGGCGCTTCGAGCGGGTCGAGGCCGGTCAGCGCTTCCTGGTGGTCGTCGACTACGCCCACACGCCCGACGCTCTCGAGAACGTGCTCGGCACCGCACGCAAGCTCCTGCGGCCGGGCGCGCGCCTGGGGGTGGTCTTCGGGTGCGGCGGCGATCGCGACCGCGGGAAGCGACCGATCATGGGCGGCATCGCCGCGCGGCTGGCCGACCGGGCCTGGGTGACCTCCGACAATCCGCGCAGCGAGCGGCCGGAGGCGATCCTGGCCGAGATCGAGACCGGCATCCCCGCGGAGGCGGCGGGCCGTCACGAGTCCATCGCGGACCGCCGGCGGGCCATCCAATCCGCGGTGGCGTGGGCGCGCGAGGGCGACGTGGTGGTCATCGCCGGGAAGGGGCACGAGACCTACCAGATCATCGGCGGGACGACGCTGCCGTTCGACGATCGAGACGTGGCGCGCGCCGCGCTGGTGGAGCGGGGCGGCCCCGGAGGCGAGGCGTGGCGCCGCTGAGCGTGGAGGACATCGTGCGCGGCACCCAGGGCGCCCTGGTGGCGGGCGACCTGGGCGTCCCGGTGATCGGCGTCAGCATCGACAGCCGCCGGCTCACCATCGGCGAGGCGTTCTTCGCGATCCGGGCCGCCCGCGACGGCCACGACTTCCTGCGCGACGCGGCGGCGCGCGGGGCGAGCTGTCTGGTCGTCCACAACCTGCCGGACGACATGCCGCCCTCGGTGCCGACGGTCCTGGTGGATGACACCACCCGCGCCCTCGGGCGCCTGGCCGCCTATCATCGCGCGCGGTTCGACGTGCCGGTGGCCGCGGTCACGGGCTCCAACGGCAAGACCACCACCAAGGAGATGATGGCGGGCGTGCTCGCCGCGCTGGGCCCGGTGCTCAAGCCCGAGGGCAGCTTCAACAACCAGTGGGGCCTGCCCCTGACCCTGCTCCGCCTCTCACCCGAGCATCGGGCGATGGCGCTCGAGCTGGGCGCCAACACGCCGGGCGAGATCGAATCGCTGGCCGCGATCTGCCGGCCGACCGTGGGGGTGGTGACCGTCGTGCAGGGCGCCCACACCGAGTTCTTCGGCTCGCTGGACGGCGTGGCCCACGAGAAGAGCGCGCTGGTGCGCGCGATTCCGCCCGACGGCGCGGTGGTGCTGAACGCCGACGACCCGCGCGTGCTCGCCATGCACACGCAGAGCCGGGCGCGCGTGCTCTACTTCAGCACGCGGCCGGGCGCCGACGTGGTCGCGGCGAGCCCCGCGGTGGACGGGCCCGACGGCCTCCGGTTCACGCTGGCCATCGGCCAGGCCCGGCGGCCGCTGCAGCTCGCCTTCGCGGGCCGCCACAACGTGACCAACGCGCTGGCCGCCGCGGGCGTGGGCCGCGCGCTCGGTCTGTCGATCGAGCAGATCGCGCTCGGGCTCGAGTCCGCACGGCCGGTGAAGGGCCGCTGCGTCTGGCGTCCCGCCGGCCGCCTCCGCATCCTCGACGACACCTACAACGCCAATCCCGGCTCGGTCGGCGCCGCGCTGGAGACGCTCGCGGCCACCTCCGAGGGGTGCCGGCGCGTGGTGGTCTTCGGCGACATGCTCGAGCTGGGCGACAGCAGCGAGTCCGCGCACCGGGAGATGGGCCGCGCGGTCGCCGCCTCCGGGGCCGCCGAGTTCGTGGGCCTGGGCCGCTGGGCGCAGGTCGCGGTCGAGGCCGCGCGGGCGGCCGGGCTCGCCGAGAGCCACCACGTGACCACGTTCGAGGATGCGGTGGCGCTGCTGCTCAAGCGGCTGGCGCCCGGCGACGCGGTGCTCGTCAAGGGCTCCCGGGGCATGCGCATGGAGCGCGTGGTGGACGCGCTCGTGGCCCGCTTCGGAGGAGACGATGCCTGATGCTGTACGAGCTGCTCGTGCCGCTGGCCAAGTACCACACCGCGTTCAACGTGTTCCGGTACATCACCTTCCGGACCGCGATGGCCACCGTGACCGCGCTCGTCATCTCCTTCATCCTGGGGCCCTGGCTCATCAACCGGCTGCGCCAGATGCAGCACGGCGGCTCCTCGATCCGCGAAGACACGCCGGAGCGGCACCAGAAGACCAAGGCGGGCACGCCGACCATGGGCGGGATCGGCATCCTGGTGGCGATCCTCGTCTCCACGCTGCTCTGGGCCAACCTGCGCAATCGCTACGTGTGGGTCCTGGTGCTGGCCACCGCGGGCCTCGGCCTGATCGGGCTCAAGGACGACTGGCACAAGCTCAAGACCCGCAAGGGCATCTCGGCCCGTCAGAAGCTCGGCGCCCAGATCCTGCTGGTCGGCGCGCTCATGGGCTGGATCTACGTGTGGCCACCCGACGGCTTCACCACCTCGGTGGTGATCCCGTTCTTCAAGGGGTGGCTCCTGACCTTCGGCTGGCTCTGGCTGCCCTTCGCGATCCTGGTGGTCGTGGGCGCCTCGAACGCGGTGAACCTCACCGACGGCCTCGACGGCCTGGCCATCGGGCCGATCGTGACCGCGGGCGGTGCCTTCGCGGTGATCGCGTACCTCACCGGCAACTTCCGGGCCGCCGAGTACCTGCGCATCCTGAACGTCAAGGGCACCGGGGAGCTGACCATCTTCTGCGGCGCGCTGGTGGGCGCCGCGCTGGGCTTCCTCTGGTTCAACAGCTACCCGGCCCAGGTCTTCATGGGCGACGTGGGCTCGCTGGCCCTGGGCGGAAGCCTCGGCACGCTGGCGGTGGTGACCAAGTCGGAGCTGCTGCTGCCCCTGATCGGCGGCATCTACGTGGTGGAGGCGGCCTCGGTCATCATCCAGGTCGCGTCGTTCAAGTTGACGGGGCGGCGCGTGTTCCGCATGGCGCCGTTGCATCACCACTACGAGATCAAGGGCTGGGCGGAGCCCAAGATCATCGTCCGCTTCTGGATCGTGTCCATCATGCTGGCGCTTCTGGCCCTGACCACACTCAAGCTCCGCTAGGGCGGTGAGACCATGGCGACGACGGTCATCCTGCGGCGAGACGTCACCTATCAGGTGGGGATCTTCGTGAGCGGCGACGGGACGCGCGGCGTGCCGTATCGCGAGTCGCTCGCGGGCAAGACCACCGCGGTCGTGGGGCTGGCCAAGAGCGGCGTGGCCGCGGCGCGGCTGCTGAGGCGCCTCGGCGCGCGCGTGCTCGCCTCCGACTCGAGCCCGCTCGAGGCGCTGACCGCGGACGCCCGCGCGCTGGACCGCGAGGGCTGCGCGCTCTGGGCGGGCGGGCATCCCGACGACGCCTTCCGGGGCGCGGAGCTGGTCGTGGTGAGCCCGGGGGTGCCGCTCGAGCTGCCCGCGCTGGCCGCGGTGCGCGCGCGCGGGGTGCCCATCATCGGCGAGCTGGAGCTGGCCTGGCGGGTGATGGAGGCCGACACCATCGCGATCACCGGCACCAACGGCAAGACCACCACCACCGCGCTGACCGGCGAGCTGCTGCGCACCCAGGTGCGGCCGGTGCTGGTGGGCGGCAACATCGGCACGCCCCTCGCCGAGCACGCGCTGGAGTTCCCGGGCGACGGGATCGTGGTCGCGGAGACCTCCAGCTTCCAGCTCGACACGATCGAGCGCTTCCGGCCGCGCGTGGGGGTCATCCTCAACATCACCCCGGATCATCTCGACCGCCACGGCACCTTCGAGCGCTACGTCGACGCGAAGGCACGCCTGTTCGCCAACCAGGGGCCCACCGACTGCGCGGTGCTGAACGCGGACGACCCGGTCACCGCCGGGCTCGCCGGGCGCACGCGCGGGCGCGTCATCTGGTTCAGCCGCACCACCCCGCTCGCCCACGGGGTGTTCATCTACGACGGCTGGATCGTGGCCAAGCTCAACGGCACCACCGAGCGCATCTGTCCGGTGAGCGAGATCACCCTGCGCGGCCAGCACAACGTGGAGAACGTCCTGGCCGCGACCGCGTGCGCGCTCTGGACCGGCATGGCGCCCTCCGCGATCCGTCGGGGCATCGGGGCCTTCCGTGGGGTGGCCCACCGTATCGAGCGGGTGCACGACGACCGCGGCGTGGTCTACTACAACGACTCCAAGGGCACCAACGTCGACTCCACCATCAAGGCGCTCGAGAGCTTCACCGAGCCGGTGGTGCTGATCGCGGGGGGCAAGGGCAAGGGGCAGGACTTCGCGCCGCTCGCCGAGGCGGCCCGCGGGCGGGTGCGGCGGGCGATCCTGATCGGGGAGGACCGGGACAAGATCCGGATCGCCCTGGAGACGGCCGGTATGTCCGCGGAATCCGCGGACTCGTTGGAGGACGCGGTGCGCCGGGCGCGCGACGCGGCGCGAGCGGGCGACGTGGTGCTCCTGTCCCCGGCGTGCGCCTCCTTCGACATGTTCCGCAACTTCGAGCACCGCGGCGACGTGTTCAAGTCCGTGGTGCGGGCGCTGCTCGGCTGATGCCCCGCAAGCTCACGCCCGACCTGCCGCTCTTCGGGGTGGTGGTGTCGCTGGTGTGCGTCGGCGTGGTGATGGTCTACTCGGCCAGCGCCATCGTGGCCGCCGACCGTTTCCACGACCCGTTCTTCTTCCTCAAGAAGCAGCTGTTCTGGGCGATGCTGGGGCTCGCGGTGCTGTGGGCCGGCATGCTGCTCGACTACCGGCGCCTGGAGCCGCTGGTCACCCCGCTCCTCGTGGTGTCGTTCGCGCTGCTGGTGCTGGTGCTGGTGCCGCCGTTCGGGCAGTCCATCAACGGCACCCGCCGCTGGTTCCACGTGGGGCCGGTCTCCTTCCAGCCGGTCGAGCTGGCGAAGTTCTCGCTCGTGCTCTATCTCGCCGCGTTCCTCACCCGGCGGCAGGAGTCGGTGGCCCGATTCACCGAGGGACTCTTGCCGGTGCTGCTGGTGGCCGGCGGGATGGCCGCGCTCACGCTGCTGCAGCCCGATCTGGGCAACAGCCTGGCCCTGATCATCCTCACGCTGGCCCTCGCCTACCTGGCCGGCGCGCGCGTGCACCACATGGCCCTGATCGCGGCCGCGGCGCTGCCGGTGGTGATCGCCCTCATCGCGATGAAGCCGTACCGCTGGCGGCGGATGGTGGCGTTCATGGATCCCTGGGACGACCCGCGGGGCATCGGCTTCCAGATCATCCAGTCGTTCCTGGCCCTGGGCTCGGGCGGCTGGCTCGGGGTCGGGCTCGGCGACTCGAAGCAGAAGCTCTTCTACCTGCCCGAGCCCTACACCGACTTCATCTTCTCGATCATCGGCGAGGAGCTGGGCCTGGTCGGCACCACCGCGATCCTGACCCTCTTCGCGCTGCTCATCTGGCGCGGGCTGCGCGTGGGGCTGCGGGCCCCCGACGCCTTCGGCGCCTATCTGGCCCTGGGCCTCACCATCATGCTGGCCACCCAGACCCTCGTGAACATCGGGGTGGTGACCGGCGCGCTGCCCACCAAGGGGCTGCCGCTGCCGTTCATCTCCTTCGGCGGGTCCGCGCTGCTCATGACCATGTTCTCGGCCGGCGTGCTGCTCAACATCTCGCAGCATGGAACCGGCGACCGAGAGCTGTACTCGAGAAGGTCGGCGTGATGTTCAAGAAGTACCAGCACATCCACTTCGTGGGTATCGGCGGCGTCGGCATGAGCGGCATCGCCGAGGTCCTGCTCACCCTCGGCTACCGCGTCACCGGCTCCGACGCCCGGCGCTCCGAGACGGTGGAGCGGCTCGAGCGCCTGGGGGCCAAGGTGTTCACGGGCCACGAGCCGGCCCACGCGGAGGGCGCCCACGTCGTCGTGTATTCCTCGGCGGTGGCGCGCGACAACGTGGAAGTCGCGGCCGCACGGCAGCGCGGCATTCCGGTCGTCCCGCGCGCGGAGATGCTCGCCGAGCTGATGCGGCTGAAGTACGGCATCGCGATCGCGGGCACCCACGGCAAGACCACCACCACCTCGATGGTGGCGGCGGTGCTGGGCGCGGGCGGGTTCGATCCCACCGTGGTGGTCGGCGGCCGCGTGCACGGCCTCGGCACCAACGCCCGGCTCGGCCAGGGCGAGTTCCTGGTGGCGGAGGCCGACGAGTCGGACGGCTCGTTCCTGACCTTGACCCCGACCATCGCGGTGGTCACCACGGTGGACGCCGAGCACCTCGATCACTACGCGAACCTCGACGCGATCGTCTCCGCCTTCATCGCCTTCGTGAACAAGGTGCCGTTCTACGGCGCGGCGGTGGTGTGTCTGGACGACCGGAACATCCAGCGCATGATCCCGCGCATGATGGACAAGCGCGTGATCACCTACGGGCTCGAGGCGAGCGCCGACCTCACCGCGCGCCGGCTCGCCTTCGCCGAGATGCGCTCCACCTTCGAGGTGCTCCACCGCGGCGCTTTGCTCGGGCCGGTGTCCCTGCGGGTGCCGGGCCGCCACAACGTGCTGAACGCCCTCGCCGCCGCCGCGGTCGGCCTCGACCTCGAGGTGCCGTTCGACCGCATCCAGCAGGCCCTCGCCGGCTTCGAAGGCGTGCAGCGCCGGTTCCAGATCCGCGGCGAGGCCCGGGGCGTCCTCGTCGTCGACGACTACGGCCATCATCCCGCCGAGATCCGCGCGACCCTCGCCGCCGCCAAGGCCGGGTTCGACCGGCGCGTGATCACGGTGTTCCAGCCGCATCGCTACTCGCGGACCCAGCACCTGCGCAGCGACTTCCTGACCGCGTTCTACCAATCCGACGTGCTCATCGTCATGGACATCTATGCGGCGGGCGAGGCGCCGATCCCCGGCGTCCACTCCCGCGACCTGGCCGACGGCATCGCGGCTCACGGGCACCGGGAGGTGCTCTACATGGGCTCCGATCGCGCGGCGATCGTCGACTACCTGTGCGAATCCACCAGAGCGGGTGATCTCGTGCTCACTCTCGGGGCCGGCGACGTGGGGCAGCTGGGCGGGGAACTGCTCACGCGGCTCGACGACGGCTCCGGGACGTCGTCCAAGAGGAGATAACACATGCTGGGAGAGATCCGAGGCGAGGTCCGATTCAAGGAGCCCCTCAGCTTCCACACCTCCTTGCGCATCGGAGGCCCCGCGGACATCTTCATCGTCCCGCAGGACGTGGAGGACATCCGTCTCGCGCTGTCCTTCGCGGAGCGGGAGCAGCTCTCGCTCGACGTGATCGGCGGCGGCAACAACCTGCTGGTCAGCGACCGCGGCGTGCGCGGGGTGGTGCTCAAGCTCGAGGGCTGCCTGGGCCGCGCCGAGTTCCACGGTGAGGAGGCGGTGGCCGGGGCGGGGGTGAGCCTGTCGGCCCTCATCCGCGAGGCGGCCGCGCTCAACCTGGGCGGCATCGAGTGCCTGGTCGGCGTACCGGCCACGGTGGGTGGCGCGGTCGCCATGAACGCGGGCACCGCCGACGGCGGCATCGCCGACTTCATCTCGGCGGTCTACTTCCTGCACCCCGACGGCACCCTCGGCGAGTTCAAGCCGGGCGCCGGCTCGTTCAGCTATCGGATGTTCGCGGCCCCGCCCGGCTCGGTGCTGATCGGGGCGCGGCTGCAGCTGCACCGGCGGCCCTTCGCGGAGATCCAGCGCGACATCAAGGTGCGGCTCAAGCAGAAGAAGTCGACGCAGCCGCTGGCCCTGGCCTCGGCGGGCTGCGTGTGGAAGAGCCCGCAGGGAGAGACGGCGTCGCGGCTGATCGAGAAGGTGGGGCTCAAGGGCAAGCGTCTGAACGGCGCCGAGATCTCGGCCAAGCACGCCAACTTCATCGTCAACCGCGGCGGCGCGGGCGCGGCTGACATCAAGGCCCTCATGCAGATGACCCACGACCGCGTGCGCAACCACTTCGGCATCACGCTCGAGCCGGAGATCCGCACGATGGGGGAGATCTAGCCGCCGGTGAGCGAGGGACGGCTCGTCCGCACGCATAGCTCGGTGCTGTCGCCCCGCTCGGGGCGGGGCGGCGGGCTCGAGGATCTCGCCGAGCGCGGCTCCGCCATGTCGCGCCAGCGCGTCTCGCGCACTCGGCTGGCCCGGCGGCTCGGCCGCCGCGTCCGCTGGGTGGCCGCGCGCGCGGTGTGGATCGGGGCGTGCCTGCTCCTCCTCGCCGCGGTGGGGCTCGGCGTGGGCTGGCTGCTGACCTCGCCGCGCTTCGCGATCACCGAGGTGGCGGTGAGCGGGGCGAGTCGCCTCACCCCCGAAGACGTCGTGAGCGCCTCCGGCATCGGCCCGGGCACCAATCTGTTCCGGCTGGACCGGGCCGAGGTGGTGGCGCGGCTGGAAGCGCTGCCGCTGGTGCGCCGGGCCGATCTGGTGCGGCGGTTCCCCAATCGCATCACGATCTCGATCGAGGAGCGCCGTCCGTTCACGCTCGTCCACGCGGGCCGGCTCCACTGGATCGACGAGCACGGGGTGAGCCTCGGCGCCGAGTCGAAAGCGGTGGCCCCGTCGGTGCCGGTGATCACCGGGCTGCAGCCGACCGACCTCGAGGGCCACCCGCCCTCCGCGCGGGTGGCCGCGGGCATCTCGCTGCTGCGCGTGCTGCTGCGCTCGGAGACCGCGCTGATCCAGCAGATCTCCGAGATCGACGTGAGCCGACCCGACGGACCCGTGCTCTACACGGTGGAGGGGGTGGAGGTCCGCATCGGGGCCGAGGACTGGGAGGCGCGCCTCGGCCGCCTGCAGGGCGTGCTCGCCCAGATCCGCGCGGGCGGCGAGGCGGTCAGCGCCATCGATCTGCGCTTCCGCGACCAGGTGGTGCTCAAGACCATGAGCCGGTGAGGAGGGTAATGGCGAGATCCCGAACGCGGCAGGTCATCGCCGGACTGGACGTGGGCACCACCAAGATCTGCTGTGTCATCGCCGACTGGTCGCCGGTGGGCAACCTCGACATCATCGGCGTCGGAGCGAGCCCGTCGCGCGGACTCCGCAAGGGGGTGGTCGTCAACATCGACTCCACCGTGGAGTCGATCAAGCACGCGGTGGCCGAGGCCGAGGAGATGGCCGGCGTGGAGATCAGCTCGGTGATCGCGGGCGTGGCCGGCGGCCACATCCGCGGCATGAACAGCCGCGGCGTGGTGGCGGTCTCGGGCAAGCACCGCGAGGTGAGCCAGACCGACATCGACCGGGCGCTCGACGCGGCCCGCGCGGTCAACCTGCCGCAGGATCGCGAGATCATCCACGTGCTGCCCCAGTCCTTCCTGGTCGACGACCAGGACGGAGTCAAGGAGCCGCTCGGCATGTCGGGCGTGCGCCTCGAGGTCGAGGTGCATCTCGTCACCGGCGCCACCACGTCGGTGCGCAACGTGGTCCGCAGCGTCAACCGCGCCGGCCTGCAGGTGCAGGACCTCGTGCTGGAGCCGCTGGCCTCCGCGGAGGCGGTGATCTCGACCGAGGAGAAGGAGCTGGGCATCCTCCTGATCGATCTCGGCGGCGGCACCACCGACGTGGCCCTCTTCCGCGACGGCGCGGTGTGGCACACCGGCAGCCTGCCGCTCGGCGGTGACCACATCTCCAACGACATCGCGGTGGGCCTGCGCACCCCCACCGCGGACGCCGAGGAGCTGAAGAAGCGCCACGGCTGCGCGCTCACCGCGCTGGTGCGCGAGGACGAGGTGGTGGACGTGCCGAGCGTGGGCGGACGCAAGGCGCGGCAGCTCTCGCGCCAGATCCTGTCCGAGATCATCCAGCCCCGCGTGGAGGAGATCTTCACGCTGGTGGCGCGCGATCTGGTGCGGGGCGGGCTCAACGACGTGGCCGCGGGCGGGGTGGTGGTCACCGGCGGCAGCTCGATCATGCACGGGGTGCCCGAGCTGGCCGAGCAGGTGTTCGACATGCCGGTGCGCCGCGGGGTGCCCACCGGGCTCTCCGGGCTCTCCGACGTGGTGCAGAGCCCGATCCACGCGACCGCGGTCGGGCTGGCCCTGTACGGGGCGCGCGGGCACGGCGCGGGCGGGCCCACCGAGGTCGAGGAAGCGGCGCGGGTCGGTCGCATCGGCCGGCGGCTGAGGGACTGGTTTGCGGAGCTCTTCTAGGAAGGGCGGCGGAGGCAAGCCTCCCCGCGCCGCCGGACAGGCGGAGCTGTTCAACACCGTGCCGCACGTCCGGGAGCGGCAGCCACAGGGTCGGACCCCGCGGGGACAATCCCTGCCGGAGCAACCCAAGGAGGAGTCGATGGAGCATTCTCAAGGGCGGCGGCCGGTGTTCGAGCTGGAGGAAGAGCGCGAGGCGGCGAAGATCAAGGTGATCGGCCTCGGCGGAGGCGGCTCCAACGCGGTCAACCGCATGATGGCGGCCTCGTTCACCGGCGTCGACTTCATCGTGGGCAACACGGACCTGCAGGCTCTGCGCTCGTCGCCCGCGCCGGTGAAGCTGCAGCTCGGCGCGCGGCTCACCGGCGGCCTCGGCGCCGGGTCCGATCCCGAGGTGGGCAAGAACGCGGCGCTCGAGGATCGCAACGAGATCAAGACCGTGCTCGAGGGTGCGGACATGGTCTTCGTGACCGCCGGCCTCGGCGGCGGCACCGGCACCGGCTCCGCGCCGATCGTCGCCTCGGTGGCCAAGGAGCTGGGCATCCTCACGGTGGCGGTGGTGACGAAGCCGTTCGGCTTCGAGGGCCGCAAGCGCGCGCTCCAGGCCGAGGCGGGCATGGCCGAGCTGCGCGCGGTGGTCGACACCCTGATCGCGATCCCGAACCAGCGGCTGCTCGCGGTGGTCGACCGCGGCACTCCGTTACTCGAGGCCTTCAAGGTCGCGGACACCGTGCTGCTGCAGGCGGTGCAGGGCATCTCCGACCTGATCCTGGTCCCGGGACTGATCAACCTCGACTTCGCCGACGTACGCACGATCATGTCCGGCATGGGCATGGCCCTGATGGGCACCGGCACCGGCAAGGGCGAGCACCGCGCGCTGGACGCCGCGCAGAAGGCGGTGGCCAGCCCGCTGCTGGACGAGACCTCGATCGAGGGCGCCCGCGGCATCCTGATCAACTTCACCGGCGGCTCCGATCTCTCGATCCACGAGGTCGAGGAGGCCGCGCGCATCGTGCAGGAGGCCGCCCACGAGGAGGCCAACATCATCTTCGGCGCGGTGCTCGACGAGAGCCTGCAGGACGAGGTCCGCATCACCGTCATCGCCACCGGCTTCACCGAGCGCAAGGAGGCGACGATCCCCGGCCCCAAGGTGGTGCCGATCCCGTCGGGGCCGCGGAGCGCCGCGCCGGCCAAGGACTGGCGGCGGCGCATCAACGATCTGCGTGCCGAGGGCGAGGAGCCCGCGGAGGAGGATCTCGACGTGCCGGCGTTCCTGCGTCGGCAGGCCGACTAGCGACTGCGTGGGATGCCGCTCACCCTGCCCTCTCCCCTCGACGGGGGAGAGGGTGGAGGTGAGCAAGTACGCCCAGAGGGCCCGGCCGGCGGCAAACCGCACTCGTGAGAGAATGGGCGGGTGACCGCGAGCGGGGCGCGCCGGGAAGAGCAGCTGCCGTACTTCGTGACGTCGCCCCTCCTGACCGCTCGCGGCCTGCCGCACCTCTTCACGACCCGTCACTTTCCCGGGGTATCGCGTCCCACCGTGCCGCGCCCGCCGTTCGGCGCCGGGTCACGGGACCTCCTGACTTCCCGCGGCCTGGTCGGTGAGCCCGCGTTCGCGCGCCAGGTGCACGGCGCCGACGTGATCGAGGTCGAGCGGGGTGGATTCGCGGGCCACGCCGATGGGCTGGCCACGTCCCGCCCCGGGCTCCCGCTCTGCATCTCCACCGCCGACTGCCTGCCCATCGTGCTGTACGATCCGCGGGCCGGTCGCCTGGCCGGCGTGCACGCGGGCTGGCGGGGCACCGTCCAGTCCGTCGTCACGGCCGCGGTTCGGCGGCTGGTCGAGGCGGGTAGCGCCGCGGTCGATCTGGTCGCGGCGATCGGGCCCTCGATCGGCCCCTGCTGCTACGAGGTGGACGCCCCGGTGCTGGAGCGCCTCGAGGCGGCCTTCCCCCGTGGCTGGCGCAGCTGGATCCTCCCGAAGGGGCCGGGCAAGTGGATGCTCGACCTGTGGCGGGCGAACCTGGACCAGCTGGCGGCCGCCGGGGTTGGCCCCGAACGGGTCGATCTGCTGGGGCTTTGCACCGGATGCCGCCCCGACCTCCTCTTCTCCTATCGCCGCGAGCGCGGGGCCGGCCGGCTGGTCGCCGTGGCCGCGCTGCCCACATCGTCGCCGGCCCCTGGGCCGGATACCCTCCGCCGGGCCTGACGGCCCCCGGCCGCCATGCTAGAATCCCCCCCACTCATGCTGGACATACGCGCCAACCTCGGGCGGGTCCAGGAGGCCGTCGCGCGGGCGTGCGCGCGGGCCGGTCGCTCCCCCGACCATGTCCTGCTCATCGCGGTTTCCAAGACCATGGAAGCCGAGCGCATCCGTCTGGCCATCGAGGCCGGGGTCGCGGCCCTCGGAGAGAACCGGGTGCAGGAGGCCAAGGAGAAGATCGCGCAGCTGGGCCACCCGGTGCCGTGGCATCTCATCGGATCGCTGCAGACCAACAAGGCCCGCGACGCCGCGCGCCTGTTCGACTGGATCCATTCGGTGGACCGGCTCGACCTGGCCGGCGAGCTCTCCCGCCGGGCCGGTGATCGGGTCTTGAACGTCCTGTTGCAGGTCAATCTGGGGGACGAGCCGCAGAAGGGCGGCATCGCGCCGGCCGAGGTCAAGCGCCTCGCCGAGTCGGTGGCGGGACTGCCGGGGCTCCGGGTGCGCGGGCTGATGGCGATTCCCCCGGCCGCCGAGAGCGCGGAGCACACGCGCCCGCATTTCCGGCGACTGCGCGAGCTGCGCGACGAGCTGGGCTTCGAGCACTGCTCGATGGGGATGAGCGCCGACTACGAGGTCGCGATCGAGGAGGGCGCCACCATGGTGCGCGTGGGTACCGCCATCTTCGGCCCGCGCACCGCATCGCCCGGGAGCCACGCGTGAGCATCAAGGACAAGAAGGTGGGCTTCCTGGGCTCGGGCAACATGGGCGAGGCCATCATCAAGGGGTTGCTGCAGGCCGGGCTCGTGCCGGCCGCCTCGATCGCCGCGACCGACGCGCGCGCCGATCGGCTCCAGCAGATGGCCCGGCAGTACGGCATCCGCGCCGCCGCGTCCAACCGGGAGATGGTCGACGAGGCCGACGTGGTGATCCTCGCGGTGAAGCCGCAGATCATGGGGTCGGTCCTGCAGGAGATTGCCGGCTCGGTGAGTCGCGCCAAGCTGCTGATCTCGGTCGCGGCCGGCGTGCCGGTGTCCGCCTTGCGCGCCGGGCTCGGCAAGCCGGCGCGGCTCATCCGCGTGATGCCCAACACCCCCGCGCTCGTGCTGGAGGGCGTCACCGCGATCGCGCGGTCCGAGGGGCTCGACGCCGGCGACCTGGAGCTGGCCCAGGAGTTGTTCGCCGCGGTGGGCCGCGTGGTGGTGCTGGACGAAGAGGCGCTCGATGCGGTGACCGGCCTGTCGGGCTCCGGCCCCGCCTACGTGGCGATCGTGATCGAATCGCTGGCCGACGGCGGGGTGCGGATGGGGCTCGATCGCGCGACCGCCATGACCCTGGCCACCCAGACCGTGCTGGGCTCGGCCCGGCTCATCCTCGAGACCGGAATGCATCCGGCGCAGCTCAAGGACATGGTGTCCTCCCCCGGCGGGACCACGATCGCCGGGATCACCGCGCTGGAAGAAGGAGGCGTGCGGCGGACATTCATCAGCGCGGTCGAGCGAGCCACCCTGCGCTCGCGCGAGCTCGGAGGCAAGCGCTAGTGGACGGCTTCGTGGACTTCCTCGGCTGGCTCCTCAGCTTGTACTCGTGGGTGATCATCGCGGCGGCCCTGATCACGTGGGTGAGCCCGGATCCACGCAATCCCATCGTCCAGTTCCTGCGGCAGGTGACCGAGCCGGTGCTCGCGCCGGTCCGGCGTCTCCTGCCGCCGTGGAAGACCGGCGGGCTCGATTTCTCCCCGCTGATCGTCATCATCGCCATCCAGTTCGTGGAGCGGGTGGTCCTGTCGAGCCTGCGCCAGGTGCATTGAGGAGGCTGCCGTGCGTATCACGCCCATGGATATCCGTCAGCAGCAGTTCACCGTCCGGATGTTCCGCGGCTTCGACGTCCAGGAGGTGGACACCTTCCTCGAGGACCTGGCCGCCGACTACGAGGCGCTCCTCAAGGAGAACACTCTCCTGAAGGAGCACCTGCAGGCCGCCGAGGAGCGCACTCGCGGGCTCGAGCAGCGCGAGCGCATGCTCCAGGAGACGCTGGTCACCACCCAGCGGATGGTCGAGGAGATGAAGGACAACGCCCGGCGCGAGGCTCAGCTGCTCATCAAGGAGGCGGAGATGCAGGGCGAGAAGACCATCGAGTCCGCCCGCACCGCCGAGGCCGCCATCCAGGCCCAGATCAGCCAGCTCAAGCGCACGCGGCGGCAGCTCGCCGAGTCGCTGCGGGCGACCGTGGACATGTACCAGCGGCTGCTGGACCAGGACCTCGAGCACGATGCCAGCCAGGACGCCGGCTAGGGGCCATCCCTCGGTCCTCTCCCCCTCGGTCCTCCACGTGCGGGTGCAGCCGCGCGCCCGGCAGAACGAAGTGGTCGGCTGGCAGGATGAGACGCTGCGGGTGCGGGTGACCGCGTCGCCCCACGACGGCGAGGCGAACCGTGCGGTCAGCCGCGTGCTGGCCGAGGCCTTCGACGTGCCGATCTCGCGGATCGTGCTGGTGCGGGGCGCCGCCTCGCGCGACAAGGTGTTCCGCATCGGGTCGGCCCCGATCCCGCCCCGGCGGAGCGCACGGCCATGATCAACCCGGTGCGCTGGGAGAACGGGCGTCTCGTGCTCCTCGACCAGACGCGCCTGCCCGCCGAGGAGGTCGAGCGCTCCTGCGCGTCCTGGGCCGAGGTGGCCGACGCCATCCGCCGCCTGGTGGTGCGGGGCGCGCCCGCGATCGGGGTGGCCGCGGCCTACGGCCTGGTCCTGGCCGCGCGCGAGAGCGCGGCGCGGGACGCCTCGGCGCTGCGCTCGGATCTCGAGGACGCGATCAAGGGGCTCGCCGCGACCCGCCCCACCGCGGTCAATCTCTTCTGGGCCCTCGACCGGATGCGCGGGGTGATCGACGCCGGCCCCGATCTGCCGGCGCCCGCGCTGGCCGAGCGGCTGCTCGCCGAGGCCCGCGCGATCCAGGCCGAGGACCTCGCGGCCAACCACGCCATGGGCGCCTACGGCGTGGCGCTGGTGCCGGAGGGGGCGCGCGTGCTGACCCACTGCAATGCGGGCGCGCTGGCCACCGCCGGCTACGGCACCGCGGTCGGGGTCATCCGCGCGGCGCACGCGCGCGGCCGTCTCGCCATGGTGTGGGTGGACGAGACGCGACCGGTCATGCAGGGCTCGCGGCTCACCGCGTGGGAGCTGGCCCGGGAGGGCATCCCCCACCGGCTGATCTCCGACGTGGCGGCGGGCTTCGTCATGCAGCGGGGCGAGGTGGACCTGGTGGTCACCGGCGCCGATCGCATCGCGGCCAACGGGGACACCGCGAACAAGATCGGCACGTACTCGGTCGCGGTGCTCGCGCGTCACCACCGGATCCCGTTCTACGTGGCCGCGCCCTGGTCCACCATCGACCCGTCCATCCCGGACGGCGGCGCCATCGTCATCGAGGAGCGAGACGCCGCCGAGGTGCGCGGGGTGGCGGGCCGGCAGACCGCGCCGGCGGATTCGCCGGTGTTCAACCCGGCCTTCGACGTCACGCCCGCGGAGCTGATCACCGCGATCATCACCGAGCGGGGCGTGGTACGCCCGCCGTACCACTTCACCTAGCGTCCGGCGAGCCTCATTTCCAGCAATCGCGAGATCGCGGGCGCGCGGCAGTACCACGACCGCACCGCGCACTCTCCCGAATCGGTGCGGCGCCGCGGCCAGGCCCTGGACTGGGAGATCAAGCCGCTGCCGTTCAAGATCTACCCGGCGATCGAGCCCCTGCGTCTGCCCACCGATCTGCCCGCGCTCGCCGTCGACACGTTCGACGCCCTGGCGCCGGGTCCGCCGCCCGCGCCCGCTCCGCCGCTCGACCTGCACCGCCTGGCCGCGCTGCTCTTCTTCTCGGCCGGCGTGACGCGGGTCAAGACCTATCCGGGCGGCACCCAGGTCCACTTCCGCGCCGCCGCGTCGACCGGCGCGCTCTATCAGACCGAGGCGTACGTGGTGGCCGGCGACGTCGCCGGCCTCGACCCGGGCGTCTATCACTTCAACCCCGGCGACTTCAGCCTGCGCCGTCTCCGGGCCGGTGATTTCCGCGGCGCAGTCGCGCTCGCCGCCGCCGACCACGCGGTGGCCGAGCAACCGGCGTCGATCGTGCTGTCCGCGATCTACTGGCGGAATACCTGGAAGTACCAGGCGCGCGGCTACCGCCACCTCTTCTGGGATTCGGGCACGCTCCTGGCCCAGCTGCTCGCCGCGGCGCGGGCGCTCCGCCTGCCGGCCCGCCTCGTCGCCGGCTTCGTGGACGTCGAGATGGACGCGCTGCTCGGGCTCGATGCCTCGAAGGAATCCGTGCTGGTCGTCGTGCCGGTGGGCGCGGCCGGCCGCCCGGCTTCCGCGCCACCGCTGGTGACCGCGCTCGCGCCCGAGGTGATCCCGCTGTCCGCACGCGAGATCGACTATCCGCTCCTCCGCCGGGCCCTCGAGGACTCGCGCCTCGACTCCGAGGCCGAGGTCGAGGAATGGCGCGAGCGCGGCCGCGCCGAGACTACGCCACGCCGCGACACCGGGGCGGCCGATCCGATCGCGCTGCCCGCGCCGAGCGCTGAAGCGGGACGCTCGCTGGGCGAGACGATCACCCGCCGCGGCTCGACGCGCGAGTTCTCCGGCGAGGCGATCGGCGTCGAGGCCCTGTCGAGCGCGCTCTATCACGCCACCCGCGGCGTCCCCGCCGACGCCTCCGCCGGGCAGGTCGATCTCTACCTCGCCATCCACGCCGTGGACGGCATCGCGCCGGGCGCGTATTTCTACGACCGCGCCGCGCACGGGCTCCTGTCCCTGCGGTCCGGCACCGTGCGGGATGACGCCGCGTTCCTGTGCCTCGAGCAGCCGCTGGGCGGCCAGTCGAGCGCGACCGTCTTCTTCCTCGCCGACCTGACGCGCGCGCTGGATCGCTGGGGCAATCGCGGCTACCGGCTCGTGAATCTCGAGGCGGGGCTGATCGGAGGGCGGCTCTACCTGGGCGCGTACGGTCAGCGCTTCGGGGCGACCGGCCTGACCTTCTACGATCGCGAGGTGGTCGCGTTCTTCTCCCCGCACGCGGCGGGACGGGATGCGGTGTTCGTGACCGCACTGGGGCGGTCGGTCCGGCGCGGATAGCCCGAGCGCACCCTACGCGGGAGTGGCCGGCGCCACGTCCCATCGCCCCACCGACTTGAACGGCCACTGCTGGAAGGCGGAGGCCTCGAGCACGGCGGCCGCGATCAGGATCAGGCGGAAGGCGGGATTGCTCGCGAGCTCGGTGGCGTGGGCCGCGAACATCATGAAGCCGGTTGGCAGCACCACGCCGAAGCCCAGGCGCGCCCATGTCAGCAGGTGCGCGGGCAGGGCGCTCACCGGCAGGCCGCGGCCGAGCCCCGGCAATCGGAGATCGAAGAAGAAGCCGACCCCGACCACGATCACGACGCCGGTCCGGCACCGTGAGCGCCCCCGTCACGAGCCGGATTGCCGCCGTCCCGCCGGAGGTCACGCCGCAATGGTACGCGGCATTCCGGGGGTGAGTTGATTGCAACGTATCGCGGGGTTCTGCTACCGTGTTCGGGTCAACCTGAGGCACAAGGAGCCTGCAATGAAGAAGTACTACCTGATGGCGCCGGGTCCCACCCCCGTGCCGTCGAACGTCCTGCTGGCGATGGCCCGGCCGATGATCCACCATCGGACGCCGGAGTACGAGGCGCTGTTCATCGAGGTCCGCGCCGGGCTCAAGCGACTCTTCCAGACGAGCCAGGACGTGATCCCGTTCACCGCGTCGGGCACCGGCGCGCTCGAGGCGGCGGTGGTCAATACCCTGTCCGCGGGGGACACCGCCCTGGTGCTGCGGGCCGGCAAGTTCGGCGAGCGCTGGGACGAGATCTGCCGCACCTACGGCATCACGGTGATCCCGCTGGACGCGCCGTTCGGCCACACGGTGCCCGCGGAGGCCTTCGAGCAGGCGCTGCGCGCGCATCCGGAGGCCAAGGCGGTCCTGATGCAGCACAGCGAGTCGTCGACCGGTGTCCTCCACGACGTCCGAGGCATCGCGGCGGTCACTCGCGACACCGGGGCCATCCTGGTGGTGGACGCGGTGTCGAGCCTCGGCATCGCCGACCTGCGCATGGACGAGTGGGGCGTGGACGTGGTGGTGGCCGGGTCCCAGAAGGGGCTGATGCTGCCGCCGGGTCTCTCCTTCTGCGCGCTGTCCGAGAAGGCGTGGGGCCACGCGAAGGCGTCCCGGCTGCCCAAGTACTACTTCGACATCGCCACCGAGCGGAAGTTCGTGGCCCGCAACGAGTGCCGCTTCACGCCCGCGGTCTCCATCTTCGTGGGGCTGCGCGAAGTGCTGAAGATGATCGAGACCGAGACGCTGCCCGGCGTGTTCCGCCGTCACGAGCGGCTGGCCCGGGCGACGCGCGGCGGGGTGGAGGCCCTCGGCCTCGAGCTGTTCGCGAAGGCCACGCCCAGCCCCGCGCTGACCGCGGTGGTGGCGCCGCGCGGGATGGACAGCGAGGCGGTGCTCTCGACCTACTCGACCTCGCACAACATCACCATCGCGGGCGGGCAGGGGGAGATGAAAGGGCGGGTCTTCCGTCTCGGCCACATGGGCTACGTCGCGGACTTCGACGTGATCACCGCCCTCGCCGCCCTCGAGCAGGTGCTGCAGGAGCTGGGGCACCCCGTCGATCTGGGCGCCGGGGTGCGCGCGGTCCAGAAGGCCCTCGGCGAGCGCTGAGCGGCATGCGCGTCCTGCTGCTTCGTCACGCCGAGACCGACTGGAACCGGGAGCGCCGCTTCCAGGGCCGGCACGACGTCCCGCTGTCGGACGCCGGCCGCGGGCAGGCCGACTCGGCCGCGCGCCTGCTCGCGGCCACGCCGCTGGCCGCGGTCTGGTCGAGCCCGCTCTCCCGCGCCCGCGAGACCGCGACGCGCATCGCCGCGCCGCACGGGCTCGCGGTGCAGGTGGAGGAGGCGTTCACCGAGATGGACTTCGGCGAATGGGTCGGGCTCACCCGCGACGAGGTGACCACGCGCTTTCCCGACGCGCTGTCCGCGTGGGCCGAGACGCCGCAGGCCGCCCGCTGGCCCGGGGCCGAGACGCTCGATCAGGTCCGCGCGCGGGCTCTCGCCGGGCTCGAGCGGCTCCGGGCCGCCCACCAGGGCCAGACGATCTGCCTGGTGTCCCACGGCATCACCAGCCGCGTGCTGATCCTGGAGGCGCTCGGTCTCGGGCCCGACCGGCTCTGGTCGCTCCACATCTCGTCCGCCGGCATCTCCGAGCTGGAATTCCGCGACGACTGGACCACCCTTCACCGGATGAACTCGCTGGTCCATCTGGCCGACATCGCGGTGGCCTGAGGTCTCGAGGTGAGCGTGCCGCGCAAGGGTCAACCGACTCAGCTGCCCAAGGGGGCCAAGATCTATCTGCCCGACGAGGCCGCCCGCAAGCGGGCGGTGGAGGAGCGGCTGTTCGACGTGTTCCGCCGCTGGGGCTATCGCGAGGTGGTGACCAGCGCCTACGAATACTTCGACGTGCTCTCCCCCGGCACCGACGGCGAGCTGCAGGAGCGCATGTTCAAGATGGTGGACCGCGAGAGCGGGTGGCTGCTCGCCCTGCGCGCCGACGTCACCCCGCAGATCGCGCGCATCGTGGCGACGCGCATGCGCGACGAGCCGAAGCCGCTGCGCCTGCACTACGTCACCAGCGTGTTCCGCTATGACGAGCCGCACGTGGGCCGCTACCGCGAGTTCTACCAGGCGGGCGTGGAGCTGGTGGGGCTCCCCCACCCGGAAGGCGACGCCGAGATGATCGCGATGACCGCCGAGGGGCTCCAGGTATTGGGACTCGAGCGGTTCCAGATCGACGTGGGCCAGACCGAGTTCTTCCGCGGCATCCTCGAGGACGTCGGGGCCGACCCCGACACCTCGCGCGAGCTGCGATCGGCCCTCGGCCACAAGGATCTCTCCGCGCTGGAGCGGCTGGTGGGCGAGCTGCACGCGCCCGCCGCGGTCGGCGAGCTGCTGCTGGCGCTGCCCACCCTCTACGGGCGCGGGGACGTGCTCGACCGCGCGGAGCGCCTGGTCAAGAACGCTCGGTCGGAGGCCGCGCTCGCCAACCTGGCCGAGATCTACCGGCTCCTGCGGACCTACGGCCTCGCGGACTCGGTGCTGCTCGACCTGGGCGAGGTTCGCGGCTTCGACTACTACTCGGGCGTACACTTCGAGGCGTACGTCTCGGGGCTCGGCGCCCCCCTGGTGGGGGGCGGCCGCTACGACCAGATGCTCGCTCGCTTCGGCTACGATTGCCCGGCGACCGGCTTCGCCTTCGAGACGAGCCGCGCCCTCCTGGCCATGGAGTCGCAGGGATCGGAGCCGCGGCTGTCCGGCCCGGAGTTCTTCGTGATCGACTTCACGCCGGACAAGACGCGCGCCCTGACCGTGTCCCGGCGGCTGCGCGACGCGGGGGCCGCGGTGGCGCGCGACATCATCAGCCGGCCCCTGGCCGAGTCGCTGGCGTACGCGCAGGGTCAGCGCGCACACTGGGCGCTGGTCATCGGCGGGCCCGGTGCCGACCCGGACCAGATCCGGGTGATCGATCTACAGGCAGGCGGGGACGCGGCGGAGCGGACGGTGGGTCTCGGCGAGCTGCTCGCCGACCCGCGGGAGCCGTTCCCGGGTCTCGGAGGCGGAGGCACTCATGCCTAACATCGTGGTGGTGGGCGCCCAGTGGGGCGACGAGGGCAAGGGCAAGATCGTGGACGTGCTGGCGCCTCACGTGGGCGTGGTCGTCCGCTATCAGGGCGGCAACAACGCGGGCCACACGGTGGTGGTGGGGCGGGAGAAGTTCGTGCTGCAGTCCATCCCCTCCGGCATCCTGCATCCGGGCGTGCGCTGCGTGATCGGCTGCGGCGTGGTGATCGACCCCTCCTCGCTGATCGAGGAGATGGAGTCGCTGGTCCAGCGCGGCGTCTCCCTGGACGGCAACCTCTATATCTCCAAGAACGCGCACCTGATCATGCCCTACCACCCGGCGCTCGATCGGGCCTCGGAGTCGCAGGCCGGCAAGCGGCGCATCGGCACCACCGGCAAGGGCGTGGGCCCCGCCTACGCGGACAAGACGGCGCGCATCGGCATCCGGATGGCGGATCTGCTGGACGAGCGGCTCTTCCGTGAGAAGCTCGAGTTCAACATCCAGCAGAAGAACCGACTGCTGCGGGAGATCTACGACGAGCAGACCTTCACGGTCGAGGGCATCCTGGCGACCTACCTGCGTTACGCGGGGTGGCTGGCCCCCTACGTCACCGACACCGCGCTGCTCCTGCACCGCTGGATCGAGGCGGGCCGCTCGGTGCTGTTCGAGGGCGCGCAGGGCACGATGCTCGACATCGACCACGGCACCTATCCGTTCATCACCTCGTCCAGCACCACGTCGGGCGGCGCCTCCACCGGCACCGGGATCCCGCCCACCAAGATCCACGGCGTGCTCGGCATCTCCAAGGCCTACTGCACGCGAGTGGGCGGCGGGCCCTTCATGACCGAGGTGCACGGGGAGATGGCCGACGTGCTCCGGGCGCGGGGCAACGAGTACGGCGCGGTCACCGGCCGGCCGCGCCGCTGCGGCTGGGCCGACGCGGTCGCGCTGCGCTACGCGGCGCGCATCAACGGGCTCGACACCATCGCGCTCACCAAGCTGGACGTGCTCGACGCCTGCGAGACGGTGCGCGTCTGCGTGGGCTACCGCTACGGGGGTGAGATCCTGACCGACTTCCCGGAGGAGGAGCGGATCTGGCACGAGGCCGAGCCGGTGTACGAGGAGCTCTCGGGCTGGCAGAGCAGCACGCACGGCATGCGGAGCTACGCGGAGCTGCCGTCCAAGGCGCGGGAGTACGTCGAGCGCCTGGCCGACCTGGTCGGGGTCAGCTTCTCGCTGGTCTCCACCGGCCCGGTCCGCGACGAGACGATCCTGGTGGACGACTCCCCGCTGACCCGCTGGTATCCCGCCCTGCGGAGCGCGCTGCCCGAGCACTAGTCGGGCGCCTGATGCGATGCCGCTCAAGATCCTGATCGTCGACGACGAGGAGCCGGCCCGCCAGGGGCTGACCGCGCTCCTCGGCCGCTGGGGCTACGACGTCGACGAGGCCGCCGACGGCCAGGAGGCCCTCGCCAAGGCGGCGGCGGGGCTGCCGTCGGTGGTGCTCTCCGATCTGGTCATGCCCAAGATGGACGGCCTCGACCTGCTGCGCGCGCTCAAGACCGACGTGCCGTTCGCCTCGGTGATCCTGCTGACCGGCCAGGGCTCGATCGACACCGCGGTCACCGCGATGCGCGAGGGCGCCTACGACTACCTCACCAAGCCGGTGGACGTGGCGCGGCTGCGGGTGCTCATCCCCAAGGCGGCGGAGCGGGGCGAGGCGCTGCGTGACGTCGCGCTGCTGCGCCGGAAGCTCAGCCAGGTCTGGGGCATGGGCCGGCTGGTCGGCACCAGCCACGGCATGCAGGAGGTCTATCGTCTCATCGAGGTCGCCGCGCCCACGCCCGCCGCGGTGCTGATCAGCGGCGAGAGCGGCACCGGCAAGGAGCTGGTGGCGCGCACGCTGCACGAGCTGTCCCCGCGGGCCAAGGGCCCGTTCGTGGCGGTGAACTGCGCGGCCATCCCGGAAACGCTGCTGGAGAGCGAGATCTTCGGACACGAGAAGGGTGCCTTCACCGGCGCGCTCGAGCGGCGGCCCGGCTGCTTCGAGCTGGCCCACGAGGGCACGATCTTCCTCGACGAGATCGCCGAGATGAACCCGGGCACCCAGGCCAAGTTCCTGCGCATCCTCCAGGACGGCACCGTGCGGCGGCTCGGCGGCAAGACCGAGATCAAGGTGGACGTGCGGGTGCTCGCCGCGACCAACAAGGATCCGGTCAAGGCCATCCAGGAAGGGACGTTCCGCGAGGACCTGTACTATCGTCTGAACGTGGTGAGCCTCGCCCTGCCGCCGCTGCGCGAGCGACGCGACGACATCCCGGCGCTGGTGCAGGCCTTCATCGAGGAGTTCAACGCCCGCTACGACAAGCGCATCCGCTCGGTGGACGAGAGCGTGCTGAACGGGCTCATCGCCCAGGGGTGGCCGGGGAACGTGCGCGAGCTGCGCAACACCCTGGAGCGGGCGATCATCGTCTGCGACGGCGACACGATCCTGCCCCGCCACATGCCGCCGGCGCCGGCGCTGCGCTCCACCGAGTCGGCGGACGGGCCCGACTCGGTGTCGTTCCGCGTGGGCACGAGCCTCGACGATGCCGAGAAGGCCCTGATCTTGAAGACCCTCGCGGCCAACGCCAACAACAAGACCCGGGCCGCCGACGTGCTCGGCATCAGCCTAAAGACCCTGCACAACAAGCTCAAGGCCTACGGCAGCTAGCATGCGGCTGGGAGTACGGGGACGGGAGGCGCTGGTTCTGAGCCTCCTCACCATGCTGGTGGTCGCCACCGCCACCGCGATCCACCTGTCGCAGGTGAGCCGGGTGGTGGTGCAGGAGGCGGTGAAGCAGGCCGAGCTGATCGCCAAGCAGATCTACGCGCAGAGCGGCCGCGCGCTGCATCGCAGCCCGGGCGCCGATCCGCTCGAGGCCCTGCGGCAGGATCCCGAGCTGCGCAGCTTCCTCGACGCCAGCGTGGGGTACTCGCCGCACCTCCTCTACGCGCTGATCTCCGATTCCAACGGGGTCGTGGTGCTCCACACCGAGCGTCAGAAGGAGGGCGACCCCGAGCCGGAGCGCCCGAACCTGGAAGGGCTGCTGAAGGTCGACACCCTGAGCCGCTTCTCCGCGCTCTACAACGCGGGCCGCACGTACGAGACGGTCCTGCCGATGACGCTGAATGACCGGCTGTTCGGATCGATCCGGCTCGGCGTCTCCACCACGCTCCTGCGCCGCGAGGTCACCGCCTCGCTCCGCCAGAGCCTCACGGTGGCCGCGGTGGCCCTGCCGCTGGCCTGGCTGGCCGCGCTCGTGCTGGCCCAGCTCACGGTGCGGCCCATCCGCGCGATCGTGGGCCAGGTCGATCGCATCCGGCGCGGCGAGCCGCCGGAGGCGACGCCGGTGACCGTCGGCGGCGACGAGTTCCAGGAGCTGTCCGCCCAGCTCTCGCGCCTCGGGCACGAGCTGCAGGCCGACCGCATCTCGAGCCTCAGCGAGAAGGCTCACCTGCAGGGCATGGTCGACCAGCTCGAGGACGGCGTCATCTTCCTGAATCCGGAGCGGCACATCCTGTTCTTCAATCGCGCGGCCGAGACGGTGGTCGGCCTGTCGCTGGAGCAGACGGTGGGCCTGCCCATCCACGAGGTGCTGGATGCCGCCCATCCGATGCTGCCGTTCGTGGACCACGTGCTGGCCGGCGCCCCGGGCATCCGCAACGCGACGGTGGTGCTGCCGCAGGCGGGGCGCGACAAGGAGTTCCTGGTCTCCGCGTTCCACATGGAGGACGCCCACCGGGTGATGGGCGTCGCCATTCTCCTGAAGGACCTGGAGTCGGTGAAGACGGTGCAGTCCCTCGTGAGCTACTCGGCCAAGCTGGCCGCCCTCGGCCGTCTGACCTCGGGCGTGGCCCACGAGGTCAAGAACCCGCTGAACGCGATGATGATCCACGTCGAGCTGCTGAAGGAGCAGCTGGAGGACGCGACGCCCGACGTCCACCAGAGCCTCGACGTGATCGGCGGAGAGATCCGCCGACTCGACCGGGTGGTGCAGGGCTTCCTGCGCTTCATGCGCCCCCAGGAGCTGACCCTGAAGCCGGTCGATCTCAACGGCATGCTGCAGAGCGTGGGCGCCCTGCTGGAAGCCGAGAGCCAGAGCCACGGCGTGCGCTTCGTGTTCGAGCTCGACGCCGCGCTGCCGCTGGTCAGCGCCGACGAGGAGCTGGTGCGCCAGGCCTTCATCAATATCCTGCAGAACGCCGAGCAGGCGATGCCGCAGGGCGGGGCGGTGCGCATCCGCACCCGGCCCGAGGGCGCCGACTGGGTGCGCGTGGTGGTGACCGACCAGGGCGTGGGCATCGCCCCGGAGGACCTGGACAAGATCTTCAAGCTCTACTACACGAGCAAGCCGGGGGGCAGCGGTATCGGGCTGTCCATCGTGTACCGGATCGTGCAGCTGCACGACGGGACGGTGGAAGCCAAGTCGCAGCCCGGCCGCGGCACCGCGCTGATCGTGCGCCTGCCGGTACGCTGACCCGCATGCGCCGCCCGATCTGGCTCGTCTGGCTGACTCTGCCGCTCGGCGGCTGTGTGGCCGCCACCGATCTGTTCGTGCCCGCGCCCTCGGCGTCACCGCCACGCACCGCGGCGGTGGTCGGGGAGGCGCCGGCGCCGAAGCCGGCGCCGCCCGATCTGGTGAAGGAGCCGGTGGCGCCGGCGCCGAAGGTGGTGAGCCCGGCGCCGCCTCCGCCGGTCGCCCCGGCACCGCCTCCGCCGGTGGCGCCGCCTTCGCCGCCGCCCCGGACCGCGGCGATCCCGAAGGAGCCGGCCACTCCGCTGCCGGTGCTGGCACCGCAGGCCAGCGTCGAGGAGGAGCAGCGGATGAAGTCGCAGGCCGAGCGACGCATCGAGGGGACCGAGAAGCTCGTGCAGCGCATCGACCCGTCACGGCTGGCCCGCGAGCAGCAGGAGAACTACCTGACCATCCAGAGCTTCCTCAGCAAGGCGCGTGAGGCGCTCTCGACCCGTGACATGCAGCGGGCCTTCACGCTCGCCGACAAGGCATACCTGCTCGCCGACGAGCTCTCGAAGACCCCGCGCTGAAACGTGTAACGATTGCCACGCCGGGTAAGGATTACCGACTCGGTCGGAGACACGCGCTTCCCGAGCGGATCTGACGTGTTGCGAGTCGCGAACTTTCAGGCGGCCGCCCCCGTGGCACAAGGGTTGCGATTTTGCCGCGGACTTTATCGCACGCCAGGAGGTCGCCATGCGAAGCGCAGGGCTGTTGTTCGGGTGCACCCTCGGCCTTCTGGTTTCGGGCTGCACCATCGAGCCGCCGGAGGCCAGGCCGCCCGCGCCGATGGCGGGCGTGCTCGAATCCGGTCCGCGCGAGACGCGGTTCGGCCGCACCGGTGGCGAGGTCGTGAGCAACCCGCAGCTTCGCGACCGGATCCGCACGCTCTTCGGCGCCGACTGGGCTCCGGGCACCGGCAAGATCCAGCGCGGCGCCCAGGCCTACTTCGGGCGTGTGGCCTCGCCGCGCGGCGTGCGCGTGGGTGACCAGAACTACGTCGCGGTCACCGGCTGCGTGACCACCGCGTGCCCCGCCGAGCGCGTGCTGCTCCTGATCCAGGAGACCGGCGACTCGATGCTCGCGCGCCTGGACGAGGGCGGCTACTCGCACTACTACGCCTACGGCCCGGAGTGGGGCCGCGCGGGCTCGACCCAGCAGGCCACCGACGCGGCCCTGAGGGCGCTCTCGCGCACCGGCGATCCGTACCCGCGGGCCTGAGGCGGCGCCAAATCTTGACCCGTCCGCGTTCGCTCGCTATGCTGACGTCTGCCTGCCCGGCCCGGCTGTCCTTTCACGAACCATGCGCGATACCGATACCGAGCGCGCAAGCCGTCTCAGGGCCGACCGCGCCGCCCCCGGCGGCGGAGCGCGCGGCATGAGCGATCTTGCCCACATCTTGACCACCGTCGACGAGTGGCTGTCCGGCGGGGGCAGCGTGCTGCTCATGACCGACTACGACGGGACTCTCACCCCCATCGTGGACGATCCCGCCGATGCGGTCCTCTCGAAGGAGATGCGCGAGCAGCTGGTGCGCCTCGCCCGGTCGCCGCGCGGCTGCGTCGCCGTGATCTCCGGTCGAGGGCTCGAGGACCTGCGCGCGCGGATCGACATCCCGGAGGTGATCTACGCGGGCTGCCACGGGCTCGAGATCGCAGGGCCCGAGCTGGCGTTCTGCCATCCCGACGCGGTGGCCCAGCAGGCGATGGTCGGCGCGGTGGGCGAGACGCTCGTGCGCCGGGCACCCGCCGTCAACGGGATGCGGGTGGAGACCAAGGGCCTCGCGGTGGCGGTGCACTATCGCCACGTGGCCCCCGACGAGATTCGCCGCGTGGAGATCGAGCTGGCCCGGGCGATCCGCGAGCAGGGGAGCCGGCTCAAGATCTTCCACGGCACGAAGGTGATCGAGGTGCTGCCCCAGGTGGCGTGGACGAAGGGCGAGTGCGCGGAGTGGATCGAAGAGCGTGTGGGCTCGACCTTGGCCGGCCGGGTGCTCTGGCTCTACCTGGGTGACGACTGGACCGACGAGCACGCCTTCGAGGTGCTCGGCAGCCGCGCGCTGACCATCCGGGTCGGTGACCTGGTGCCCGCGTCGAAGGCGGCCTTCCGGCTTGAGGACGTCTCCGAGGTGCAGCAGGTGCTGACCGCGCTCGCCAGCGGGACCGAGAGGCGCGCGTGAGGTTTCAGCTCCGGCTCGTCGCCGCGCTCTGGCTCGCCTCGCTGGTGGTCATCGGTATCTTCGCGTACCTGCAGGTCGTGGAGGAGAAGCAGCGGCTCACCGCGGAGCTGGACCGCCGGGCCGCGCTCCTCAGCGAGGGACTCAAGGAGGTGCTCGAGCCGGCACTGGCCCGCGGCGGATCGAAAGCGCAGGTGGACCGGCTGATCAAGAAGTTCAGCAAGCCCGATCAGGGACTCGCGGTCTACGATCGCGTGGCCTCGCTGATCGTGGCGACGCCCGACGTGGCCAAGATCCTGGAGAACCCGCCGCCCGAGGTCACCTGGGCTCTCACCTCGGGCGTGGTGCAGACCGGGTTCCGCCAGATGGAGGGCAAGACGCTCTACGTCTACGCGGATCCGATCATCCGCGAGGACCGGGCCGCCGGCGCGCTGGCCGTGTTCCTCGACGCCTCCGATCTCAAGAGCTCGGAGTGGGAGCGCTGGCGCTTCAACGCGGTTCGCTTCCTGGTGCTGGCGGTGGTCCTGGCCCTGATCGCCCTGCTGGTGGTGCGCATGAGCCTGACCCAGCCGCTGGCCAAGATGGCGCGCTGGACCAAGGCGGTGCGGCGCGGCCACGCCATCGATCCCCCCGAGCTGCCCGACGAGAGCCTCTTCGGGCCGATCGCCCGCGAGGTCTCGGTACTGGCCAAGAATCTTCAGCGGGCCCGGGCCGCCGCCGAGGAGGAGGCCGCGCTGCGTCTCATCGGCCAGACGCTCTGGACCGAGGAGCGGCTCAAGCAGTTCGCCAAGATGCGGCTGGGCGAGCGGGTGCTCGTGGTGGTGTCCAACCGCGAGCCGCTGAGCCACGTCTGGAAGGAGGGGGCGATCCAGGTGGTCACCCCGGCGAGCGGGCTCGTGACCGCGATGGATCCGGTCATGCGGGCGTGCGGCGGCGTGTGGGTGGCGCAGGCCAGCGGCGATGCCGACCGCGATACCGCCGACGCGCGCGGCCGCCTCCGGCTGCCGCCGGACGACCCGCGGTACACGCTCCGGCGCGTGTGGCTCACGCCGGAGGAGGACGCGGGCTACTACTACGGCTTCTCCAACGAGGGCCTGTGGCCCCTCTGCCACATCGTGCACAACCGCCCGCTGTTCCGTCCGGAGGACTGGGCGCAGTATCGAATCGTCAACGAGAAGTTCGCCAGCGCGGTGCTGGAGGAGATCGCGGGCACCGAGTCGCCGATGGTGCTGATCCAGGACTATCACTTCGCGCTGCTGCCCGCGCTCATCAAGCGGGAGCGCCCGGACGCGCGGACCGCGATCTTCTGGCATATCCCGTGGCCGAACTTCGAGGCCTTCAGCATCTGCCCGTGGCAGGACGAGCTGCTGCTCGGCATGCTGGGCGCCGACCTCATCGGGTTCCACACCCAGTACTACTGCAACAACTTCCTCGACACGGTGGATCGTGCGATCGAGGCCCGCATCGACTGGGAGCGCTTCTCGGTGACCCGCGGCCAGCACGTGACGTCGGTGAAGCCGTTCCCGATCAGCGTGGCCCCCGGCTTCGTGGACAATCCGCCCACCATCTCGCGACAGGCGCTGCTCCAGAGCCTGGACACCCCGGCCGAGTTCCTGGGCGTCGGGGTGGAGCGGCTCGACTACACCAAGGGCCTGCCCGAGCGCTTCCGGGCCCTCGGCCGCTTCTTCGAGCGCTTCCCGGAATATCGCGAGCGGGTGGTGTTCGTGCAGCTCGCCGCGCCGAGCCGCAGCACCATCCCCCGCTACCAGGCGCTGGAGGCCGAGGTGGACGCGGCGGTGCAGGAGGTCAACAGCGCCTACCAGACCAACCGCTGGAAGCCGATCCTCTACCTCAAGCGCCACCACGAGCATCGCGACATCTGGCCCTTCTACCGGCACGCCGACTTCTGCATGGTGACGTCGCTGCACGACGGCATGAACCTCGTCGCCAAGGAGTTCATCTCGGTGCGCGACGACGAGGACGGCGCCCTCATCCTGAGCCAGTTCACCGGCGCCTCGTCCGAGCTGCGCGACGCGATCCTGGTGAACCCCTACGACATCGACGGGATGGCGGAGGCGATCCGCACCGCGGTGGCGATGCCGGTGGAGGAGCGGCGGGCCCGCATGGCCCGCATGCGCCAGGGCGTGCGCGAGCACAACATCTATCGGTGGGCCGGTCTGCTCCTGAGCGAGCTCGAGCGCATCCCCGAGACCGCCATGGCCGCGCCGGAAGCGGCGACGTCGGAGAAGAAATGAAGCGGGGGAGGGACGTGAGTCCCTCCCCCGAAACAGCCCGTCACCGGCTCTCTCCCCGGCGGGGAGAGGAAGGGAGGCGGGTGTCTAGTCCTGGTCCACCAGCATCTTGACGGTCACCCGGCGCTTCTTCTCGTCCGGGGTCTCCTTCGCGGTGATGGGCCCGAGGCCCACCGCGTGCACGCGCGTCAGCGAGACGCCCTTCTCGACCAGGAAGCGACGTACCGCCTCGACCCGGCGCTGGCTCAGCCCGTAGTTGTAATCCACGGTGCCCTTCGGATCGGTGTAGCCACCCAGCTCCACGATCAGCGTGGGGTTGCCCTGCAGCTCCTTGACCACGCCCAGCAGGGCGGTCTGCGCTCCGTCGGTCAGCTCGGCCTTGTCGAAGCCGAAGTAGACCTCGAGGGTATCGGCCGTCTTCTGGTTGTAGCGGTTGCTCCACAGCCGGGTCAGCCGGCTGTCGACGCCCTCCGCCTTGGTCATGGCGGCGTCGGCGCGGTTGCGCGCGTCGGCCACGGAACCCTCGAGGCTCTTCACCTGGGTGGTCACACCCTTGACCTCGGTGCTCACGCCCTCGACCTGACCCTCGACCTTCGTGAAGCGCTGATCCGCCGCGGCGTCGCTCCTGGTGAACTGCTCGCGGACCCAGTCCTTCGTGGCGCAGCCCGACACCAGCAGGACCGCCGCCGGCAGCAGGACGCCCAGCTTCATCACCTGTCGCATATGCCCCCGCCTCCTTTGTGAGCGTTGACCAGCCTATTCACGAATGCGAACGGGCTCCTTGAGGCAACAACCAAGCCAGAGCCCGCGGTCGCCGTCGCGCGGGGCGTTTGGCGTGGTCTCTCCCCTACTTGGCGGGCGGAAGCGGAGGGGCGGCCGCGTCCGGCCAGCACCGGGTCGCCGCGACGTTTATACAAATTACACGGGCCGTGTAAGTGTTACACGATCCGTCTACCCATGCGAAACCCGGAAAGGGGGTTAGTGGACCGGCGCGGGCATGTGGATGTACAGCTCCTGCTTGCTGGGCTTGCTCCGGGCCGGCGGCCGCGGCGGGCGCATCTCGTAGCGCACCGGCCGCTGGTGATCGGCGTACTGCCGCTCGGTGTTGTAGACCGTGCTGAACTTCCACAGCATCCGGAGGTAGTTGGTCTGCCCGCGGGAGGCCGCCCGCAGGGCGGGGAGGCCGTAGAGGCGCAGGGCGCCCCAGCCGAGATGCTTGCGGTTGAGGATCGCCTGGGTGTTCACCAGCTCCTCGTAGAAGCGCCTGAGCGGCAGCTTCGTGGGCAGCACCGCGTGCTGCACGTCGAAGAGGCGATAGTCGCGCGAGGTGAGCTGCCGCGACTCGGTGAGCCAGAGCTCGGTGCCGGGATAGGGCGTGGCCACCGTGAGATGCACCACCTCGGGCACGCCGAGCGCCCACTCGCGCACCGCCGCGAAGCGCGCCTCGTCCCAGCTCGGATCCGCGATGATGTTGATCGCGACGGTGAGGCCGAGGGAGCGCGCGATCTCCAGCGCGCGCAGGTTCTCGTTGAGGGTGACCCGCTTGCGGTGTGCCTTCAGCGCGGCCTCGTCGAGGGCCTCGATGCCGAGGAACATGTAGAAGAGCCCGAGCTTCTTCCAGAAGGCGAACAGCTCCTGGTTCTTGATCAGCACGTCGCAGCGGGTCTCGAGGTAGTACTGCTTGCGGACGCGTCGCCGCTCGATCTCGCGCCCGATCGCGAAGCCGTGCTCGGCGTGGATGAAGGCCACGTCGTCCACGATGAACACGTTGGGCTCGCGGATGCGGGCCAGCTCCTCGCCCGCCTTCTCGGGCGAGCCCTTGCGATAGCTGCGCCCGTAGAACGTCCACGCGCTGCAGAACGAGCAGTCCCACGGGCAGCCGCGGGTGAACTCGACCGAGGCGCACGGGTCGAGCACGCCGATGAAGTACTTGTGGCGCTTTCGTCCGAGGTCCCGCGCGGGCGGGTGCAGATCGAGATCATCGAGCAGGGTCGGGCTCGGCCCCTGTCCGGTCATGGTCACCACGCCCGGCAGGGTGTCGAGCTTCGGGTCGCCGATGGCCTCGAGGACGCGCGGGGCGATCACCTCGCCCTCGCCGCGCACGATGCAATCGATGGCGCCCTCGGCGTGCTCGAGGAACTCGTGCGCCACGAACGACGCGCTGTGGCCGCCCACCATGATGAACGCGTCGGGCCGCTTCGCCCTGGTCGCTTTGGCGAGGTCGATCACCTCCGGCACATTGGCCAGATAATTCACCGAGAAGCCGATGGCCCGCGGCGCGAACGCGGCGAGCTCGCGCCAGTAGTCGGCGTGCTGAAAAACCTGCAGGTCGAGCAGCCGTACCTCGTGGCCGGCGGCGCGGATCGCCGAGGCCACCCGCTCGAGGCCCAGCGGCTCCAGGCGAAGATACAGCTCCGAATACATCAGCGGGCTCGGGTGCACGAGCAGCACTCGCATGTCTCTCGTCTCCTCTCGCTCGGAATGATATCTGAGATTCGCATGCCCCGCCTCCCGGCGCCGCTCGCCTCGTGTCTTCCAAGTGCGCGTCGTTAAGAAAAAATTACCCGTTTCCATGTAACGCTTACACGACAGGTGTCAGGAACGTGACGCGGCCTCGCCGGCCGGCCCGCTGCGCGATTTCGCCTAACGTGGCGGAATGCCACGCGTGGACGCGGGGGTCGACGGCGCCGGATCGAGTGGCACTTCGGTTGCCTACACGACGATTCGGAGCGAACTCCATGGCGATGATCGGCTTCAACGGCGAGGCGGAGCACGGGCGCGCTCATCTCCTGCTCGTCGACCCGTACGGCGGCAGCCGCGAGGGTCTGGGGGCCGCGCTTCGCGGCGGCAGCCTCGTCGTCGAGACCGCCGAAGGCATCGTGGAGGCGCTCGCGAAGATGCAGGACGGCGAGTTCGACGTCGCGGTGATCGACCTGGACCTGCCGCCCGCCCATGGCATCGCCGAGAACGGCTGGGGACTGGTGCGGCTCGTGCGCGAGCTGAATCCCGCGCTGCCCCTCGTCCTGATCGCGGCCGAATGCCCGCCGGACACGCAGGCCGAAGCCCTCCGACACGGAGCGGCGCGCCTGCTCGAGAAGCCCATCAATCCGCGCGAGCTGCGCCGCATCGTGCAGGCTCTGCGCCCGGAGACCGCCCCCGCATGAAGCGCGCTTCCATCGGCCTCGGCATCCTCGTCACCTTCTTCCTCCTCGCGATGTTCTTGATGGCCGACGCCGAGGTCCAGCCGCTGGACGACTCGCCGGTCCTGACGTCGTCGCCCTCCGCTCGCTGACCGCTCGCCGCCCGCGCCGCCCCGCCCGCCGCATCCCGGGACCTCCTTCGCAGCGGCCACACTCTGCGGTACCATTCCGTCCGTGGAGCACGTGAGGTGGCCATGATGCTGGTCGCATATCCCTGGCTGGTGCTGTTCGCGATGGGCTGGATCGTTGGCGCGATCTTCGTAGGGGCGGTCGGTGGAGCGACCCGCGGGGTGCAGGGCTTCTTCGCGTGGCTGCTGCTCGCGCTGCTGTTCTCGCCGCTGCTGGCGATGCTGGGACTGATCGGGGTGCTGCTGGGCGATGTGGCCCGCGAGATCCAGATCAAGGCCATCCACGGTCCCGAAGAGATCCTGCCTTCCCCGCCGCTGCGGCGCTCGTCGGGCCGCTTCGCGCATCTGGCCGGAGAGGACGACTAGGCAACACACCGCGAGGAGACCACATGGCGACGATCGGGCTTCTGCATCCGGGTGACATGGGCAGCGTGGTCGGCGCCTGCGCGGTGGCCGGCGGCTCCCGCGTGCTCTGGGCCTCCGAGGGACGGAGCGCGGGCACCCGCGACCGCGCCGCCGCCGCCGGCCTCGAGGACGCGGCGCGGCTCGCCGCGGTCGTCGCGGGCAGCGACGTCGTCGTCTCGGTGTGCCCGCCGCACGCCGCGCTCGATCTGGCGCGGGCGGTCGCGGCCCTGCGCTTCTCCGGCCTGTTCGTCGACGCCAACGCGGTGTCACCGTCGACCGCGCGCGAGATCGGCGGAACGGTGGAGGCCGGCGGCGCCGTCTTCGTCGACGGCGGGCTCATCGGGCCGCCGCCCCGCGCCGCGGGCACGACACGCCTGTATCTCTCCGGCCGCGAGGCCAAGCGCGCGTCCGCGCTCTTCGACGGCACCCGGCTCGAGGCGATCGCGCTGAGCGACGCGCCCGGCGCCGCCTCCGCCCTGAAGATGGCGTACGCCGCCTACACCAAGGGCGTCTCCGCGCTGCTGATCGGCGTGCGCGCGCTTGCGGCCGCCGAGGGAGTGGACGACGCGCTGCTCGCCGAGTGGCACCGGTCGCAGCCGGATCTGCCGAAGCGCTCCGAGGCCGCGGCCCGCGACAACGCGCGAAAGGCCTGGCGCTTCGTGGGCGAGATGGAGGAGATCACCGCCGCCTTCGAGGCCGCCGGCCTGCCCGGCGACTTCCACGAGGCCGCCGCCGAGATCTATCGGCGTCTGGCCGTCTACAAGGACGCGACCACGCCGCCGTCGATGGCCGATCTCGTCGGCCCACTGACCCGCCGCACGTCCTAGCCCGGCGCGGCCTGCGCCGGCTTGCTCGATGGCGGCGCGGGAGTACCATTCCCTCCAGACGACGAGAGCCGGTGTCCGTGCCGGCGGAGGAGGGACCATGGTCAAGGTCGGCCTGCTGGTGCGCCTGGAGGCCAAGCCCGGCAAGGAGAACGACGTCGACGCCTTCCTGCGGGGAGGCCTTGCGGTGGTCGAAGCGGAGCCCGCGACGCTGACGTGGTTCGCGATTCGGCTGGGGCCGACCACGTTCGGCGTCTTCGACGCCTTCCCGGACGAGGCCGGCCGGAGGGCGCACCTCTCGGGCGGGGTGGCCAAGGCGCTCGCCGCCAAGGCCGACGAGCTGTTCGCGCGCCCGCCGGTGATCGAGACGGTGGACGTGCTCGCGGTGAAGTTTCCGAAGTCGAGCTAGAGCGGTCGGGCTGCGGCGCGGTGCCGGACCAGCCGACAGGCGATGAGGGCGACCGTCACGACGACGATGGCCGCGACGAAGACCGGCTCCGCGCGCCCGAGGACGCGCTCGATCGCGGTCCCCGCGCCGTAGCCGAGCGCGTAGCCCAGTCCGACCGCGTACGGCACGTAGGCGACCGCCCCGAGCGCGTTGCTGACCACGAAGGTGAGCGGACGCATCCCGGTCGCGCCCGCCACCGGCCCGGCCAGGGAGCGCACCCCCGGCACGAAGCGGGCCGCGAACACCGCGAGGCCGCCGTGACGGGTCATCGCGGCCGAGGCCTTCGCGAGCCGGCCCGGCGTGATCCACACGTAGCGGCCGTAGCGCGCGAGCGCCTCAGGACCGTAGCGGCGGCCGGCCCAGTAGCCGAGGTTGTCGCCGACGATCGCGGCGAGGGCGCCGACCGCCAGTACCCCGGGCAGGTGCAGCAGGCCCCGCGCGGCGAGGAAGCCGGCGAGGGCGAGCACGCTCTCCTCGGGGACCGGCAGCCCCACGTTGCCGAGGATGACCACGAGGAAGATCGCCGGGTAGCGCCAGTGCTCGAGAAGAGGGCTCAGATCGGGCATGATCGAGTCGGGAGTGAGACATGATACGCCAGGAGAGCGACGATGGCTGACGTGGTGATGGTCGAGTGTCCCGCGTGCGGCGCGACCAATCGCGTCCCCACGGACCGGCTCCGCGCGCGGCTCGAGCCGGTCTGCGGCAAGTGCCGGGAGCCGCTGCCGGTGGGCAAGCCGCAGCCGGTCACCGACGCCAGTTTCGGCCAGGACGTGGAGCGCTCGCCCCTGCCGGTGCTGGTGGACGCGTGGGCGCCGTGGTGCGGGCCGTGCCACATGATCGCGCCGGTGATCGAGCAGCTCGCGACCGAGCTGGCCGGCCGCGTGCGGGTGGTGAAGCTCAACGTGGACGACAATCCCCGGACCGCCGCACGGTTCAACCTGCGCTCGATCCCCACCCTGCTCGTTCTCAAGGACGGCCGCGAGGTCGATCGGCTCGTGGGGGTGCAGCCCAAGCAGGAGATCGCGCGTCGCCTCGAGCAAGCGATCGCCTGAGCCGGTCTCCCGCGTGATCGGCGCGGCGGAAACCGCGCGTCGCCCCGGTGGCCCGTCGACCGAGCTGCCCCGCGGCGGGCGCCTCGCCGCGCTCGCCCTCACCGCGCTCGGCGTCGTCTACGGCGACATCGGCACCAGCCCGCTCTACGCGTTCCGCGAGTGCTTCAAGCCCACCTACGGCCTGGACGCCACCCCGGAGGCGGTCTTCGGCGTGCTCTCGCTGATCGCGTGGTCGCTGATCCTGATCGTCAGCGTGAAGTACCTCCTCGTGATCATCCGGCTCGACAACAACGGCGAAGGCGGCACCATGGCCCTGCTCGCCATGCTTCCGTGGATGAGGCGCCGCGGCTTCTTCGTCGGGCTCGGGCTCTTCGGGGCGGCGCTGCTCTACGGCGACGGCATCATCACGCCCGCCATCTCGGTGCTGAGCGCGACCGAGGGGATCGAGATCGCGGCCCCCGGCATCGCGCACGTCGTGCTGCCCGCGACGCTCGTGGTGCTGTTCCTGCTCTTCCGGTTCCAGCGCCACGGCACCGCCCGCGTGGGCGGCGTGTTCGGGCCGATCATGCTGCTGTGGTTCGTGACCATCGGCGCGCTCGGCGCGGTCGAGATCGTCCGCCAGCCCGCGATCCTGGCCGCGCTCAATCCGTGGCACGGGGCGCGGCTCTTCTGGGAGCATCGCGGCGCCTCGTTCCTCGTGCTGGGCGGGGTGGTGCTCACCGTCACCGGCGCCGAGGCGCTCTACGCCGATCTCGGGCACTTCGGGCGGCGGCCGATCCAGCTCGCGTGGTTCGGTCTCGGGTTGCCCGCGCTGCTGCTCAACTACTTCGGCCAGGGCGCGCTCGTGCTCGCGCGGCCCGAGGCGATCGCGAACCCGTTCTATCTCCTGGCCCCGCGGGTCCTCCTCTATCCGCTGGTGGCCCTCGCCACCGCGGCCACGATCGTGGCCTCGCAGGCCCTCATCTCGGGCGTGTTCTCGCTCACCCAGCAAGGCATCCGTCTGCGCTACCTGCCGCGCATGACGGTCATCCACACCTCGCGCTCCGAGTTCGGGCAGATCTACCTGCCCGCCGTCAACTCGGCGCTGATGGTGGGCTGCCTGGCCCTCGTGCTGGGCTTCCGCTCCTCGGCGGCGCTCGCCGGCGCCTACGGCGTCGCGGTCACCGGAACCATGGCCATCACCAGCGTGCTGTTCTTCGCGATCGCGCGCTACCGCTGGCGGTGGTCCCCGTGGTCGGCGGGGGCCCTGACCGTCGCGTTCCTCGTCGTGGACCTGGCGTTCCTCGGGGCCAACGTCGGCAAGATCGCGGGCGGGGGATGGGTGCCGCTGGCGGTGGCGACCGCGGTCATCGTGATCATGACCACCTGGCATCGCGGCACCGAGCTCGTCATGACGACGCTGGCCCGGCGCTCGATGCCGCTCGAGACGTTCCTCGCCGCGGTGGAGGAGACCCGGCCTCCGCGCGTGCCCGGCACCGCGGTCTTCCTGACCCCGACGGTGGAGGGCGCCCCGCCGAGCCTCGTGCACCACTTCCGCTACAACAAGGTGCTGCACGAGGAGGTGATTTTGGTGTCGATCGTCACCGAGACGGTGCCGGAGGTCGACGCGCGGCATCGCGTGTCGAGCCGTCCGCTCGGCGCCGGTTTCTGGCGGGTGGAGGCCCGCTACGGCTTCATGGAGCGCCCCGATGTCCGCTGGGTGGTGACCCGTTGCTGCGAGCACGGCATGCTCGCCCGGCCGGTGGACACCACGTTCTACCTGGGCCGCGCGTACTGGCTGCCCGACGGGCCGGCCCCCATGTGGCGTTGGCGCAAGCGGCTCTTCAATTTCATGTCGTGGAACGCCAGCTCGGCCAGTGATTTCTTCGGCGTGCCCCCCGATCGCGTCGTCGAGCTGGGCGCGCGGATCGAGTTCTGACCCGTCGTCGAGCGAGCGGTGGCGGCGTGGTAGACTCAGCGTCCGTACGGAACGAGCCGTTAGCTCAGTTGGTAGAGCACCTGACTTTTAATCAGGGGGTCGGTGGTTCGATCCCACCACGGCTCACCATTCGGAACGTTCTCCCGGCGGGGTCGAGGTATCGCATGCGCAGGGCGACGGTGGCGTGGAGCGTGGTGCTGGCGGCGGTGACGCTGGCCGGGTGCTCGGCGTCGCCCGACATCCGGCTCCGCAATCCGGAGACCGGCCAGGTCTTCACCTGCTCGGGCGAGTCGGGCACGACGGGCCGCTGGTGGGACGAGATGGCCAAGCGCACCCGCGACAACTGCGTGAAGGATCTGGAAGGGCGCGGCTACGTCATCATCAAGTAGCCGGGCGATGACCGTCGCGGGCTGGATGGGCGCCGTGACGCTCGGTCTGGTCGGCGCCGCCCTCATCGCATGCACGACCGCGCCGATCCCGCCGACCTACACGCAGGACGAGCTCAAGGCCCGATGCGATCGCCAGCGCGGCTGGTGGCGACCCGACGATCTCATGGGCGGCTATTGCGATTTTCGGGGGCCGTGACGGGCGGCTATCCGGACTCGCGCGGTGCCGCGGCCTCGTCCTGGTCGGGCCGGCTGTCGCGCGTCATGTAGCCCAGGAAGGCGTAGATCACCCCGAAGAGCAGGTAGACGAAGCTCAGGAAGAAGAATTCGCCCGCGTTCTCCGACCGAAACAGCAGGTACGTCTGGGCCACCGCGACGGGATAGACGAGCAGGCCCCACAGCTGCACTCGCCACGTCGAACGCTTCATGGCCGCGCTCCTGTCCGATATCTCGGCCCCGCGTGCCTCGAAGGTACACCAGCCCCGCCCGACGACACCTCTGCCCTCACGTAGAATTCACGCATGGACACCTACCGCGCCGTCGTCGACAAGCGAGAGCAGCGCGCCTACCGCAGCTGGCCGCGCTCGCCGGGACCAGCGCCCGCGCCGCGGTGGTCCTCGTGCTGGTCCAGACCCGCGCCCACGCATTCGACGCGGGCCGGTGCGCGCAGAGCCTGATGCTCGCCGCCTGGAAGGACGGCATCGGCTCGTGCCCGGGCCACCTCCCCGAGGCCGCGGTTGCCACCCTCCTCGGCCGCCCATCCGACCTGTCCGTCAACCGGGCGATCGGCTTCGGCTACGTGGATGCCGAGCGGGCCGGGCCTGCCGCCTCAGTCGCCCGCCGGCGCCGGCCGCTCACCGAGCTGGTGCACTGGAACCGATGGTGAGCCCCATCTGCCTGGTGCTGGTGGCCGCCCTGCTCCTGGCCGGCTGTGCCTCGGGCCAGGCATGCCAGGGACGGACCGGGGGGTGGCTCTCGGGCTGGGGGAACACCCGCGGGGGCAATACCGTGACGGTCGGCCTGCACCGCGCCTGGTGGGACTGCCAGGACCGGACGCTGACGCCCTCGGCCCCCCAGGCGCCGCTCCCCCTGCCGGCGCCCTCCGCCGACCCAGTGCCCGACGTCCCGGGTGGGCCGTCGGCGCCGACCCCGTCTCGCTGAAGAGACGCTCGCACTGAGACGGTTGGCGTGCTAGGGTATGTGCCCCTGCGAACCGGATTGGGGGAGGGCCGGTCGGCGGGGACGGGACCATGTGCGTCTACTGTCAGGAAGATCCATCGTGCGAGCACGAGCGCGACTCGTGCGCGGCCAGCCGTGGGGAGTTCTGCCCGGAGTGTGGACACCGCACCGCCGTGATGAAGACCTACACGCCGAAGCCGAGCTTCCCGATGATCCAGCCCGGGCGCTCCCGCAAGCGAAAGCCCGCTGCGAAGGCCCCCGCCCCGGTGGTCAAGCGCGCGCGGCCCGCCGGCAAGCGTCGCGCTCGTCCCTGACGACCCGCCAGTCATGAACCTGATCCTCCTCACCCTCGCGGCCATCGCCTTCATCGTCTGCCTGACCCTCATCGATCGGCTGGGCAAGCGGTTCGATCGTGTACGGACGGCGCGGCAGTGGGAGGAGCGGGAGCGGCTGCTGGATCGACGCCCCCGGGTCGCGACGGCGAACGAGATTCGCCAGCGTCGGTCGCGGCGGAACTGACGACGACGCTCGACTAGTTGGTGCCTTTGTCCAGCGCGCTGCGGACGGCGGTGCGGAGGTCGTCGGGGCTGAACGGCTTCGAGATCACCGGGACGCGGGAGGCGGCCAGGAACCCCGCGTAGTCCATCGAGTGCGCCTGCCCCGTCACGTAGATGATGCGGGGCATCGCCGAGCCGTGGCGCAGCTGCAGGGCCCAGTACAGCGCGGCCCCGTCCATCTTGGGCATGCGAAGGTCGCTGAGGATCAAGTCGTAGCGCCGCTCGTCGCAGAGCTGCAGCGCGGCGGCCCCGTCGGCGGCCACCTCGATCTCGTAGCCGTTCTCGGCCAGCACGTCGGCGATCAGCTCGCGCACGTCGGGCTCGTCCTCCACCACCAGCACAATGGCCCGCGCGGTCATCGTCTCCTCTCGTGGCTCCGGCTCGGCTCGGCACGCTCCGGGGCGAAGTCTAACAAGGCGCGCAAGTCCCGCACGGTGCCTGGCCTATCGCACCGCCGGCCGGACGAGGAGCGGGTACCGGCCGACCCGGTGACCCGAGATCAGCAGCTCGACGACCCACACGCCCGGCAGCACCAGATCGCGCTTCTCCAGCCGATCGACCTGCCACGTCCAGAGGGCGCCTTCCCGTGACTGGTCCATCGGCAGATTGCTGGTGCGCACCACCACGCCGTCGGGATTGATCCACCGCACCTGGATGTTCAGCAGCCCGCCCGTCTGCTGGATGCCGTAGAAGAACGTGGCGGCGGTCCGGACCGTGAACTCCTTGACGCCGGCCGGCATGTTTCGCCGGAACGCGGTGTAGAGCAGGGTGCCGGGCGCGGGCGCGTCGCTGGTGAAGTAGGCGAACTTCACCAGGCTCGCCGCCTCGATCCCGGACAGGTTGAGCGCGGGCGGCGCGGGCCGCGGCATGGGGCGCGGCTGATCTCGGCGCGGTTTGATCGGCACGACCGTTCAGATGTGCAAGTCAGAGGCCACGTGCAACGTCACGAAAACGTGCAGATTTCGGGGAGAGGCCGCATCACGCTCACCCTCCAGGTGGTGGCTCGGTGACGAAAGTTGGAGCCACACGGTAGCAGGCCGGCGACGACACTGCACGCGCAATCGCGTCGGCACGAGACCGATTCCGCGCACCCACTCGCTTCACTCGCGCATGACGACACGTACACCGTTGCGGCGATCGTCCTGGCCCTCACGTCGGTGGCTCTGGCCGTCGCCGTCCACTTCACCTGCGACCACGTGACGAGCGTCGGGCCGGATGGCTCGCCGCCGAGTGGCGAGCTCCTGCGCCCCGGGGCACTTCTTGACCCGAAGTATCCAGATGGTTACTATGGGAGTCGTCGTTCATGCCGACCACAGCCCGCGTCAAGCGCCTGGTATCCCGTCCCGTCCGAGATCCGCAGCGGACGCGCGATCGCATCCTGGCCGCGGCGCTCGCCGAGTTCTCCGCCGAGGGCTTCGCGGGCGCCCGGGTGGCCCGCATCGCCCGGCGAGCGAAGATCAACAAGCGCATGCTCTACCACTACTTCGGCAACAAGGAGGATCTCTTCCGCGAGATCTTCGACCGCAAGCTGCGGGAGCGGGCCGGCTGGATCAGCGAGGCGCCCGCCGAGCTGGGCGCGAGCCTCGCGTACTGGTTCCAGATGGCCTGCGAGGACAGCGACTGGATCCGGCTGATCCAGTGGGAGGCCCTCGGGGCGGGCGAGGGGAGGGTCATCCGCGAGGCGGAGCGGCGGGCCTCGCTCGAGCGGACCCTCGAGGACCTGCGGGCGCGGCAGCGCCGGGGCCTCGTGCCCGGCGATCTCGACGTGGGCCACCTGCTCCTGACCATCCTGGGCGTCCTCGCCTATCCGCTCGCCTTCCCTCAGGTGACTCGCATGGTGACGGGCAAGCGCGCGGCCGATCCGGCCTTTCGCCGGCAGCACACCGAGTTTCTCCGCCGGTTCGCCGACGCGCTGGTGACCCGTCGGCCCGAGCCCGCCGTGGTGCGCGCCTGATGCGCCGGCTCGGCCCGCGCGGCACCGCTCTGGCCCTGACCGCCCTCCTCGGCGCCACGTTACTCGTCGGCTGTGACCGCGCGGAGCAGGCCACCGCCAAGAGCCCTCCGCCCGGCGTGCCGGTCACCGTCGCCGACGTCATGGTGCGCGACGTCCCCGTGCAGATCCGCGCGATCGGCAACGTGCAGGCGCTGGCCACCGTTTCGGTGCTGTCGATGATCAACGGCGAGGTGCTGAAGGTCCACTTCTCCGAGGGCCAGGAAGTGCCGCCGGGTTCACCGCTCTTCACCATCGACCCGCGCCAGCTGCAGGCGCAGCTGCTCCAGGCCCAGGCCACCATGGCCCAGCATCAGGCCGCGGTGAAGCAGGCCGAAGCGAACCTGGCCAAGGATACCGCCGAGCTCGAGAACGCCAGAGTCGAGGAGGCGCGCTACAAGCAGCTGGTCGAGGGCGGCTTCGTGGCCCGCGAGCAGTACGACCAGATCCGGACCAAGGAGCTCACGCTCACTGCCACCATCGACGCCGACCGCGCCGCGGTCGAGACGGCCAAGGCGCTGGTGCGGGCCGACGAGGCGGCGGTGGAGAACGTCAAGGTGCAGCTCTCCTACACCGAGATCCGCGCCCCGATCGGCGGCCGCACCGGCAGCCTGCTTCTCCACCAGGGCAACGTGGTGAAAGCCAACGACGTGGGCAACCCGATGGTGGTGATCAACCGCATCCATCCCATCTACGTGGCCTTCTCGGTGCCCGAGGCTCAGCTGGCCGAGATCAAGCGCTACCAGGCGGCCGGTCCGCTGCCGGCGGAGGCGCAGGTCAACGGCGTGCCGGGCGGCGTGGTGCGTGGCCGGCTCACCTTCGTGAACAACACGGTCGACCCGAGCACCGGCACCATCCAGCTCAAGGCCACCTTCGAGAACGACGAGAACGCGCTGTGGCCCGGCCAGTTCGTCAACGTGGCCCTCACGCTGACCCGCCAGCCCGGCGCCATCCTGGTGCCGTCGCAGGCGGTGCAGAGCGGGCAGAAGGGGCAGTACGTCTTCGTGGTCAAGGCGGACCAGACCGTCGAGGCGCGCACGGTGGTGCCGGGCGCCGTGGACGGCCGCGACGTCGTCATCACCAGCGGGCTCCAGCCCGGCGAGCGGGTGGTGACCGACGGCCAGCTGCGCCTGGCGCCGGGAACGCGGGTGGACGTGAAGACGACGCCGCCGGGGACGCCGGCGCCGGCGGCCGCGCCGAAGGCGGGCGGATGACCACCGATCTCTTCATCCGGCGGCCCGTCATGACGACCCTGCTCATGGCGGGCATTCTCGTCTTCGGCATCATGGCCTACCGGCTCCTGCCGGTCAGCGACCTGCCCAACGTCGACTTCCCGACCATCCAGGTGACGGCCAGCCTGCCCGGCGCCTCGCCGGACACCATGGCCTCCGCGGTGGCGACCCCGCTGGAGAAGCAGTTCTCGACGATCGCGGGCATCGACTCGATGACGTCGACGAGCGCGCTCGGCACCACCCAGATCACGATCCAGTTCACGCTGGAGCGCAACATCGACGCGGCCGCCCAGGACGTGCAGGCCGCCATCGCGGCCGCGCAGCCCCAGATGCCGCCGGGCATGCCCACGCCGCCGTCGTACAAGAAGGTCAACCCGGCCGACCAGCCGATCCTCTACCTGTCGCTCAGCTCGCCGACCCTGCCGCTCTACGTCGTCGACGAGTACGCGCAGACCAACCTCGCGCAGCGCATCTCCACCATCGCGGGCGTGGCCCAGGTGCAGATCTTCGGCTCGCAGAAGTACGCGGTGCGCGCCCAGCTCGATCCGAACGCGATGGCCACCCTCGGCATCGGCATCGACGAGGTGCAGAAGGCGCTCGCCGACAGCAACGTGAACCTGCCGACCGGCACCCTGTGGGGCCCGAACCAGGCCTTCAGCGTGCAGGCCACCGGCCAGCTCACCAGCGCGGCGGCCTACCGGCCGCTCATCGTGGCCTACCGCAACGGCTCGCCGGTCCGCCTGGAGCAGCTCGGGCGCGTGATCGACGGGGTGCAGACCGACAAGGTGGCCTCCTGGTTCAACGACGAGCGGGCGGTGGTGCTCGCGGTCCAGAAGCAGCCGGGCACCAACACCATCGAGGTGGTGGATTCGATCAACCGCATCTTCCCCGCCTTCCGGGCGCAGCTGCCCGCCGCGGTGAACCTCAACACGCTCTATGACCGGTCGGTCTCCATCCGGGCCTCGGTCCACGACGTGCAGTTCACCCTGCTGCTGGCCATCGCGCTGGTGGTGCTCGTAATCTTCCTCTTTCTACGAAATGTCTCGGCCACATTGATCCCGAGCCTCGCCCTGCCCATGTCGATCCTCGGCACGTTCATGGTGATGTACGTGCTGGGCTACACGATCGACAACCTGTCGCTCATGGCGCTGACCCTGGCGGTCGGGTTCATCGTCGACGACGCCATCGTCATGCTCGAGAACATCGTGCGGCACATGGAGGAAGGCAAGGGCCGCATGGAGGCCGCGCTCGACGGGGCGCGCGAGATCGGCTTCACCATCGTGTCGATGACCGCCTCGCTGGCCGCGGTGTTCCTGCCCGTGCTGTTCATGGGCGGCATCGTGGGCCGGCTGCTACACGAGTTCGCGGTGGTGATCGGCACCGCGGTCATCGTGTCCGGGGTGGTGTCGCTGACGCTGACCCCGATGGCGTGCAGCCGCTTCCTGCGGCCGCCGCGGGAGAGCCACGGGCGCGTGTACGCGGCCTCCGAGCGCGTGTTCACCGCGATGCTGAAGGGCTACGAGCGCAGTCTGCAGCTCGTGCTGCGCCATCCCCGCTTCACCTTCATGGTGTTCCTCGCCACCATCGGGATGACCGCGTACCTCTTCGTGATCGTGCCCAAGGGCTTCATTCCCAACGAGGACACCGGCCAGGTCTTCGCGTTCACCGAGGCCTCGCAGGACATCTCCTTCGAGGGGATGATGGAGCACCAGGTGAAGGTGGCCCACATCGTGGGGCAGCAGCCCTACGTCAAGCAGTTCTTCTCGGCGATCGGGGCCAGCGGCTCGAGCGTGGTCATGAACACCGGCCGCATCTTCATGCTGCTCAAGCCGCGCTCCGAGCGGGTCAGCGCCGACGAGATCGTGCAGGATCTCCGCCGCAAGCTCTCCGGCATCCCGGGGGTCAACGTCTACCCGCAGGTGCTGCCCACCATCCGCATCGGCGGCAACCTGACCAAGGGCCAGTACCAGTACACCCTGCAGGACGCGGATCTGCAGTCGCTCTACCGCTGGTCGCCGATCATGTTCGAGCGCATGAAGGGCTTGCCCGGCTTCCTCGACGTCAATTCGGACCTGCAGATCACGAGCCCGCAGGTGCTGGTGGAGATCGATCGGGAAAAGGCCTCGGCCCTCGGGGTCACCGCGATGCAGATCGAGAACGCGCTCAACAACGCCTACGGCTCGCCGCAGGTCTCCACCATCTACACCCCGACCAACCAGTACTGGGTGATGATGGAGCTGCTGCCCCAGTACCAGCGCGATCCCGCCGCGCTCTCGATGCTCTACATCCGCTCGTCCAGCGGCAAGCTGGTGCCGCTCGGCACGGTGGCCAGGCTCACCCGCACGGTGGGCCCGCTCACCGTGAACCACCTGGGCCAGCTCCCCGCGGTCACGATCTCCTTCAACCTGCGACCCGGCATCGCCCTGGGTCAGGCGGTGAGCGAGATCCAGAAGGTGGAGCGCGAGCTGCGGCTGCCCGCGACGCTCAGCAGCTCCTTCCAGGGCACGGTGCAGGCCTTCCAGCGCTCGCTCCAGGGCCTGGGCCTCCTGCTGCTCGCCGCGGTGCTGGTGATCTACCTGATCCTGGGCATCCTGTACGAGAGCTTCATCCACCCGCTGACGATCCTCTCCGGCCTGCCGTCGGCGGGCGTGGGGGCGCTCCTGACCCTGCTGATCTTCAATCAGGAGCTGAACCTGTACGGCTTCGTCGGCATCATCATGCTGGTCGGCATCGTGAAGAAGAACGCGATCATGATGATCGACTTCGCCATCGACGCGCAGCGCAGCGGCAAGCCCGCCGCCGAGGCGATCTACCAGGGCTGCCTGCTGCGCTTCCGGCCGATCATGATGACCACCATGGCCGCCCTGATGGGCACCCTGCCGATCGCGGTGGGCTTCGGCGCCGGCGCGGATTCGCGCCGCTCGCTGGGTCTCGCGGTGGTGGGCGGCCTGCTGCTCTCCCAGCTGCTGACCCTCTACATCACCCCCGTGATCTATCTCTACCTGGAGCGATTCCGGGAGCGCGCCTCCCGTCGGCGCCCCGCCGTGAGCGACATGGCGCCGCGCCCGGTGGCCGGCGGCTCGTGACCGCGGGCGACGCGACCGGCGGTTCGCTCGGGCGGCTCGGCGCCGACCCGAAGGACTTCGACGCGGTCATCCAGGCGGTGCGCTTCGAGCTGTACCGCGAGAACATCTACGGAGCGCTCGAGATGGTCGAGGCCGCCCATCACGTCCATCCCGATCCGCGGTATCTCGAGCAGGCCGCCCGCATCCGCTCGTGGCTCAGCCACCTGGCCAACCGCGACGCCTACATCGCGGCCCAGGACGCGCAGTACCGGCGCCTGCGCTGGCGGATGGGGCTCAAGCTGATCGAGAAGCGCATCCGCATGATGCTCGGCCGCAAGACCCGCAAGATGATCGAGCGCCGGGCGCGCGACCCCGAGTTCCAGGCCCTCGAGCGCGAGGTGGCCGCCGCGCACGCCCGCCGCGTGCTCGACGCGGGCAGCGGGGAAGGCGGCGTGGCAATGGCGCTGGCCGCGCGTCACCCCGACATGCAGGTGGACGGCGTCGAGGTCTCGGCCACCAACGTGCGGATCGCGCACCGGCTCAACCGGTTCGCCAACGCCCGCTTCCGCCAGGGCCTCGCCGAGGAGGTGCACCGGGCCTTTCCGGGCGCCTCCTTCGACCTGGTCTACTCCTTCGCGGTGCTCGAGCACGTGCGCGACGTCGACGAGACCATCCGATCGATCATGACCGTGCTCCGCCCGGGCGGGCGATTCTGCTTCGTGGTGCCCATGCACGAGTTCCGCGCCCGCGGCCCCATTCCCGACTACGCGCCGGTGCACGGGTACGCCGATCACTGCCGCGTCTTCAGCGAGGGCGAGCTCTACCAGCGCTTCGGCCACGAGAAGAACTTCCACCTGCAGAAGATCCCGGGCGCGTGGAAGCACGGCGAGCTGCCCGCCTGCTTCGAGCCGATCGAGTTCGGTTCCTTCTTCGTCTCCTACACCAAGTAGCGCGCCGCGCGGCGGGCCCTCCGGTTGTCGAGTCTCCGAGAGCGTGGTCGAGCTTGGTCGAGGATGCGGCCCAGACGCGCGACCGGAGTGGCCCATGGGCGAGCGGCGGAAGCGGCGGCGGCGGTTCGGCTGTTCGGCTGTTCTTGAGCGGGTCGGGCATGGGTGCTATTAGAGCGTCGGGTTCGGTGTGCGCGCCATCACGGCCGTGGCACGCGGAGAGGCGAGCTGATCCCTGGCCACGAACCTTGCAGCCTCCACGACGCGTCCAGGCCGCCGGAGCATGGGGAGGGCCCATCAAGACGAGAGCGAGCGCGATGATCCTGGGAGCGATGGCGTATGTCCTGGCGGCGGGCCTCGTGGCTCCGTCGGACGCCGCAACCGAAGCGGAGCTCCAATCGGCCGTGTTCCGCGCCAAACCGGCCGTTGTCATGGTCGCCGTCCGCATCGGCGCGAGCGCGACGGTGCGGTGCAGCGACGGGACGACGACGGTCGTGCGGCCGGGCACGATCGGCGAGCTTGGGAGCGGTGCCATCATCCATCCCGAGGGTTGGATCGTGACGAACGGTCACGTCGTGCAGCCGTACCAGGACGGCGCGGCCGGATCGTTCGCGGTCGAATTGCTCGAGCAGGCGGTGGCCTCGGCGTGCGCCGCCGAGTTGGACGGCCTATCCACACCGGCACGGACCCAGCGCGTCCGCGCGCTCGCGGCCACGCGCGAGAACCGGGAAGGCTTCGTGGTCGAGCGGTCGCTGGATGTCCACCTGTCCAATGGCAAGGGCTATCCCGCGGCGGTGAAGTTCTACAGTCCGCCCGCCTACGTGGTCGTGGCCGGCTCTCCGGATCCCTCGGGGCAGCCCCGCACGGAGCACGGCCGTGATGTCGCGATCCTGAAGATCGAAGACAAGGAATTGCCCGTCGTCCGCCTCGCCAGACACAGCACGGACCTCCATCTGGGGCAGACGCTCTTCGTGATCGGCTTCCCGGGTGTCGTGGCCTCCCACGAACTGCTCAGCCGGGCCACGCGGTACGAGCCCTCGATCACGACTGGTCGCGTCTCGGGATTCAAAGAGGACATCGGGGGCCAGCGTGTCATCCAGACCGACGCGGCCATCATTCAGGGCAATAGCGGGGGGCCGGTGTTCGACGACCGTGGCCAGGTCATCGGCGCGGCCACGTTCACGTCGACCCAGGGGGAGCAGGTCGTCCAGGGGTTCAACTTCCTCATCCCGGTCGAGACGATCCAGGAGGCCGCGCGCGCGGCCGGAGTCGTGCCCAGGGCCGACAGCATGTTCACGCGGCTGTGGAACCATGGGGTCGACCTGTACCTTCGGGACCTCCACTACCGGGCCTACCGTAACATGAGCGCAGCGGACCGAATTCACCCGGGCTTCCCCGACGTGGAGCGCGTTCGCGAAGACTGCGACATCAAGCACAAGGAGCAGGGGTATCTCCACCGCGAGGAGTACCAGTGGGGTCTGACGGGTGTCCTGCTCCTGGGCGGGATCGCGGGCGTGTGGTTCGGCGGGCGACGGATCGGGTTCGCGACGCGCCAAGGCATCCGCCGCATCGTCCGCGAAGAACTCGACGCGCGAAACGGACGCTACGAACGCTAGTACACCGGCCAGGCGCCGGCGCGCCCGGCGCGCGCGTCAGCTGTCACGCTCGTGACGGCGACTACAGGCTCCGCAGGAACGCGACGAGGTCGGACTTCTGCGTGTCACTGAGCGCGAGGTTGAACCGGCGGTCGTAGAAATCGACGGCGTCCCGCAGCGTGGCGGCGGCGCCGTTGTGGAAGTAGGGCGCGCGGCCGGCGAGCCCGCGCAGGATCGGCCCCTTGAATCGCCCGACGTCCTTCCACTTGCCGGTGATGAGCGCGCGACCGGGATCCGTCACGATCTTGATCTCCCGGGTGGTCTTGTTACGCAACGTGTAGACCGGCATGTCGCCGACGGGCAGCCCGAACCGGTTGTGCACGCCGTCACCACCCTGGGCCACCGACACGGGGGGGTCGGCGACGCCGATGTCGAGCGGCGCCGGTACCGAATGATCGCCCGCGTTCGGCGTATCGTGGCAGGTCGTGCACGTGCCGACGATGGGGACGTCGAAGTTGCCCGGTCCGCCGAAGTCGTCGTTGACGCCGGACACCCCCGCGATCGGAATCACCACCGTGTTGAACAGGGCCTGGCCGCGGGCGACGGCGCCCCGCGCGCGATTGCGGCCGCCGCCGATGAGCCGTGCCCACGCGTCGTACTCGGTGAACACGATCGGATCGAACGCCGGGTTCGAGCCGGCGCAGTTGACGCCGCTCGCATCGCAGCCCAGCGGATCGTTGTCGCCGAAGACGAACGACCGGCGCGACAGCCTCTCGGGACCGCCCTGCGCGCCGGCGGTGTGGAGATGGCCGGCGGCGCGATCGAAGATCTGGGCGGTGAAGTTGCCCATTTCGTACTCGACCATCTCATCCCGCGTGACGTCGTCGAGCGGGTTCGGCGCCTGCGCGTGGCCCTGCGTCGCCGAGTTCGACTGGTGGGAAAGGTCGAAGTGGATGGCCGAGGGCGACCCCCGCTCGATGGTCTCGCGGCCGTCCCACATCACGGTGCTGAGGAACGCGAGGTTCGTCGCGGGTAGCGGCCGGCGGAAGAGGGACAGCTCGCGGTCGCGGTTGTTTCCGGCGTAGCCGTACGGATCGCGGACCGCGACGAGCTCGAACTCGGCATTGGCGGGAATGGAAATTCCGACGCGGATGAGGCCTTTGGTCAGGAGCATGCTGTAGGCCCGCCCCCGCGCCTCCCGGGTGGAGACATCGGCGAGTGGCGAGTTCGCGCCGTCATTCGTCCGGAAGATCGGGTCAGTACCGCCGGTCGCCTCGAAGCGCGCCTGGATGCCGCGGGCGCTCACACTCATGTTGTTCTCGGGCTGGTGGCAGGTCACGCACCGGCGCCCGTTCAGTCCGAGGTCGCGGAAGAACGGATTGTCGGGGGCGACGACCGGGAATCCAGCGACGTTGATCGTCCGGGCTCGGCCCGATTCGTTCGCCACCGTGAAGACGGGCCCGCGCGGCCCGCCGCCGTCCTGGCCGCGAACCGACGAGGTGGTCAGAATAGCGCCGACCAGGGCGAGCCCGAGAGCGAACCCTACGCATCGACCTTGATATCGCATCACGGATCCTCCTCCGCGCGCGAGCGGTCCGCCGGGACGGCCCGGCGCGTCGCACAATTCCTCTGACAGAGGAATGGGCTCCGGGCTCGAGTCGCGAGACTCGCCGATCGGGCGATAGGCGCCGCGCACGTCCTGCACCGCAAGAGATCCCACCCGGCCATCGCTCGGCTTCTTCAGAAAAATTCCCGTCACGAGGCTTCGGCGAATATAGCATGAGGAGTCAGGCCGACCCGCCGACGCGTTGCGCTCAGCCTACTTCGGAGTCGATCCGGCCAGAGCACGCCCATGAACGATGACGAGATCCGCCAGGACGATGTTGAGGAACTCCGCCGTGTCCTCCAGTGTCCGCAGCCGCGCCCGTTGCACGAGCTCCAAGCCCGCGACCCCGTCCCCGACTAGGAGCCGGTGCACGGCCACGCCGATCACTGCCGCGCCTTCAGGGGAGTTCTACCAGCGCTTCGGCCGCGTCGTCCGGTTGTCGAGTTTCCAGGGGCCTGCTATCATGCCGCTGCCATTCCGCACGCACAGCGGCCCAGGGACCCCGTCGTCTAGCCTGGCCAAGGACGCGACCCTTTCAAGGTCGAGATCGCGGGTTCGAATCCCGCCGGGGTCACCATTGATCTGACTCGCCGCCGCTCCAAGCCCGCGGAGGGCGGTCGCGGTCATCGCGTCACTACGTTCCGCTCGAGTCGCCTGCTCCGAGCATGAACGACCCGGGGCCTAGCGCCGGATCGGGTGAGGTCGAGGTAGGCAGACCAAACTCGCGGCTCTCCACATAGTCGACGCCAGCCACAGTGATCGCCATTCCATCGTCCGTCATCTCGATGAACTTCTTCCCTCGCAGATACCACAGAGTGAACTGTGTCTCGTCGATCGAGCAGCCGAAGAGGTCAGGGATGACCATGAGAGGCAAGCTCGGGCGGTGTGGCTCGGTGCGGCGGACGTTGTAGAGAGCCTGTAACAACTGACGACGTAAGTCCCGCTCGTCCTCGGTGCGGCGCTCCGAGAGTTGTCGTCCTGGGGGACCGCCGTTGCTCGGCGGCGGCGAGGACGTGCCGAAGGTGTCGCGGTCGTACGCTGCTCGGCGCACTGGATCGCACAGCACGCGGTAGGCGGCGACGACGTTATGGAATGCCTCGCTGTCGCCGGTCTCCTTGTTGTCTGGGTGGTAGAAGGCGGCGAGCAGCCGGTACGCCTTGGTGATGATCAGGGGCTGGGCCGCCCGGCTGACCTGAAGCACCTCGTAGTAGTTAGGAGTGCCCGGCATGTGCACTGGAACAGAGCCCTCTCTACCGCACAGGGAAGGCGGAGGTTTGGCCGACTTGAGAGACGGTGACCGCGGTGTTGCCCGTGTCCATGTCCACTACTGTCTCTCCTGTTCGCGGCGTGCTTCCCGACGAGGGCATGAGTGGATCGACACAACACATGATAGCTGTGTCCCAATATTTCCGCGTGACCGTGTGCGCGACTCTCAACCCGCACGGACATCCTTCAGGGTCCGGGAATGGGGCGACGGCGGTGGGCCGAGAGGATCGGGCCCAGGCACGCCACGGCCGGGGTCCGGAAGGGTCGGAGCCCTGAGAGGGCCCCGGACCGTGCGGGAACGGACCGGGAATCCGTGGCGGCGGCGACGGTTACGCGGCGGCGGGGAGCGCGAGGCGCAGCGGGATCGTCGGAAGCCAGGTCAGGTCAGTCCCGCCGGGGTCACCAGCGCTTTGGCTCGCTCCCGATCCGGACCCGCGCGTCCCGGTTACAGGCGGCAGCAGGGCCCGGACGACGGCCCCAAGAAGCAGCGATGGGTTCCCAGTCGCCGACGTCGTCTCCCGGTCGTCGAGGTAGGAAAGGACGCCCACCTCCGCCGCTATGAGCTGCCGGATGACTGCGAGCGACGGTCGCTCGGCCCAGGCGCGACTGCTCCGGCTTGACAGGGACATGAAACTAGTGTTTCATCCATGGCGATGAGCCAGCAACAACTCCTCCTTCTACTGTTGAGCCTGCCCCCCACGCCGTCTAGCCTGCGGGTGCGAGTATGGAGGCGCCTGCGCTCCCTTGGCGCGGTTGCCCTCAAGCGGTCCGCGTATCTGCTCCCGGACACGCCGGAGCGTTACGAGGATTTCCAGTGGCTCGCTCAAGAGGTGGAGCGCGACGGGGGCGAAGCCACGCTCATCCGCGTCCAGCAGATCGAGAACGTCAGCCCGGGGGATGTGCTGCGCTTGTTTCACGAGCCCCGCGACCGAGAGTATCGACAGCTCGCTCTACGTTACCGCCGGCTCCTGCCGGGCCTGGAAGGGAAAGCCATTAGCCCGAAGATGCACGACAAGCTCGCCCGCCTGTCCAAGGACCACCAGCGGATCCGCGGCATCGACTTCTTCGACGCCCCCGGCGGAGCCGAGGTGAGGCGTCTCGAGGAGGCCATCGCCATGCGTACCAGACGTCCCGAAACACCGGTGCCGGAGCCACGGCTCGATCTGACCAAGCTGCGAGGACGCCGGTGGGTCACCCGGCCCAGGCCGCACGTCGACCGCGTCGCTTCGGCGTGGCTGATCAGGCGGTTCATCGATCCAGATGCAGTGTTCCTGTTCGCTCCGCCGGCCGAGTTTCCCAAGGACGCGATTCCTTACGACGCGCCGGGGGCGGAGCTCAGCCATCAGGGCGAGGACTGCACATTCGAGACGCTGATCAAGCGCGCGAATTTGCGTGACCGGCGGCTCATCCGGCTCGCGGAGGTAGTACACGAGGCGGACCTGCGCGACGGCAAGTACCCGCGCGAGGAGGCGCGCGGCATCGACGTGGCGATCCGGGCCCTGCTCACCGCCGCGGCAGACGATCACCAGGTGCTGGCACAAGGCATGACGCTGTTCGAAGGGCTGTACACCAACACCTCCGGAAAAGGCTGAGATGCCGATTCTCGCGTTGTCCCGCGCGGATGTGTTCGAGCTGCTCAGTCTTCGCGAGTGCGTCGACGTGGTCGAGTACGCCTTTCGGCTGCATGCCGAGGGTCGAACCCTCGGGCCCGGCGTACTCTCGGTGCCCGCCACGGGTGGGGCCTTCCACATCAAGGCGGCCGGGCTCCTGGGCGAGCGTGCGTACTTCGCGGCGAAGACCAACGGCAACTTCCCCGGCAACCCCAAATGTTCCGGGCTGCCCACGATCCAGGGATTGGTGGTGCTGGTCGACGGCGAGCGCGGGACGCCGCTGGCGGTGATCGACTCCGGGAGCGTGACCGCGTTGCGGACGGGGGCGGCGACCGGGGTTGCGGCGCGGTACCTGGCGCGGCCCGACAGCCGGACGGCCACGATAGTGGGGTGCGGGATTCAGGGCGAGCTGCAGTTGGCGGCCATCGCCGCCGTCCTTCCGCTGGAGCGGGCGTGGGTGCTGGACATCGACCACGCGCGAGCGGAGTGCATGGCGGCCCAGGCGAGCACCCGGCTGGGGCTGGAGGTCGAGGCGGTCAAGGATCTTCGAAAGGCACTGACTGCCAGCGACGTATGCGTGACGTGCACGCCATCGCGCCAGGCGGTAGTAGCTGCGGCCGACGTCGCTCCCGGCACGTTCCTGGCGGCGGTCGGCGCCGATGCGCGCGGCAAGCAGGAGCTCGAGCCCGCCTTGATGGCGAGCTCCACCGTGGTCGTCGACGTGCTCGCCCAGTGCGTGGAGATCGGGGAGCTGCAGCATGCGGTGGCACAGGGTCTCCTGGCGCCGGAGGACGTGCATGCCGAGCTCGGTGACGTCGTCGCGGGGGGGCGGCCCGGTCGTAGCCGTGCTGAGGAGATCACGATCTTCGATAGCTCGGGCACGGCGCTGCAGGATGTGGCGGCGGCGGTGGCGGTGTACGAGAAGGCGCGGCGTGACGGTCGAGGTCAGGAGGTGGCGCTCGATGGCTGAGACGATCGGCAATACGTGGAAGGAAATCACGTTTTCTTGATGGGACTGGCCCGGTTCACCGCGGCGCTGATTCGGCTCGCGCGGTCGTTGCCGGGCCAGACCGCATGGGGGCGATGATGAGCCGGCCGACGACGATGCAGTTGCTCAAGTATTTCCTCTATCTGGGCAGCCTCGGCTTCGGGGGACCCGTCGCGCTGGTGGGCTACATGCAGCGCGACCTGGTCGAGCAGCGGAAATGGTTCACGAAGGACGAGTACATGAAGTCCCTGGCCCTCTCGCAGCTGGCCCCGGGGCCGCTCGCGGCGCAGCTTGCGATTTGCCTCGGCTATGTGCACTCCCGGGTGCGAGGGGCCACGATGGTGGCGCTCGCCTTCGTGCTGCCATCGTTCGTGATGACGGTGGCGATCAGCTGGCTGTACGTGCGGTTCGGGGGCTTGTCCTGGATGCAGGCCGCATTCTACGGCGTCGGGGCGACCGTGATCGGCATCATCACCATTGCCGCCTACAAGCTCGCCCGGCTCACGATGGCGAAGGACCGCCTGCAGTGGGTCGTCTTCGCCGTG
>Ga0209966_1000031_pt1 | contig 63685 bp, 67 predicted proteins | sample RhisoiCoNPM_FD_187575 | JGI IMG/M metagenome (GOLD analysis project Ga0209966, IMG submission 187575) | Arabidopsis thaliana rhizosphere microbial communities from the Joint Genome Institute, USA, that affect carbon cycling - Rhizosphere... | ecosystem: Host-associated > Plants > Roots >... | reverse complement strand
CCGGGCTACTGCCGCTGTGCTTCGGCGCGGCGACCAAGTTCTCGCAGGCGGCGCTCGACGCCGACAAGACCTACCGCGCGACGCTCAAGCTCGGCATCACCCGCGTCGGCGGCGACCTCGAGGGCGAGGTGCTCGCGGTGCGCCCGGTCGCCTTCGACGCCGCCGCGCTGCGGGCGGCCTGCGCGGCGCTGACCGGCGAGATCGAGCAGGTGCCGCCGATGCACTCGGCGCTCAAGCACGAAGGCAAGGCGCTGTACGCCTACGCACGCGCCGGCGTCGAGGTCGAGCGTGCGCCGCGCCGCGTCACCGTTCACCGTCTCGACATCCTGCGCTGGCAGCATGACGAACTCGAGATCGAGGCCTGCGTCAGCAAGGGCACCTACATCCGCACGCTGGCCGAGGACCTGGGCGAGCGGCTCGGCTGCGGCGCGCACCTGACGGCGCTGCGCCGCACCGCCAGCGGGCCGGTCACGGTGGACGACGCCATCACGATCGACGCGCTGAACGCACTCGAGCCTGCCGAGCGCGAAGCGCGCCTGCTGCCGCCGGACGTGCTGCTCGGCGCCTGGCCGGCGCTGCGCCTCGCGGCCGAGGAGGCAGGGCGCTTCCTGTCCGGCCTGCGCCGCCGCGTCGCCGAGCGCGACTGCGCCGCGGTGCGCGTCTACGGCCCCGAGCCGCGCGCCTTCCTCGGCAGCGCGCATGTCAAGGCCGGCGAACTGATCCCCGGGCGGCTGCTGAGCCCGCCCGAAGTGCAGGCGCTGATTGCGCTGAGCGGCGCCGCCGCGACAAACGAATCCAAGCAAGCGAGTACCCCATGAGCACCGACAAGACCGCCCGCCAGATCCGCAACGTGGCGATCATTGCCCACGTCGACCACGGCAAGACCACGATGGTCGACCAGCTGCTGCGCCAGAGCGGCACCTTCGCCGAGCACGAGAAGGTGGTCGACACCGTGATGGACAGCAACGCCATCGAGCGCGAGCGCGGCATCACCATCCTGGCCAAGAACTGCGCCGTCAGCTGGCAGGGCACGCACATCAACATCGTCGACACCCCCGGCCACGCCGACTTCGGCGGCGAGGTCGAGCGCGCGCTGTCGATGGTCGACGGCGTGCTGCTGCTGATCGACGCGCAGGAAGGCCCGATGCCGCAGACCCGCTTCGTCACCAAGAAGGCGCTGGCGCTGGGCTTGAAGCCCATCCTCGTCGTCAACAAGGTCGACAAGCCCGGCGCCGACTGCGACAAGGTCATCAACGCCGCCTTCGACCTGTTCGACAAGCTCGGCGCGACCGACGAGCAGCTCGACTTCCCGGTGGTCTATGCCTCCGGCATCAACGGCTGGTCCTCGCTGACCGAGGGCGCGCCGGGCGAGGCCTGGGGCAGCGACATGTCGGCGCTGTTCGACACCGTCCTGAAGCATGTGCCGGCGCACCAGGGCGATCCGGCGGCGCCGCTGCAGCTGCAGATCTCGGCGCTCGACTACAACAGCTTCGTCGGCCGCATCGGCGTCGGCCGCATCAACAGCGGCACGATCCGACCGAGCATGGACGTGCTGGTGATGGAAGGTGCCGAGGGCCGCCAGTTCAAGGGCCGCGTCAACCAGGTGCTGACCTTCGAGGGTCTGGACCGCGTGCAGGTGGCCGAGGCCGGCCCGGGCGACATCGTGCTGATCAACGGCATCGAGGACCTCGGCATCGGCGTCACCGTGACGGCGACCGACGATCCGCAGCCGCTGCCGATGCTCAAGATCGACGAGCCGACGCTGACGATGAACTTCTGCGTCAACACCTCGCCGCTGGCCGGGCGCGAGGGCAAGTACGTCACCAGCCGCCAGATCTGGGACCGGCTGCAGAAGGAGCTGCAGAGCAACGTCGCGCTGCGCGTCAAGGAGACCGACGAGGACGGCATCTTCGAAGTCTCGGGCCGCGGCGAGCTGCACCTGACCATCCTGCTCGAGAACATGCGCCGCGAGGGCTACGAGCTCGCGGTCAGCAAGCCGCGCGTGGTGTTCCACGAGGTCGCGGGTGAGCGCCACGAGCCGATCGAGCTGGTGACGGCCGACGTCGAGGAGCAGCACCAGGGCGGCGTGATGCAGGCGCTCGGCGAGCGCAAGGGCGAGCTGGTCAACATGGAGCCGGACGGCCGCGGCCGCGTGCGGCTCGAGTACCGCATCCCGGCGCGTGGCCTGATCGGCTTCTCCAACGAGTTCCTGAACCTGACGCGCGGCTCGGGCCTGATCAGCAACATCTTCGACGGCTACGAGCCGCACAAGGGCGAGATCGCCAGCCGCAAGAACGGCGTGCTGATCAGCATGGACGACGGCGAGATCTTCACCTACGCGCTCGGCAAGCTCGACGACCGCGGCCGCATGTTCGTGCGCCCGAATGACCCGGTCTACGAGGGCATGATCGTCGGCATCCACAGCCGCGACAACGACCTCGTCGTCAACGCCACCCGCACCAAGCAGCTCACCAACTTCCGCGTCAGCGGCAAGGAAGACGCGATCAAGATCACGCCGCCGATCGACCTGACGCTGGAGTACGGCGTCGAGTTCATCGAAGACGACGAGCTGGTGGAGATCACGCCGAAGTCGATCCGCCTGCGCAAGCGCCACCTGAAGGAGCACGAGCGCAAGCGCGCCAACCGCGAAGCCGCATGACCCACCGGCGCGCCGTCGCGCTGATGGTGCTGGTGACGCTGATGTGGAGCATCGCCGGCGTCGTCACGCGGCAGCTCGACTCGGCGCGCAGCTTCGAGGTCACCTTCTGGCGCAGCCTGTTCAACGCGGCGGCGCTGGCCGCCACGCTGGGCGCGATGCGCGGCGCCGCGTTGTGGCGGGGGCTGCGCCGCGCGCCTTGGCCGCTGTGGGCCTCCGGCCTGTGCTGGACGGTGATGTTCACCGCCTTCATGGTCGCGATCACGCTGACCAGCGTGGCCAACGTGCTGGTCACGATGGCGATCGGGCCGCTGGTCACGGCGCTGTTCGCGCGGCTCTTCCTGCGCCACCGGTTGCCGGCGCGCACCTGGGCCGCCATTGCGGCGGCCGGCGTCGGCATCGCGTGGATGTTCGGCCGCGAGGCCGCCGCGGGCCTGTCGCTCACCGGCACGCTGGTCGCGCTGGCCGTGCCGCTGGCAGCCGCTACCAACTGGACGCTGCTGCAGCACATCGGTCACGGCCCCGGCGACCCCGACGAAGCGGCGCCGCAGGACATGCTGCCTGCGGTGCTGATCGGCGCCGTGCTGTCGGCACTGCTGACGCTGCCGCTGGCTTGGCCGCTGCAGGCCTCCGGCCACGACCTCGCCTGGCTGGCACTGCTGGGCGTCGTGCAGCTCGCGATCCCCTGCCTGCTGGTGGTGCGGCTGAGCCGCATCCTGCCGGCGCCCGAGATTGCGCTGCTGGGGCTGCTCGAGGTCCTGTTCGGCGTGGCCTGGGCCTGGCTCGGCGCCGACGAGCGGCCGGGTACGGCGGCGCTGCAGGGCGGCGTGCTGGTGCTGGGTGCGCTGCTGGTCAACGAGGCGCTGGCATTGCGCGCGCGCCGCGTCGCTGGCTAGACTCAGCGCACCATGCAAGCGCCGGCCCGTTACCTGATCCTGATCGAATCCGACGGCGCGATGCTCGCGCGGATGTTCGATGCCCAGCGCATCCAGCGCGCCGAGTTCGACGCCGCGTCGGAGGAGGTCGCCGTGATGACCAGCGGGCTGCAGCCGGTCTCCGATGCCGCCGACACCGCCTGGGACCAGCCGCTGGCCGGCCACAACGCGGCCGAGCGCGCCGCGGCCCAGGTCTACACGCTCGACGTCTGAGCCGCCCGCGGCCGCTGCGGATAATCCGCGGATGACGCCCGAAGAGTTCCGCAAGCACGGCCACGCGGTCATCGACTGGATCGCCGACTACCGCAGCCGCCAGGAGAGCCTGCCGGTCCTGGCGCGCACCGCGCCGGGCGAGGTGAGGGCGCTGCTGCCGGCCCAACCGCCCGAGCTGGCCGAACCCTTCGAGGCCGTGCTCGCCGACCTCGACCGCGCCATCCTGCCGGGGCTGACGCTGTGGCAGCACCCGCGCTTCTTCGGCTACTTCCCGGCCGGCGGCCAGTACGCCAGCATCCTCGGCGACCTGGTCAGCACCGGCCTCGGCGTGGTCGGGCTGGCCTGGCAGGCCAGCCCCGCGCTGACCGAGGTGGAGGAGGTCGCGACCGACTGGTTGCGGCAGATGGTCGGGCTGAGCGACGCCTGGCGCGGCGTGATCCAGGACACGGCGTCGACTAGCACCCTCGTCGCGCTGCTGAGCGCGCGCGAGCGCAGCAGCGGCTATGCGCTGGCGCGCGGCGGGCTGCAGGAGCCGCATGCGCCGCTGGTCGTCTACACCTCGGCGCAGGCGCACAGCTCGGTCGAGAAGGCAGCGCTGCTGGCGGGCTTCGGCCGGGACCATGTGCGCGTGGTGGCGCATGACGACGCCTATGCGATGCGCGCCGACGCGCTCGACGAGGCCATGCGGGCCGACCGGGCCGCCGGCCGCCAGCCCTGCGCCGTCGTCGCGACCACCGGCACCACCGCGACCACGGCGCTCGACCCGGTCGGCGCGCTCGCCGACGTCGCGGCCGCGCACGGCGCGTGGCTGCATGTCGACGCGGCGATGGCCGGCTCCGCGATGATCCTGCCCGAATGCCGCTGGATGTGGGACGGCATCGAGCGCGCCGACTCGCTGGTGCTCAACCCGCACAAGTGGCTGGGCGTGGCCTTCGACTGCTCGGCCTACTACGTGCGCGACGCCGAGCACCTGGTGCGCGTGATGTCCACGCGGCCGAGCTACCTGCAGACCGCCGCCGACGGCGAGGTCACCAACTACCGCGACTGGGGCCTGCCCCTGGGCCGGCGCTTCCGCGCGTTGAAGCTGTGGTTCGTGATCCGCGAGCAGGGCGTCAGCGGGCTGCAGGCGCGGCTGCGGCGCGACATCGACAACGCCCAGTGGCTCGCCGATCAGGCGCGAGCGACGCCGGGCTGGCGGTTGCTGGCCCCCGTGCCGCTGCAGACGGTATGCCTGCGCCACGAGCCGCCCGGGCTCGACGGCGAGGCGCTGGACCGGCACACGCTGGGCTGGGTCGAACGGCTGAACCGCTCGGGCGTCGCCTACCTGACGCCGGCGGTGCTGGATGGACGCTGGATGGTGAGGGTGTCGGTCGGCGCCGAGGCCACGGCCCGCGAACATGTGGCGCAACTCTGGGCGGCCATGCGGGCGGAGGCCGCGGCGTGACGCGGCATGCCTGAGGCGCGCGCTCAGACCTTGGGGAAGAGCTCGCGCAACTCGCCGGGCAGGGTTTCCAGCGGCTCTTCGCTCATGTCCATGCCGTGCCGCAACTCGTAGGACGACTCGTGCCAGACCGGCACCTCTTCGTCGACCTGCGCCGGCGCCCAGGGGACGGTCGCGGCGAACTCGGGCTGGGCATCGGGTCGCCTCGGCCCGAGCAGGGCACGAGCGAAACTCTCCACGTCCATCTTTCGCATGGAAGCTCCTTCCAGTGCGGCGGAGTGTCGCTTGTTACAGGCTTTGTTGCAAATGGTAAGCACAGACGCCGGCGCGCTGAAGCGCCTGCCCCGACTCGCGCCAATGTCTAGGTCTTGCACCCCCAGGGGCTTTGCAGGACATTCAACGCTCCATCCGTACCGAGGAGGAGCTCATGGCACACGCTGACTGGCGACTCGAAGGGGAGTGGCTGAAGAACTGTTCCTGCGCCTACGGCTGCCCTTGCGACTTCAACGCAAGGCCGACCCAGGGCTGGTGCAAGGGCTTTCTCGGCATGCGCATCACCCAGGGCCACTTCGAGGCCACGCGCCTCGACGGGCTGAGCTTCTTCGCGGTGGTGCACTTCCCCGGCCCGCTGCACGAGGGCAACGGCGAACTGCAGCCGATCATCGACGAGCGCGCCACGCCCGAGCAGCGCGAAGCGCTGTTCAAGATCATGTCGGGGCAGCATTCGGCCGAGGGCACGCTGTTCCACATCTGCAGCCTGATCGTCACGAAGATGCACGAGCCGGTCTTCGCGCCGGTCACTCTCGAGTTCGACGAGGGCGCCCGCAAGGCGCGTCTCGTGATCCCCGGCGTGCTCGAGACCGAGGTCGAGCCGATCAAGAACCCGGTGACCGGTGCACCGCACCGCGTGCAGGTCGTGATGCCCGAGGGCTTCGAGCACCGCGTCGGCGAGATCGCGTCGGCCGACATCCGCAGCACCGGCGCGATCCCCTTCGAGACGCACGCCTCGCACAGCACGCTGGCGCACGTGACGCAGGCGCCGGAGGGCGTGCTCGCCTGAAGCGTGGCGAACGGCAGCACGCTGCTCGAAGGCGCGCTGCGCCGCGACCGCCTGCTCGTGGCGGCGTGCCTGCTGATCGCGATCGGCCTGTCGTGGGGCTGGCTCTACGGCGGCGCCGGCATGATGGAGCCGATGGGCGACATGGTCATGCCCATGAGCAGCGGGCCGTGGACGCCCGGCCACGCGCTGCTGGTGCTGGCGATGTGGGCCGTGATGATGGCCGCGATGATGCTGCCGAGCGCCGCGCCGATGATCCTGCTGCATGCCACGCTGGCCCGGCGCCGCGCCGACGGTGGCCGGCCGGAGGCGACGGCGGGCGCCGCGGCGGCGGGCTACCTCGCCGTGTGGTCGGGCTTCAGCGTCGGCGCGACGGCGCTGCAGTACGGTTTCGAGCAGGCGGCGCTGCTGTCGCCGATGATGGAGACGACCAGCCGGGCGCTGGCCGGCGCGCTGTTCGTCGCCGCGGGTGTCTACCAGTGGACGCCGCTGAAGCAGCGCTGCCTGCGCCACTGCCGCTCGCCGCTGGACTTCCTGACCTCGCACTGGCGGCCGGGACCGCGGGGCGCGTTCACGATGGGACTGCAGCACGGTCTGGTGTGCACCGGCTGCTGCTGGCTGCTGATGGGGCTGCTGTTCGTCGGCGGTGTGATGAACCTGGCGTGGATCGCCGGCATCGCGGCCTTTGTCGCTGTCGAGAAGCTGGGGCCGGGCGGGCCCGCGCTCGCCCGGGCGGCCGGTGTCGCGATGGTGGGCTGGGGAATGGCGGTCTGGTTGTCGCTGGTCTGAGGGCGACGACAATCGGCGGGTTGACGTTCCCCTGCGCCGGCTTCGAGACCGGCCGATGCCGATGACTGCCGCCCCCAGGCCCTGGCGCCTGTCCGTCGCTCCGATGATGGACTGGACCGACCGCCATTGCCGGTACTTCCACCGCCAGATCACCCACCGCACCCGCCTGTACACCGAGATGGTGACGACCGGCGCGCTGCTGCACGGCGACGTGCCCCGGCACCTGGACTACGACGCCGCCGAGCACCCGCTCGCGCTGCAGCTCGGCGGCAGCGAGCCGGCCGATCTGGCGGCCTGCGCGTCGCTCGGCGAGCGCTGGGGCTATGACGAGATCAACCTGAACTGCGGCTGCCCGAGCGAGCGCGTGCAGCGCGGCGCCTTCGGTGCCTGCCTGATGGCCGAACCCACGCTGGTGCGCGACTGCGTCAAGGCGATGGTCGACGCGGTCGCGATCCCCGTGACCGTCAAGCACCGCATCGGCATCGACAGGACCGAGGACTACGCTTTCGTGCGCGACTTCGTCGGCACCGTCGCCGACGGCGGCGCCTCGGTCTTCGTGGTCCATGCGCGCAACGCCTGGCTGAAGGGCCTGAGCCCGAAGGAGAACCGCGAGGTGCCGCCGCTGCGCTACGAGACCGTGCACCGGCTCAAGTGCGACTTCCCGACGCTCACGATCGTCGTCAACGGCGGCGTCGCCGGTGACGAGGCGATCGCGGCACAGCTCGAGCATGCCGACGGCGTGATGCTCGGCCGCGAGCCCTACCACCACCCTTGGACGATGCAGGCCTGGGACCGCCGCTTCCTCGGCGCCGAGCGGGACGCCGCGACCGGGCGCGAGGCCGTCGAGGACGCGATGGTCGCCTACATGGAGCACGAGCAGGCGCGCGCCGGTGTCGCCTGGAGCCATGTCGCGCGCCACATGATCGGGCTGTGGAACGGCACGCCGGGTGCGCGGCGCTGGCGCCAGGTGTGGTCGGACCATCGCCTCAAGAGCGAGCCGCCGCGCCGGGTCCAGGCGCTCGCCACCGCGCAGCGCCTGCAGGGCGCCGAGGCCGCCACAATCGCCGCATGAGCAGCGTCATTGGCATCATCGGCGGCAGCGGCCTCTACGACCTGCCGGGCCTCACCGACACGCGCTGGGTCACGGTCGAGACGCCCTGGGGCGCGCCGTCGGACCAGGTTTTCCTCGGCCGGCTCGGCGACGCCGAGCTCGCCTTCCTGCCGCGCCACGGCCGCGGCCACCGCATCCCGCCGGGCGAGGTCAACTACCGCGCCAACATCGCGGCGCTGAAGCAGCTCGGTGTGACCGACGTGCTGTCGCTCAGCGCGGTCGGCGGCTTGAAAGAGGAGTTGCCGCCGGGAACCTTCGTTGTCGTCGACCAGTTCATCGACCGCACGGTCGGGCGCGCTGCGTCCTTCTTCGGCACCGGGCTGGTCGCGCATGTGTCGATGGCGCACCCGGTCTGCGCGCGGCTCGGCGACCATGTGCAGGCGGCGCTCGGGGCGCTCGGCGTGGCCCACCACCGTGGCGGCACCTACCTCGCGATGGAGGGCCCGCAGTTCTCGACGCTGGCCGAGTCGCACCTCTACCGCGGCTGGGGCGCCAGCGTGATCGGCATGACCAACCTGCCCGAGGCGAAGCTCGCGCGCGAGGCCGAGCTCTGCTATGCCTCGATCTCGATGGTGACCGACTACGACTGCTGGCACCCGGGCCACGACGCGGTGACGGTCGACGCGATCATCAAGGTGCTGCTCGGCAACGCGGCGCATGCGAAGAACCTGGTCGTCAACCTCGCTGCGGCACTGCATGCCGACGCGCACGGGCCCGGCTGCGGCTGCCGGCACGCGCTCGACCATGCACTGATCACCGCACCCGACGCGCGCGATGCGACGATGGTCGAGAAGCTGCGCACCATCGCGGGCCGGGTGCTGGCGTGAGGGTGGCCGGCCGGCCGATGCGCACGCTCTGGCCGGCGCCGGAGCGCGACGCGGTCCATGTGATCGACCAGCGCGCGCTGCCGCATCGGCTGGTCGTCGAGCGGCTCGGCAGCGTGGCCGCCATCCACACCGCGATCCGCGACATGTGGGTGCGCGGCGCGCCGCTGATCGGCGCGACCGCAGCCTACGGGCTTGCGCTGCAGGCGCACCACGACGCACTCGACGCCAGCCTGCGCCAAGCCGCCGACTTTCTGGGCAGCGCGCGACCCACGGCCGTGAACCTGGCCTGGGCGCTGCACCGCATGCTCGACCGGCTGCTCGGCCTGCCGCTGCCCGAGCGCGCCGCGGCCGCCTGGGACGAGGCCGGCGCGATCGCCGAGGACGACGTGCGCGCCAATGCCGCGATCGGCCGCCATGGCCTCGCGCTGCTGCGCGAGTTGGCAGCGCACAAGCAGCGGCGGCTGAACCTGCTGACGCACTGCAACGCCGGCTGGCTCGCGACCGTCGACTGGGGCACCGCGACCGCGCCGATCTACCAGGCCCACGCGGCGGCCCTGGACCTGCATGTCTGGGTCGACGAGACCCGGCCGCGTAACCAGGGCGCGAGTCTCACAGCCTGGGAGCTGGGCCACGAGGGCATTGCGCACACGGTGATCGCCGACAACGCCGGCGGCCACCTGATGCAGCGCGGCGAGGTCGACGCGGTGATCGTCGGCTGCGACCGCGTCGCCGCCAACGGCGATGTCTGCAACAAGATCGGCACCTACCTGAAGGCACTCGCCGCGCATGACAACGGCGTGCCGTTCTTCGTGGCGATGCCGAGTTCGACGCTCGACCTGGCGCTGGCGTCGGGTGCGGCGATCCCGATCGAGGAGCGCAGCGCGCGCGAGGTCACGCACCTCGCCGGCCGCGGCGCCGATGGCCAGGTGCACGAGGTCCAGCTCGTTCCCGACGGCAGCGGGGCGGCCAACCCGGCCTTCGACGTGACGCCGGCGCGGCTGGTCACCGGGCTGATCACCGAGCGTGGCATCGTCGCGCCGGCAGCTGTGAGGTCGCTGTGAGCGCTGAAGCGGCCCTGCGCAACGAGCTCGCCGCGGCGCTGAAGCGCCTCGATGCGCTCGGACTCAACCGCGGCAGCGCCGGCAACCTCAGCCACCGCTGCGGCGACGGGATGCTGATCACGCCCACCGGCATGGGCGCCGACGACCTGCGCCCCGAGGACCTGGTCTGGGTCGGCGACGACGGCACGCTGCGCGGCGACTGGCAGCCCTCGTCGGAATCGCCTTTCCACGCCGCGATCTACCGCGTGCGGCCCGGACTGCAGGCTGTCGTCCACACGCATTCGCCGAACGCCGCCGCGCTGGCCTGCCTGCGCCGCACGCTGCCGGCCTTCCACTACATGGTCGCGGTGGCCGGCGGCGACGACGTGCCCTGCGTGCCCTACCACCTGTTCGGCACCGAGGCGCTGTCGCAGGCGGTGGCCGGCGCGTTCGCGACCCGCGACGCCTGCCTGATGGCCAACCATGGTCTGGTCGCCGGCGGCGCGACGCTCGCGAAGGCGATGAAGGTCGCGCTCGAGGTCGAGTCGCTGTGCGAGGTCTACCTGAAGGCGCTCGCGACCGGCCGCGAGCCGGTGATCCTCGACGCCGCGCAGATGACCGAGGTGATCGAGCGCTTCCGCAGCTACGGCAAGGCCGCGCGGCGCTGAGGCCAGGTCGCGAGCAGCAGGCCGAGCAGCGCCAGGCCCAACGCGGCAGCCTGCGCCGCAACGAAGGGCTCGCCGAGCACGCCGACGCCGATCGCCGCCGCCGTGACCGGCAGCATCACCGTGAACACCCCCGCCTGCGGCGCCGGCACGCGCTGCAGGCCCTTCATCCACAGCCACACCGCCCAGACGCTCGCGGCCAGCGCGTAGAAGCCCAGCAGCGCCCAGGTCGGCGCGGCGACGGCCGTGAAGTCGAAGCCGAGCGCCTGCCACAGCCCGAACGGCGTCACGAGCGCCAGCCCCCACAGGTTGATCAGCGCGCTGACGCGCCTCGGCGAGACGCGCCCCGCGAGCCGTTTGCCGATCACCACGTAGCTGGCCTCGCACAGCACTGCGCCGACCAGCAGCGCGTAGCCCAGCGGCTGCGCGGCGCCGCCGTCGGCCACGGCCGGCCGGAACAGCGCCGACAGCGCAATGCCGGCGACCGCGCAGCCGATGCCGGCCGCGACACGCGGCACCAGCCGCTCGCCGAGGAACGCGCGCGACAGCAGCGCCACTGCCGCCGGGATCGCCGCCATCACGACGCCGGCCGCCAGCGCCGAGCTGAGGAGCACGCCGTAGAGCATGCACACCGAAAACAGGAAGTTACCGAGGAAGCTGTTCCAGAACAGCAGCCGGCGGTCCTGCGCGCTCAGCGGCGCCTCGCCGTCGGCGCGCCGCAGCCAGTGCGGCATCGCCAGCGCCGCAACGCCGAAGCGCAGCCAGGCGAGCAGGAAGACCGGGAACACCGCGACCAGGCCCTTCGACAGCCCGACATAGCTGCCGACCAGCGCCATGCTGGCGGCGAGACACGCGTAGGCGGCAAGCGGCGCGGGGCTCACGCCGGCTGCGTCGCTCGCCAGGACTGCCAGCGCCAGGCGTCGGCACACATCTGCGCGAGGTCGCGCTTGGTGCGCCAGCCGAGCGAGCGCTCGGCCAGGGCCGGATCGGCCCAGCAGGCCGCCACGTCGCCGGCACGGCGGCCGACGATGCGGTAGGGCACCGCACGGCCCGATGCCTGCTCGAAGGCGCGCACCAGGTCGAGCACCGAGACGCCGCAGCCGGTGCCGAGGTTGACCGTCAGCAGGCCGGGCTGGCGGGCCAGGTGGTCCAGCGCCGCGACATGGCCTTCGGCGAGGTCCATCACGTGGATGTAGTCGCGCACGCCGGTGCCGTCGGGCGTCGGCCAGTCGCCGCCGAAGACCTGCAGTTCGGCGCGCTGGCCGGTCGCCACCTGCGCGACGTAGGGCATCAGGTTGTTCGGCATGCCCGACGGGTCCTCGCCGATGCGGCCGCTCTCGTGCGCGCCGACCGGGTTGAAGTAGCGCAGCCGGGCGATGCGCCAGTCCGGTTCGGCGCTGGCCAGGTCGGCCAGCATCCGCTCCATCATCAGCTTGGTCCAGCCGTAGGGATTGGTGGCCGTGAGCGGGAAGTCCTCGCGGATCGGCACCGTGGCCGGATCGCCGTAGACGGTGGCCGAGGACGAGAACACCATCGTGCGCACGCCGGCGTGGCGCATCGCATCGAGCAGCTTCAGCGTGCCGCCGACGTTGTTGTCGTAGTAGGCGAGCGGCATCGCGACCGACTCGCCGACCGCCTTCAGCGCCGCGAAGTGGATCACCGCGCTGATGGAATGCTCCGCGAACACGCGCTCGAGCAGCACGGCGTCGCGCACGTCGCCGTGGACGAAGGCGGGCCGCCGCCCGCACAGCGGGGCGAGCCGGTCCAGCACATCGGCGCGGCTGTTCGACAGGTTGTCGAGGATCAGGAAGTCGTGGCCGGCCTGTGCGAGCGCGACGCAGGTGTGCGAGCCGATGAAGCCGGTGCCGCCGGTGACGAGGATCATGCGCTGGGTTCCTGGCCGCGGCACAGCGCCGCGGGGCGATTGTGCCGGCTGGGCCGCTTACGCTAGAACGCCGCCCCGTAACGAATGTGTTCCCATTCGCTGACGTGGCGCGCATAGTCGATCCACTCGGCGCGCTTCAGGCGCACGAACTCGGCGTGCAAGCCGTCGCCGAGCGTCGCGCGCAGCAGCGCGCTCGCCTCCAGCGCATCGGCCGCCTCGCCGAGGTTCTGCGGCAGCAGCCCGAAGCCGCGCTCGCGGATCTGCGCGGGGCTGAGCGCGAACAGGTCCTCGGTGCAGTCGGGGCCGGGATCGATCCCGCGGTCGATGCCGTCCAGGCCGGCGGCGATCAGCGCCGCCGTCGCGAGATAGGGGTTGGCCGACGCGTCCGGCACGCGCCACTCGAAGCGCCCGGGCAGGGTGCGGACCAGCGCGGTGCGGTTGTTCGGACCGTGCGCCACGTAGGCCGGCGCCCAGCTCGTGCCCGACAGCGACTCGCCGACGACCAGCCGCTTGTAGCTGTTGACCGTCGGCGCGGCCAGCGCGCACAAAGCCGCGCTGTGCGCCAGCACGCCGCCGATGAAGTGGCGCATCGTGCGGGCATCGTCGAACAGGCCGCGCTCGCCCTGCCACAACGAAACGTGGAAGTGCAGCCCGCTGCCCGGCTGGTTCGCGAACGGCTTGGGCATCATCGAGAACACGCAGCCCTGGGCTTCGGCCAGCGCATGCGCGGCCAGCTTGAACAGCATCACGTGGTCGGCACTGCGCAGCGCCTCGTCGTAGGCGAAATTGAGCTCGTACTGGCCGTGGGCATCCTCATGGTCGGTCTGCAGCACGGTCAGGCCGGCGCCCTCCAGCGCCTCGCGCAGCGCATGCAGGAAGGGCTGCTGGCGCGGCAGGCTCTTCAGGTCGTAGCTGGGCTTGTCGAGGCGGTCGGCGTCATCGGCGGGGACGTAGCGCGCGCCGTCCTTCTTCAGCAGGAAGAACTCCGGCTCGATGCCCGTGCGCAGCTGCCAGCCGCGCTCGGCGAGCCGGGCGGTCGCCCGCTTGAGCACCTGGCGCGGACAGGCGTCGAAGGCCTCGCCGGCGACAAAGCCGTCGCCGACGATGTGCGCGATGCCCGGCATCCACGGCAGGGCCTGCAGCGTGCCCGCGTCACCACGGGCGTAGTACTCCGCGCGCGGGCCGCTGCGCCCGAGTGCCGTGCCCCAGATCGACGGGCCGGCGAAGCCGGCGCCGGTGGCGAGGACGGTTTCGAGTTGATGCAGCGGGACGAGCTTGCCCTTGGCGACGCCGTGGACGTCGGTGAACTGCACCAGCAGCGTGTGCACGCCCTGGGCGGTGAGTGACTCGCTGGCGGTGCGGATGAAGTCTTCGGTGGGGCTCATCGGGTCGTCGGGTGTCGTGGCGCGCCTTGGCCCCCACGGGCCTCAGCCACGCGCCGCCTTCAAGGACTGTTCCAACACGGCCAGCGCCTCGTCGAACAAGGCCTCCTCGATCGTCAGCGGGAACAGGAAGCGCAGCACGTTGCCATTGACGCCGCAGGTCAGCAGGATCAGGCCGCGCTGCAATGCCTCGGCCTGCACGCGCTTGGTGAAGTCGGCGTCGGGCGCGCCGCTGGCCGGGTCCGCGAACTCGGCCGCGACCATGGCGCCCAGGCCGCGCACGTCGGCGATGTGGGGCACCGCGCCGCGCAGGCTTTCCAACCGCGCCTTCAGCGCGTCGCCGAGGCGCTGGCCGCGCTCGGGCAGCTTCTCTTCGGCCATCACGTCGATCACCGCATGCGCGGCGGCGACCGCGAGCGGGTTGCCGGCGTAGGTGCCGCCCAGCCCACCGGGCGCCGGCGCGTCCATGATCTCGGCCTTGCCGGTCACCGCCGACAGCGGCACGCCGGCCGCGAGCGACTTGGCGATCACCATCAGGTCGGGCACGACGTCGAAGTGCTCCATCGCGAACATCCTGCCGGTGCGGCCGAAGCCGGTCTGCACCTCGTCGGCGATCAGCACGATGCCATGCTGGTCGCAGAGCGCGCGCAGCCAGCGCACGGCCTCGGCCTGGATCACGTTGAAGCCGCCTTCGCCCTGCACCGGCTCGAACACGATCGCGGCGACGCGCGCCGGGTCGATGTCGGCCTTGAACAGGTGCTCCACGGCCTTCTGCACCGAGGCGAGGTCGGCGCAGTGGCAGGGGAAGGGTGCGTGGTAGATCTCGGGCGGGAAGGGCCCGAAGCCGGCCTTGTAGGGCTGCACCTTGCCGGTCAGCGCCACCGCGAACATGCTGCGGCCGTGGAAGGCGCCGCCGAAGGCGATGACCCCGCTGCGGCCGGTGTAGGAGCGGGCGATCTTGATCGCGTTCTCGATGCCCTCGGCGCCGGTCGAGAAGAGGGCGGTCTTCTTGGGGTGCGTGCCCGGCGTCATCGCGTTGAGCTTCTCGGCCAAGGCGATGTAGCTCTCGTAGGGCACGACCTGGTAGCAGGTGTGGGTGAAGCGCTGGAGCTGGGCCTCGATCGCCTGGACGACCTTCGGGTGGCGGTGGCCGGTGTTCATCACCGCGATGCCGCCGGCGAAGTCGATGAAGCGGCGGCCTTCGACGTCCCAGAGCAGCGCGTTCTCGGCATGGTCGGCAAAGAAGCCCGCCATCACGCCGACGCCGCGCGGCGTGGCCGCGGCCTTGCGGGCCATCAGCTGTTCGTTGCGCGAGTGGTTCATGGGTTGATCCTCAGCCAGGTCGTCTTCAGCTCGGTGTACTTGTCGAACGCGTGCAGCGACTTGTCGCGGCCGTTGCCGCTCTGCTTGTAGCCGCCGAAGGGCACGGTGATGTCGTCCTCGTCGTACTGGTTGACGTGCACGGTGCCGGCGCGCAGCTGCCGCGCGACGCGGTGCGCGCGGTCGACGTGGGAGGTCCACACGCTGGCCTGCAGGCCGTAGGGCGAATCGTTGGCCAGGCGCACGGCCTCGGCCTCGTCGGCGAAGCGGATGATCGACATCACCGGCCCGAAGATCTCCTCGCGCGCGATCTTCATGTCGTTGCGCACGCCGGCGAAGACGGTGGGCTCGACGTAGTAGCCGCCGGTCTCGGCACGCGCCTGCGCGCCGCCGGCGAGCAGCGTCGCGCCCTCGGTCTGGCCGGCGTCGATGTAGCCCATCACGGTGCGCAGCTGGCCGTCGTCGACCAGCGCGCCCATGACGGTCTTCGCATCGAGCGGGTCGGCCGGGCGGTACTTCGGCGCTTCGGCGGCGACGCGCTTGGCGAAGTCGTCGGCGATGCTCTCGTGCACCAGCACGCGCGAGGGCGCGTTGCAGCTCTCGCCCTGGTTGAAGAACAGGCTGCCGGCCACGGTCTGGGCGCAGCGGTCGAGGTCGTCGAAGTCGGGGAAGACGACGAAGGCGCTCTTGCCGCCGAGCTCGTTGTAGACGCGCTTCAAGTTGCTGCGGCCCGCGTACTCGAGCATCTTGCGGCCCACGCGGGTCGAGCCGGTGAAGCCGATCGCGTCGACGTCGGGGTGCAGCGCCAGCGCCTCGCCGGCCTCGTGGCCGTAGCCCGGCACGACGTTGAACACGCCCGGCGGCAGCCCGGCCTCGAGCGCCAGCTCGGCCAGCCGCAGCGCGGTGTAGGGGCTCTTCTCGCTGGGCTTGAGGACCACCGAGTTGCCGGCCGCGAGCGCGGGCCCGAGCTTCCAGGCCGCCATGATCATCGGGTAGTTCCAGGGCACGATCGCGCCGATCACGCCCATCGGCTCGCGCTGGATCAGCGCCAGCGCGTTCGCTCCCGTCGGGGCGATCTCGTCGTAGACCTTGTCCACCGCCTCGGCGTACCAGGCGATCGTGCGCGCGGTCGACGGCACGTCGACCGACAGCGAGTACTGGATCGGCTTGCCCATGTCGAGGGTCTCGAGCAGCGCGAGCTCTTCCTTCGCGGCCTGGATCTTCTCGGCGAAGGCGAGCAGCACGCGCTTGCGGGCCGCCGGCGCACGCCGGGCCCAGCGGCCGTCGTCGAAGGCGGCGCGGGCGCTCTTGACCGCGGCGTCGATGTCGGCCGCCTGCCCGCGCGCGACGCGGCCGATCAGGCGGCCGTCGATCGGCGAGTGCTTGTCGAACAGGTCGGCGGCGGTGCGGCGCTCGCCACCGATGACGGCATGGCCGTCGGGTCGCAGAGCGGCGGCGCGGGCGCGCCAGTCGACGAGGGTGGACGTGCTCATCGGGAGCCTCCTTCAGTTCATTCGCATGATCGCGTAGCGCGCCGCCGTCCGGACGAGCTTGCCCCGGACGCCCGCGGGGTCGTCGTCGGTCTCGCGGGGCCGGGCACGCACCGGCAGGCGAGGCCTGCCGGCGCGGCGGGTCAGAAGCTCACCACCACGGCGGCGCCGAGCAGGTGGTTGTTCTTCTTGAAGCTGCCGTCCTTCACGTAGGCGAACACCGGCAGGTTGGAGCCGTCGAAGCGGTACTCCGCCTTGAAGGTCGTGTTCAGGTTGTAGGCGTACTTCAGGCCGAACGACAGCGCATAGCGGTCCGCGCCCTTGCCGCAGCCGGCGATGGTCTGGTCTTCGCAGCCCAGCGTCGGGTCGGGGCCGATGCCGTTGCGGTAGTCGCCGTAGGGGCCGTCGACGCCGAACGCATCCCAGTAGCCGGTGTAGGCCAGCAGGCCGCCGCCGTTCTTGTCGTTCTTGATGTAGTCGGCGCGCACCAGGGCCTGCAGGCGCGGCGTGATCAGGTAGCCGGCCAGCGCAGAGGCGCCCCACCACTCGGCCTTCTTGAAGTTGCCGGCGGCGTCGGGGACGATGCCGGCCTGCTTCTGCGTGCCATAGCTGAGCTGGCCCTGCACCGTCCAGTCGCCGCGGATGAAGTAGCCGTCCACCTCGAAGAGGTGGGTCATGGTCTTGAAGAACTCGGTGCAGTCGTCGTCGCGGCAGAGGTTGAAGTTGGTCGTCTTGCCGTGCAGGCCGGCGAAGCCCCAGCCGTTGAACTCGCCCTTCGAGTAGTCGACGCGGTAGACCAGCGCCGGCTGGCGCTCGCCCTGCTTGCCGTTGGGCTCGTTGACGTTGGCCAGCATGCCGCGCAGCCACCACTTGCCCTGGGTGTAGTCGATGCCGGCGCCGGTGTAGGCGGTCGGCAGCGTGAAGTCGTAGAGCAGGTTGTGGGTGATGAAGGGGTTCAGCGTCGGCTGCTGGTACTCGTAGCCCGACCAGTCGGGCACCTGGCCGACCAGCAGGCGGGTCTGCAGGTTGTTCAGCGGGATCGAGACGGTGGCCTCCTGCACGATGCCCGAGCCGATCACTTCGCCGACGCCGCGGTTCGGCGTCAGCGTGAGCTTCCAGCGTGTGCCGCTGTCGGTCTCCTTGGTGAAGTCGATCGACGCCGAGCCGATGTAGGAGGTGTCGTAGAAATAGCCGTCGCCCTGCTGGTTCAGGAACTGGAAGCCCGAGCGCTTCTGGTTGCGGTTGTAGATGTAGGTCGGGTCGGCGTAGCCGGAGATCGTCAGGCCCTTGAGGCCCCACATCTCGACGTTGTCCTCCATCGCCTCGGTCTTGACGGCGATGCGATTGAACTCCTGCACCTGCTCGGGCGTCATGCCCCACTGCGGAGTGCCCGCGGCCGGCTTGGCCTCGGCCGCCTTGAGCTTGCCTTCGAGCTCGGTGACGCGCTGCTGCAGCTCCTGCAGCGCCTTCAGCAGGTCGGCGTTGCTCTGCGCCATCGCCGCCGGGAAGGCGACGGCCAGGGCCAGGGCGACCGGGGTGAACTTCCAGCTCTTCATGTCGTGGGCTCCTCTCTTGAAGTGGGTTCCGCTCTGACGGGGGTGGTTCGGGCTATCGGGTTCAGCCGCCGCGCGCGGCCTGGGCCAGGGCGAGGGCGCGCTGGCGCTCGGCGCGGGCGATCAGCCAGCTGGCGGCCAGCACGCCGATCGCGACGACCGCGATCACGACGGTGGCCATCGCGTTGACGCTCGGGTTCATGCCCAGCCGCGCACGCGAGAAGATCACCAGCGGCATCGTGGTGGCGCCGGGCCCGGACAGGAAGGCCGACAGCACCACGTCGTCGAGCGAGATCGTGAAGGTCAGCAGCCAGGCCGAGACCAGCGACTGCGCGATCATCGGCAGCGTGACCAGCGCGAACACCTGGTGCGGGCGCGCGCCGAGGTCCATCGCCGCCTCCTCGAGCTGCGGGTTCAGGTCGCGCAAGCGCGCCTGCACCACCACGGTGGCGTAGGCCATGCCGAGCAGCAGGTGGCCGAGCCAGATGGTCAGCATGCCGCGCTCGGGGAAGCCCAAGGCGCGCTGTACCGAGACCAGGAAGAGCAGCAGCGACAGCCCGACGATGACCTCGGGCATCACCAGCGGCGCGCTGATCATGCCGCCGAACAGCGTGCGCCCTGGGAAGCGCGTGTACTTGACCAGTGCGAAGGCCGCAAGCGTGCCCAGCACCACCGAGCCGCAGGCGGTGAAGAAGGCGATCTGCAGGCTGAGCCACAGCCCCGACAGCATCTCGCGGTCGCGCGCCAGCGCCGCGTACCACTTCAGCGTGAAGCCGGCCCAGACGCTGGGCAGCGGCGAGTCGTTGAACGAGTAGATGACGAGCGCGACGATCGGCAGGTAGAGGAAGGCGAAGCCGGCGGCGAGCCAGCCGCGCGAGAACTGCCGCGCGAAGGCCGGGCCGAAGAAGGTGTGACGAGGGCGGCTCATCTGCGCTCCTGCGCCTGCGCCTGGTAGCGGTTGAACAGTGCCAGCGGCACGATGATCAGCAGGATCATCACGACCGCAACGCTGGAGGCCATCGGCCAGTCGTTGTTGCTGAAGAACTCGTCCCACAGCACGCGGCCGATCATCAGCGTCTGCGGGCCGCCGAGCAGCTCGGGGATCACGAACTCGCCGATGCAGGGGATGAACACCAGCATCGAGCCGGCGATGATGCCGGCCTTCGACAGCGGCACCGTGACCTTCCAGAACGCCACCGCCGGCGTCGCGCCGAGGTCCTGCGCGGCTTCCAGCAGGCGCAGGTCCATCTTCGACAGGTTGGCGTACAGCGGCAGGATCATGAAGGGCAGGTAGGTGTAGGTCATGCCCAGCACCAGCGAGAAGGGCGTGTTCATGAACTTGCCCTCGGCGGCGATCAGGCCGAAGGCCAGCAGCAGGTGGTCGACGCCGGCGCCTTCGAGCAGGTTGGCGACCCAACCGTTCTCGCCGAGCAAGCCCTTCCAGGCGTAGACGCGCAGCAGGAAGGAAGTCCAGAACGGCAGCATCACCGCCATCAGCAGCGCCGGCTGCAGCGCCTTCGGCGCGCGCGCCATGAAGTAGGCGAAGGGGTAGCCGATCGCCAGGCACAGCAGCGTCGTGACGGCCGCGTACTTCATGCTCGCGAGATAGGTCGCGAAGTAGAGCTCGTCGTTGAGGATGTAGAGGTAGTTGCCGAGCTTGAGCGTGAGCTGCAGCGCGCCGTCGACATAGGTCAGCACGTCCTTGAAGCGCACCGTCTCCATCTCGGAGACGCTGATCTTCATGACGATCAGGAAGGGCGCCAGGAAGAACAGCAGCAGCCACAGGTAGGGGATGCCGATCACCGCGCTGCGGCCGCGCCACCACGACGGCGCGCGCAGCGCGTTGCGCGAGCTGCCGGGCAGCGTGCGCGGGGCGGTGGTGGGAAGCGTGGCGCTCATGATCAGGGGTTCACTGCGTCAGCACGACCTGCGACGAGGGCGTCCAGCTCGCCCAAGCGGCGTCGCCCCAGGTGAGGGCATCGTCGCGGTGGCGATCGGTGTTGCTCTGGCTGATCTTGATCACCTGCCCGCTGGCCAGCGCGAGGTGGTAGACGGTAAAGCTGCCGAAGTAGGACAGGTCCTTCACCGTGCCCTGCACGCGGTTGTGCGGCGCCAGCTCGGCAGCCGGCGCCTCGCGGCTCAGGCGGATCTTCTCGGGCCGCACCGCGACGCCGACCGCCATGCCCTCGGTGCCGGTGATGCCGTGGCCGACCCAGTGGCTGCAGTCGGCGCAGCGCACCACCACGTGGTCGGCGTGGTCCTCGACCAGCGTGCCGTCCCACAGGTTGACGTTACCGATGAAGTCGGCGACGAAGCGGTTGGCCGGCGTCTCGTAGATGTCGCCCGGGGCGCCGACCTGCAGCACACGGCCCTCGCTCATCACCGCGATGCGCGAGGCCATGGTCATCGCCTCCTCCTGGTCGTGCGTGACCATCACGCAGGTGACGCCGACCTCCTCGACGATGTTGACGAGCTCGATCTGCGTCTCCTCGCGCAGCTTCTTGTCGAGCGCGCCCAGCGGCTCGTCGAGCAGCAGCAACTGCGGCCGCTTGGCCAGGCTCCTCGCCAGCGCCACGCGCTGCTGCTGCCCGCCCGAGAGCTGGTGCGGCTTGCGCTTGGCGTACTTGCCGAGCTGCACCAGCTTGAGCATGGCCTCGACGCGCTGGGCCGTCTCGTCCTTGCCCATGCCGTCGCGCCGCAGGCCGAAGGCGATGTTGTCCCACACCGTCAGATGCGGGAACAGTGCATAGGACTGGAACATCATGTTGATCGGCCGCTCGTAGGGCGCGAGTCCCGCGAGGTCCTGGCCGGCCAGCACGATGCGCCCGGAAGTCGGCGTCTCGAAGCCGGCCAGCATGCGCAGCAGCGTGGTCTTGCCGCAGCCCGACGAGCCGAGCAGCGCGAAGATCTCGCCCTTGGCGATGTCGATGGAGACATGGTTGACCGCGACGGCACCGCCGCCGAAGTCCTTCACCACGTCCTGGATCTGCAGATAGGCCGGTGCCGCTGCCGTCATGCGCCCTCCCTCCGTCGTGCGCTCGGGCTCAAAGACCGGTCTTGAACGAGGTGTACATGCGCGTCATCGTGCGGCGCAGGTCGTTGTTGATCGCGTCCGGCGCGGCCATCTTGGCCATGTCGGCGTCGCTCGGGAACACCGTCGGGTTCGCGGCCACTTCGGGCTTGATGAACTTCTTCGATTCCTTGTTCGGGTTCGCGTAGAAGACCTTGTTGGTCAGACCCGCGTGCACCTCGGGACGCATGATGTAGTCGATGAACTTGTGCGCGTTCTCGGGGTGCGGCGCGTCGGCCGGGATCACCATCACGTCGAAGAACAGGATGCCGCCGTTCTTCGGGATCAGCGCCTCGATCTTCTGGCCGGTCTTGCCGTCGATCGCGCGCTGGCGGGCGATGTTGATGTCGCCGGACCAGCCGAGCGCCACGCAGATCGAGCCGTTGGCCATGTCGTTGATGTAGCCGGACGAGCTGAACAGCGTCACGTAGGGGCGGATGCTCTTGAGCAGCGGCGTCACGCCGGCGTAGTCGGCCTGGTTGCGGCTGTAGGCCGGCTTGCCCAGGTAGTGCAGCGCGGCCGGGATCACTTCGGTGGCCGAATCGAGGAAGCTGACGCCGCAGCCCTTGAGCTTGGAGATGTACTCGGGCTTGAACACCAGGTCCCAGACGTTGTCGGGCATCGGCGTGCTGCCGAGTGCGGCCTTGACCTTGTCGACGTTGATGCCGACCGTGGTGTAGCCCCACAGCCAGTTGACCTGGTACTGGTTGCCCGGGTCGAGCTTGGCGAGCTGGGCCTGCAGCGCCGGATCGAGGTTCTTGTAGTTGGGCAGCTTGCTCTTGTCGAGCTTCATCAGCAGCCCGCCATCGGCCTGCAGCTTGGCCCAGTACGAGGTCGGCACGACGACGTCGTAGCCGGTCTTGCCCGCCACCAGCTTGGCGTGGACGATCTCGTTGTTGTCGAAGTTGTCGTAGCGGACCTTGATGCCGGTTTCCTTCTCGAAGCCGGCCAGCGTCTCGTCACCGATGTAGTCGGACCAGTTGTAGACGTTGAGGACCTTCTCCTCCTGGGCGAAGGCGCCCGCCGACGTGAGGGCGAGCGCGGTGAAGGCCAGGACACTCAGCGAACCGACCGGGAGCAGCTTCATGATGGGAGAACCTCCGTGGAGTGACAGTAGGAAGGGAAGGGGAGCAGGGCCGTAACGCTTGGGTTCGCCGCCGGGACGACCGCTCAGACCCAGCCCCGCGAGCGCAGGTCGGTCCAGGTCAGGTCCAGGCAGCGGCGGATCAGGGTCATCATCTCGTCGATCTGGGCGCGGGTGATCACCAGCGGCGGCGCGATGATCATGCGGTCGCCGACGGCGCGCATGATCAGGCCATTCCCGAAGCAGTGGCCGCGGCAGACCATGCCGACCTCCAGCTCGGACGCAAAGGGCGTGCCGCGTTCCTTGTCCTTGACGAGTTGGATCGCCGCCATCAGCCCGCGGCTCTCGGCGTCGCCGACCAGCGGATGGGACTTCAGCGTCTCGAACTGCGCAGCGAGGTAGGGGCCGGTTTCGTCGCGCACCTTCTCGACCAGCCGCTCGCGCTGGATCAACCGGATGTTGGCCAGCGCCACCGCGCAGGCCACCGGGTGGCCGCTGTAGGTGTAGCCGTGATTGAAGTCGCCGCCGCGCTCGATCAGCACCTTGGCGACACGCTCGCCGACCATCACGCCGCCGAGCGGCACGTAGCCCGAGGTCACGCCCTTGGCGAAGGTCATCAGGTCGGGGCGGGTGCCCATGGTCTCGCAGCCCCACCACTGGCCGGTGCGGCCGAAGCCGCAGATCACCTCGTCGGAGATCAGCAGGATGCCGTACTTGTCGCAGATGGCCTGCACCGCGGGCCAGTAGGTGTCGGGCGGGATGATCACGCCGCCGGCACCCTGAATCGGCTCGCCGATGAAGGCCGCCACACGCTCCGGCCCGACTTCCAGGATCTTCTGCTCCAGCCAGCCGGCCGCGACCTTGCCGAAGTCGTCGCGCGACAGCCCCTCGGGGCGGCCCAGCTCGTACCAGAAGGGCTGCTGGATGTGGGTGATGTCGGGGATCGGCAGCCCGCCCTGGGCGTGCATGTAGGGCATGCCGCCGAGCGAGGCGCCGGCCATCGTCGAGCCGTGGTAGCCGTTCCAGCGGCTGATGATGACCTTGCGCCCGGGCTGGCCCAGCAGGTCCCAGTAGCGCCGCACCATGCGCACGATGGTGTCGTTGCCCTCGGAGCCGGAACCCGAGAAGAACACGTGCTGAAACTGCGGCGGAGTCACCTCGGCGAGCAGCTCAGCGAGTTCGATCGCCGGTGGCGTGGCCGTCTGGAAGAAGGCGTTGTAGAACGGCAGCTGCTTCATCTGCGCCGCGGCGGCGTCGACCAGCTCCTGGCGGCCGTAGCCGACGTTGACGCACCACAGGCCGCTCATCGCGTCGAGGATGCGGTGGCCCTCGGTGTCGCGCAGGTAGATGTTGTCGGCGCTCTCGATGATGCGGGCCCCCTTCTTGGCGAGCGCGCCGAAGTCGGTGAAGGGGTGCAGGAAGTGGGCGGCGTCGGCGCGCTGCCATTCGGCGGTGCTGCGCGCGGCGGGCTGCTTCAGGACGGCATTCATGTCGGGTTCTCCTGGATCGGGTCGCGAAGGCTCAGACGTGCAGCAGCAGATGCTCCCGCTCCCACGGCGAGATGACCTTCATGAACTCCGCGTACTCGATCTCCTTGACTTCGGTGTAGACGGTGATGAAGGCCTCGCCGAGCACGGCGGCGAGCTCCTTCTCGGCGCGCAGCAGCTCGAGCGCCTCGCCGAGGCTGCGCGGCAGCTGGAAGTCGCCGAGGTAGGCATCGCCCTTGCATTCGGGCGTCGGCTCGATGCGGTGCTTGATGCCGAGGTAGCCGCAGGCCAGCGTCGCGGCCAGCGCGGCATAGGGGTTGGCATCGGCGCCGATCACGCGGTTCTCGATGCGGCGCGCCGCCGCGGTGGCCACCGGCGAGCGGATACCGACGGTGCGGTTGTCGGTGCCCCACTGGATGTTGATCGGCGCGGCGTTGCTGCGCACCAGCCGGCGGTAGCTGTTGACGTAGGGCGCGAAGAGGGCCATCGCCGCCGGCACGTACTTCTGCAGGCCGCCGATGTACCAGTAGAACTCCTTGCTCGGACTGCCGTCCTCGTTGCTGAAGATGTTCTTGCCGGTGGCCTTGCTGACCACGCTCTGGTGCACGTGCATCGCGCTGCCCGGCTCGCCGGCGATCGGCTTGGCCATGAAGGTGGCGAACATGTCGTGGCGCAGGGCCGCCTCGCGCAGCGTGCGCTTGAAGAAGAACACCTCGTCCGCGAGTCCCAGCGGGTGGGCGTGGAAGAAGTTGATCTCCATCTGGCCGGCACCGATCTCGTGGATCAGGGTGTCGACGTTGAGCTCCATCTTCTCGCAGTAGTCGTACACGTCCTCGAACAGCGGGTCGAACTCGTTGACCGCGTCGATCGAGTAGGCCTGGCGCGAGGTCTCGCTGCGGCCGCTGCGGCCGATCGGCGCCTTCAGCGGCACGTCGGGGTCGGTGTTGCGCGCCACCAGGTAGAACTCCAGCTCGGGCGCGACCACCGGGTCCCAACCCTCTGCGGCGTAGAGGTCGCACACCCGGCGCAGCACCGAGCGCGGCGCAAACGGCACCAGCTTGCCCTCGCGGTCGAAGCAGTCGTGGATGACCTGGGCGGTCGGGTCGGTCGCCCAGGGCACGATGCGCACCGTGCTCGGGTCCGGCCGCAGGTGCATGTCGCGGTCGGTCGGCGTGATGACGTCGTAGTAGGGCCCCTCCTCGGGGAACTCGCCGGTCACGCCCATCGCGACCACCGCCTCGGGGAGCCGCATGCCGCGGTCCTCGGTGAACTTCTGCCGCGGCAGGATCTTGCCGCGGGCCACGCCGGTGAGGTCGGGCACCAGGCACTCGATCTCCGTCACGCGGCGCTCGTCGAGCCACTGTTCGAGCTCGCTGAATGTGAAATTGTCTCGGACCACCATAAGTCACCTGTCTCGTCTGCTGCGCGCTCTTGCCTTCGACGCGGCGCGCGGGGGCATCGTCGGGCGGTGAACTAGGGCACGCGGGGCCGCTCGCGGGCGGTCTCGCGGTTGACTTCGCGGTAGGCGCGGCAGGCGTCGCCGAAGGCGCGCAACAGCTTCATCGACACCGGGTTGTCGCGCGCCTGCCATTCGGGATGCCACTGCACGCCGAGGTTGAAGCCGGGCGCTTCGGGCGCGGTGAAAGCCTCGACGACGCCGTCCGGCGCCAGCGCCTCGGCGCGCAGACCCGCCGCTAGCCGCTTGACGCCCTGGCCGTGCAGGCTGTTGACGCGGAACTCGCTCTCGCCGAGCAACGTCTCGAGCAGCCCGCCAGGCACGACCTTGACGCTGTGCACTGGTCCGTACTGGATGTCGATGGGTTGCTCGTCGTCGCTGCGGTGGTCCATCAGGCCCGGCTGCTCCTGGACCGCCTGGTACAGCGAGCCACCGAGCGCGACATTGGTCTCCTGGAAGCCGCGGCAGATCGCGAACAGCGGCACGCCGAGTTCGAGCGCGCGCGGCACCAGCGGCAGGGTCCAGTCGTCGCGCACCGGGTCGAGCGGCAGCCCGGTGTCGTGCACCACCTCGTCGAAGTGGCGCGGGTGCACGTTGCTCGGCGAGCCGGTCAGGAACACGCCGTCGGCCAGCGCCAGCAGCTCGTCGACTTCGTGCGCGCGCGCCGCCGGCACCACCAGCGGCAGGCAGCCGGCCAACCGCACGGCGTCGACGTACTTCTGCCCGACGATGTGGAAGGGGTGGTGGCCGATCATGCGGTTGCAGGCCGGCACCAGCACCACGGGGCGCTGCATCGTCGGAGGGGACTCGGGGCGGTTCATGCGTGGGTCGCCGGGTGGGCGGTCCTGGAGGCCGGGGCGGCGGTGGCCGCGCCGACCAGCGCGAGGTTTGCAAGCGGCATGCCACGAACGGCGGCACCGACGGCGCGCGGCGGCCTCGATTCGGTGCGCATCGGCTTCACGGCAGGGCTCACAGTACGTCCCTCAGGCGGTAGTACGCCATCCCCAGCACCAAAGCGGGCGTGCGCAGCAGCCGTCCGCCGGGAAAGGCACGGTGCTTCAGGCGCGCGAAGGTATCGAAGCGCGAGGCATCGCCGGCCATCGCCTCGGCGACCAGCTTTCCCGCCAGGCCGGTCAGCGCCAGGCCGTGGCCCGAGAAGCCCTGCAGGTAGTAGACGTTCGACGCCTCGCCGCTGCGCGAGGGGAGGCGGCCGAAGTCCGGCGCGCGGTTCATCGAGATGTCGACGAAGCCGCCCCAGGCGTACTCGACCTTCGTGTCGTGCAGTTGGGGGAAGGTGCTCGCCATGCGCCGCTGCATGCTCGCGGCCAGGTTCATCGGCGTCACCGTGCTGTAGCTGACGCGACCGCCGTAGAGGAGGCGGTCGTCGGCGGTCGGGCGGAAGTAGTCGAGCACGAAATTCGTGTCGCACACCGCGGCGCGCGAGGGAATCAGCGAGGCCGCGAGGCCGGGCTCGAGCCGCTCGGAGCAGACGATGTAGGTGCCGACCGGCATGATCCGCGCATGCAGCTGTGGTGCCAGCGCCGGCGCGAAGGCCTGCAGGTAGACGTTGCCGGCCAGCAGCACCTGGCGCGCTCGCACGCTGCCGGCGGCGGTGCGCACGACGCTCGACGTGCCCGGCGCGACCGCCGGCTCCAGCGCCGTGACGGCCGACTGCTCGAACAGCTTCACGCCGAGCGACTGCGCGGCGCGCGCCAGCCCGAGGCTGTACTTCAGCGGGTGCAGGTGGCCCGAGCGCGCGTCGTGCAGGCCGCTGTGGAAGCGCGGGCTGGCGATCCAGCGGCCGATGTCGGCCGGCGCGATCCACTCGGTCGGATAGCCGTAGACGCGGTCCATCCGCTCCTGCCAGGCCCGCAACTCGGCGGCGCGGCGGGCGTTGACCGCCAGGCCGAGCCAGCCGTCTTGCCAGTCGCAGTCGATCGCGAAGCGCGCGCAACGCGCGCGGATCAGATCCAGCGCCTCGATCGACATGGCCCAGACGCGCCTGGAGGCCTCGAGCCCGAGCTGGGCCTCGATCTCGCCCTGGTCGCAGGCCAGTCCGTGGATCGCCTGGCCGCCGTTGCGGCCCGAGGCGCCGGAGCCGATCTCGCGCGCCTCGAGCAGCACCACCGAGAAGCCGCGGTCCGCGAGCTCGATCGCCGCCGACAGGCCGGCGAGGCCGCCGCCGACGATCGCGACGTCGGCATCGAGGTCTTCCTGGAGGACGGAGAGGCCCGGGCCACGCGGCGCCGTGGCCACGTAGTAGGAATCTCGCGTGAGGTCCTGGTCGGCGCGAAGGAGGCTCATACGGTATGCGCTAGGCAGTGCCCTCGTTCGATGGGGTTCGCGGGTTTCAGGCGGCGCGCCGCAGCGCGTCGGCGATCGTGCCGACGATCTGGTCGATGTGTCGCTTGCCGATGATCAGCGGAGGCGACAGTGCGATCGTGTCGCCGGTGGTGCGGATCAGCACGCCGCGCTCCCAGCAGTCCAGGAAGATGTCGAAGGCGCGCTTGCTCGGCTGGCCCTCGATCGGCAGCAACTCGACGCCGCCGACCAGGCCGAGGTTGCGGATATCGATCACGTGCGGCAGGCCTTTCAGGCTGTGCAGCGCGTCGGCGAAATAGCCCTCGAGCTCGGCGGCGCGCGTCAGCAGGCCGTCGTCGGCGTAGGTGTCCAGCGTGCCCAGCGCCGCGGCGCAGGCCAGCGGGTGGCCGGAGTAGGTGTAGCCGTGGAAGAACTCGATCAGGTGCTCGGGGCCCTGCATGAAGGTGTCGTGGATCGCCTGCTTTGCGAACACCGCCCCCATCGGCACGCAGCCGTTGGTCAGGCCCTTGGCCACCGTCATCAGGTCCGGCGTGACGCCGAAGCGCTGCGCCGCGAAGGGCGCGCCGAGGCGGCCGAAGCCGGTGATGACCTCGTCGAAGATCAGCAGGATGCCGTGGCGATCGCAGATCTCGCGCAGCTTCTGCAGGTAGCCCTGCGGCGGGATCAGCACGCCGGTCGAGCCGGCCACCGGCTCGACGATCACGGCAGCGATCGTGCTTGCGTCGTGCAGGGCGATCACGTCCTCGAGGTCGTGCGCCGCCTCGGCGCCGTAGGCTGGCTGCCCGACCGTGAAGGCGTTGCGCGCCGGGTCGTGGGTGTGGCGGATGTGGTCGACGCCGGCGAGCAGGTGGCCGAACATCTTGCGGTTGGCGACCATGCCGCCGACCGAGATGCCGCCGAAATTGACGCCGTGGTAGCCGCGCTCGCGGCCGATCAGCCGGGTGCGCGAGCCTTCGCCGCGGACGCGGTGGTAGGCCAGCGCCATCTTCAGCGCGGTGTCGACCGACTCCGAGCCGGAATTCGTGTAGAAGACCTTGCCCAACCCCTCCGGCGCGATCTTCGCCAGCCGATCGGCCAGCTCGAAGGCCTTGGGGTGAGCCATGTTGAACGGCGGCGCGAAGTCGAGTTCGGCGGCCTGGCGCTGGATCGCCTCGACGATCTTCGGCCGGTTGTGGCCGGCGTTGACGCACCACAGGCCGGCGATGCCGTCGAGCACCTCGCGGCCCTCCGGGGTCCAGAAGTGCATCCCGTCGGCTTTGGCGATCAGGCGCGGCGCCTTCTTGAACTGCCGGTTGGCAGTGAAGGGCATCCAGTAGGCGTCGAGTTCGGTAGTCATCGCTTCGCTCCGGGGCCCGTGATGCCCGCCGCCGGTAAGCGGCGGGCCCCGAAGCCCTCAACGGCAGCTTGTGCACCTGCCGTCTCGAAGGCTCCAGTCTAGGCGCGTGGCCGCGCAATCGGATTGCGCAATCGCCGAGGGGGAACCCCCGAGATTCGCATAGGATTCGATGAAAATAGACTCCATTCGAATAATTCACCAGGGAGCCTGTTTGTCATGCAATCCGATGCACTGCTCGACCCGATCGACCGGGCCATCCTGCGCGAGCTCCAGGTCGACGGCCGGGTGTCGAACCTGGAGCTGGCGCAGCGCATTCATCTGTCGCCGTCCGCCTGCCTGCGGCGCGTCAAGCGGCTCGAGGACAGCCGGGTCATCGCGCGCTATGTGGCGCTGGTCGATCCGAAGGCGGTCGGCCAGCCGGGCACCAGCTACACCATCGTCAACCTCGAGCGGCTGACCAAGCAGGCGATCGAGGCTTTCGAGCGCGCGGTACTCGACGTGCCGTCGATCCTCGACTGCTACTACGTCGCCGGCACCAACGACTACCTGATCCGCTTCACCTACAACGACGCCGCCGACCTGGAGCGCTTTCACACCGACGTGTTGATGCGCCTGCCCGGCGTGCTGCGCTCCAACTCGATGCTGGTGCTGCGCACCGTCAAGAAGACCACGGCGCTCGAGGTCTGAGGCGGCGCTGTACCGTCGCGGGACAGCGCCGGGGCTTCCCCGCGGTTGACGGCGGCGGGCGAGTGGATCGAGCATGAACCTTTGACACCACCATCAATGCCCATGGACCGACAAGACGACGCGCTGCTGGCCGACTGGCGGCTGCGCGCCCTCGAACTGGAGACGCAGGCCGCGACAGTCGTGATCGGCCAGCCGCGCGTGATCCGCCTCGTCAACACCGCCGTGTTCGCGCGCGGCCATGTGCTGCTGCAGGGCGACGTGGGCGTCGGCAAGACCACGCTGCTGCGCGCCTTCGCGCGGCTGATCGGCGGCGCCTTCTCGCGCGCCGAGGGCACGATCGACCTGATGCCCAACGATCTGATCTACCACACGCACATCGGCGCCGACGGCCGCCCGGCGGTGGACCCGGGCCCGCTGACCGAGCATGGCGAAGAGCTCGCGCTGTTCTTCTTCAACGAGGTCAACCGCGCCCGGCCGCAGGTGCACGCGCTGCTGCTGCGCGCGATGGCCGAGCGCAGCCTGACGGCCTTCAACCGCGAGCTGAAGCTGCCGCACCTGCTGGTGTTCGCCGACCGCAACCGCGTCGAGCGCGAGGAGACCTTCGAGATCTCGGCCGCGGCGCGCGACCGCTTCATGATGGAAATCACCATCGACACGCCGGCCGACGCGTCCGACCGCCGCGCGCTGATGTTCGACCCGCGTTTCCACGACACCGACGCGCTGATCGCGCAGCTGCCCGAGGCGGTCCTGCCCTACCGGGAGCTGGGCGCCGTGGCGGCCGCCATCCAGCGCGGCGTGCAGGCGGCCCCGGCGCTGCAGGACTACGCACTGAAGCTCTGGCGCGCCACCGCAGCGCCCGACGAGTTCGGCATCCGCCTCGATGGCCTGGACCTGCACGAGGCCTCGGCGGCCGACGTGATCCTGGCCGGCGCCAGCCCGCGCGGCATGGGCCAGCTGATGCGCGCCGCGCGCGTGACCGCCTGGCTCGGGGGCCGTGACTACGCGACGCCGGAGGACATCCGCGCCGTGTTCGTCGAGACCGTCGCGCACCGGCTGTGCCTGCAGCCGGTCTACGAGTTGCGGCGCGGCGAGATCGTCGATGCGCTGATCCGCGGCATCCTCGACCACGTCGCCGCGCCCTGATCACGCTCCGACGCCGTGATGCGCGAGTTCTACTACCGCAGCGCCCAGCCGGCGCTCGGCCAGTTCCCCGGCTCCCACCGCAGCCGCCGCGGCGACAGCGGCCATGAGTTCCGCAGCCATGTGCCGATCACGCACGCCAGCGACGCGCGCCGGCTCGACCTGCTGGCCAGCCTGCGCGACCCGCTGGGCCAGTGGCTGGTGCGCCTGGCGAGCGAGCGCAAGGCGATCCCCGTCTACGCGGTCGCCGACCTGTCGGCGTCGATGGGCTACACCGGCCGGCACCGGCGGCTCGACGTGCTGGCCGACTTCACCGAGTCGCTGGCCTGGTCGGCGTGGCGCACCGGCGACCCCTTCGGCTTCGTCGGCTGCGACGAGCGCGTGCGCCCCGACTGGCTGCAGCCGCCGTTGCTCAGCCGCGGCGCCGGCAGCCACCTGGCGCAGCGGCTGCGCGGCTTCGCGCCGACCGGCCGCAGCGCGATCGGCCTGGCCGATGCGCACCGTGTGCTGCGGCGCCAGCGCTCGCTGGTGTTCCTGCTGTCGGACTTCCACTTGGCCGTGGACGAACTCGACCGCGTGCTCGACTCGCTGGCGATGCACGAGGTCGTGCCGGTGCTGCTGTGGGACCGCGCCGAATTCGAGCCGCCGCCGGCGCGCAGCGGCCTCGCGCCGCTGGCCGATGCCGAGAGCGGCCACCGGCGGCTGCTGTGGCTGCGGCCGGCGCTGCGCGGGCGCTGGGTCGAGCGCATCGCGGCGCGGCAGGCCGCGCTCGACGCGCTGTTCCGGCGTCACCGTCTGCGGCCGCTGCGCCTGCTCGACGGCTTCGACGCCGAGGCCGTGACCCAGCATTTCCACCGATGAAGCGACTCCTTGCCCTGGCCCTCGCGGCAATGCTGGATTCGGCGTCTGCGCAGGTCGATCTGCGGGCCACCACCGAGGAGCCGCGCGCCTTCGGCCACCAGGTCGGCGATGTCGTCACGCGCGTCGTCTGGATCGACGTGCCGGCCGGGCTGACGCTCGATGCCGACTCGCTGCCCGCCCCCGGCCGCCTGAGCGCCGCGCTCGACCTGCGCACGCTGTCGCGCGGCGACGAGGGCATCGCCGGCGGCACCCGGGTCCGGCTCGAACTGGTGTTCCAGGTCTTCGCCGCGCCGGTCGCGCCACGCATCGTCGATCTGCCGACGCTGAAGCTGCGCTTCGACGGTGGCGGCCGCAGCCAGGAACTGCGCGTCGATCCCTGGCCGCTGGCGGTGTCGCCGCTCGGGCCGGAGGCGGCGTCGCCGCGCCACGGGCTCGGCGAGTTGCGGCCCGACCAGCCGCCGCCGGCTGCCGACACGGGCATGCTGCGGGCCGTCGTGGTGGCCGGTACCACGTTGGCGGCACTGATCGGCGCCTGGCTCGCGGCCGTCTATTTCGGGCTGCCCTGGTGGAGCCGGCGCCACCGGCCTTTCGGGCTGGCCTGGCGTGAGCTGCAGGCGGCGCGGCGGCGCGGCGCCCTGGCCGAGGAAGCCGCCGCCTGCGCGACGATCACGCGGCGCCTGCACGCGGCGCTCAACGCCAGCGCCGGCCATGTGCTGTTCGCCGAAGGCGTCGAGGCCTTCATCGCTGCCGCGCCTCGCTACGCGCCGCTGCGCGCGGATCTGCAGAGCTTCTTCGAACGCTCCCGCGGCGCCTTCTTCGCCGCCGCGCCCGCGGACGACCCGCACTGGCTGCTCGACCTCGCCCGCGCGCTGCGCGACGCCGAGCGCGGGACGGCGTGACATGGGCCCGTTCGCCGCCTTCGACCACCCCTGGCTGCTGCTCGCGCTGCCGCTCGCGCTGCTGCCCTGGTGGCAACGGCCGCGCGAGGCGCTGGTGTGGTCGTGGGGCGAACTGCTGCCGCCGGACCGCGCGTCGGACCTGCTCGACGCCGCGCTGCGGGCGATCGCCTCGCTCGCGGTGGTCGCGCTCGTGGTCGGTGCGGCCGGCTGGTACCGGCCGGCCTATGAGGTCGAGCAGGTCGGGCAGGGCGCCGAGATCGTGATGCTGGTCGACCGCAGCCGCAGCATGGACCAGGCCTTCGTCAGCGGTGCCGACCGCATGCAGCAGCCCACGCTGCTGAGCTACGAGACCGGCCGCGAGGCACCCGACAAGCGCCGCCCGACCAAGCAGCGCGTCGCGCGCGAGCTGCTGGCCGAGTTCGCCGCGCAGCGCGGCGCCGACCGCTTCGCGATGGAGACGTTCACGACGCTGCCGATCCGCGTGATGGGCTTCAGCCAGAAGCCGGCCGCGGTGCAGGCGTCGATCGCCGCGGGCCAGATCGGCCGCGGCCTGGCCGAGACCGACATCGGCCTGGCCCTGCTCGACGCGCTCGACCTGTTCCGCGACCGCCCCTACACCGGCTCGCGCATCGTGATGCTGGTGTCCGACGGCGGCGACGTGATCGAGCCCGAGCGGCGTGACGACATCGCGAAGCTGGCGCGCGAGTACCGTGTCGGCCTCTACTGGATCTACATCCGCTCGCACCGCAGCCCGGGGCTGCGCGCCGAGGACGCGGCGCTGGCCAACGGCGAGACCGCACCCGAGTACTTCCTGCACCGCTTCCTGGGCGGCATCGGCGTGCCCTACCGCGCCTACGAAGCCGAGGACCCCGAGGCGCTGAAGCGCGCGCTGGCCGACGTCGGCCGCCTCGAGAACCTGCCGATCAGCTACCGCGACATCGTGCCGCGCCGCGACCTGTCGCCCTGGGCCTGGGGCGCGGCGCTGGCGCTGGTGCTGGCGCTGCTGGCGGCCAAGCTGATGGAGGTCCGCGCATGGCGCTGAAGGAGCTGCTGCTGGCGCCGCGCACACGGCTGCGCACGCTGTTCGCGCTGCTGGTCCTGAGCCTCGCCCTAGCGGCGGGCGCTGGCTGGCAATGGTGGCGCCTGGCGCGCGACGACGCGCGTGCCGCGGCCGGCGGCGTGGCCCAACTGCCGGTCGAGCAGGCGCTCGCGTCGCCGACGCTGCGCTTCGCCCGTGCCCGCGAACTGGCGGCGGCGAACGACTTCGAAGGCGCGCTGGCCCTGTACCGCACGCTCTACGCCGACGCGCGGCTCGGTGTCGCGGCCCGCTACAACAACGCCAACCTGCTGATGCGCGAGGCCCAGCGCCTGCGCGACGCCGACGGCGCCGGCCAGGCCGTCGCGCTGCTCGAACTCGCCAAGCAGGGCTACCGCGAGGTGCTGCGCGCCGACCCGCGGCACTGGGACGCGCGCTACAACTACGAGCGCGCCCAGCGCCTGCAGCCCGACCCCGAGGACGAGACGCCCTCGATCGGCGGCCCGCGCAACGACGCCGAGCGCGCGTCGATCACGATCCGCGGCGTGCCTCAAGGCCTGCCATGAAGGCGCGGCTGCTTGCCCTCTGGGAGGCGTTGCGCGGGCGCCGCGACGCGCTGCTGATGCTGCTGGCGGCGCTGCTGCTGGCCGCCACCTTCCTGCAACCTGGCCTGCCGGTCACGCGCGCACAGGTCGATGCGGTGGCGGTGGTCGATGTCACGCAGAGCATGAACGTGCTCGATGGCACGGCGCCGGCCGGCGGCAAGCCGGTGTCGCGGCTCGCCGCCGCGAAGTCCACGCTCTCGCGGCTGGTCGAGCAACTGCCCTGCGGCTCGCGGCTCGGCCTGGGCATCTTCACCGAGTACCGCGCGCTGCTGCTGCTGACGCCGATCGAGGTCTGCGAACACCAGCAGGAGCTGCTGGGCACGGTCGCGCTGATGGACGGCCGCATGGCCTGGGCCGGCGCAAGCGAGATCGCCAAGGGCGTCAACAGCGGCATGGAGGCCGTCAAGGCCCTTTCCGACAAGCCGGCGCTGGTGTTCCTGACCGATGGTCATGAGTCGCCGCCGGTCAATCCGCGCTACCGGCCCAACTTCACCGTGGCGCGCGGCGAGGTGCGCGGACTGCTGGTCGGCGTCGGCGGCGACGAGCCGCTGCCGATTCCGAAGTTCGATCCGGGCGGCCACGCCGTCGGCGCATGGGGCGCCGACGAGGTGCTGCAGATCGACCCGCGCAGCATCGGCCGCGGCGGCAGCGTCGGTGGCGAGCAGATGGTCGAGCCCGAGGATGCGACGGTGAAAGCGCTGCCCGGGGTCACGCCCGGCACCGAGCACCTGTCGGCGCTGCGCGAGGACTACCTGCGGCTGTTGGCCAGCGAGACCGGGCTGGGGTATCAGCGCATGGCCGGCGCGGCTGCGCTGCGCGAGGCGCTCGAAGGGCCGAAGCTGGCGCGCGAGGCGCCGGCACGGCTGGATCTGCGGCCCGCCTTCGGCGCTGCCGCGCTGCTGTGCATCCTCATCCCGCTGCTGCCGGCGCGCCGGCGCAGGGCGGCAAGCCCAGCGCTTCAGCCGGCCTTGTCGCGCGCGATGCGCCCGCAGAGGTAGGTCCAGACGAACGCCGCGGCGGCTTGGCTGGTCAGCTCCGCATGGTCGTAGGGCGGCGCGACCTCGACGCAGTCCATGCCGACGAAAGGCAGGTCGGCCAGTTCCTCCAGGATCGTCAGCACCTGGTTCGTGCTCAGACCACCGGGTTCGGGTGTGCCGGTGCCGGGGGCGAACGCGGGGTCGAGGCAGTCGATGTCCAGGCTCAGGTAGACGGGCGGCTGGCCATGCGCGGCGAGCCGCTCGCGGATTGACGCAAGCGCCGGCGCCAGCTGCACCGCGTTGTCGAGGCCGCGCAGGTCACGCGCCGTGAAGATCTGGCCGCCCTGGTCACGCACGTAGTCGCGCGCCTCGCGCACGCCGGCCGAGCGGATGCCGATCTGGGTGAAGCATTCCTTGACCACCAGGCCCTCCTGGATTGCCTCGTAGACCCAGGTGCCGTGGCCGCTGGGCTCGCCGAAATGGTCTTCCCAGGTGTCGCAGTGGGCGTCGAAGTGGATCACCGCCAGCGGCCGGCCCAGCCAGGCTCGGTAAGCGCGCAGCAGCGGCAGCGTCACCGAGTGGTCGCCGCCGAGCCAGGCCATGTGGTGCTCGCGGATCAGGCCGGCGACCTGCGGGCCCATCGCCTCGCGCATCGCGGCGAGGCTGGTGTTGGGTAGCGCGAGGTCGCCGACGTCGGTGAGCTGGTCGGCCGGCGTGGTATCGAAGTGCGGGTGGATGCCGTCGCACAGCATGTGGCTGGCCTCGCGGATCGCGCGCGGGCCGAAGCGCGCGCCCGGCCGGTTGGTCACCGAGCCGTCCCAGGCCAGTCCGGCCACCGCATAGGGCCGGCTCGCATCGGCCAGCGGCGACTTCATGAAGGCGTTGTTGGAGAGGAAGGCGAAGGAGGTCATGCGCTGCGGCCGTCGTGCCGGGGGTGATGAGGCGCGGCCATCATAGAAGCGGCCCGCGTGGCGCCGGACACGGCGCGCCGCAAATCATGGGCGATAAGCGGCGCTGGCGAGAAGCCCGGCGGGGCAGCGTTCGGCGGCCCGGATTTCATCAGCACGCAGCTGCCTTTCGCATTGCACAATCGACGCTTGCTGCGTCGCCGCAAAATTTTTCATTGCGACAAATGGCGTTTCACATGCGGAAATGCTGTGCCTAACTTGTTGTTTTGCATGATGTCTCTTTTTAGTCTTCTATAAGATATAAGTCTTCACAAGCTGCCGCTTTGGCGCTACGCTGTACCCCGTTTTCATACCTTTCCTTCCAACCTCTCCGGAGCCCCGCCATGAGCCAACCGACCCGCCAACAACAGATCGCCGCCCTCGAGAAGGACTGGGCCGAAAACCCGCGCTGGAAGGGCGTCAAGCGCGGCTACAGCGCCGCTGACGTCGTGCGCCTGCGCGGCAGCGTCTCGATCGAGCACACGCTGGCCAAGCGCGGCGCCGAGAAGCTCTGGGCGCAGTGCAACGGCGCGTCGAAGAAGGGCTATGTCAATGCCTTCGGCGCGATCACCGCCGGTCAGGCGATGCAGCAGGCCAAGGCCGGCGTCGAGGCCGTGTACCTGTCGGGCTGGCAGGTCGCCGCCGACGGCAATACCTCCGAAACCATGTACCCGGACCAGTCGCTGTACGCCTACGACTCGGTGCCGACCATGGTTCGCCGCATCAACAACACCTTCAAGCGCGCCGACGAGATCCAGTGGTCGCGCGGCACCGAGCCGGGCAGCAAGGACTTCATCGACTACTTCCTGCCGATCGTGGCCGACGCGGAAGCCGGCTTCGGCGGCGTGCTGAACGCGTTCGAGCTGATGAAGAACATGATCGCCGCCGGCGCCGCCGGCGTGCACTTCGAAGACCAACTCGCCGCCGTCAAGAAGTGCGGCCACATGGGCGGCAAGGTGCTGGTCCCGACGCAGGAAGCCTGCGAGAAGCTGATCGCCGCGCGCTTCGCCGCCGACGTGATGGGCGTGCCGACCATCATCCTGGCGCGCACCGACGCCGAGGCCGCCAACCTGATCACCAGCGACCACGACGCCAACGACAAGCCCTTCCTGACCGGTGAGCGCACCCAGGAAGGCTTCTACCGCGTCAAGAACGGCCTCGAGCAGGCCATCAGCCGCGGCGTCGCCTACGCCGAGTACGCCGACCTCGTGTGGTGCGAGACCGGCACGCCGGACCTCGGCTTCGCCCGCGAGTTCGCGCAGGCCGTGCATGCCAAGCACCCGGGCAAGCTGCTGAGCTACAACTGCTCGCCGTCGTTCAACTGGAAGAAGAACCTCGACGACAAGACGATCGCCGTGTTCCAGGAGAAGCTCTCGGAGCTGGGCTACAAGTACCAGTTCATCACCCTCGCGGGCATCCACATCAACTGGTACAACACCTTCCAGTTCGCCCAGGCCTATGCCAAGGGCGAGGGCATGAAGCACTACGTCGAGATGGTGCAGGAGCCCGAGTTCAAGGCGCGCGAGCAGGGCTACACCTTCGTGTCGCACCAGCAGGAAGTCGGCGCCGGCTACTTCGACGACGTCACCACCGTGATCCAGGGCGGCTCGTCGAGCGTCAAGGCGCTGACCGGCTCGACCGAGGAAGAGCAGTTCCACTGATCGGGGCATGACGAGCGCGCCTACAATGCGCGCTCGCATCCACGAACAAGGACGAGAAAGGCACGCCGGGTTATGACACCGCGAACGTCGACTGCCACTTCCCAGGGTTGTCCGACCGCGGCCTGAGCACGTCTCGTTTTTCTCGTCTCGAAGCGCGGCCTCCACCGCGCTTTTTTCATTCCAGGAACGCTTCCATGATCGCGATCACGCTCCCCGACGGCTCGAAACGCGAGTTCCCCGGCCCGGTCACCGTGGCCGAGGTCGCGGCCTCGATCGGCGCCGGGCTCGCGAAGGCGGCACTCGGCGGCAAGGTCGACGGCAAACTGGTCGACACCAGCCACCCCATCGAGCGCGACGCGCAGCTCGCGATCGTCACCGACAAGGACGCCGACGGCCTGGAGCTGATCCGCCACTCGACGGCCCACCTGCTGGCCTATGCGGTGAAGGAACTGTTCCCCGACGCCCAGGTCACGATCGGCCCGGTGATCGACAACGGCTTCTACTACGACTTCTCGTACAAGCGCCCCTTCACACCCGAGGATCTGGCCGCGATCGAGGCGCGCATGACCGAGCTCGCGAAGAAGGACGAGAAGGTCGAGCGTCGCGTGCTGCCGCGCGACGAAGCCGTGGCGCACTTCAAGGCCCAGGGCGAGCACTACAAGGCCGAGATCATCGCCAGCATTCCCGCCGGCGAGGACGTTTCGCTGTACCGCGAGGGCGGCTTCGAGGACCTGTGCCGCGGCCCCCATGTGCCCAGCACCGGCAAGCTCAGGCACTTCAAGCTGATGAAGGTGGCCGGCGCCTACTGGCGCGGCGACCACCGCAACGAGATGCTCCAGCGCATCTACGGCACCGCCTGGGCGAGCAAGGACGACCTCCAGGCCTACCTGACGCGGCTGGAGGAGGCCGAGAAGCGCGACCACCGCCGCCTGGGCCGCGAGCTCGACCTGTTCCACCTCGACGAGCATGCGCCCGGCCTGGTGTTCTGGCACCCGAAGGGCTGGACGGTCTGGCAGCAGGTCGAGCAGTACATGCGGCAGGTCTACCGCGACAACGGCTACCTCGAGGTCAAGGGCCCGCAGATCCTCGACCAGGGCCTGTGGGAGAAGACCGGCCACTGGGACAAGTACCGCGAGAACATGTTCGTGACCGAATCGGAGAAGCGCGACTACGCGCTGAAACCGATGAACTGCCCCGGCCACATCCTGATCTACAAGCAGGGCATCAAGAGCTACCGCGACCTGCCGCTGCGCTACGGCGAGTTCGGCCAGTGCCACCGCAACGAGCCCACCGGCGGCCTGCACGGCATCATGCGGGTGCGCGGCTTCACGCAGGACGACGGCCACATCTTCTGCACCGAGGCGCACATCCTGCCCGAGTGCGACGCCTTCACGACGCTGCTCAAGAAGGTCTACGCCGACTTCGGTTTCACCGAGATCCTCTACAAGGTCGCGACCCGGCCGGCGGCGCGGATCGGCTCCGACGAGGTCTGGGACAAGGCCGAGCATGCGTTGATGGAGAGCCTGCGGCGCTCGGGCTGCGCCTTCCAGGTCTCGCCGGGCGAGGGCGCCTTCTACGGCCCGAAGATCGAGTACACGCTGAAGGACGCGATCGGCCGCGAGTGGCAGTGCGGCACGATCCAGGTCGACTTCTCGCTGCCGGAGCGGCTGGACGCCGAGTACGTCGCCGAGGACGGCTCGCGCCAACGGCCGGTGATGCTGCACCGCGCGATCGTCGGCAGCCTGGAACGCTTCATCGGCATCCTGATCGAGCAGCATGCCGGCGCGCTGCCGGCCTGGCTGGCACCGACCCAGGTCATGGTGCTCAACATCACCGACGGGCAGGCCGATTACGCCGCCGAGATTGCGAAAACGCTGCAAAAACAAGGAGTTAGAGCGGCGGTCGATTTGCGCAACGAGAAAATCACGTATAAAATCCGCGAGCATTCCATGCAGAAGCTCCCGTACATCCTGGTCGTCGGCGACAAGGAGAAAGTGGCGGGAGCGGTTGCGGTGCGCGCCCGAGGCAATCAGGACCTCGGCGTGATGCCCCTAGAAGCCTTCTCCCAGAGGATCGCTAGTGACATCACCCGGAAGGTGTGATGCGGCTTGATGTTTGCCGCTCCTCATCCGCCGTGGGCGCGCGTGTGTTGAACGTGAGGGCCTGAGCGCCCGGAAGGATCGAAACCATCGCTAATTTCTTTGATCGTCGCACCCGGAACGACGAACGCAAGCACCGCCTGAACCGGGAGATCATGGCCCAGGAGGTGCGGCTCAACGGACCCGAGAACGAACCCTTGGGCATCGTGAGCATCCAGGAAGCGCTGCGCATGGCGGGCGATCTGGACGTCGATCTGGTCGAGATCGCTGCGACGGCCGACCCCCCGGTCTGCCGGCTGATGGACTACGGCAAGTTCAAGTACGCGGAGCAGAAAAAGGCCGCGGAAGCCAAGTCCAAGCAGCATGTCATCGACATCAAGGAAGTGAAGTTCCGCCCCGGCACGGACGAAGGCGACTACCTGATCAAGATGCGCAATCTGCGTCGCTTCCTCGAAGAGGGCGACAAGGGCAAGGTGACCTTGCGGTTCCGGGGCCGCGAGATCACGCACCAGGACATCGGCATGCGGCTGCTCGAGCGCATCCGCGACGAGCTGACCGACGTCTCGGTGGTCGAGAACATGCCGAAGTTGGAAGGCCGCCAGATGATCATGGTGCTGGGGCCGAAGCGTAAGAAGTAGGTCGAAAACAGAGTTCACCCCGTGGCGCGCAGCGCGGCGGGGCACAAGCCTCCGGTGGCTCGAAGTCCGCGAGTGGTTCGCGGCGCCTCCCGGGAGCAAATCAGCAGGAGCAGTCATGCCCAAGATGAAGACCAAGAAGAGCGCGGCCAAGCGGTTCCGCGTTCGCCCGGGTGGCACCGTCAAGCGCGGCCAGGCGTTCAAGCGCCACATCCTCACCAAGAAGAGCACGAAGAACAAGCGCCACCTGCGTGGTGCGACCAACGTGCACGAGACCAACATGGGCCACATGGCCCAGATGCTGCCGTTCGCGGGCCTTTGAGCTCCGCGCCCGACAGGTCTCAGTTCAATTCTTGAAGGAGTAAGACATGCCTCGCGTCAAACGTGGTGTCACCGCCCGCGCCCGTCACAAGAAGGTCCTGGCCCTCGCCAAGGGCTTCCGCGGCCGCCGCAAGAACGTCTACCGCATCGCCAAGCAGGCGGTGATGAAGGCCGGCCAGTACGCCTACCGTGACCGCCGCAACAAGAAGCGCGTGTTCCGCCGCCTGTGGATCGCGCGCATCAACGCCGCGTCGCGCAGCTTCGGCGTCACCTACAGCCGCTTCATGGCCGGCCTGAAGAAGGCCTCGATCGAGATCGATCGCAAGGTCCTGGCCGACATGGCGGTCAACGACCCGGCTGCCTTCGGCAGCATCGTCGAGAAGGTGAAGGCCCAGCTCGCTTGACCGTCTCGGGCCCTCGTGGCCCGATGCACACAGCAAGGGCCGAGGCGCAAGCGTCGGCCCTTTGCTTTTTCCGCCACCTAACGATCCCCGATGGACGATCTTTCCCCTCTCGTTGCGCAGGCCGGGCAGTCCTTCGACGCGGCACGTACGCCGGCCGAACTCGAGGACGCCAAGGCGCGCTTCCTCGGCAAGAGCGGCGAGCTGACCGCGCAGATGAAGCTGCTCGCGACGCTCCCGGTCGACGAGAAGAAGGCGCGCGGCGCCGAGATCAATGCCGCCAAGCAGCAGGTCGAGACGCTGTTGAATGCGCGCCGTCAGGCGCTGGCCGACGCCGAGCTCGAGCGCCAGCTGCACGCCGAGGCACTCGACGTCACGCTGCCCGGCCGCCGCCGCGGCAGCGGCGGGTTGCACCCGATCACGCGGGCGATGGAACGCATCGAGGCGATCTTCGGCTCGATGGGCTTCGAGGTCGCCGACGGTCCCGAGATCGAGACCGACTGGTTCAATTTCACCGCGCTGAACACGCCGGCCGACCATCCCGCCCGCTCGATGCACGACACCTTCTATGTCGAGGGCGGGCACCTGCTGCGCACCCACACCAGCCCGATGCAGATCCGGCATGCGGTGCGGCATGTCAAGCAGCATCGCACGGCACTCGATGCCGGTCGGCCGATGCCCGAGATCCGCGTCATCGCGCCGGGCCGCACCTACCGCGTCGACAGCGACGCGACGCACTCGCCGATGTTCCACCAGGTCGAGGGTCTGTGGGTCGGCGAGAACATCTCGTTCAAGGACCTGAAGTCGGTCTACGTCTCGTTCATCCGTGCCTTCTTCGAGACCGATGACCTGCAGATCCGCTTCCGGCCGAGCTACTTCCCCTTCACCGAACCCAGCGCCGAGATCGACATGATGTTCGGCAGCGGCCCACTGAAGGGCCGCTGGCTCGAGGTCTCGGGCTCCGGCCAGGTGCACCCGCAGGTGATCCGCAACATGGGGCTGGACCCGGAGCGCTACATCGGCTTCGCCTTCGGCTCGGGCATCGACCGGCTGGCGATGCTGCGCTACGGCGTGTCCGACCTGCGCCTCTTCTTCGACGGCGACCTGCGCTTCCTCTCGCAATTCAAGTAACCATGCAGTTCCCCGAATCCTGGTTGCGCGAGTTCTGCAACCCGCCGATCACCACCGCCGAACTGGCGGACACCCTGACCATGGCCGGCCTCGAGGTCGAGGAGCTGCGGCCGGTCGCACCACCGTTCTCGAAGATCGTCGTCGCGCAGGTGCTCGCGGTCGAGAAGCACCCGAACGCGGATCGCCTGAACGTCTGCCAGGTCGACGCCGGCACCGGCAGCCCGCTGCAGATCGTCTGCGGCGCGCCGAACGTTGCCGCCGGCCTGAAGGTGCCCTGCGCGCTGGTCGGCGCCGAGCTGCCGCCGGCCGAGGAGGGTGGTGCGCCGTTCGCGATCAAGCTCGGCAAGCTGCGCGGCGTCGAGAGCGCCGGCATGCTGTGTTCGGCGCGCGAGCTGAAGCTCTCGGAGGAGAACGCCGGCCTGCTGGTGCTGGCCGCCGACGCGCCGGTCGGCCTGAGCATCCGCGAGCACCTGCGGCTCGACGACACGCTGATCACGCTGAAGCTCACGCCCAACCTCGCGCATTGCCTGAGCGTCTACGGCATTGCGCGCGAACTGAGCGCGCTGACCGGTGCGCCCCTCGTGCAGCCGCGCTTCGAACCGGCGTCGGTGGCGCATGACGCCAAGCTGCCGGTGCGCATCGAGGCGCCGGACCTGTGTGGCCGCTTCTCGGGCCGCATCGTGCGCGGTGTGAACCCGAAGGCCGCGACGCCGGCCTGGATGGTCGAGCGCCTGGCACGCTGCGGGCAGCGCGCGGTGAGCGCGCTGGTCGACATCTCGAACTACGTGATGTTCGAGTTCGGCCGGCCGTCGCACATCTTCGACCTCGACAAGATCCACGGCGGCCTGGTGGTGCGCTGGGGTCATGAAGACGAACAGCTCGAGCTGCTGAACGGCAACACCATCACGGTCGACGGCCAGGTTGGCGTGATCGCCGACGACCGCCAGGTCGAGTCGCTCGCCGGCATCATGGGCGGGCAGGCGACCGCCGTGTCCGACGACACCCGCAACGTCTATGTCGAGGCCGCCTTCTGGTGGCCGCAGGCAGTGATGGGGCGCTCGCGGCGCTACAACTTCAGCACCGATGCCGGCCACCGCTTCGAGCGGGGTGTCGACCCGGGGCAGACCGTCGAACACATCGAGCGCATCACCGCGCTGATCCTGCAGATCTGCGGCGGCGAGGCCGGCCCGATGGATGACACCGTCACGCGGCTGCCGGAACAACGGCCAGTGGCGCTTCGCGTCGCGCGCGCCGCCAAGGTCATCGGGATGCCGGTCACGCAGGCGGAGTGCGCCGGCGTGTTCCGCCGTCTCGGCCTCGAGGTCGCCGAAGGCGAGGGCACGGTCACGGTCACACCGCCGAGCTGGCGCTTCGACCTCGCGATCGAGGAAGACCTGATCGAGGAGGTGGTCCGCGTCATCGGCTACGGCCGGCTGCCGGACACACCGCCGCTCGCGCCGGTCGTGCCGAAGGTGCGTTCCGAGTCGCGCCGCGGCCTGCACGCGCTGCGCCACGCGATGGCCGGGCTGGACTACCAGGAGACGGTCAACTTCAGCTTCGTCGAGGAGCGCTGGGAGCGCGAGCTGGCCGGCAACGAGCATCCGATCCGATTGCTGAATCCGATCGCCGCGCCGCTGGCGGTGATGCGCTCGAGCCTGATCGGCAGCCTCGTCAACGTGCTGTGCTTCAACGTCGCCCGCAAGGCGCCGCGCGTGCGGGTTTTCGAGATCGGCAGGGTGTTCCTGCGCGACCCCGGCATCACCGATACCGATACGACGGTCGCCGGGCTGGCCCAGCCGCTGCGGCTCGCCGGCCTGGCCTATGGGCCGAGCGACGCGCTGCAGTGGGCCGCCATGGAACGGCCGGTCGACTTTTTCGATGTCAAGGGCGATGTCGAGGCGCTGCTGGCGCCGCGCCAGCCGCGCTTCGTGCCGGCCACGCACCCGGCGCTGCATCCCGGGCGCAGCGCCCGCATCGAGGTGGACGGCCAGGTCATCGGTTGGCTCGGCGAACTGCACCCGCGCTGGCGCCAGGGCTACGAGCTGCCGCAGGCGCCGGTGGCGTTCGAGCTCGACGCCGAGGCGCTGGCCCGCAGCCGGCTGCCCGGCTACGAGCCGATCCCACGCCAGCAGGCGGTGCTGCGCGACATTGCCGTGGTCGTCGGCGAGGCAGTCACGCACGAGTCGCTGATGGCGGCCGTCGCCGAGGCGCCCGTCGGCGGCGTGCTGCGCGGCGCGCGGCTGTTCGACGTCTATCGGCCCCGCCCCGGGGCCACCGATCTCGCGCCGCAGGAGCGCAGCCTTGCGCTGCGGCTCGAGCTGCTGGACGACGAGACCCCGCTGACCGACGATCGCATCGACGCCGCCGTGCAGGCGGTGCTCGAAACGTTGACGGCGCGCCTCGGCGCCCGCCTGCGCGCCTGACCCGACGCACAAAGAGGACCCCCGCATGGAACGAGCCCTCATCCCCACCCTCGAGACGCCGACGCTGACCAAGGCCGAGCTGGCCGACCTGCTGTTCGAACGCCTGGGCCTCAACAAGCGCGAGTCCAAGGACATGGTCGAGGCCTTCTTCGAACTGGTCCACGGTCAGCTCGTCGACGGGCACGACGTCAAGCTGTCGGGCTTCGGAAACTTCCAGATACGCCGGAAGGCGCCCCGGCCGGGCCGCAACCCGCGCACCGGCGAGGCGATCCCGATCAAGGCGCGAAACGTTGTCACGTTTCACGCAAGCCACAAACTCAAGGGAGTCGTGCAGGGCGACATACCCAGCGGGGAAGAGTTCGAGTAAAGTCTGAGGAAATCTACCCTAGGGTCTTGATTTCCAATGGAAAAGGCGCTTCCGCCGATCCCCGCAAAGCGCTATTTCACGATCGGTGAGGTGAGCGAGCTGTGCGGCGTCAAGCCCTACGTGCTGCGCTACTGGGAACAGGAGTTCACCCAGCTCAAGCCGATGAAGCGGCGCGGCAACCGTCGCTACTACCAGCACCATGAAGTGCTGCTGATCCGCCGGATCCGCGAACTTCTCTACGAGCAGGGCTTCACCATCAGCGGTGCGCGCAACCGCCTGGCCGAGTCCGGCGTGCGCGCGGCCCCTCACGCCGAAGCCCGACTCGCCGATGACCTGGACGCAGACCTCGCGCAGCAGGAGGAGGCCGTGCTCGAGGCTGCGGCGCTCATTCCATCCGCGGCATCCGTGACATCGGTGCCTGCTTCCGCGTCGCCTCGCGACGCCGACATGCTGCGCGAGGAACTGCTCGCGATTCGTCGCCTCCTCGGCCCCTGAGCTGCCGCCGGCACCGCCCGGGCTCAATCTAGGGGGAGCCGTTCGTCGGGTCTTTCCCCATCGGCATACTTCGCCTGAAGGCGCACGTCGATGCGCCAGCGTCGGTCGTCTACGGACGCGTCAGCCGCAGGGGAAGTCTCGTGGCCAAGGTGAAGTTCAAGTACCGCGTGCCGGCGGGGTTGCCGGGTAGTTTTTCCACCGATGCCCGGGAGGACTCGGCACGTTCTTCGGACGCTGGCGCTCCGGAGAAGGTCGACCGGTGGTGGTACGAGTCGTCCTACGACCTGCGCAGCGGCCTCGAGGTGTCCGACAACTGCGATACCGTGCCCGGCGATCTGCTCGACGAGTTGTTCAAGCGCTGACCAGCAATTTCAGGCGGGTCAAGAAGAAAGGCCAACCGGCAAGCCGGTTGGCCTTCGTCATTGATGGTCGGGACGGCGGGATTCGAACTCGCGACCCCTTGCACCCCATGCAAGTGCGCTACCAGGCTGCGCTACGCCCCGAAGCTGCGCAGTATACCGGGCGCGACCACCCCCTCCGGCTGCGACGCGGCGGCGGTGCTCACGCGATGTCGGCGCAGTGCACGCCGAACCGGCCCGCCGACCGCTCTTCGACATAGCGCTTCAGCGTTTCGGTGACGGTCCGGAAGGCGAGATCCTCCCAGGGCAGTTCGTCGACCCCGAACAGAGCGACCTCGAGCGACTCCGGGCCCGGGGCGAAGTCGATGTCGAGCAGTTCGGCGCGGTAGAAGAGATGCACTTGCCCGACACGCACGACGTTGAGCAGCGTGTACAGCCCGCGCAGCGCAACACGCGCGCCGGCCTCTTCGAGCGTCTCGCGCAACGCGCCTTGCTCGGTGCTCTCGCCGAGTTCGAGAAACCCCGCCGGCAGCGTCCAGTAGCCGCGCCGCGGCTCGATCGCGCGCCGGCACAGCAGCACGCGATCGCCCCAGACCGGCAGCGTGCCGACCACCGCGAGCGGGTTCTGGTAATGGACCGTGCCGCAAGCAGTGCACACGGCCCGCTCACGGCTGTCGTCGTCAGGCACGCGGTAGGCCGCCGGGGCACCGCAGTCGCGGCAATGGCGGATGCGCAGCGCAGGACTCATGTGCCTCAGTGTACGCATGGCATCATCGACGCGAGCTCTCCTGGACTCACCGATGGACTACGTCATCCCACCCCCGCCGCAGACCAGCGCCGGCATCGCGGGCAGCACGGCGCGCTTCCCGGTGCGGCGCATCTACTGCGTCGGCCGCAACTACGCCGAGCATGCCGCCGAGATGGGCCACAGCGGCCGCGAACCGCCGTTCTTCTTCCTGAAGCCGGCCGACGCGCTGCTGCCGGTCGAGGCCGGCGCCGTCGGCGAAATGCCGTACCCGCCACTGACGGCCGACCTGCACCACGAAGTCGAACTGGTGGTGGCCATCGGCAAAGGCGGGCGCGACATCGCGGTCGACCAGGCCGCGGGGCACGTCTGGGGTTACGCGGTCGGCCTGGACATGACGCGCCGCGACCTGCAGGCGGAGATGAAGAAGGCCGGACGGCCCTGGAGCATCGGCAAGGGCTTCGACGCCTCGGCGCCGCTCGGGCCGCTGTCGCCGGCCGCCGCGGTGCCGGGTATCGGCCGCGCGCCGATCGCCCTCGACGTCAACGGCACGGTGCGCCAGCTCGGCCACATCGACCACATGATCTGGAGCGTGCCGGAAATCGTCGCCCGCCTGTCGACGGCATGGACGCTGGCGCCCGGCGACCTGATCTTCACCGGCACGCCGGCCGGCGTGGCTGCGGTGCGGCCGGGCGACGTGATCGACGCGCGCGTCGAAGGCCTCGAGCCGCTGCGCGTGCGCGTCGTCGGCTGAAGGCTGGCGCGATGGAGCTGTACAGCTACAGCCTCTCGTCGGCCTCGTTCCGGGTGCGCATCGCGCTCGAGCTCAAAGGCCTGGCGTACGGCTACCGCGCCGTGCACCTGCGGCGCAACGACCAGCTCGGCGCCGATTACGCGTCGGTCTCGCCGACGCGGCTGGTACCGCAGTTGGTGGACGGCGAAGTGTCGATCGGTCAGTCGATCGCGATCATCGAGTACCTCGACGAGACCCACCCCGAGCCGCCGCTGCTGCCGGGCGGCGCGGCGGACCGCGCGCGCATCCGCTCGCTTGCCCTCGACATCGCCTGCGAGATCCACCCGCTGAACAACCTGCGCGTGCTGCGCCACCTGGTGCGCGAGCTGAAGCTCGACGAGGCGGCCAAGAACGCCTGGTACCGGCACTGGGTCGAGACCGGGCTCGAGGCCGTCGAACGCCGGCTGGCCGGCGAGCTGCAGACCGGCCGCCACTGCCATGGCGACCATCCGACACTGGCCGACTGCGTGCTCGTGCCGCAGATCTTCAACGCGCAGCGCTTCGGCTGCCGGCTCGACCATGTTCCGACCGTGATGCGCGTATTCGACGCCTGCATGGCGCTGTCGGCCTTCCAGCGCGCCCAGCCCTCGGCGTGCCCGGACTTCGAGCCGTGAGCGAAGTGCCGGCGGGCTGGCTGCGCCCGCACTTCGCGGTGGCCGGCGTGCGCGCGCTGATGAGCACCCGTGCTGGCGGCGTCAGCCAGGGCGTGTACGAGAGCTGCAACCTCGGCGACGCCGTCGGTGACGACCCCGCTGCGGTCCACGAGAACCGCCGCCGTTTCGCAGGCGCGATCGGCGGCGTGCCGACCTGGCTGCGCCAGGTGCATGGCCGCCGGGTGCTGCGGCTGCCAGTGGCCGCTGGAGAGTCGCTCGAGGCCGATGCCTGCCTGAGCACCGAACCGGGCGTCGCCTGCGTGATCCAGGTGGCCGACTGCCTGCCGGTGCTGTTCGCAGCTCCCGGCGGCGTGGCGGCTGCCCATGCCGGCTGGCGCGGGCTCGCCGACGGGGTGCTCGAGGCCACGGTCGAGGCGCTTGCCGGCGCCAGCGGCTGCGCGCCGCCCGACATCGAAGCCTGGCTGGGGCCCTGCATCGGACCACGGCAGTTCGAGGTCGGCGAGGACGTTCTGGCGGGCTTCGACGCGGACGCCCAGCGTGCCCACCCGCGCTTCGCCAACGGTGCGCGCCCCGGCCGTTGGCTGGCCGACCTGGCCGGACTGGCCCGCGACCGGCTCGCCGCGGCCGGCGTCGGCGCGGTCAGCGGTGGCGGCTGGTGCACCGTCGAGGACGGTTCACGGTTCTTCTCGTACCGGCGCGACCGGCCCCGGTTCGGCAACAGCGGGCGCATGGCCGCCGCCATCTGGACCGAGCGCCGCTGATGTCGCGGCCTCCGCACGACGGCGTGCGCGCCGTCGTTGCGGGGTGCCCAGCAGGTACAGCACCAGCGCCACCGGCCCGAGGCCGTAGAGCAGGAAGGTGAACACCGCGCCGAGCACGCTGCCGGCCGCATGTGTAGCCTCGGCCAACGCCATCATCAGGGCCACGTAGAGCCACGCAATCGCCACCAGATACATCGGTCGTCCTCAGGGGCGGGCCGTTCAGGTCCGCGCAAGTCTGTCGCCGATAATCGGCGAAAACGCGAGGAGACGCATGAACCACGCTGCAAGCGGCTGGCCCAACTTCGGCGCCGGTCTGGACCTGAGCACCTCCACCCGCCAGCTCACCGAGGGTTGGACCCAGGCGATGCAGGGCCTGACCGGCCTGCAACTCGCCCCCGAGGCGCTCGGTCAGCTCCAGGCCGACTACCTGCGCGAGGCCACCGCGCTGTGGAACCAGGCCGCCGGACAGGCCCCGGGCAGTGCGCCGGGCGACCGCCGCTTCGCGGCGCAGGACTGGACGGCCAGCCCGGCCTCCGCGTTCATGACCGGCATGTACCTGCTGAACGCGCGCACGCTGATGAACATGGCCGAGCAGGTGCAGGCCAGCGAGAAGACCCGTCAGCGCATCCGCTTCGCGGTCCAGCAGTGGGTGGACGCCGCGGCGCCGTCGAACTACCTCGCCCTCAACCCCGAGGCGCAGCGCAAGGCGCTGGAGACGAAGGGCGAGTCGATCGCCCAGGGCCTGAAGCACCTGTGGCACGACATCCAGCAGGGCCACGTGTCGCAGACCGATGAGAGCCAGTTCGAGGTCGGCCGCAACGTCGCGACGACCGAGGGCGCGGTCGTCTACGAGAACGAGCTGTTCCAGCTCGTCGAGTACAAGCCGCTGACCGACAAGATCCACGAGCGGCCGCTGCTGATCGTGCCGCCGTGCATCAACAAGTTCTACATCCTCGATCTGCAGCCGGACAACTCCTTCGTTCGTCATGCGGTCAGCCAGGGCCACCGCGTCTTCCTGGTCAGCTGGGTCAATGCCAGCGAGGCGGTACAGACGAAGACCTGGGACGACTACATCGAACACGGCGTGATCCGTGCCATCGAGGAAGTGCAGGCGATCGGACGCCAGGACAAGATCAACGTGCTGGGCTTCTGCGTCGGCGGCACGCTGCTGGCCACTGCGCTGGCGGTGCTGGCGGGGCGCGGCGAGAAGCCGGCGGCGAGCCTGACGATGCTGACCAGCTTCCTGGACTTCAGCGACACGGGCATCATCGACATCTTCGTCGACGAGGCCGCGGTGCGGATGCGCGAGCTGGCGATCGGGCAGGGCGGCCTGCTCAAGGGCCACGAACTGGCCACCACCTTCAGCTTCCTGCGGCCTAACGACCTGGTCTGGAACTACGTCGTCGCCAACTACCTGAAGGGCGAGATGCCGCCGCCCTTCGACCTGCTGTACTGGAACTCCGACTCGACCAACCTGCCGGGCCCGATGTTCTGCTGGTACCTGCGCCACACCTACCTGCAGAACGACCTCGCGACGCCGGGCAAGGTCAGCGTCTGCGGCCAGCCGATCGACCTGCGTCGGCTTGACATGCCGGCCTTCCTGTATGCGTCGCGCGAGGATCACATCGTCCCCTGGCACAGCGCGTACTCCAGCGTCGGCATCCTGCCCGGCAAGAAGCAGTTCGTGCTCGGCGCCTCCGGCCACATCGCCGGCGTGATCAACCCGCCGGCCAAGAACAAGCGCAGCTACTGGACCAACGCCAAGCTGCCGAAGACCGCCGACGCCTGGATGGAAGGCGCCACCGAGCACCCCGGCAGCTGGTGGCCGGCCTGGTGCGACTGGCTTGCCAGCCATGCTGGCAAGCAGATTGCTGCACCGAAGTCCTATGGCGATCGGACGCACAAGGCCATCGAGCCGGCGCCCGGCCGTTACGTCAAGGCCAAGGCCTGACCTTCCGATCGATCCCCATTTCCGCCCCCCCAGAGCCCCAGGAGACCGCCATGAGCACCGAGATCGTCATCGTCGCCGCCGCCCGCACCGCCGTCGGCAAGTTCGGCGGCACGCTGGCCAAGACCCCCGCGCCGGAACTCGGTGCTGCCGTGATCCAGTCGCTGCTCCAGCGCAGTGGTATCGCCGCGGAGCAGGTGGGACAGGTCATCCTCGGACAAGTGCTGACCGCCGGCAGCGGCCAGAACCCGGCGCGCCAGTCCACGCTGAAGGCCGGGCTGCCGCACGCCGTGCCGGCGATGACGATCAACGTCGTCTGCGGCTCGGGCCTGAAGGCGGTGATGCTGGCGGCTCAGGCCGTCCGCGACGGCGATGCCGAGATCGTGATCGCCGGTGGACAGGAGACGATGAGCCTCGCGCCGCACGTGCTGATGGGTTCGCGCGACGGCCAGCGCATGGGCGACTGGAAGATGGTCGACTCGATGATCAACGACGGCCTGTGGGACGTCTACAACCAGTACCACATGGGCATCACGGCCGAGAACGTGGCCAAGAAGTACGGCATCGGCCGCGACGAGCAGGACGCCTTCGCGCTGGCCTCGCAGCTGAAGGCCGCCGCGGCGCAGGACGCCGGCAAGTTCAAGGACGAGATCGTGCCCTTCAGCATCGCGCAGAAGAAGGGCGACCCGATCGTCTTTGCGAACGACGAGTTCCTGAACCGCAAGAGCAGCGCCGAAGGCCTGGCGGGCCTGCGCCCGGCCTTCGACAAGGCCGGCGGCGTGACCGCCGGCAACGCCTCGGGCATCAACGACGGCGCCGCCGCGGTGCTGGTGATGAGCGCCGCCAAGGCCGACCAGCTCGGCCTGAAGCCGATGGCCCGCATCGCCTCCTACGCCAGCTCGGGGCTGGATCCGGCGATCATGGGCATGGGTCCCGTGCCGGCCAGCCAGACCGCGCTCGCGCGCGCCGGCTGGAAGGCCGCCGACCTCGATCTGCTCGAGATCAACGAGGCCTTCGCCGCCCAGGCCTGCGCGGTCAACAAGGAAATGGGCTGGGACACCAGCAAGATCAACGTCAACGGCGGCGCGATCGCGATCGGCCACCCGATCGGTGCCTCGGGCTGCCGCATCCTCGTCACGCTGCTGCACGAGATGCAGCGGCGCAACAGCAAGCGCGGCATCGCGTCGCTGTGCATCGGCGGCGGCATGGGCGTCGCGCTGACCGTCGAACGCTGATCCCGGGCGAACCCGCTTGACCGACGCGGTGCTCGCGCCGCACGCTAGCACTCGGGCCGGGCGCCGCGCCGGCCCCCACATGACAACACAGGAGCACAGAGCATGAGCAAGAAAGTCGCTTACGTCACCGGCGGCATGGGGGGCATCGGTACCGCGATCTGCCAGCGGCTGCACAAGGACGGCTACAAGGTCATCGCCGGCTGCGGCCCGAGCCGCGACCACAAGAAGTGGATCGACGAGCAGGCGGCGCTGGGCTACACCTTCTACGCTTCGGTTGGCAACGTGTCCGACTGGGATTCGACCGTCGAGGCCTTCAAGGCCGTCAAGGCCGAGCACGGCCCGGTCAGCGTGCTGGTCAACAACGCCGGCATCACCCGCGACGGCATGTTCCGCAAGATGAGCAAGGCCGACTGGGACGCGGTGATCAGCACCAACCTCGACAGCCTGTTCAACGTCACCAAGCAGGTGATCGACGAGATGACCGAGGCCGGCTGGGGCCGCATCGTCAACATCTCGTCCGTCAACGGCGAAAAGGGCCAGTTCGGCCAGACCAACTACTCGGCGGCCAAGGCCGGCATGCACGGCTTCACGATGGCGCTGGCACAGGAAGTCGCCAACAAGGGCGTGACCGTCAACACCGTGAGCCCGGGCTACATCGGCACCGAGATGGTCCGCGCGATCCGCCAGGACGTGCTCGACAAGATCGTCGCGACCATTCCCGTCAAGCGCCTGGGCACGCCGGAGGACATCGCCTCGATGGTGTCGTGGGTGGCGTCGGACGAGTCGGGCTTCGCGACGGGTGCCGACTTCTCGGTCAACGGCGGCCTGCACATGGGCTGAGGCACCGCGTTCCAGCCAACGACAAGGCGGGCCTCGGCCCGCCTTTTTCATGGTGGCGCCAGCAAGATCAGCCGCGCACGCGTTCCTCGACCGCAGCCAAGCGCTCCAAAGCCGCGCAGACCTCGGCGAAGGACCCGCCGATCGCGCCGCGCCGGCGGTCCTGCGGGTCGAGCGTCATCCAGAAACGGCGCGCGGCCCGGCGGGCACCTTGCACCGAGCCGCTTGCAGCGGCGACACGAAACGGCGTGACCGGCCGGCCGACGGCAGGCGTCGGCAGCCGGGCGCTACGCACCGCCGGCCGGCGGAAGGACACGGTGGCCACCGGTGCCACGGCATCGAAGCCCGTCGTCCACCACCGCCGCAGCGGGTTCCACAGAAGCGTGAGCATCTCGAAGTTCCTCTCGGGAAGAGAGACAGGATTGGGTTGCACGACCGTCCCGCGGGATCGCGCGCCGTGTGGCGCTGATGCCCGTCACCCGCGGGGGCCAGGGAAGACTCAGCCGGCGGGCGCGCTCCGGTGTCGCCGCCCAGCCTCGTGGGCGCCGAGCTGGCCGTAGACGCGCTTGCGCTCGGCGGTGTAGTGCCACCAGGGCGCGGCCGCCGCGCCGCGCATGAAGTCGACGGCGGCGAGGAAGGTGTCGAGCACGCAGGGATCCTGCCGTTGGCCGCTGCGCTCGCACAGCGCGCGATACAGCTGATAGGCGTCCTGCCGGGCGAGCTGCGCGGGACGCTCGATGCCGATCGAGCGCAGGTCGGCCGCCAGCGAGGGGCCGATGTTCGGTATCTGCTCCAACGTCGTGCAGGCGCTCGCGGCCGGTGCCTTGGCGCGAAAGCGTGGTGAGGTGCTGCTGCCCATCGCCGCGCTCACATCAGCATGGTGTTGCGGATCAGCCCGACCGCGAGGCCCTCGATCGCGAACGGGCCGCTGTCCTCGGTGACGACGAGGGTCTCGAAGTCCGGGTTCTCGGGGATCAGCTCGACCGTGCCGCGCACGCGGCGGAAGCGCTTGACCGTGACGTCGTCGCCGAGCCGGGCGACGACGATCTGGCCGTTCTTGGCGTCGCTGGCCTTCTGCACCGCGAGCAGGTCGCCGTCGAGGATGCCGGCGTCGCGCATGCTCATGCCCCGCACCTTGAGCAGGTAGTCGGGGCGACGCGGGAACATGCTGGCCTCGACCGCGTAGCTTTGGTCGATGTGCTCCTGCGCGAGGATGGGGCTGCCGGCGGCCACCCGGCCGACCAGCGGCAGCATCAGCTGCGACAGGCTGGGCAACGGCAGGCTGAACTGCTTGTGGCGCTGCTCGTTGAGCGAGCGCAATGTGTCAGACTGAAGCCGGATGCCGCGCGAGGTGCCGCCGACGAGTTCGATCACGCCCTTGCGGGCCAGCGCCTTCAGGTGCTCCTCGGCCGCATTGGCGGAGCGGAAACCCAGCTCGGCGGCGATCTCGGCGCGCGTCGGCGGCGAGCCGCTGCGCTGGATGGCGCTCTGGATCAGCTCGAGGATCTGCTGCTGGCGGGCGGTGAGTTTGGGCGCGTCTTCCAAGCGGAGCTCCTGGCCGGGGCGGGCGGTGGGTCTCTGGACATTTATCCAGTAACTGTAGTTTTATCCAGTTCCATACGAAATGCAAGCGTCCACCGTCGTCATCCTCGCCACCGGCGGCACGATTGCCGGTACCGCCGCCTCGGCGACCGACGTGGTCGGCTACCGCTCCGCGCAGTTGGGCGTCGATGCGCTGATCGCCGCGGTGCCGGCGCTTGCCTCACGGTCGGTCGAGGCCGAGCAGGTGGCGCAGATCGACAGCAAGGACATGGACGTCGGCGTCTGGCGGGCGCTGGCGGCGCGCGCGGCATCGCACCTCGCGCGACCCGAGGTCGCCGGGGTCGTCGTCACCCATGGCACCGACACGCTGGAGGAGACCGCCTATGTGCTGCACCGCGTGCTGGCGCCGGCCAAGCCGCTGGTGCTGACGGCGGCGATGCGGCCGGCCACGGCGCTGCAGGCCGACGGGCCGCAGAACCTGCTCGACGCGGTGACGCTCGCGTCGGAGCCGGGCGCGCGCGGCGTGCTCGTGGCGGTGGCCGGCCGGGTGCATGGCGCGGCTGACGTGCGCAAGACCCACACCTGGCGACTCGACGCCTTCGGCTCGGGCGATCCCGGGCCCATCGCCGCGGTGGAGGGCGCCCGGGTGCGGCGCTGGCGAGACTGGCCGGACGGCCAGGCGCTCGGCACGGCGCTGCTCGACGCCGATCCGTGGCCGCGCGTCGAGATCGTCACCAGCCACGCCGGCGCGGACGGCCGCATCGTCGATGCGCTGCTGGCGCAGGGGATCGACGGCCTCGTCGTCGCCGGCACCGGCAACGCGACGCTGCACCATGCGCTGGAAGCGGCGCTGCGGCGCGCGCTGGCGCAGGGCGTGGCCGTGCGCTGCGCGACCCGGGTCGCCGAGGGCGGCGTGCGGGCCGGTGGCGCGCATGACCTGCCACTGACCGAAGCCGCGACGCCGCAGCAGGCGCGTGTCGCGCTGCTGCTCGAGCTGCTGCGGCGGCGCGGCTAGAGCGCTCGCTCGACGACCTCGGCGCCGCGCCCGGGGCGCTGCGGCCAGCCGTGCAGCGCCACGCGGCGCTCAGCGGGCCGCGCGCCGTGGCTGCGCTCGATGACATGCGTCACCGCGCCTCCCAGCGTCCGTTCGGTGATCACGACGGTGGAGCAGCGCGTGCCGTAGCGCCCGTCCGCGGTGCGGATCCAGGCGGCCGACAGCTCGCGCTCCAGTGCCAGCGGCACGCCGGTGGCCGGCAATGCGTGATCGTCGGCGCGCCGTGGGTCGGCGAGGGCCGCGAACAGCGTGCCCGCCAGCGTGTCGGCCGAAGCCGCAGTGCCGAGGGCACCGTCCAGCGCAGCCTTCAGCCGCTCGACCTTGGGCCAGGGGGTGTCGAGCACCGCGTTCGACAGGCCGTACAGACCGTCGGACAGCCGCTGCGGCACGCCGCTGCGGCTGCCGGCCCAGAACCAGTCGCCGCTCGCGAGATCGGCGGCGACGAGGTTGAAGCCGTTGTGGCCGGCCGCGGCCAGCCGCGGCCAGTGGCTGTCGAACGGCTCCTCGCCGCCCAGCCAGCCGGGCACCAGGGCGCCGCGCGAGGGGGCCCGCGGGTCGTTGCCGCGGCCATCGCGCACGTTCGTCACCAGCGCCAGCCGCCCGCTGCTACCGAGGCCGAGCCAGGTGCCGCCGGCCTGCAGATCACGGCCGGCCAGGATGGCAGCACGGCCGCCTTCGGCGGGCCACCAGTCCAGCGGCGCGGTCGGGCGGTCGAAGAACTCGTCGCGGTTGGACGCCAGGACGAGCGGGAAGCGCGCGCTGCGTCCGAGCGCGAACGCTACGAGACACATGCGACGAAGTGCTCGACGCGACGCGGCCCGACGATCCAGTCGCCCAGCACCTGCGCGGCGCGCTCGATCGCTGCGCCGACCGGCTCGGGCGCGAAGCCCTCGGGCAGCGCATAGGTCTCCATCCAGGTGTTCATGCCGTCGCGCAGCTCGGGCCGACCGAGCAGCCGCGCGCGCAGGCCGGGGCAGGCGATGCACAGCTGGCGCTGCATCTCCAGCACGGCGTCAGCCAGACGCTGGGCATCCTGCGGCCACGCCCGGTAGTAGACGAAGAGCTCGTGGCCGGTCGGGTGGGCATGCTGCATATCGGCCTCAGCGTCAGTCGCCGCCGGCGGTCGGCAGCGCGTAGGGCAGTGGCAGGCGCTCGAGCAGCGGTCCGTCGGGGGCGCCCAGGTGCAGGCTGCCGCCGTCGAGCGCCGCGAGCTTGACCTCGGCGATCGCGTCGTACCCGCCGCCGGGCGCCGGCGCAGACAAGGCGATCAGGCCGCTGGGCTGGCCCTCGTCGCCGCTCCAGTACAGCTCCTGGCCGGTGGTAGCGGCGCCGGCGCCGTGCAGCAGCACCGCGCGGCGCTTCAGTGTGCCGCGGTACTGGCTGCGCGCGACGATCTCCTGGCCGGGATAGCAGCCCTTCTGGAAGTTCACGCCGCCGACGAGCTCGTAGTTCAGCATCTGCGGCACGAAAGCCTCGCTGGTCGCGGCGAGCACCGGCGCGACGCCGCTGCGCACCTCGAGCCAGTCCCAGGCCTCGGGCGCGAGCGCGGGCAGGGCGGCGCGTAGCGCGTCGGCGGCCGCAGCCGGGCCGGCCCACAGCCAGCGTGGCCGACCGGCGCCGTCGGGCAGGCGCACGAGGTGGGCGGTGCCATCGAGGTCGAGCTTCTTCCAGAGCGTGAGTGCAGCCGCGCCGGGCAGGCGCGCGGCCACAGAAGGCCCGGCCAGACCCAGCAGCACGAGGTCGTCGGCCTCGCTCAGCGCGAGCTTCGAGCGCAGCACGAACATGCGCAGGCGTTTCAGCGCCGCCGGCAGCACCTCGCGCCGGCAGGCGAGCCAGAGCTCGTCATGGACATGCTTGAAGCCGACGAAGGCCGCGAGCATGCGCCCCTTCGGCGAGCAGTAGGCCGCCAGGCGCGCGTCGCCGAGGCCCAGGCCGGTGAAATCGTTGGTCAGCTGGCCGTGCAGGAAGGCCGCGGCATCGGCGCCGGCGGCGCGGATCAGGCCGGTGTGCGCGAGTGGCAGCGCGCCGTCGGCACCGCTTGCATCTGTTGCGCGGTCGGTCGGGGAGGGCAGGGACATGTGCTGATTATCATCAGCGCCGCCATGCGAGACCGACCCCACCGATGATGCGCGCCCTGCTGCGAGGGCTGCTGCTGCTCGCGCTGCTGGCCGCCGCGGCCGGAGCCGGCGTGGCCTGGTGGCTGAAGCAGCCGCTGCCGCTGGCCGGCCCGAGCATCCGCTTCACCGTCGAGGCCGGCATGTCGGCGCGCGAGATCGCCCACGGCTGGGTCGACGCCGGCGTACAGACGCCCGAACTGCTGCTCTACGAGTGGTTCCGCTGGTCCGGCGAGGCGCGCCGCATCCGCGCCGGCACCTATGAGATTGGCCGCGGCATCACGCCGCCCGGTCTGCTGCGCAAGATGGTCGCCGGCCTGACGGTGCAGACCACCGTGCGCTTCGTCGAAGGCTGGACCTTCCGTCAGCTGCGCGCCGAGCTCGCCAGCGCCGAAGGCCTGAAACCCACGACACGGCAGATGAGCGACGCCGAGCTGATGCGCGCGCTCGGCGCCCCGGGCGTCGCGCCGGAAGGACGCTTCTTCCCCGACACCTACAGCTTCTCGCCCGGTACAACGGACCTCGCGGTGCTGCGCCAGGCCTTTACCGCGATGCAGCGCCAGCTCGACGAGGCCTGGTCCGCGCGCGCGCCCGACACGCCGCTGAAGAGCGCCGACGAGGCGCTGACGCTGGCGTCCATCGTCGAGAAGGAGACCGGCACCGAGGCCGATCGCGCGTTGGTGGCCGGCGTGTTCTCGAACCGGCTGCGCGTGGGCATGGCGCTGCAGACCGACCCGACGGTGATCTACGGCCTGGGCGCCGCCTTCGACGGCAACCTTCGCAAGCGCGACCTGCTCGCCGACGGCCCCTACAACACCTACACGCGCCCGGGGCTGCCGCCGACGCCGATCGCACTGCCGGGCAAGGCCTCGCTGCTCGCGGCGGTGCGGCCGGCGGCGACCAAGGCGCTGTACTTCGTCGCCCGCGGCGACGGCAGCAGCGAGTTCAGCGAGAACCTCGCCGACCATAATCGCGCAGTGAACAAGTACCAGCGAGCCCCCGCCGCGCGCGGGCCCGAGCAGCGGTGAGCGCGGCATCGCCGGCCGGCTGCCTGGTCAGCTTCGAGGGCATCGACGGCGCCGGCAAGTCCACCCACATCGCCCACGTGGCCGAGCGCTGGCAGCAGCGCGGCCTGCGCGTCGAGCGCACCCGCGAGCCCGGCGGCACACCGCTGGCCGAGACGCTGCGCGAACTGGTGCTGCAGCAGCCGATGGACGCGCTGACCGAGGCGCTCTTGATCTTCGCGGCGCGACGCGACCACCTGCGCCAGCGCATCGAGCCGGCGCTGGCCGCGGGTGCCGTCGTGCTCTGCGACCGTTTCACCGACGCGACCTTCGCCTACCAGGGCGCCGGACGCGGCTTCGACCTCGAGGTCCTCACCGCTCTGGAGCGCTGGGTGCAGCAAGGCCCGGACGGCCTGCGCCAGCCGGCGTTGACCTTCTGGTTCGACCTCGACCCGGCGGTGGCCGCCGAGCGTCTGGCCGCGGCGCGCTCGCCCGACCGCTTCGAGCGCCTCGACCGCGCCTTCTTCGAGCGCGTGCGCGCCGGCTACGCGACGCGCTGCGCGGGCGATCCGGCGCGCTTCGTGCGGATCGACGCCGACCGGCCGTTCGAGCAGGTGGCAGCCCAGATCGACGCGGCGCTCGCCGCGCGCGGCTGGTGAGCACCGGGCTGCCCTGGCTCGAGCAGCCGCTGCAGCAGGCGCTGCAGCGCACGCGCGGGCACGCGCTGCTGATCCACGGACCCCGTGGCGTCGGCCAGTTCGAACTGGCGCTGGCCGTGGCGGGCGCCTGGCTGTGCGAGACGCACCGCGGCGCCGCGCCGGCCTGCGGCCACTGCGCCGGCTGCCGGCTGCTCGCCGCCCGCACCCACCCCGACCTGCAGATGCTGCTGCCCGAGGTGCTGCAGCTCGAGCTCGGCTGGGTCACCGACGAGGACACGCCGGACGGCGAGGGCGGCAAGCGCAAGCCGAGCAAGGACATCCGCATCGAGGCGGTGCGCGGCGCGATCGGCTTCACCCAGCAAACGGCGGCGCGCGGCGGTCCGAAGGTCGTGCTGATCCACCCGGCCGAACGGATGAACGCCGCCAGTGGCAGCGCGCTGCTCAAGACCCTGGAGGAGCCTCCCGGCGCGGCGCGGCTGATCCTCGTCAGCGCGGCGCCGCAGCGCCTGCTCGCCACCGTGCGCAGCCGCTGCCAGGCGCTGGCGCTGCCGCCGCCGCCCATCGAGGCCGCAGCGCAGTGGCTGGCCGGGCAGGGCGCCGACGAGCCTGAACTGCTGCTCGCCGCCGCCGGCGGACGACCGCTCGAGGCGGCCGAGCGGCTCGTCCAGGGCGTCACGGCCGCAGTCTGGCGGACGCTGCCGCGCGACGTGCTGGCCGGCCGCGCCGCGGCACTGGCCGGCTGGCCGCTGCCGCTGGTGATCGACACGCTGCAGAAGCTCTGCCACGACGCGCTGTGCGTCGCCGCCGGCGCGGCGCCGCGCTACTTCCCGGCCACCGCGCTGCCGCCGGCCGGTGAGCTGCCCGCGCTGGCCGCCGCGGGCCGCGAGTTGCTGGCATCAGCCCGCCATGCCGAGCACCCGTGGAACGCGCCGCTGGGCGTCGAGGCCCTCGTGCAACGCGCCCGGCGTGCATTGCTGCCCACTGCGGGCCCCTCACAGCCCCCGGGCAGCGGCGGGGCATTGGCTACACTGGGCCCATGAGCGAGGTCACCACGAAGGTGCTGTCGGGCGCCGCGGCCAGTGCGGCGCGGCCGAGCGTGATCCAGCTCGTCTTCCGCGAGAAGGGCGCGCTGTACGCCGCCTACATCCCGCTGTTCGCCGATGGCGGCCTGTTCGTGCCGACCGCGCGCGACTACAAGCTCGGCGAGGACATCTACCTGCTGCTGTCGCTGCCCGACGACCCGCAGCGCTATCCGGTGGCCGGCAAGATCGGCTGGGTGACGCCGGCCAACGCCTCGGGCGGGCGGACCCAGGGCGTCGGCGTGCGTTTCCCGACCGACGAGAAGACGCGCATGCTGAAGGTGAAAATCGAGGAAATCCTCGGCACCTCGATCTCCTCGTCGAAGCCGACCCAGACCATCTGAACGCCGCGCGCGCCGCGGCGAAGCCGCCGCCGCGATGTTCGTCGATTCCCACTGCCACCTGAGCTTCCCGGAGCTGCGCGCGTCGCTGCCCGACATCCGTGCCGCGATGGCACGCGAGCGCGTCGACCGCGCGCTGTGCATCTGCACGACGCTCGAGGAGTTCGACACCGTCCACGCACTCGCGCTCGAGAACGAGGGCTTCTGGTGCAGCGCCGGTGTCCACCCCGACAACGAGGGCGTGCGCGAGCCCGACGTCGCGGACCTGCTGGCGCTGGCGGCGCGGCCGCGCGTCGTCGCGATCGGCGAGACCGGGCTCGACTACTACCGCCTGAACGGCCGCACCGTGGAGGACATGGCATGGCAGCGCGAGCGCTTCCGCGTCCACATCCGCGCGGCGCTGGCGCTCGACCTGCCGCTGATCATCCACACCCGCAGCGCCTCCGAGGACACGCTGGCCCTCCTGCGCGAGGAGGGCGGCGGCCGTGCCCGCGGCGTCTTCCACTGCTTCACCGAAACCCGCGAGGTCGCGCGCGCGGCCCTCGATCTGGGCTTCCTGATCTCGTTCTCCGGCATCCTGACCTTCAAGAACGCCGTCGAGCTCAAGGAAGTCGCGCGCGAGGTGCCGCTGGAGCGCTGCCTGATCGAGACCGACAGCCCCTACCTGGCGCCGGTGCCGCACCGGGGCAGGACCAACAACCCGTCCTATGTGCCGCTGGTGGCCGCCGAACTGGCGCGGCTCAAAGGCCTGTCGCTGGAGGCCGTGGCGGAGGCGACGAGTCGCAATTTCGAACGCCTGTTCAGGTTGCCAGAAATGGGGAAATGACTTCATGCGATACGCGAAGTTTGTCATTTATCTTATTGTCGTATTTGTATTTTCCTTTGCGCAGGCTCGCTCCGACAACGAGCTGTTCACCGCCGTGATCCGTGACGACGCGGCCACGTTGCGCGGCCTGGTGGCGGCGGGAGCCGATCCGAACGCGGTCGACGGGGACGGGCAGCCGGCGATCGCCCGCGCGCTGTTCCAGGAGTCCTACGACGCCGCGATGGCGCTCGCACGGATGCCCGCACTCGACGTCGACCGACGCAACCGCGCTGGCGAGACGGCGCTGATGCTGGCGGCGATGAAAGGCCGCGAGGACATCGTGCGCGTGCTGATCGAGCGCGGCGCCGCGCTCGATCCCGAAGGCTGGACGCCGCTGCACTACGCCGCGGCCGGCGATGCGCGCGCGATCGTGGCGCTGCTGCTGGCGCGTGGCGTGCGCGTCGATCCGCGCGCGCCGAACGGCCGCACCCCGCTGATGCTGGCGGCCAGCTACGCCAGCGAGGATATGGTCGACCAACTGCTGCACGCGGGCGCCGACCCGGTCGCGCGCGACAAGCAGGGGCTCGGCGCAGTCGACCTCGCTCGCGGCGGCGGCCGCGAGTGGCTGGGCGAGAAGATCGAGACCGCCGGGGCCCGAAAACGACCGCGCTGAAGCAGGGCGGGCGACGACAGGCCTGTCAGGCGGCTTCCGACATCCGGCATGGCGGCCGGCCGACTACGGCGGCTGCGCCCTGCGGCCTACATTGGACGCACGACAAGCCACGCCGAGGTGCACCATGCAGCCGACCCGAATCGCTTCGAATCCGTTCGCCTTGATGATGAATCCGGACGCGGTGTTGCGCGCAATGGAAAGCTCCGACCGGCTACAGCGCCTGCAGCGCCGCGTCTGCCGGCCGCTCGACAAGCCGCTGATCCCGCGCGTCGGCCGCGAGGTGGCCGCCTTCGATCAGGAAGTCGACGACGCGGACGACACCGACCTGGAGTGACACGCGGTCCGGTGCGCCGGATGTCACTGGGCCGAAGGGGGCTTCATGCCCTCGCGGTCCATCATCATCTGCATCATCATTTCCATCATGTCCATGCGCTTGCCCATCATCTCCGGGCTCATGGGCATGCCGCCGCCCATCATCCCGCCGCGCATCTGGCCCGTCATCGCCATCCCTTCGTGCATGGCCTTCATGTGCTCCTTCATCAGCGCGGCGCGCTCCTCCGGCGTCTTGGCGGCAGCCATCTTCTGGTGCATCTCCTGCATCCTCTTCATCTGCTGCTCGTAGCCCGCCGGCGCCGCCTTCGAGGCCGTTGAATCCGTCGGGTGATGGGCCGCATGCCGCGGCATCGGAGCACAAGCGGTCAGCAGCGCCAGTGCCACGGCGCTCAATCCAAGAACCAGTTTCATGGTGTCCTCCGTCGGACTCGGGCGCGAAGCTGCGCCCCGTGCGGCTGACGATGCGCCCATGCTGGCGTGCAGGCGTTGATGGGCATCAAGGTCGGCCGTTTGGTTGAATCACAATTACGCGACAATGTATATTATGTTAAATTGCAAATGGGCGATGTCCGGCGTCCTGACCGCTTGAACGCATCCGTGCCGCGCCCATACTGCGCGCCATGACCTCGCCTCACGGCAGCGCCGCGACACCCGACCTGTTCGAAACCCCGACGACTCCCGAACCTCGTCGCCTCAGGCCGGCCGGCGTCGCGCCGGCGGACGTGGCGCCGGAGTTGTACGCGCTGGCCACCCGGCTGAGCCCGCTGGTGCACCTGGGCACCTCCTCCTGGTCCTTTCCCGGCTGGCGCGGGCTGGTCTTCGATGCCGAGTACAGCCCGGCCCGGCTGGCACGCCACGGACTCGGCGCCTACGCGGCCCATCCGTTGCTGCGCACCGTCAGCCTCGACCGCAGCTTCTATCGCGCCCTGCCGGCCACCGAGTACGCCGCGCTGGCCGCCCAGGTGCCACCGGGCTTTCGCTTCGT